>Ga0182008_10000938_pt1 | contig 20315 bp, 19 predicted proteins | sample Sormic07211129_1_FD_120482 | JGI IMG/M metagenome (GOLD analysis project Ga0182008, IMG submission 120482) | Rhizosphere microbial communities from Sorghum bicolor, Mead, Nebraska, USA - 072115-129_1 metaG | ecosystem: Host-associated > Plants > Roots > Rhizosphere | place: USA: Nebraska...
GCCTTCGCAAGGGCAGCGCCTGCTGCGCAGTCGATCGCAGCCTTCGGCAGCGGCTACAGAGTTGTTGATCAGAAGAAGCTCAGGCCGACGTGGAACAGTTTCTCCACGTCGCGGATGTGTTTTTTATCCACAAGGAACAGGATCACGTGGTCGCCGGCTTCGATCACCGTGTCGTCGTGGGCGATCAGTACTTCTTCGTCGCGAATGATCGCGCCGATGGTGGTGCCCGGCGGCAGGCCGATGTTCTCGATGGCACGGCCGATCACCTTGCTCGACTTGGCGTCGCCGTGGGCGATGGCCTCGATGGCTTCCGCCGCGCCCCGGCGCAGGGAGTGCACGCTGACGATATCGCCGCGGCGCACGTGGGCCAGCAGCGTGCCGATGGTGGCCAGCTGCGGGCTGATGGCGATGTCGATGTCGCCACCCTGGATCAGGTCGACGTAGGCCGGGTTGTTGATGATGGTCATCACCTTTTTCGCTCCCAGGCGCTTGGCCAGCAGCGAGGACATGATGTTGGCTTCGTCGTCGTTGGTCAGGGCCAGGAAGATATCGGCGTCGGCGATGTTCTCTTCCAGCAGCAGGTCGCGGTCCGAGGCGCTGCCCTGCAGCACCACGGTGCTGTCCAGGGTGTCGGAGAGGTAGCGGCAGCGGGCCGGGTTCATCTCGATGATCTTCACCTGGTAGCGGCTTTCGATGGCCTCGGCCAGGCGCTCGCCGATCTGCCCGCCACCGGCGATGACGATGCGCTTGTAGGATTCCTCCAGGCGGCGCATCTCGCTCATCACCGCACGGATGTGGGCCTTGGCGGCGATGAAGAACACTTCGTCGTCGGCCTCGATCACTGTATCGCCCTTGGGCATGATCGGCCGGTCGCGACGGAAGATCGCCGCCACCCGGGTGTCGACATTGGGCATGTGCTCGCGCAGCTGGCGCAGTTGCTGGCCCACCAGCGGGCCACCGTAGTAGGCCTTGACCGCCACCAGTTGCGCCTTGCCTTCGGCGAAGTCGATCACCTGCAGCGCACCGGGGTGCTCGATCAGGCGCTTGATGTAGTTGGTCACCACCTGCTCGGGGCTGATCAGCACGTCCACCGGGATCGCATCGTTGTCGAACAGCCCGGCGCGGGTCAGGTAGGCGGCTTCGCGCACCCGGGCGATCTTGGTCGGGGTGTGGAACAGGGTGTGGGCCACCTGGCAGGCGACCATGTTGGTCTCGTCGCTGTTGGTTACCGCCACCAGCATGTCGGCGTCGTCGGCGCCGGCCTGGCGCAGCACCGTCGGGAACGAGGCGCGGCCCTGCACGGTGCGGATGTCCAGGCGGTCGCCGAGGTCGCGCAGGCGTTCGCCGTCGGTGTCGACCACGGTGATATCGTTGGCTTCGCTGGCCAGGTGTTCCGCCAGCGTGCCACCCACTTGCCCGGCGCCGAGGATGATGATTTTCATCCAGTCACTCCCTTAAAACCGTTTAGCCGCGAGCTGCGGCGATCTTGATCAGCTTGGCGTAGTAGAAGCCGTCGTGGCCGCCCTCTTGCGCCAGCAACTGGCGTCCGTGGGGCTGCTTGAGGCCGGCGGCAGGCTGCCCCAGTTGGCCGCCGATGTCCAATTCACGAGCCCCCGGGGTGCGGGCCAGGAAGGCCTCGATGACCTCGGTGTTCTCGGTGGGCAGGGTCGAGCAGGTGGCGTAGAGCAGGATGCCGCCCACTTCCAGGGCCTGCCACATGGCATCCAGCAGTTCGCCTTGCAGTTGCGCCAGGGCGGCGATGTCTTCGGGCTGGCGGGTCAGCTTGATATCCGGATGGCGGCGGATCACCCCGGTGGCCGAGCATGGCGCGTCCAGCAGGATCCGCTGGAACGGCTTGCCGTCCCACCAGGCCTGGGTGTCGCGGCCATCGGCGGCGATCAATTGGGCGTCGAGCCCCAGGCGGTCGAGGTTTTCCCGTACCCGCACCAGGCGCTTGGCCTCCAGGTCCACCGCCACTACGCCGGCCAGGGCCGGTTGCACTTCGAGGATGTGGCAGGTCTTGCCGCCCGGGGCGCAGCAGGCGTCCAGCACCCGTTGCCCCGGCGCCAGTTCCAGCAGCTCGGCGGCCAGTTGCGCGGCCTCGTCCTGCACACTGATCCAGCCTTCGGCAAAGCCCGGCAGGCTGCGTACATCCAAGGCTTCGTCGAGGACGATGCCGTCCTGGCTGTAGACGCAGGCCTTGGCCGCAACCCCCGCTTCGCTCAACAGCTTCAGGTAGGCATCGCGGGAGTGATGCCGGCGGTTGACCCGCAGGATCATCGGCGGGTGGGCGTTGTTGGCGGCGCAGATGGCTTCCCACTGCTCGGGCCAGAACGCCTTGAGGGATTTCTGCAACCAGCGCGGGTGCGCGGTGCGCACCACCGGGTCGTGCTCCAACTCGGCCAGCAGCGTTTCGCTTTCGCGTTGGGCACGGCGCAGCACGGCATTGAGCAGAGCCTTGGCCCAGGGCTTTTTCAGCTTGTCGGCGCAGCCCACGGTCTCACCGATGGCGGCGTGGGCCGGAACCCGGGTGTAGAGCAACTGATAGAGGCCCACCAGCAGCAATGCTTCGACATCGGCGTCGGCTGCCTTGAACGGCTTCTGCAGCAGCTTGGCCGCCAGCGCCGACAGCCGCGGCTGCCAGCGTGCGGTGCCGAAGGCCAGGTCCTGGGTGAAGCCGCGATCACGGGCCTCGACCTTGTCCAGCTGGATCGGCAGCGAGCTGTTGAGCGAGGCCTTGCCGTTGAGCACGGCAGTCAGCGCCTTGGCGGCGGCCAGGCGCGGGTTCATTGGGCCTCCGCTGCTGGGCCGAGCAGGGTGCCGATGGCGAATTTCTCGCGGCGGCTGTTGAACAGGTCGCTGAAGTTCAACGCCTTGCCCCCGGGCAGTTGCAGGCGGGTCAGGCACAGCGCCTGCTCACCGCAGGCAACGATCAGGCCGTCCTTGCTGGCGCCGAGGATTTCCCCCGGCGCGCCCTTGCCTTCGGCCAGGGTGGCGGCCAGCACTTTCAGCGCTTCGCCATTCAAGCTGCTGTGGCAGATCGGCCAGGGGTTGAAGGCCCGCACCAGGCGCTCCAGCTCCACGGCCGGGCGGCTCCAGTCGATGCGCGCCTCGTCCTTGTTCAGCTTGTGGGCGTAAGTGGCCAGGCTGTCGTCCTGGACTTCGCCTTCCAGGGTGCCGGCGGCCAGGCCTTCGATGGCTTGCAGCACTGCGGGCGGGCCCATCTCGGCCAGGCGGTCGTGGAGGCTGCCGCCGGTATCTTCGGCGCTGATCGGGGTGCTGACCTTGAGTAGCATCGGCCCGGTATCCAGGCCGGCTTCCATGCGCATCACGGTCACCCCGCTTTGCGCGTCACCGGCTTGCACCGCACGCTGGATCGGCGCGGCACCGCGCCAGCGTGGCAACAGCGAAGCGTGGCTGTTGATGCAACCCAGGCGCGGAATATCCAGCACCGCCTGGGGCAGGATCAGGCCGTAGGCCACCACCACCATCAGGTCCGGCTTGAGCGCTGCCAGTTCGGCTTGAGCCTCGGCATTGCGCAAGGTCGGCGGTTGCAGCACGGGGATGTCGTTTTCCAGAGCAAGCTGCTTGACCGGACTGGGCATCAGCTTCTGCCCGCGCCCCGCCGGACGGTCCGGCTGGGTGTAGACCGCAACGATCTGGTAAGGGCTGTCGAGCAGGGCCTTGAGGTGTTCGGCGGCGAATTCGGGGGTGCCGGCAAAGACGATGCGCAGTGGCTCAGTCATGGGAATTCTCGATGTTAAACATGCGGAAAAGAAAAAGGCTTGCCGTAGCAAGCCTTTGCAAGACGGTCATCAAGCCTGCTGGCGATGCTGCTTTTCCAGCTTCTTCTTGATCCGGTCACGCTTGAGCGTGGACAGGTAGTCGACGAACAACTTGCCGTTCAGGTGGTCGCATTCGTGCTGGATGCACACGGCGAGCAAACCTTCGGCGATCAGTTCGTAGGGCTGGCCGTCGCGGTCCAGGGCCTTGATCTTGACCCGTTGCGGGCGGTCGACGTTTTCGTAGAAGCCCGGTACCGAAAGGCAGCCTTCCTGGTACTGGTCCATCTCGTCGGTCAGGGCTTCGAACTCGGGGTTGATGAACACCCGTGGTTCGCTGCGGTCTTCGGACAGGTCCATGACCACCACGCGTTTGTGCACGTTGACCTGGGTCGCCGCCAGACCGATGCCTGGGGCCTCATACATTGTTTCAAACATGTCGTCGACCAACTGACGCACTTCGTCGTCCACTACGGCCACTGGTTTGGCGATAGTGCGCAGGCGCGGATCAGGGAATTCGAGGATGTTTAAAATGGCCATAAGCGTAATTGCTACACGTGTGAAGTAAGGGCGGAGTCGGCGTCCGCGCAGGTTCTGGACCTGGGCCGCCGGTGCAAAACGTGCTCTGGGATGGAGCGAGCCGTGCAGGCTCTGGCGTTTCACGCGAACGCACATAATAAAGGGATTCAGCCCATGAGGAAATCACTGTTCGCCCTGCTGCTGGCGGGCTGGACCGCCATCGGCCAGGCCCAGGTGCAACTGCGGGACAGTTATCCACAGCACTATCGGGTGCAGCCGGGCGATACCCTGTGGAGCGTCGCCAGCCTGTATCTGCAGCAGCCCTGGCAATGGCGCGAGCTCTGGCCGGCGGGCTTCGCCGGGCAGATCTTCCCCGGCGACCGCCTGCAACTGGTGCGCAATGACGGCCCGCCACGCCTGCAGCTGGAGCGACCAGCGGCGCCGCCGACGGTCAAGCTCGCGCCCCAGGCCCGGCGCTTGCCCCCTGCCCCGATTCCGAGCATTCCCCTGCAAGCGATCAGCAGCTTCTTGCTGGACAACCGCATCGTCGATCAGCCCGGGGCCCTGGAGCGGGCGCCGTATATCGTGGCCGGCGAGGGCGAGCGGGTGCTGGGTGGCATGGGCGACCGGCTTTTCGCCCGTGGCCGGCTGGACCCTGAGCAGCCGGTCTATGAGCTGTTCCGCCAGGGCAAGGTCTACCGCGACCCCCTGAGCCAGGAACTGCTGGGGGTCAACGCCGACGCCATTGGCAGCGCCCGGGTGGTGGCGAGCGAAGGTGACCTGGCCACCCTCGCCTTGCAGAGCAGCAACCAGGAAGTGCGCCTGGGTGATCGCTTGCTGGCCGCCGATACCTCGGGGTTGCCGGGCTCCTTCAGCCCCAGTGCCCCGCAACGGCCGGTGGAAGGGCTAATCATCGACGTGCCCCGAGGGGTCACCCAGATCGGCGCCCTGGATGTGGTGACCCTCAACCGCGGGCGCCGCGACGGGCTGCTGGAGGGCAACGTGCTGGCGGTGATCAAGACCGGGGAAACCGTACGCGACCGGCAAACCGGCGAGCCGCTGAAAATCCCCGACGAGGCGGCCGGCTGGCTGATGGTGTTCCGCAGCTACGACAGGCTCAGCTACGGATTGGTACTCAAGGCCACGCGTTCGCTGGCGGTGCTGGACAAGGTCCGCAACCCCTGAGGAAGATCTTTCCTCAACAAGTTACCAACAGAGTTATCCACAGCTTGTTCCAGCTCAGGCTGGAGCCCTGACGATCAAGGATGATCCATGTCGAACTCGATGAGCGGCAGCATTTCCCCGGCAGAACTGGAAGCTCGATTGCGCTTGCACGTCCTGCCCGAACTCGGGCCGATGCGTTTTCAGCGCCTGCTTCAGGCATTCGGTTGCGCTTCTAAAGCACTCAGTGCCCCGGCCAGTGCCTGGCGTTCCCTGGACCTGCCGCCGGCCTGCAGCGAGGCCCGGCGCAGCCCCCAGGTGCGCGACGGCGCCCGTCGCGCATTGGCCTGGATAGATAGCCAGGCCCAGCATTTGCTGATGTGGGACCAGCCCGGCTACCCGCCCTTGCTGGCGCAACTCGAGGATGCGCCACCGCTGCTGTTCGTGGCCGGCGACCCCTCGATTCTCGAACGGCCGCAGTTGGCGATGGTGGGCAGCCGTCGTGCATCGCGACCGGGGCTGGACACCGCCGGGGCCTTTTCCCGCAGCCTGGCCCGTGCCGGTTTTGTCATCACCAGCGGTCTGGCCCTGGGCGTCGATGGCGCTGCCCATCAGGCGGCCCTGGATGTTGGCGGGCGTACCGTGGGCGTGCTGGGCACTGGCCTGGAAAATTTTTATCCACAGCGGCACCGGGCCCTGGCCAGGGCCATGATCGACCAGGGCAGCGCGGTGGTTTCCGAGTTCCCTCTGGACACCCCGGCGCGTGCGGAACACTTCCCCCGGCGCAATCGAATCATCAGTGGCCTGGCCCTGGGCGTGCTGGTGGTGGAGGCCAGCGTCGCCAGCGGTTCGCTGATTACCGCGCGGCTGGCGGCGGAGCAAGGCCGCGAGGTGTATGCCATCCCCGGTTCTATCCACCACCCCGGTGCCCGGGGCTGCCACCAGTTGATCCGCGACGGCGCGGTGCTGGTGGAAAGCGTGCAGCACATCCTGGAGACCCTGGCCGGCTGGCAGAACCTGCCGCCCAGCGCCTCGCTGCCGACAGCGGCCTGTACCCACCCGTTGCTGGCCTTGCTGCATGCGGCGCCCCACAGCAGCGAAGCCTTGGCCAGCGCCAGCGGCTGGCCCCTGCCCCGGGTGCTGGCGGCCCTGACCGAGCTGGAGATCGAAGGCAGTGCGGTCCATGAAAATGGGCGTTGGTATGCGCGTCTGAGCTAGGTTTTATAAGCAGGATGGGTAAACTGCGCACAGCTTTTATCTGGAGAGTCGGCAATGGTCAGCAGTTGGCGCGTGCAGCAAGCCGCACGAGAGATTCGCGCAGGGGCGGTGATTGCCTATCCAACCGAAGCGGTCTGGGGCCTGGGGTGCGATCCGTGGAATGAAGAGGCGGTGGATCGTCTGCTGGCGATCAAGTCACGGTCGGTGGACAAGGGCCTGATCCTGATCGCTGACAACATCCATCAGTTCGATTTCCTCTTCGAGGACTTCCCGGACACCTGGATCGATCGCATGTCCAGCACCTGGCCGGGGCCCAATACCTGGCTGGTGCCCCATCAGAACCTGTTGCCCGAGTGGGTCACCGGGGTCCATGACACGGTGGCGCTGCGGGTCAGCGACCATCCGCTGGTGCGTGAGCTGTGCTCCCTGGTGGGCCCGCTGATTTCCACCTCGGCCAACCCCCAGGGGCGCCCGGCGGCGCGCACGCGGCTGCGCATCGAGCAGTATTTCCGTGGGCAACTGGATCTGGTCCTCAGTGGCAGCCTGGGCGGGCGCAAGAACCCGAGCCTGATCCGTGACCTGGCTACCGGCAAGGTAGTTCGGCCTTCCTGAAGCGCTTCGCCGGCAAGTCGGCTCCTACGACACTCGGTAGGAACCGGCTTGCCAGCGAAGGCGTTCAAGGCAGCAGCACAGTCGAGCCAGTCGTGCGTCGCGCCGACAGTTCGATATGGGCCTTGGCCGCATCCGCCAGGGCGAAGCGCTGGCCAATCTCGATCTTCAGCTTGCCGCTGGCAATCATGCCGAACAGGTCGTCGGCCATGCGCTGCAGGTTCTCGGCATTGTTGGCGTAGCTGGCCAGGGTCGGCCGAGTCACGTACAGCGAGCCCTTGGCCGAGAGAATCCCCAGGTTGACCCCGTCCACTGCGCCAGAGGCGTTGCCGAAGCTGACCATCAGCCCGCGTGGGGCCAGGCAATCCAGGGAGGTCAGCCAGGTGTCCTTGCCCACGCCGTCGTAGACCACCGGGCACTTCTTCCCGCCGGTCAGTTCCAGCACTCGCCGGGCCACGTCTTCATGGCTGTAGTCGATGGTTTCCCAGGCGCCCAGGGCCTTGGCGATGGCGGCCTTTTCCGGCGAGCTGACGGTGCCGATCAGCTTTACCCCGAGGGCCTTGGCCCACTGGCAGGCCAGGGAGCCGACACCGCCGGCAGCGGCGTGGAACAGCACGGTTTCGCCGCCCTGGAGTTCATAGGTCTGGCGCAGCAGGTACTGCACGGTCAGGCCCTTGAGCATGACCCCGGCGGCCTGTTCGAAGCTGATGGCGTCCGGCAGGCGTACCAGGTTGGCTTCGGGCAGCACATGCACATCGCTGTAGGCCCCCAGTGGGCCGCTGCCGTAAGCCACGCGGTCGCCGACCTTGAAACGGGTCACGGCACTGCCTACGGCCTCGACCACGCCCGCGCCTTCGGCCCCCAGGCCCGAAGGCAGGGCGGGCGGTGCGTAGAGACCGCTGCGGAAATAGGTGTCGATGAAGTTCAGGCCGATGGCCTTGTTGCTGACGCGAACCTGTTGCGGGCCCGGTTCCGCCGGTTGGTAATCCACATATTCGAGCACTTCGGGGCCGCCATGGGCGCGGAACTGGATACGTTTGGCCATCTGCATTCTCTCCTCGGACGTGTCGTGAAAGTGCTCTATCGGACTCCTCTGCTTGACCTTCGTCAACTGCGGAGCGCCCCGGCGCGGTGTTATGCTACGCGCCCATTTGCGCCGGCCCGTGCTCCATCCCTAGCGCCGCGTAGCTTTGCCCGATTCAAGGTGATGCCATGACTACCCGCACCGAGGCCGTGAAAGCCTACCTGCTCGACCTGCAAGACCGCATTTGCGCTGCACTGGAAACCGAAGACGGTGGCGCACGCTTCATCGAGGACGCCTGGACCCGGCCTGCCGGTGGTGGCGGGCGTACCCGGGTGATCGGCGACGGTGCAGTGATCGAAAAGGGTGGGGTGAACTTCTCCCATGTATTCGGCAGCGGCCTGCCGCCATCGGCCAGTGCCCACCGGCCCGAGCTGGCCGGCCGTGGCTTCGAGGCCCTGGGCGTGTCCCTGGTGATCCACCCGCACAACCCCCATGTGCCGACTTCCCACGCCAACGTGCGGTTCTTCATCGCCGAGAAGGAAGGCGAAGAGCCGGTCTGGTGGTTCGGCGGCGGTTTCGACCTGACCCCCTACTACGGCAACATCGATGACTGCGTGCACTGGCACCGGGTTGCCGAGCGGGCCTGCGCGCCCTTCGGTGCCGATGTCTACCCGCGCTACAAGGCCTGGTGCGACAGCTATTTCCACATCAAGCACCGCAATGAACCGCGGGGCATCGGCGGCCTGTTCTTCGACGATCTGAACGAATGGGACTTCGACACCAGTTTCGCCTTCATGCGCGCCATCGGCGACGCCTACATCGAGGCCTACCTGCCCATCGTCCAGCGCCGCAAGGCCGCGGCCTACACCGCGCAGCAGCGGGAATTCCAGGAATTCCGCCGGGGCCGCTACGTGGAGTTCAACCTGGTCTACGACCGTGGCACCCTGTTCGGCCTGCAATCGGGCGGGCGCACCGAGTCGATCCTCATGTCGCTGCCGCCACAAGTGCGCTGGGGCTATGACTGGAAGGCCGAGCCGGGCAGCGAAGAAGCGCGCCTGACCGAATACTTCCTGCAGGATCGCGACTGGCTGGCAGCCAGCAACTAAACCGCACCCACTGTGTAGAAGCCGGCTTGCCGGCGAAAAGGCCTTTAAGGCGGATGCGGTTCCTACCCCTGTGTTGAGCAAATGGGATGAAAGATGGATCAGTACGTTGTCTTTGGTAACCCGATCGGCCACAGCAAGTCGCCGCTGATCCATCGGCTGTTTGCCCAGCAGACCGGCCAGCAGCTGGAGTACAACACCCTGCTGGCGCCCCTGGATGATTTCGCCGGCACCGCTCGCAGTTTCTTCGCCCACGGGCGTGGGGCCAATGTCACGGTGCCGTTCAAGGAAGAGGCCTATCGCCTGTGCGACAGCCTGACCGAACGGGCCCAGCGCGCCGGCGCGGTGAACACCCTGAGCAAGCAGGCCGACGGCCGCCTGCTGGGGGACAACACCGACGGCGCCGGGCTGGTGCGCGACCTGAAGGTGAACGCCGGGGTCAGCCTCAAGGGCAAGCGCATCCTTGTGCTGGGGGCTGGCGGCGCGGTCCGTGGTGCCCTGGAGCCGTTGCTGGCCGAGCAGCCGGAGGCCTTGGTGATCGCCAATCGCACCGTGGAAAAGGCTGAGATGCTGGCGGAGTTGTTCGCCGACCTGGGGCCGGTATCGGCCAGCGGCTTCGACTGGCTGCAGGAGTCGGTGGACCTGATCATCAATGCCACCTCCGCCAGCCTTTCGGGCGAGCTGCCGCCGATTGCCGGCAGCCTGATCGAGCCGGGCAAGACCGTGTGCTACGACATGATGTACGCCAAGGAGCCGACACCGTTCTGCCGCTGGGCCAGTGAACAGGGCGCGGCCCTGGTGCTGGATGGCCTGGGCATGCTGGCCGAGCAAGCGGCGGAAGCCTTCTACCTGTGGCGCGGCGTGCGCCCTGACAGCGCCCCGGTGCTGGCTGAACTGCGTCGCCAGCTGGCGCAGTAACCCCCCGTAGGAGCTGGCTTGCCAGCGAAGGCGGCTTCAAGGCTGGGCCAGGCTTAAGGGCCTCTTCGCCGGCAAGCCGGCTACTACGTCGGGCGTGGGCAAGGCGCCTGCGGGTTCAGTCTTCGAAGTGGATCGGGCAGCGTTCCGGGCCTTCGAGCTTGATCAACTCTTCTTTCACCGCCTGCCGTGCCCGGCGCAGGATCAGGCTGCGCTCCTGGCGCCTGAGGCGGCGTGCTTCCTGGTGCAGCATCTCCACCCCTGAATAGTCGATGAAGTTGATCTGCCGTGCGTCGATCACCAGCCTGGGCGCGTGGCAGCGCTGCATGCGCACCTGCAGGTAATGGCTGGCGCCGAAGAAAATCGAACCGCCGACCCGCAGGATGTCTTCATCGCCTTCGCTGGACTGCTGCACCCGCGGTTGCGAAGTGCGCTTGAGGTAGAAGAACAGCGACGCCAGGACCCCGGCATAGATCGCGGTCTGCAACTCCAGGAGCAGGGTGGCGACGCAGGTCAGGCTCATCACCACGAACTCGGCGCGGCTGACCCGGAACAGCGCGCGAATGCCCCGGTGGTCCACCAGCCCCCAGCAGATCAGCAGGATGCTGCCGGCCATGGCCGGGATCGGGATATGGGCGATCAGCCCGGCGCCGGCCACGGCGAACAGCGCCACCCACAGCGCCGAGAACACCCCGGCCAGGGGCGAGCAGGCGCCGGCCTCGTAGCTCAAGCCGGAGCGGGTGAAGGAGCCCGAGGACAGGTAGCCGGAGAAAAACGCCCCGACCATGTTCGACAGGCCCTGGGCGCGGACTTCCTGGTTGGCGTCCAGCAACTGTTCCGAACGTGCTGACAGCGAGCGGGCAATCGACAGGCTGGTGACCAGCCCGAGCATGCCCACCGCCACTGCGCTGGGCAGCAACCGCAGGATCAGTTCCAGGTCCAGGGGCAATGGGCTAAATGGCGGCAGCCGGCCGGCGAAGGCGCTGACCAGTTGCACATGGCCAAACACCCCTGGCAGCAGCCATACCACCAGGGCACTGAACACCAGGCTCAGCAGCAGGCCGGGCCAGCGCGGCGCCAGCAGCTTGAAGGCGACCCCCAGCGCCAGGGTGCCCAGCCCCAGCAGCAGCGAAGGCCGGTCCACCTCGCCCAGGTGCTGCAGCAACTGGCTCAGGCTGTTGAGGGCGGTGGCCTGGTTCGGCAGTTCCAGCCCCAGCAGGTTGGGCAATTGGCCCAGGGCGATGACCACCGCCGCGCCGAGGGTGAAGCCCAGCACCACCGAGTGCGAGACGAAGTTCACCAGGGCGCCGAAGCGCAGCATTCCCAGCAGCCACTGGAAGACCCCAGCCAACAGCGTCAGGAGCAGGATCAGGGTGATGTAGTCCTCGGAGGCCGGCACTGCCAGGGGGCTGACGCTGGCATAGAGAACGATGGAAATTGCCGCCGTGGGGCCGCAGATCAGGTGCCACGATGAACCCCACAGGCAGGCGATCAGCACCGGGACTATGGCCGCGTACAGCCCATACTCCGGGGGCAGGCCGGCGATCAGGGCATAGGCGATGGATTGCGGCAGAGCGAGGATCGCGCCGCTCAGGCCCACCAGCAGGTCACGGCCGACGCTGGCCCGGGTCTGGCGCGGCAGCCAGCTCAGCAAAGGCAGGAGAGATTGGCGGTCGGGCCAGGCCATGGTTCCTCACGGGTGGGTTGATTCGGTGGGCCAGGGTAAAGCATTGCCAGGCTTTGAGTGTAGGAGCCGGCTTGCCGGCGAATGGCCGGCACACCTCGGGCTACAACCTGCTCTTCACCGCTGCCAGGGCCTCTTTGTCATCAATGGTCCGCACTCCCTCCAGCCATTGCTCCAGCACTGCCGGGTGAGCCTTGATCCAGGCCTTGGCGGCCTCGGTGTTGCTGAGTTTGCTGTTGACCACTGCGGCCATGATGCTGTTCTCCATCTCCTGGGTGAACCGCAGGTTGTCCAGCAGTTTGCCGACGTTCGGGCTAGCCTGTGCATAACCCTTGCGGGTCAGGGTGTAGACGCTGCCGCTGGCGCCGAAGTACTTTTCGCCACCGGTCAGGTAGCGCATCTTCAACTGCACGTTCATCGGGTGTGGGGTCCAGCCGAGGAAGGTGATGAAGCGCTGCTTTTTCGTGGCCCGGGACACTTCGGCGAGCATTGCCTGTTCACTGGACTCGATCAGCTTCCACTGGCCCAGGTTGAACTGGTTGCTCTTGATGATTTCCTGCAGCGACAGGTTGGCCGGCGCGCCGGAGCCGATGCCGTAGAGCTTTTTGTCGAACTTGTCGGCGAACTTGTCCAGGTCGGCAAAATCATGCACTCCGGCCTCCCACACATAGTCCGGCACCGCCAGGGTGAACTCGGTCCCTTCCAGGTTCTTGGCCAGCTGGGTGACGTCGCCATTGGCCACGAACTTGTCATGGAAGCCTTGCTGCGCCGGCATCCAGTTACCTAGGAATACATCCACCCGGCCATCCTTCAGACCCCCGAAGGTGATGGGCACGGCCAGGGTGTCGATCTTCGCCTTGTAGCCCATGCCGTCCAGCAGGAAGCCGGTGATGGCATTGGTGGCGGCGATATCGCTCCACCCCGGGTCGGCCATCTTCACGGTCTCGCACGAGTCGGCCCAAGCGGATGCGCTGCCCAGGGCAAGAAGCCCGAGCGTCAGTGCTGTGGATAACCTTTGCATGCTTTTCCCCTTACGTTTTATTGGTTTTGGCAGGGTTGTGGATAACGGGCCTTGCGCTCCAGGTCATCGAGGTCGATGTGGTTGCGCATGTACTGCTGGCTGGCGTCTACCAGCGGCTGGTGGTCCCAGCTCTTGAGTTTGCCCCGGCTCAGCGCCTCGGCCACCAGCCGGCGGCGGCGCTGGCTGGCCAGGACCTGTTGGTGAATGCGCGGAATGTCCCACTTGGCCCGGGCCTCTGCCAGGAACGCGGCGAACAGCGGCCGATGCTCGGGCGACTGGCCAAGGTCGAAGCGCTCTTGCGGGTCGTGGTGCAGGTCGAAGAGTAGGCAGGGGTCGTCTTCGCTGTAGATGAACTTGTAGGCACCGCGGCGAATCATCATCAGCGGGCCGATGGTGCCTTCGGCCATGTATTCGCCGAACACCTCGTCGTGCCCGCCCTGCCCTTGCAAGTGCGGGACCAGGGAGCGGCCATCCAGCGGCAGGTCGGGCTCGACCCGGCCGCCGGCCAGCTCCACCAGGGTCGGCAGCAGGTCGGCGGTGGAGACAGCGGCGCTGACCCGGCTGGCAGTGAACTGCCCCGGTGCACAGATCAGCAGCGGTACCCGGGCGGCCATTTCAAACCAGTGCATTTTGTACCAGAGGCCGCGCTCGCCGAGCATGTCGCCGTGGTCGCCGGAAAACACGATCAGCGTGTCGTCCGCCAGCCCGGTGTCTTCCAGGGTCTGCAGCAGCTTGCCGACGTTGCTGTCGATGTAGCTGCAGGCGCCGAAGTAGGCGCGTCGCGCGTCGCGGATCTTATCCACAGGCAAGGGCTTGTCCCACAGGTCGTAGACCTTGAGCAGGCGCTGGGAATGCGGATCCAGCTCGCTTTGGGGCGGGGTCTGCGGCAGTGGAATCTGGTCGTCGCGGTACAGGTCCCAGAAGGCCCTGGGAATGGTGTACGGATCGTGGGGGTGGGTCATGGAGACGGTGAGGCAGAACGGCTGGTCGCCGGCCTCGCGCACATGGTCGAACAGGTATTGCTGGGCCTTGAACACCACCTCCTCGTCGAAATCCAGCTGGTTGGTGCGTACACAGGGGCCGGCCTGCAGTACCGAGGACATATTGTGGTACCAGCTGGGGCGCACATCGGGCTGGTCCCAGTTCACCGCCCAGCCATAGTCGGCGGGGTAGATATCGCTGGTCAGGCGCTCTTCATAACCGTGCAACTGGTCCGGGCCGCAGAAGTGCATCTTGCCCGAGAGCGCAGTGCGGTAGCCCAGGCGCCGCAGGTAGTGGGCGTAGGTAGGCACGTCGGCGGGGAAGTCCGCGGCGTTGTCGTAGGCGCCGATCCGGCTGGGCAACTGGCCGCTGACCAAAGTGAAGCGCGAGGGTGCGCACAAGGGGCTGTTGCAGTAGGCGGCGTCGAAGACCACGCCCTGGGCGGCCAGCCGGCTGAGGTGAGGCAGCTTGATCGGCGAGGGTCCGTAGAACGGCAGCAAGGGGGCGGCCATCTGATCGGCCATGATGAAAAGAATGTTCTTGCGCTTCATGGATTCGCGGCATTCCATAGTCGATGGTTATGCGAAAGTGCTGCAATCGAGCATGGAACCCATGCCGTTGGCGGTAAAGCCCATGTACAGCAATGACTAGGATAAGCACAGCTTATGTATGAAGCCCTTGGCGACCTGTCCCTGGACCTGCTCCGGGTGTTCGAAGCAGCCGCGCGCCTGCGCAGCTTCACCGCCGCGGCGGTGGAACTGGGCACCACCCAGCCGGCTATCAGTCAGCAGATCAAGCGCCTGGAGGAACAGCTGGGGGTGCGCCTGTTCGACCGCATCTACCGGGGCATCGAGCTCACCGAGTCTGCAGCCTTGTTGCTGGATCAGGTCCAGGCCGGCCTGCAGAGCATCGATGCCGGCCTCAGCGCCCTCAGCCAGCAGCATCAGCATGAGGTGCTGCAGGTGGCCACGGATTTCGCTTTCGCCGCCTATTGGCTGATGCCCCGCCTGCATCGCTTTCATGAGGCCAACCCCCAGGTGGATGTGAGCCTGGTCACCAGCGAGCGCAGCCACAGCATGCTGCGCAGCGATATCGACGTGGCGGTGCTGTTCGGCGACGGGCGCTTCAGGCAGGGGGAAAGCCACTGGCTGTTCAGCGAAGAAGTGTTTCCGGTGTGCAGCCCGCTGCTGCTCAAGGACCGTGCTGCGCCGCTGCCCGCCCCTTCCCTGCTGGAACTGCCGCTGCTGCACCTGCGGGGTGAAGGCAGCAACCACTGGTTCGACTGGAGCGGGGTATTTCGCGAGCTGGGCCTTGCGGGTGCGCCGGCCCCAGGGCAATTGCGCTTCGACAATTACACCCTGCTGATCCAGGCAGCCATCGGCGGCCAGGGTGTGGCCATCGGCTGGCGTCACCTGGTGGATGACCTGCTGGAGCAGGGCCTGCTGTGCCGGCCCATCGCCGAGAGCGCGCTGTCCGGCTACGGCTATTACGTGGTGCTGCCGCCACGCAAGCGCCGTGGCCCATTGATCCAGCGCTTCGTCGACTGGCTGATGGCCGAGCAAGCCGGCAGCGCTCAATCCCTCAAGGGGCTGTCGTTGCCGTCCATTGCCTTGTAGGCGGCGCCTTGAACAGGCTCAACAGGGACAGTGCGCCGTTGCCCAGGCACACCAGCGACACCGACACCACCGCCAGGAAGGCCAGGTATTCCCAGCCGCCGCCCGGGCTGGTGTAGATCCAGCCGTGGGCGCCGTGGACGAAGACAATCGCCCCCAGCAGCATCGGCAGCAGCCCCAGGGCGATCCAGCGCACGCCGACCCCGAGTATCAGCAACAAGCCCCCCACCAGCTCGGCGCACACCGCCGGGTAGGTCATCCACTCGGGCATGCCGGTGGCGCCGAACAGCTTGAGGGTGCCCGGCCAGCCCAGGACCAGGACTTTGAACAGCGCATGGGCGATGTACATGGCGCCCAGGGCCAGGCGCAGGAACAGGGCGGCCCATTGTTCCGGTGCCGAGAGTGGTGATGCGATTGAGCGGGCAGGCATATGACAAGTCCTTGTGTGGTTGGGAATGTTGCCGATTGCTGAGTGTTCAGCGGTTAAACGATGGCCACCGAGGCGCCGGCCAGGAGCAGCACGCCGACGTGGAAGTTGCTGCGAAACAGGTCGTTGCAGGGCTCCGGGTGGTCCGGACTGAACAGGCTGAGCTGGTAGGCCAGGGACAAGGCGATCGGCAGCAGCACGATGAAAAAGCCCGGGTTGGCACCGGCCAGCAGGCCCGCGCCGCACCAGCACAGCACGGTCATGGCGTAGAACCCGGCGATCCAGGTCTTGCCCCGTTCGGCGAACAGCGTCGCGGTGGAGCGCAGGCCCATTTTCAGGTCGTCCTCACGGTCGCTGTAGGCATAGAGCGTGTCGTAGCCCAACTGCCAGAACAGGCAGCCCAGCCACAGTGCCAGCGCACTGGCTTGCAGGCTGCCGGTGGTTTCCACGCTGGCCATGAGCACGCCCCAGTTGAACACCGCGCCGAGAAACGCCTGGGGCCAGTGGGTGAAGCGTTTGAACAGCGGGTAGATCAGGGTCAGCGGCACGCAGCCCAGGGCCAGCAGCACCGTCAGTGGTTGCAGCAAGGGCAGTAGTGCGGCCGCCAGCAGCAAGAGTACGACCAGGCAAGCCAGGGCCTGATTCAGGCTCAGTGAGCCCTTGGCCAGGGGCCGCTGGCGGGTGCGGTTGACCTGGGCGTCGAAGCGTCGGTCGAGGATGTCGTTGATGCAGCAGCCGGCACTGCGCATTAGCAGGGCGCCGAGGGCGAACACCAGCACCGTGCCGACCTGCGGAATACGTCCGGCGCAGAGTATCAACGCGGCCAGGGCCGGCAGCAGGGTCAGCCAGGTGCCGATGGGCCGGTCCAGGCGCATCAGGCGGGCGTAGGCCTGCCAGGAGCGGGGCAGCCGGGTGGCGACCCAATCGTGGGCGCGAATGTCATTGAGGTCGGGGCTTGCGGGCATCTTCGTTCCCTGAACTTGAGCACGGTCTTGATCGCAACTGAGGACGAGGTTTCAAGGGGTCGAAAAACACTCAGGTCAGTTGCTTTCACTGAACTTCGGGCAAGCCGTGGCCGTGATCGCACGGTTTGATTTTCAGTGCCATCTGCTCGCTTGTCGGATGCGCTAAAGTTGCCCGCGCCCGCCCCTTGGGGCAAGGGAACAATCCGCAATAGCCTCCTGCAGGATATGCAATATGCTCCGTGATGAAGTGCCCCGCGTCCCGCGTATCGACCTCAACCTGCTGCGGGTTTTCGATGCCGTCTATGAGGACCGCAGCATCCTGCTGGCCAGCAAGCGCCTGCATCTGAGCCAGTCGGCGGTCAGCCATGCCTTGACCCGGTTGCGTGAGTCCCTGCAGGACGAGTTGTTTATTCGCACCGCCAAGGGCATGCAGCCGTCGGCCCGTGCCGAAGCAATTGCCGGCCCGCTGCGCGAAGCACTGCTGACCATTCAGCGCACGGTGGGCGTGGAGGCGTTCGACCCCGCCAGCGCAACGCGGACCTTCACCCTTGCCGCCAATGACTATCTGAGTTCGGTGCTGCTGGCACCGCTGTTGCGGCGCCTGGCCCAGGAGGCTCCGGGGGTGGACCTGGTGGTGCGCCCGGCGACCCGCCTGGATCTGGCCGAGCAGATCGACGTCGGGCGCATCGACCTGGCCGTGGGGGTGTTTGCCGAGCTGCCGCAGCGAGTGCACAGCGCCCGTCTCTGGCAGCAGCAGGATGTGTTGCTGATGTGTCCCGAGCATCCCTTGCTCGACCTGCCCGAGTTGACCCTTGAGGCCCTGGCGGACCAGCCATTGATCACACTGTCGGTAGGCGGGCAGGAGGAAGGCGCGGTCAACGGCTACATTCTTGAGCGCGGTATTGCCCGGCAGTCGGAGATGTTCGATCGCCAGCGCCTGGAGCAGGCGCTGGCGGCGATTGGCCGCAGTCCCCAGTACAAGGTCACCCTGCCCCATGCCCTGGTGCTGCCGCAGTTGCTGGAACAGTCGCGGCTGGTGGCGATTGTGCCGGTGCCACTGGCCCGGGCTTTCGAACAGCGCTTTGGCCTGTGTCAGCGGGCGCTGCCACTGGCGGTTGAAGCGTCGTCGCTGTTGGCGATCTGGCATGGACGCAACACGGCAGACCCGGCCCATCTCTGGTTGCGCCAGCAGTTGCTGGAGGTGGCAGGCGCGCTGGCGCAACCGCTTTGAGCTGCTCGGCTTTCGGTGTTTTCATGGGGCCGGTGTTTTTTCCACAGAGGGTGCTCAGCCTCTGTGACGAGCCTTGAGGCTTGGTCTTTTATCGCGAGGGTTTGCATGCAACGGATCAAGGGCTATCACGCCCACGTCTACTTCGACGCCAGTACCATCGACCTGGCCCGGGCCTTGTGTGAGCAGGCCGCGCAGCTGTTTGACCTGAAAATGGGTCGGGTCCACGAGCGGCCGGTGGGGCCCCATCCGGACTGGAGTTGCCAGTTGGCGTTCGCCCCTGAGGTGTTTGCCCAGGTAGTGCCGTGGCTGGCCCTCAATCGCCGGGGGCTGGTGGTGTTCCTGCACCCGGATACCGGGGACGACTTGCTCGATCACACCGATCATGCGATCTGGATGGGGGCCATGCGGCCGCTGGATCTGACGGGGTTCTAGGGGCTGGTGATTGCTCGTACACACCATGCAAAAAGGGGGCGCAACCTTTGGTTGCGCCCCCCTGATCTTGCGGTCTGGTCTTTACCTTCAGCTGACCCGAGCCTTGCGTACGCCTTCGGAAAGGGCTGCGCACAGGCTCAGGACGCCATCCACCGCTTGCTCGGAAGACTCGGCATTGGCGATGTGGTCGATCAGCGCCGAGCCCACGACCACGCCGTCTGCCAGACGGGCGATGGCGGCGGCCTGCTCCGGGGTACGGATGCCGAAACCGATGCTGATGGGCAGGTCGGTGTGGCGCCGCAGGCGGGTCACGGCCTCTTCCACATGTTCCAGGGTAGCGGCGCCGGCACCGGTCACCCCGGCTACCGAAACGTAGTAGACAAAGCCGGAACTGCCGTCGAGCACCTTGGGCAGGCGCGCGTCGTCGGTGGTTGGGGTGGTCAGGCGGATGAAGTCGATGCCGGCGGCCTGGGCCGGGTCGCACAGTTCGCTGTTATGTTCCGGCGGCATGTCCACCACGATCAGGCCATCGACACCGGCGGCCTTGGCGTCGGCGATGAAGCGCGGCACGCCGTAGTGGTGGATCGGGTTGAAGTAGCCCATGAGCACCAGCGGGGTGTCGCTGTTGCCTTCGCGGAACTCGCGAACCATCTGCAGGGTTTTCGCCAGGTTTTGCTTGGCCCCCAGGGCACGGATGTTGGCCAGCTGGATCGCCGGACCGTCGGCCATCGGGTCGGTGAAAGGCATGCCCAGTTCGATCACGTCGGCGCCCGCTGCGGGCAGGCCCTTGAGGATCGCCAGGGAAGTGTCGTAGTTCGGGTCGCCGGCGGTGACGAAGGTCACCAGGGCGGCGCGGTTTGCTTCCTTCAGCTCGGCAAAACGGGTTTGCAGGCGGCTCATCAGTGTTTCTCCTGCTGGGACTGTTGCATGTGGTGCATCACGGTCTGCATGTCTTTGTCGCCACGGCCCGAGAGGTTGACCACCATCAGGTGATCCTTGGGCAGGTTCGGTGCGCGCTTGAAGACTTCGGCCAGGGCATGGGCGCTTTCCAGGGCCGGGATGATGCCTTCCAGGCGGCAGCACTGGTGGAACGCGGCCAGGGCTTCGTCGTCGGTCACCGAGGTGTATTCGACGCGGCCGATATCGTGCAACCAGGCGTGTTCCGGGCCGATGCCGGGGTAGTCGAGGCCGGCGGAAATCGAGTGGGCGTCGATGATCTGGCCATCGTCGTCCTGCAGCAGGAAGGTGCGGTTGCCGTGCAGTACGCCGGGTACGCCGCCGTTGAGGCTGGCGGCATGCTTGCCGGTCTCGATGCCGTAGCCGGCGGCTTCGACGCCGATGATCTCGACGCTCTTGTCGTCAAGGAACGGGTGAAACAGGCCCATGGCGTTGGAACCGCCACCGATGCATGCCACCAGGCTGTCCGGCAGGCGGCCTTCCTGGGCTTGCATCTGCTCGCGGGTTTCCTTGCCGATGACCGCCTGGAAGTCGCGGACCATGGCCGGGTACGGGTGCGGGCCGGCGACGGTGCCGATCAGGTAGAAGGTGCTGTCGACGTTGGTCACCCAGTCACGCAGGGCTTCGTTCATCGCGTCTTTCAGGGTGCCGGTACCGGCCACGACCGGGATCA
>Ga0182008_10000940_pt1 | contig 20298 bp, 20 predicted proteins | sample Sormic07211129_1_FD_120482 | JGI IMG/M metagenome (GOLD analysis project Ga0182008, IMG submission 120482) | Rhizosphere microbial communities from Sorghum bicolor, Mead, Nebraska, USA - 072115-129_1 metaG | ecosystem: Host-associated > Plants > Roots > Rhizosphere | place: USA: Nebraska...
AAGCCTTTTACCTGCGTTCAGGAGTCGGACATCAGACCAGACACCACATCCCCACTTTTAAAGAAATACTGGCCGCAGCAAAAAATAACATCCTGATCGACGTAGATAAAGGCTATGATTACTTCCCGCAGGTTGTCAAAGAACTGCGGGAAACAGGAATGATCGACCAGGCCGTCATCAATGTAAAAAACCACACCCCTTTATCCACCATAGAAACTGAACAAGGACCTATTCCTGAAGACGTTACCTTAATGCTGATTGTAGATATGAAAAAACCAGATGCTTCCAGTATCATAGACAGCTATAAAGCACACAAACGCACCATTATACAAACAAATTTCAATACAGATACCCTGTCCATATTAAAGGATCTAGGGAATTTAAGACAACATTACGGCCTTTGGATCAACAGTCTTTGGCCTGAACAAAATGGAGGTCACGACGATGACCGGGCCGTAGAAGATAATCAACCAGACCAAAGCTGGGGCTGGCTGATTGAACACCGGGCCAATATGATCCAGACCGATCGCCCCAAAGAATTACTGCAATACCTTAAAAACAAAAAACTACATCCTTAAACACTTCAGATTTAAAATTTCAGAGGCCGTTCTTCCGTATGGAGGAACGGCCTTGTTGTAATCGGACCGGAAGATATTCAAATAAATCCTACATTTGTTCCAAACAGATTCAAAATGCCTAATAACATACCCCCAGTTACTGCTGCCGACCCTTCTTCCGCTTTTCAAAGACTATTAACCGTACTCGATACGTTAAGAACCCAGTGCCCATGGGACAAAAAACAAACCATGGAAAGCCTCAGACATTTAACCATAGAAGAAACCTATGAATTGTCTGACGCCATTCTGGAAGGCGATCTGGAAGAAGTCAAAAAGGAACTTGGCGATGTTATGATGCACCTGGTCTTCTATGCCAGGATTGCTTCAGAAACCAATGACTTTAGCATTGTTGACGTACTTAACGGCGTTTGTGATAAATTGATCAGCAGGCACCCACATATCTATGGCGACGTAGTTGTACAAGACGAAGCCGATGTAAAACGCAATTGGGAACAACTTAAGCTAAAAGAGGGTAATAAATCCGTATTGGCCGGCGTACCTAAGGGCCTGCCTTCACTGGTTAAAGCCAGCCGTATCCAGGAAAAAGCAAAAGGCATAGGCTTTGACTGGGAAGACAAAACCCAGGTATGGGAAAAAGTAGAAGAAGAACTGCAGGAATTTAAGGCAGAGTTCAACGTAGTAGACAACAGCGCTATTGACATAGAAAAAGCCGAAGGTGAATTTGGAGATCTGCTGTTCTCGCTCATCAATTATGCCCGTTTTATCAATATCAACCCAGAAAACGCACTCGAAAAAACCAATAAAAAGTTCATCAAAAGGTTCCAGTACCTGGAAAGCAAGGCCAAAGAAAACGGCAAGGCCCTACAGGATATGACACTTGCCGAAATGGATGTTTATTGGAATGAAGCGAAACAGCTCTAATTAGCTGTGCTTCTTTTTCATGGTCATTTTAGCTTTCTGGCCAATTCCATAGTTGTAATTTTTTGAATTGCTGTCTTTCTTTTGATGATAAGCACCTCCACCGCGGGGGTTCTCATCTTCATCTTCAGACAGATATTTATTCTTATCCGTTTTCTTAGATTTTGGAGGTGTAACGATCTGCACCTCTTCCGGAAGCTCCATCTGTTCAAACTTCTGTCCAATGGCCTGCTCCAGTTTTCTAACCTGTGCCAGTTCCAGATCCGTTGAAAAAGTAATGGCCACCATTTCTTCCGTAGTTGGTCTTTTCAAAATGCGGTTCAGGAACACTTCCTTCGTTTCTGGCAGTTCAAAATGGAAAATAAAGGAAATACCCTCCAGATCCAGTTCCGGGCAACCCTCATTGGCAACCACCAATACACGGGCTTCAGGCACTTCTTTAAAATCACCAAAATCATCAAAGCCACTCTCGTCAAAGTGCAAAGGTTTCAGCATTGCATACTCCCCTTCTTTCTGACTTTCCAGACTTTTAACCAGTTTCTGAGCAGTTAATCTAGAATTCACAAAAACCACTACTTTATCAAACACCTCATCGTCTCTTAACAAGGTATGCAGTAAATGAAGTTTTGTTTTATAATTTGGTACATGATACAGCATTTGAGGAACGGTTTCCGCTTTATCACCAAAGTCTTCTACTTCAATCAATGCAGGGAAGTTCATAAACTGATCAATCATTTTATATAATTTATCATGAACCACCTCCGTGAAAATCAGATGCTGACATTTACCTGCGCTCCTGGCCAGTTCTGCAACGGGTAACTGCATCCCCTGACTTACAATCTGTGCCGCATCATCCACAATAAAAGTCTGCAGTTTACTTAAGTTCAAACCCAGTTTCAGGTATACCGCTCTGGCCCTTGTTGGCGTAGCCACCACGATATCCGTGCCCAAAGCCAGTTCATTTACATCAGATTCTAAACCTCCTGTGCCCAACAAGCCCATGATGTTCAGGTCACGGTTACGGCTTAGAGAAATGAACTGCTCAATTACAGCCTCGCCCCGCTCCTGATCAGCAACCAGAATCAATACCTTAGGTGCATCATCTTTGGTATATTTCAGTTTAGATAAAACAGCAAGCACATAGGTAGTTGTTTTACCTGCGCCTTCAGGGCCAACAGCAATAATATCTTGTCCACCAATAATTCTGGACATGGTTTTCAGCTGGATTTCTTTAGGGGTTAAGTATCCGGCATCAGTCATTGCTGTTACCAGGCCTTTGCTTAGTTTTAATTTATCTAACGACACAGTTTCTTACATTTATAATAATTCTGCGAAGTTACGCAAAATAACCCTGTGATTAGGCAGAATTAACTATCCAGCTTACTGAAATCAATAAGTTCATCCAAAGAAACCTCCAGACTCTCTGCAATCTGCATCAAACTATAAGCCGTAGGGTTGGCACCGTCCATCTCATACCGGTTCACCACTTGTTTATCTTTATATCCCATTCTTGAAGCCAATTATTGCTGAGTAAGCCCTAAGCCCACGCGCAATTGTTTTATGCGTTGACCAAGATTTTTCTTGAAATCAGGAACAGATATGTCATTCATCAACGCAAATTGAAGATTTAACCAAAAAATTGAGTCAACATATTTGTTGACTTTATAACATATTCCATTATATTTGTCCAAAGGCCTTAGCCAATGTCAGTCTGCGTAAAGAGTTCATATCGCTCCGGCAAAAGATGCTGCAACATCAAAGCAAGCTTTGCATCCAGCTTTAATCAGCTGAAGGCACAAAAACCTGAAAACACCTTTCCAAAATTTTGCATCCCGTTAAAAACCATGGAAAACGATTCCCCGTATATTCAATTAAGAGCGATTTCTAAAAATTTAAGTAGTTAAGGATGGTATATAACAACGCCTTTCCTAATACTAAAAAAAGTCTTTTCCAACCTCATTGGAATTGGCATGCCACCGCATTGCACCCCCTCCTGAACAAAGCCTGTTCACTTTATTCATATTATCATACAAATACAAAAAATAAATTAATAAATAATTTACCAATATTAATACTAAATATATTAGCTTTACACACTAAATATATTAGCAATCTCTTACGCATTTTTTTATTGCCGAAAGTAACTATACAGATATGAAAGAACACCAGAAAATGATCCTATATCCTAATTCGGGGGGCATGTTATATTTCTCAAACGAAATCTATAACTTCCATTATAATAAGACTTTAAAAAGCAATCCAGGCACACAAAGAAGTAATACCTACAGCAATGGACAGCTATAAAAACCTTCCGGACACTGAACTGCTGGCTCTTTTTCAGAACGGCGACAGAAAGGCTTATGAACAGATCTACTATCGTTACTGGGCCATTTTATTTCAACATTGCAGGAAAATGCTTCGCAACGACGAGGAATCAAAAGATCTTGTTCAGGATTTATTTTCTTTGTTCTGGCTGGAAGGCAAAGAATTAATCCTCAAAACTTCTCTGTCCGCCTACCTATACACTGTACTACGCTATAAAGTCTTTAACCTGATCGACAAGAACAAAGTCAGAGTAGACTATCTCTCCTCGCTTCAAAGTTTTATAGAAAGCAACGAATCCTCCACTACCGATCACCTGATCCGGGAAAAGCAAATGAAGGAACTCATTGAAAAAGAAATAGCCTCCCTGCCAGAAAAGATGCGTGAAGTTTTTGAACTAAGCCGCAAAGCCAACCTGTCCTATAAAGAAATTGCTGCCGAACAAAACATTACAGATAATACGGTAAAGAAACAAATGAACAACGCTTTAAAGATCCTGCGCTCTAAACTGGGAACAATTCTATTTATCTTGTTTCCCTAAAGATAACCGATCAATTTTATTTTACACGCTTAAGCCGGTATTGGTAGGATAGTTTATTTTCACCCTCTGCGTTTTTTATTAAAATCAAGCTATCGCCTTTAGTTTCGCACAAATATTCTCCCTTCAGAACCGTTCCCCAATCAAAATCTGCTGTATATACAAGGTTTGGATCTAAAGAGAATTTAACCCTATTTTTAACCGACAGGTCAAAGCTTCCGGTAGCCTCTCCAAAATTACGTCCAATTGTACCAACACTATTACGACTGGTATAATTATTCCCGTTGAAATTTACTTCCGTATCATAAGTATTGTATTCCTTCTGATAAACTGAATAGAGTTTACCCTTATAAACTCCATTGAGAGCAGATCGATCAATATCAACATCTTTTTTTTTGCATCCGGTCATCAGGACTACAAGGGCACCAAAGTATAGTAATTGCCTCATAATTTTTTATTTGGTTTTTAAGATAAACGACATTTTTCTGCAAAACGCTACACCCCCTTCAATGCATTGACCAGGAGAGTATAAACGCTGAAAAAAATTAAATTCACGTTTTCTTAACTTTTTCTTCATATCACATTACACAAGCGCCCGACCTAACTTACTTACTAGTATAAAACCATAATTGTAAAAGGACAACAACAGAATGAAAAACGAGGAGGCAAGCAAACTAATTAAAGCGTATCTGGATGACACGGCATCTGCAGAGCAAAAAGCTCAGGCAGAAACCTGGTATATCAAAACCGCTGGTGCGCAGGAAGAACCCAAAACCTCTGTTGATTTTTCAACCCTTGAATCAGAAACTTTACAACTCCTTCGTACACAACAAACAGAACATAAGCAGGTCAGAAAACTTTGGACCATAGGCATCGCAGCAAGCGTAGCAGCAATTGTCGTTTTAGGTTGTTTTGCAACCTTCTGGTTCCGGACCAATCGGGGCCTGCCTGCAAATTATGCCAACGATATTCCTGCAGGAGGTAACAAAGCTACCTTAACCCTCGGCAATGGAAAAACCATCAACCTTACAGATGTTAAAAACGGCGAGCTGAGTAAACAAGCCGGTGTAAAAATTACTAAAACAGCCGATGGCCAATTGGTCTATCAAATCATCGAAAATCAGGTACCCGAAATTAATGTCTCTACAAACACCATTTCTACCCCAAAGGGTGGACAGTACCAACTGATCCTGCCCGATGGAACCAAAGTATGGCTCAACGCTGCATCAAGTCTTAGCTATCCTGTTACCTTCACGGGGCGTGGGCAACGGGTTGTTAACTTGAGCGGCGAAGCCTACTTTGAGGTCTTTAAAAACAAAAAGCAACCCTTTATCGTGAAATCTCAAAAACAGGAGATCAAAGTTCTTGGTACACATTTCAACATAAGTGCTTACACAAATGACCCTGTTGTAAAAACAACCTTATTGGAAGGAAGCATAGAAGTAAACGCCAAAACCATCCTGAAACCCGGAGAACAATCCAGTCTTAGCGATGGCCAGATCAAAGTAACTCCGGTGGATACAGAAGTTGCAATAGCCTGGAAAAACGGCGATTTTATGTTCAAGAATGAACCTTTGGAAAATATAATGCAGCAGATAGCCAGATGGTATAATGTTGATGTAGTCTATTCAGACCCGCAAGTCAGCAATAAACGCTTTGGCGGAACAATCTCGAAATTCAAAAACGTATCTGAAGTTCTATGCATGTTGGAACTCACAGAAGAAGTCCACTTTAAAGTGGAAGGAAGGAGGATAACTGTGCTCTCAAGGAAATAAAGCAACCATATAACCGACACAATACAACTAACCAACAAAAAGGCCAGAAGTGTTTGCCCACTTCCAGCCAGTAGCCTGTCTCGCAACCGATTAGAGATCATCACTTAACAGACTAAAACAAATGTATATAATTTACTCCAAAATATTGGACATGAATTATCATGTCCGTAAAATCCTATTCCTAATGCGCTTAACCACCGTCATTCTTTTAGGAACTATGTTACACTTGAGTGCCGCTACATTTGGCCAGAAGCTGAACTATGTGAATAAAAACGTAAGCCTTGAACAGCTTTTCAAAGAAATAAAGAAGCAAACCAATTATAATGTGGTTTGGTATGAAGGGAAATTAAACACCGCCAGGACAATCAACGCGGATTTTAGCAATGCAACACTAGACCAAGTAATGGACAAAGCATTGAGTGGCTTACCCCTCACGTATACGATCAGGCAGAACAACATTGTGATCAAGGAAAAAACCCCTTCACTACTGGATAAAGTCATCAGTCATTTTAAAAACACTACACTATTTGGGAAAGTAACTGACGAAAAAGGCAACCCACTTCCGGGGGCTATTGTACGGATAAAGAACACTAAGGCAATTGTTGGTACAAATAAGGATGGGAATTTCACTATTGAGAGTACCGAGGAAGAAGGTATACTTGTGATTTCTTTTTTAGGATATAAGCTGGTTGAGCAAAGCTTCTCTCCCACTAACACAGGACCATTTAATATTACTTTAATAGAAGATGAAAGTATACTGAATGAAGTACAAATTAATACAGGATACTACACGGTAAGTGATAGAGAACGGACAGGATCGATTTCAAAAGTTACAGCAGAAACTATAGGAAAACAGCCGATTTTAAATCCGTTACAAGCTCTACAAGGGACAGTTCCAGGAATTCAAGTTACACAACAAACAGGTATACCTGGCGGAGGTTTTGTCGTACAAATCAGAGGTAGAAACAGTATAAATAGCGGAAATGATCCATTATATATTGTTGATGGAGTAAATTATCCATCAACAAGAATTTCAAGTGAAATTGGCCCATTAGTAGGGAATAGTGAAATAAGCCCACTAAGTATGATCAGTCCAAATGACATAGAGAGCATAGAGATTCTAAAAGATGCAGATGCCACATCGATTTACGGTTCACGTGGAGCTAACGGAGTTGTTCTTATTACCACAAAAAAGGGTAAGATTGGTGTTGCAAAAGTAAACGCAGGAATTTCAAATGGATATAGTCAAGTAGCACATCGAGTTACTCTATTAAACACTGATGAATACATTCAAATGAGAAAGGAAGCTTTCAAAAATGATGGATTGCAGCCAGGAACAAGGGACTTCGATATTAACGGTACATGGGATCAACATCAGTACACCGACTGGCAAGAAAAATTAATAGGAAAAGATGCTAAAGTTATGGATGCCTTAATAAATATTAGTGGAGGAAGTATGAAAAATACGTATATAATTGGAGCTAACTACCACAAAGAAGGCACTGTTTTTCCGGGAGATTTTGGATTTAAAAGAATAGGTGCACATTCAAATCTTAGTGTGGGATCAGCTGAAGATCGTTTCAACGCTAGCTTTACTTCAAATTTTAATCATACCCAAAACAGCCTATTTAGCACAGATTTAACAAGTTACATATTAGCTCCTCCAAATCAACCAGATTCTTATGATGAATATGGCAAATTAAGTTGGAGTAACAATACGATCGCTCTCAATCCTATGGCTTTTCTGCTTCAGACTTTTAGCGCAAAAACAGATAATTTGACCGCAAATTTAACTCTTAGCTATAGAATTTTAAAGGATCTTAATGTCAGAGCAACTTTGGGCTATACGACAATTCGGATGCAAGAGCTACAAAAGAAACCATTAGAATCAATTAATCCAGCACTACCAACATATCTGCCAACAAGTCGGACCGCCTTATTCGGAAATAGCTATAATAACAATTTCACCATTGATCCTGTGATCACCTATAAATATAGAACCACTTGGGGAATTCTTGATGCTTTACTGGGAACAAGCTTCCAAGGTAATAATATTCAACAAAACTCCCTTTTAGCATCCAATTTTACTAGTGACGATTTATTAGAGAATATAGGATCTGCAGCTTCCATAACGAATAACGCAATAAATTTCTTGCAATATAGATATGCTGCTGTATTTGCAAGGTTAAATTACAATTTAAATGATAAATATCTTCTGAATCTAACAGCTAGAAGAGACGGATCGAGCCGCTTTGGCCCAGGCAAGCAATTTGCCAATTTTGGCGCAATAGGGGGAGCCTGGATATTTTCTGAAGAAACTTTAATCAAAGAAACACTTCCCTTTTTAAATTTCGGGAAACTCCGTGCAAACTACGGACTTACGGGTAATGATCAAATTCAAGATTACAGATATCTTCAACTCTGGAATACAAATACTAATACTTATCAACAAAACCCTACCATATCTCCCGGCACGGATGCTCCAAATGCTGATTTTGCATGGGAAACCAATCGTAAATTAGAAGCTGCCATTCAACTCGGATTTTTAAAAGATAAAATAAACATCGAAATTTCTTTTTACAGGAATAGATCTTCTAATCAACTTCTATCATTGGTTCTGCCATTAAGCACTGGTTTATCTAGCGTTCAAAGAAATTTACCCGCAGAGGTACAAAATATTGGATGGGAATTTGACGCGAATTTCAAATTATGTAACTCAAATAGTTTTAAATGGCTGACTGGATTTAATCTCACAATTCCTAAAAATAAACTAATCTCATATCCAGGACTAAAAACATCAGGTCTAGATTATAAATACCAGATTGGCGAACCTCTCTCAATCTTAAAAACTTACAATATTACAGTGAATAAACAAACAGGTTTATATACGAGAGAGGATTATAATGGCGATGGTAAGATAGATAACAACGATCGTTATCTAGTGAAATTTTTAGGCCAGCATTTTTATGGTGGGCTAAGTAATTCATTAACATACAAACAATTTAACTTAGATTTTCTATTTTCGTTTACAAAGCAAAATGGCAGAGATTATAGAGCAGCTAGTTTAACAGTACCGGGTAGAGGTTTGGTATTTTCACCCAACAATCAATTTTCCGAGGTACTTAGTCGCTGGCAAAATCAAAATGATGAAGCAACAGTTCAACGATATGGTACAACTTCAGCGACAAGTACCGCTTATAGTTATGCCAGAAATTTTGGAAATATATCCGTAGTTGACGCCTCTTATATTAGGCTCAAAAGCGTGTCGTTAAGTTATTCTTTCTCAAAAAATCCACTTTCAAACCTAAAGTTGGCCGATGCAATAATTAGTCTTCGGGCGCAAAACATATTTACAATTACTAATTACGCAGGACTTGACCCTGAAACACAAGGACTTACACTCCCGCCACTAAGAAGCATTGTTTTAGGATTAAGTCTTACATTTTAAACTGTTGTTTATGAAATATAATAAATTGAGAATAGTTCTTTTAGGCATTATATGCCTACAATTCTCCTGCAAAAAATTTTTGGAAGTCGAACCTCCTAAGAATAGTTTAGTTAAGGAAACTGTTTTTAAAAATGATGATCAAGCCACCTCAGCTATATTAGGGATATATGCTAATATGGCTTCGTATAGTTATGCTTCTGGCGGCCCTAATAGCATCACATGTCTAGCCGGAGTATCTTCAGATGAGTTGATCGGTTATAATGCAGGAAATTCACAATTTTACGAAAACCAAATAACACCCGAAAACTACAATCTTTATTCATTGTACTTGGGTCCATATCAATCTATTTATGCAGCAAATTCTATTTTAGAAGGATTATTAACTTCCAATAGCATAACACCAACAGTAAAAACTCAATTAGAAGGAGAAGCTTTGTTTATAAGAGCTTTTGCATATTTTTATTTAGTCAATCTTTTTGGTCCTGTTCCTCTGCAATTAAATACTGATTACCGAATTACTTCTATAGCAATCAGAAAATCTGAATCAGAAATCTATCAGCAAATCATACTTGATTTAAAGACAGCAGAGGGGCTTCTAACAGATAATTATCCCTCTATCGGCAGGACAAGGCCAAATAAGTCTGTTGTTCAAGCAATGTTAGCACGTACTTATCTATACCTCAATGACTGGGTAAATGCTGAAAAATATGCTTCTATTGTAATTGGAAAAACTAGCATTTATAATCTCGTTGACTTAGATTCTATATTTCTTAGCAATAGTAAGGAGGCAATTTGGCAATTATTTCCAACTGCCAATACTAATTCTGAGGACGGAAACATGTTTATTTTAACTGATACCCCATTAGACATATCATTAAATGAGCATTTTGTTGCGAATTTATTTGAACCCAACGATAATAGAAAAACTAGTTGGATTAGAAGTATCACAAATAATACTGGAACTTATTATTATCCTTTTAAGTACAAAATCCAATCGTCTACAATTGTTACGGAATATTCAATGGTATTAAGATTAGCTGAACAATATCTAATCAGAGCCGAAGCGAGGATCAATCAAGATGGCAAGATTAGTTCAGGCATCGCAGATTTAAATTTAATTAGGAAAAGAGCAAGGCCTACGCCGAATGGTGACATTCCAAATCCTCTCCCTGATTTACCTACTTCTCTGAACAAAGAAGATGCCTTACTTGCGACAGAACAGGAAAGAAAGGCAGAACTTTTTGCTGAATGGGGTCATAGATGGCTTGATTTAAAAAGGACCAATAGAATTGACATTATATTAAGCCCCATTAAATCTCAATTTAAATCTACACATTCCCTTTATCCAATACCTCAAGATGAGTTAAATCAAAATCCAAATATCAAGCAAAATCCTGGATATTAATCCCAAGAAACATCTGCAACCAACATTCCAAAAAACGATATAACATGAGAATAAAAATAATAAATTCATTAATCTTATTAGCTATTGGATTCATGGCTATTCCAAACACATCAGCAGCAACCCTAAAAAAGAATCTAAAATTCTCTGGAAAAGTAATTGATATTCAAAAACAGTTTAATGTTAATAAACTGCATATTTACTATAATATAAATGATGGATTTGATCCTGCAGATGTAATTGACTTATTAGTCCCCATTGATAATAAAGGAAATTTCAATTTTGATCTGCCAGACTTAAACAAACCTTACAGAATTTACATAGTATTGTTTAGCGGTGATCAAAAAACAAGACTCATAAATGAAAGCTATTTCGCTAATTCAAAAGATAATGTTATAATTCATATCCAATTGAGTAAGACCGAGGCTGATACCTTAATTTCATTCACTGGTATAGGTGCAGAGAAATACAACCTTGTCCAAAAAATAGAAAAGCAATTTTGGCGAGATTACTATTCTGAATTGGAGTTAATCGAAAATAACAAAGATTCATCAGAAATAAGTCTATTTTCAAGCCAATTATCTTCATTACTTAGTAAGTATAAAATAAAAAAATCTCATTTAATAAATACTTCTGGAGTAAATTCTGAAATGGGCTCAATCATTAACATGGAGTATGGGCGCTATAATAACGAATGGGTTTTTAGGGCCGAAACTGCACTGAAGTATTATCCAAATTTTCGACAACAAATTGTACGAAACTATTTTAAATATAGCGGACTATTTTTTGACAAACCAAATAAGCTAAGTTTATTTTGTCCATTTTATCAAGATAACCTCTTATTAAAAGATCTTTTAGAATTAATGATGCAGAACCACACTACTAAAGTTAATATCAAAAGCTTTTATAAAAAAATTAAGACAGCAAATTATTTCGATGATTTAAGAGATAAGTTAATAGCAGGAGCTCTATTAGGCAAAACATCACAAAATCATTTTGAATCATTTACATTTAAGACCATGGACTCTTTACTTCAAGATGGTATTAGAATAGTAAGAACCCCATATCTAAAAAAGAAACTTATTGAAAAAAGTAAAGCAATTAATAAATTCGAGAGTCAAAAAATAATCGAATCAGAATTTGTGGGGTTAGATGGTAAAAAATTTCAACTTTCCTCTTTAAAAGGGAAGGTTTTTTTAATAGATACTTGGTTTAACGGTTGTTTTGGTTGCGCACTTTTTCATGAAGAATTCGAAAAGGAAGTTTATTCAAAATTTAAGGACAATAAAGATTTTGTTATGTTGAGTGTTAATATTGACAAAAAGAAAGAAATGTGGATTAAGGGAATTTCAAGTAAAAAGTATACTTCAGAAGATTATATTAATGTGACCACGGGAAATTGGTTAGACCATCCTTTTTTAAAATACTATAATGTAAAAGGCTCGCCGTGGATGATGCTTGTTGATGCAGATGGGAATATTTGCTATCAACCAGTAACAGCTTCATCTGAAGAAATTCTTACACAAATAAACAATGCACTAACGAAGAAAAAAGCAAATGAGCTTACAGCATTAAAACGAGGTTTATAATAACTTATACTGTCTAGTTATTTTAGGGCGAGACGCTAGTTTGTCCGCTGTAAATCCGAATATATAATAGGATCAACTACCCCAATATTATTGTCGGGATGATTTGGGATCCTATAGACATTTCCAGGTATGACACCGCAAGTAGTACCTACACCTCCACAATTAATTGGAACAGGTGAATTTGGAAGATAGAAAGTGATAGCACTTACTGACGACATTGATCCTCTGATAACTATAGCTATATAAAAAATTAACTTTTTCATGTTTTAAAAAATTATTTCGAATACCTAGAAACTATGCTTTATTCTACACTTATTGTTATTGTAAAACGTCATTAGTTTTCAAAACTCAAATCCATATATACAATTGGATCTACTATTCCAATTCCATTATCCGGATGATTAGGAGCGGCATATAGCCTGAAATTTTGAGTTATTATTGTACAGGTTGATCCTGTCCCAGAACAGACAATTGGTTGAGAATCAAGAGGAGGATACAAAGTAACTGCTCTTACTGACGACAATATACTTGTAATGGTCAGGATAGTATAAAAGAATAATCTTCTCATATTAAATACCTTAATTAAAAAACTATATTTTCAATCAGAAAAATTATAAGACACTAAATAAGCTCCAAAAAGTGCGATCAGAATGTTATTCTTAATCTGAAACTGGTGTAATTTGACTCCTCTATATTTAGGAATATAAAAACTATACCTATATGTACCATTACTGATATCATAAACGTCTATCAGTTGATTTTTGAGAAATGAGGACTTATTTTCATTATCACTCTTCAACGCTGAAAGTACATATACATTATTACCATCCGTTGTTACATAACGACTCACAAATTTGGGAGGAGTAACAGGAGTGATTTCCTTAAGTACTTGACCATTTTTAGCTTTGGAATTGATCATACCAATCTTGATATTCGCTATACGTACAGTATCAATTGTTTTAGCCTTATATAGTAAATTCAGATTTGTGTCTAGACAGAGAAATTCACCCCGATAGTAATAACTATAAATCAAGACAGACCTACTCCTGTCGTAAACCAACCAACCATCATTAGTAAAAAACCCATTTACTTCCTCTGGTAAAAGATATTCTTTATCTATCTTAACTTTACTTGATAGGGAAAGCTTTGCGAATGAACGATTAAGTTCTTGTCCATAATAGTGTCGTGCTCTAGCAATTACTGTTTTTGAAGAAATTGCTTGAAAATTGTCAATCCTTAATCCTGTAAGTTTAAACAACATTTTCTTATTTCCATTGGAAACAGAAATATCTCCAAAGGGATTACTTACATATATATCTGACTGTTTGGAATCACTATATATATTAGTTGAAGTATTGAAACCGGCATGATAATTAAAATCGACAGTATCTAATTTATTTAAAGCATAATTCACTTTAAATAAGAACCTCTTATTTAAATAACTAGTAAGTAAAACTCCACTATCTATTCTCCCTATAAAATCGAATGATTCATCAGGCAGTAATACTTCATGAGTTATACTTATTCTAGGTGAAACCAGTTTTCTTACAAAGCCATTTTTTTTGTCAATTTCATTTAACGGACTCAATTTATAAAACATTAAAATACTTGCTGACAATATGAGGAGTATATAAAAAGTATATTTTTTCATACTAATAAAAAAATTAGGGCTATCTTATATTGGATAGCCCTAATGTTATTAATTTGTTTTGTTCAAATCTTGATATGTAGCTGGATCAACTACTCCAATTCCGTTATCAAGGTGATTTGGAGTACTATAAACAGATCTTCCGGCAATGAATGCAGAACAAGTTGTTCCAGTACCAGAGCAAATAATTGGGCTGCTAGAATTTGGTAAATAAACAGTTAGAGCTTGAGTGGTTAAAGCACCGCCTACAGCTACTATAGCCAATGCAGCGGCAAAGAATAATTTTTTCATTTTATTAAGGTTTTTTGTTTAAGTGCCTACTCTGTTACAGGTTTTTGGCTTCTCCTGATTCAAATTGCGCAAAGAATATTTTATGTAAACTCCCTACGGAGTCTTGTTTTCTACTACTTTAGACTGTAAAAGAATCCCCACAATAGCCAGCATCAAAAACACCACATTAAACACCAGGTGTTGCTCCCAGCTCATCGCTGCCAGCACTCCCCCACAGCTACATGGAATCGAATCACTAAAATTTAAAATGGCAATAATATATGCAGTGAACATGGCCATCAGCAACAAACAACCATACAAGCCCAGCATAATAGTCCGTGAAATGATCAGCAATAAACAAACCCCAATCTCAACAGCTGGCACCAACCACACCAATACCCCTGCAAAATCTGTCAAGATTGGAGACTTACCAATCTGGATCTGAAATTTATCATAGTCCATTAACTTACTGGTTGCTGCATACAGGAACAATAAGAAAAAAAGGCCGGATATAATCTCTACGATTACACCACGGCCAATCTTGCCCCTATTTGCGAGAATTTTAAAACAACAGTCAGATATAACGTTCATTTTCTTGGAATTCATAACAATTACTTTGATTACCCAAATTTCGCAAGTAAAACCAAGGCAGTGTTATATACCCATATACAGAAAAAATGTATACCCGTATACAATCGAATTGTAAATAGGTATACATTCACCCCTTTCAGAAGCCACTGGGGGCTATTTCCTCTTAAAATACCTTCAATACTGAATGAAATACCTCATTATCCTTTCAGAACTTTATGTTCTTTTTCTCAACAGCTATTTCTGAACCTTCAATCAGCATTACCGATATAGGCTCCTGCCCGTTCAGAATTTTAAAATCACTTCCATAATTAAGCCCAAAATCAACAGAAATATTAAAACTATTTACTTTGTACTGCTCCCATCTCGGATGTTTTACTTCGTACTCATTCGTTTTAGAGTCTGTATACCTTGCATAACCCCAGTAATGTTCCGTGATAAATTCAGTTTCGCTTCCTTCAATAATTTCCGATAAAACTGCAGCAGCCTCTACAGCAAAATTCTGCCATTGTTTTTTATACCTCCATCCATATTCAACCTTCAGTTTTTCTTCTGTTTCAGAAATGCAATGGGTCATTGGCATCGACTCATAATTCTCCTTGTAAACCGTATTTGCGATTAGGGCTAGAGCAAATCTTGGTACAATTTCTTTAATAAAACACACGCCTCTCTTCCAATTCTGACCATCCTTATATTTTACATAAAAACGTAGATTGACCTCTTCAAAATTAGAATGAAATGGGACACGGAGCCCTAATAGTTTAGTCTCCTTAAAAAGAAAACCTACCAGGCTCAAATAGCAATTCCCATTCCAGAGATCAAGTTCTGTACCTGCGGGCAAATAAGGTTTTAAGATATTTTCATCTACAATATAGTTGGCCATAGCCAGCTTTCTCCATTCGGCCGTTAAAAAACTCATAAAGCAAATTACGGAAATGTATCTGTAAACTATATCAACTTCAAACTGTTCAATTTTTCCAATTGCCGCACATAGCCCACCCTGGTCAGATTCACATGCATAGCCTGAACCTCCTGACTGGTGCAATAAATAAAACTCTGGTTTTCGGCAATAAACTGTTTCACCCGTTCCATCGGCGACTGCAATAACAAAGCATTCCGTTTACGATACTGCATGCCTTGCCGAACCGCCAATAGCCGTATGGCATTATTGATATCAGGATAATACTCCATCAGGTCCAGCAGATCAGCATAACTGATTGACAACACCTCACTACTCTCCAGTATCTCTATATAATCGGTTCTCGGTTCCCCATCCAGCAAACCTGAATCATTAAATATGAACCTGCATTTGTTCCAGATATTGGTGCCGTACCTGCAACTTTTATCCATACTATAATAGTAGCTATGTATCATGGCCTGAATGGAAAACAACAATTGTCCCTCCCATCCCGGGCCTGGACTTTCCAGCTGCTGGTATTTTACCGCATTGTGAAGCCTACATCGTTTCACAATTTCATTGATCTTGCTTTCTTCAGCACTGACCATCTGTCCGAAAGCAGGCAGCACGTATCGGGTGATCAATTCCCTTTTGTAATCTTCTACATAATAATTCATAGGTGTAAATTGAGGGGGCGTAGTGCAATGCAAAATTTTGCTATAGAGCTGCAACAAAGTTCTGTATTGAAAAAGACTTTTTACTAGGCCAGCAGTATGAATAAGTACTAGGCCAATATTCTAATCATCAGAATGTTTACGCACAGAAAGCAAACAAATTCCTGCTGAAGCCAGAATCACGCCAGCCACATTAAAGATCAGTTGCTCTTCCCAGCTCCATACAGATAAAACACTTCCGCAGCTGCAGGGAATAACTGAACTGAAATTCAGCATCACCATGATATACACGGAAAATAAAGTCATTAAGGCCAGACAGCCATATAAACCAAGCCTTCTTTTTCCAGGGCGGATCAGTGATATACAAATCAAAAGCTCCGAAACCGGAACCAGCCAGATCAGAATACCTGCATAATTTCCAAGTACGGGCAACCTGGACATCTGAGCATGAAACTGATCACTATAAAAAAGCTCACTTAGCCCGGCATAAAGAAACAACAGAAAAAAGGACAGCGAGATCAGGCCTATAACCAGGTTATATGACCTCTTTCGTTTAAATACAAAAAATTCAAAGTCATTAAGTTTCCTAAAATTAAAGCTTCGGATCATAATTGCCCGAAGAAAGTTTATTGACAGCTGAGTTTTCATTTATAGTATCCACTAATTTTTGTTAATTTAATTCAACATAAAGTTCAATAGCAGAGATGAAACTTCAGCTATGCCAGTTCAGTTAATTACTACTGTGCCAGTTAGTTGACAACAAAATCAATCTTCGTAAATTATCGACTTACGTCTTATATACTTAGGAGAGAACCTCATCCTCTGCCATTTTTTTGTTCTCGCTTCATCGATTTCTCCACTGCTAAACACCGTTTGTAAAATTGCCGCCGGGCTAAATTTCTCACTGTTCATAATCACCAGCCCCCCCATTTTATGCTTCATAAAACCCAATGACAAAACCGGCACCGTTAAACAGCCAGGCTCAGTTTCAAATGTCCATTGCTGTGGCGCCAAGGTCTTATCTGTAAAAGAGATTTCTATATTCTGTACCTCGTGCACCAGCATTCTTTCGTTTTTCAAGTCAAAAGACACCACGGTGCAGTTCAATTTACAATGTGTAGCACCTTTAAGAAATTTCAGGTCTTGCGGCAATTGCAGCTCCGGGAGCTCAATCTGTAAAATATTCCCTGTAATCGTCACTTCTGGCTTTACCAACAAGGATTTTTTTAACGGAGAACCTAGATTAAATTCAAAACCATCCAGTGCAGCAAAATTTAGCTCCTCCAAAATTACCCGGTTTGTTTTCTCGTCTAAAGCCTGGCGCAACGACTGTAATACCTCTGTAAGAAATCTGGTGTTCATATCTCCATCATGAAAACCAGCAACAACAGTGTTAAACGCTTTCCTTATCGCACAAGCAAGGCTACTCCCGTAGCCAAAAATTGTTGCTGCATTTTTTGTACCTTTAGTACGTGCACTTTTAGGGATAACCGCTTTTGATTGTATGATCTGCTTGCCCCGGTGTACCTTTGAAATTGTTGGGCCTACCAGCCCCCTTAAGTGTTTTCCATCAAATCTTGCCATTTCGATTTATATTTTGGTTAAAGTATAGACTATGTTCCTGCCTGGTCCAGTCCTGGTTCCTATTTACTCCTGAGTTAATACCCAGTTAGAGCAGAGTAAGTCCGGGTTTTTACGGAAAAACCCGGACTTACTCCGGACTCACTCCGGAGTCACTCTGCCCGGAATACGAACGAAGACCAGACCATTCCTGATCTTGGTACGATCTCTGATTAAATTAATTAACTTAAAACTCATAAAAAAGGCCGGGTATCATCTCCCTCGTATGATACCACGGCCTGGCTTTGTCTGTCTAAATTCAAAAAGTGCCAATTCTCTAAAAAATAAAGCCCCTAACTTTAATCTCTACAAAAAATTGTACAATTTTCTTCTCTCCTTTAGCCTATTCAACAAAATTTTATTAATTTAACACTTAACAAAGTTTATAATTTGAAAAATACTTTTAGGTAGGCCAGTCGAAATTATAGGTACTGTGCCAGTTTCCGATCCTCTTTTGTCTTGAAAATCGCCAAGCTCAATTGCTAAAAATTAAGTTAATCCCATCTCAAAAAAATGACAAAAATTGACTCTCAGTTGTGGAGAATACCTGGTCTAACGGAAGGGTTCTACATGGCACAAGTGTATGAATTCATCATTGAAAACATACAGGAAGGTATTTTGCTGCCTAACACCTATTTACCGCCTTACCGGGAACTGGCCCAGTTAAATGGCATCAACAGAAACACCATTTTACGGGTATTCAATAAGCTTCAGGAACAGGGCTGGGTGATCGCACAGCCTGGAAAAGGTATTTTTGTGTCTCCTACTTATCCGGGCCATGATCCGCTCCATCCGGCTTCGGCAGCTATTGATCGTTTACCGGTCAGACTGAGATCACCCACTCCATTACCTCAGGATCCGGAAAAACCAAAGCAAAACTTTACAACCATAGGCTTTGACATCCCCAGTCCCTATTATTTCCCGGTAAGCTTGTACTACAAATACATGCGGTACCACACCAAACGCTACCAAAATGTAAAACAAATCCAACAGGTTATCGATGCGCAGGGGTTTGATTTTAAAGATGCCATCCTTACCCACTTTAATGTGATGCGAGGTTTTAACCTTCATCCGCAATCTTTAGAGGTGATCATGGGCAGGCAGGAAAGTCTGGACGCCTTGCTTAATGTACTGATAGAACCCGGAGACATTGCCATCAGTACAGCACCTCAAGACCTCGTTCTCCAGGAAGCTCTGGACAAATCTGGTGCAGAAACAATAGCCTTGAGTACTCTAGAGCCCAGGTTCATAGATCAACTATCAGACTTGCTGCAGCATAAAAAGATCAAAGTACTCCATGTACGCCCTCAATGTGGTTATCCTGAAAACAATCACCTGAGTCCGGAAATTTGCAGAGAACTCATTAGTCTTGCCAAAGAACATCAATTTTACCTTCTGGAAGAAGACGAATACCACGAATTCTGGTACAAACCACAACCCTATATCCCACTGGTGAGATACAACCATAAAGGGCATGTGATATATCTGGGCGTATTGAGCTTACTGACACCTTATATGCAAAACACCAGGGTGATTGCCGCAGCAGCAGAATTTATTTCGTTGCTGAAAAAAGTACCCATGGAGCCATTCCGCTACCGGAATATTATTGAAGAAAAAGTGATTGCAGATATTTTACGGAGTGGAGAGCTCTGGAAATATGCAAAAAAAGCCAGAATGGCGAAAGAAATCCATCGGTATGAGATCAGTATGGAGATGCAAAATTACCTGCATGGAATTGCAGAGATTTATACTCCCGACAGCGGTTTAAGCCTTTGGCTGAAATTTGGACATGCAGAAAGCCTTTTGGGTTATATGCAGGCCATTGAAAACCAGGGTATCGAAATCCCCTATCCGGTGGGCAGTCAAATGCCGGGAACCGGCGTAACCAATATCCGGCTGGGCTTTGGTACCTGGGATGTAAAGGAAGCAGAAGAGCCCGCTAAACTGATCAAAGAAAAGTTTAATTCCAGGGAGGTTTGAACCCAATTTGTTATCTTGAACCCGTCTAATTTTAAAAAACACTCAAAAAG
>Ga0182008_10000942_pt1 | contig 20251 bp, 15 predicted proteins | sample Sormic07211129_1_FD_120482 | JGI IMG/M metagenome (GOLD analysis project Ga0182008, IMG submission 120482) | Rhizosphere microbial communities from Sorghum bicolor, Mead, Nebraska, USA - 072115-129_1 metaG | ecosystem: Host-associated > Plants > Roots > Rhizosphere | place: USA: Nebraska...
AAACCCGGTCGCTGAGCAGAAAATGGGGGATGTGTGTTGGAATTTGGCGCGCATTGTCGCATATGTCAGGCGACAGTTGTATGTCCGGCGAAGGAAGGTTTCGCCAAGGTCTCCGGCATCGCCAGCCATAACAACGCCAAGGCCAGCGCTGCGACCCCGGCCAGGGTCAGGAATGCCGCGTCGTACCCGGCCTGTTGCACCACGAAACCTGCCAGGCTGCTGCTCAGTGCCGCGCCCAGGCCAAATACGGTGGAAAGGGCGCCCAGGCTGACGTTGAAGCGGCCGGTGCCTTGGGTCAGGTCCTTGACGATCACCGGGAACAGCGCGCCGAAGATCCCCGCGCCAATGCCGTCGAGCATTTGCACGGCCACCAGCCAGTAAGGATCATTGGACAAGGTGTAGAGCACGCCGCGCAGCGGCAGGATCATGAAGCCGATCATCAACAACGGTTTGCGCCCCCACAGGTCAGCCTTGAGCCCGACCAGCCAGGCCATCGGTACCATCACCAACTGCGCGGCGACGATGCACGCCGAGGTCAGCGGCGTGGCCATCTGCAGGTTGATCTGCGACAGTTTCTGGCTGACCAGCGGCAGCATGGCGGCGTTGGCCAAGTGAAACAGGGCGCAGCAAATGGCAAACAGCAGCAGCGGACGATTGGCCAGCAGCACTTTCATGCCGGATGGTTGTTCATGGTCGGTGTGATGTTCCGGGTCGAAGCCGCGGGCCACTTCATGGTCGATGGCCTCGGCGGACACACAGCTGATCGCAATGATGCTGGCGAGCGCCATGAACGCCATCAGGTAAAACACCACCACCGGACCAAACAAGTAGGCCAGGCCGCCGGCCAACAGGGCAGCCACGGCATTGCCGGCGTGGTTGAAGGTTTCGTTGCGTCCGGTGCGGCGGGTGAACGCGCGCGGTCCGGTGATTCCCAGGGAGATCGCGGAAATCGCCGGCGCGAACACCGAGGCAGCGACAGCGCTGGCGGCCTGGGTCAATGCCACCAGGCTGAACGAGCTGACAAAGGGCAGCATCAGGCAACTGACGGTCACTACAATGGCGGCCAGCGCAATCACCGCGCGCTTGCTGCGGGTGCGGTCGATCAACGCGCCCGCCGGGCCTTGGGTGATCAATGCCGCGATGCCTGCCAGGGTCATGACCACGCCGATGCTGGCCGGGTCCCATTTGTGCACGGCCAGCAGGTAAATGGCCAGGTAGGGTCCGAGGCCGTCGCGCACATCCGCGAGGAAGAAATTCAGGCTGTCGAGGGACAAGGTATTACGCAGGTCGGAATGGTTGGCCACGGCGAGCACTTCGCAAGCGGTGTTCAAGGACTGAACACGCATTGCGTTAGTGACCCGTTGGCCTTGCGTTAAGTTTCGTGCATTAGCTGGGTTTTATTCCGTGGGGACATGGCTTATTTTCTGAGCCCCTTTTTATGGATTACCTGGAGACGCAATGGACATGCCCTCAGCTCAACAGGCAATTGCCTGCAACAAAGACGCCTGGGATCAATCGGCCGGCCTGCACAAGACCACCGACACCTGGAACGCGTTGCTCAACAGCGTCGGCCAGGCGGACTTTTCCTGCCTGGACCCCACGATTACCGGCCTGCTGCAAGACGTTGGCGTGGCCGGCAAAGACGTGGTGCAACTGTGCTGCAACAATGGTCGCGAAAGCCTGTCGCTGTTTGGCCTGGGCGCGCGTTCGGTGGTCGGTGTGGATCAATCCCCGGCATTTCTCCAGCAGGCCCGGGAACTGGCGGATGTCTCGCCGCACAACCCTGAGTTCATCGAGAGTGACGTCCATCATCTGCCGCCATCCTTGCACGAACGCTTCGATATTGCCCTGGTGACGATTGGGGTGTTGGGCTGGATGCCGGATGCAGCGCTGTTCATGCAGCATGTTGCGCGCACCCTCAAGCCGGGGGGCACGTTGGTGATGTATGAAACCCACCCGTTTCTGGAGGTGTTCGATCCCCGGGCGCAAAACCCATTCCTGCCGGCCAGTTCCTACTTTCAGCGCGAGCCGTTCGTGCTGCAGGAGTCGATTGTCTATGAAGGCCAGGGGGAAGTGGCCGGACCGACCTCCTATTGGTACGTGCATACCTTAGGCGACATAGTCAGTGCCGTGATCGGCGCGCAGTTGCAGATCGGCCACCTGCAGGAATATCCCCATTCCAATCGCGAAGAACTGTACGACCAGTACGAGCACCAGCCTGCACAGCTGCCGATGTGCTTTACCTTGACCGCCACCAGGCGTCTTGAGTGAGAGAGCTTTTCCAAAAGCAAAAACGCGCTGGTCAGGCGCGACGCACGAAAGTACGCATGGTTTGACCTGGGCCGGTATTGAATATGATTGGCCTGGGCATGCCTTCATCTGCAGCGATAAAAACGAATTCATCCCCTTCCAGGCGATAGCTTGCGGGCAATCGCTTGCCGGCATCTTCGCCGATGGAATCGATCCAAGTGATGCTTTTAGGAAGTGTGCGGCTGTCGAGGAAAAACTGGCCAGCCAGTAGCACTTCACCATTGACCGTAAGCACTTCAAATTGGTCACCGCTGATGGTGGTCAGTGCACCGGGCGCGCTATGGGCATCGTCAACGGGGTTTGGCAAGCCGTTGTCTTCAAGGGCGATTTGCTCCCAGACGCCTTGGAGCAGTTGGTAATCCGGATCGCGAGTAATCGGCATAGAGAGTCCTTTCGGGTTTATTTCGGTTTTAAGGCAATTATTCAACTGAAGTTGTCTATTCTTATGACAAGCATATTTCCAGTCGTTGATGTCTGTAGGAATATTTACGCAACGCGCGGCGAACATAGTTTAATGGGTTGGGATTTTTCATTACCCTGAGTTGTCAGATTGCTCCGAAGACTTTTACATCGGTGTCGCAGGGCGTTGCCCCTGGCCCTTCAACGGGCTTTCCAAACATTTGCGGTGATGGCCGTTTAATGTCATTTTTTTAGGTGAGCTAATTTTGAATCGAAACGTCCCGCTTCATGTGACTCCTTCATCAGATGAAATTGACCTGTACGACCTCTTTCATTCGATCTGGCGGCAAAAAAGACTGGTGCTTGGGTGTGCGATCATTGCGGGGGTTTTGGGGGGCGGTTACGCGCTTCTGGCGCCCCGGACTTATGAGGTAAGCAGTGTATTGCGTCCTGCCGCGCTCAATGAGCTGGACGCGTTGAACCGTTCCGAGGTTTATAAGCTACCGCCCGCCGATGCGCTGTCAAAGGTGGGGTCGCAATTGGACTCTTACGAAACACGGCTGGAATTTTTCAAGTCGCACCAGCAATTGTTCAAGGCATTTCAGAAACCAGGCCAAAGCCTGGAGCAGTCTTTCGAAGACTTCAATCGCAACGCGGTCAACCTCATTCTGCCTGACCCCAAAAAGGCTGACTCGTTGAGCAGTTACATCCGCCTGGAGTTGCAGTACCCCGCCGATGTCGATGGTGTGGCGATTCTCAACGGGTTTGTCGATTACGCTATTGGCGCCGAGCGCGAGCAAGTGGGCGCGGACCTCAAGGTGATCGTCAATAACCGCTTGAACGAGCTCAAGGGCAAGATTGATGCCGCTCGCGCCAATTATGAGAACGAGAAAGAGTCGAAGATCGCCTCACTGCTGGAAAGCGACCGGCTCAAGCGTGCCCAGTTGCAAGATGAGCTCAGTGCGCTGCGTCTGCAGATGAAGATGGAGCGCAGTGATCGGCTGGCAGAACTGACCGAGGCCATCGCCATTGCCAAGTCCTTGGGAATCAAAACCCCGACGACGCCGTCGGCAATGGCGGATGCATCACGCGGTGGGAGCGGGCAGGTCATGCGTACTGAAGTCAACAACCAGAAAATCCCGCTGTATTTCATGGGCTCCAATGCGCTTGAAGCGGAGCGCGACGCACTCCAGCGACGCACCAGCGACGATTTCACCAACGCCCGCGTCGCCGAGATCGGCAAAGAATTGCAAATGTTGGAGGTGAACCGAAAGGTCGAGGTACTGCGCAGGCGCGACAATGAGGACATTTTCCTGCAGGATGTCGAGCCGCTGCGTGCCGAAGTCGCGCGGTTGCGCAACTTGAACATCGATATGAGCAACCTCAAACTGGTGACCATTGATCGTCGCGCCCAGGAGCCGCTGGCGCCGATAAAGCCGAAGAAAGCGCTGGTGGTTGCCTTGAGCCTGACTGCAGGGCTGGTGCTGGGGCTGGTCATCGCGTTGATCCGCTACGTTGTGCAGAATCGTGGACAACCGGCACCTTACTCGCCGCTGGAAGAGGGGCGTTTTTCCCGCCGAGAGCGCAAGGACGATGAACCTGTGCTGTAACAGCATCGCGCACAACGGCGGTCCATGCCCCGTGGTTGTGCGCCTTCGCAACATCCGTCACAAGACAGCTTTTCACAATTCTTAGTTAACTTTTAGTTACAACCTGTGGCTAAATAACTGCAAAGGGCCACGCGCCGGGTGGTCACTCAGCCGGTCGTGCCGATTGTGTGAATTGTGATTTCAGGTGCTGCTATCCATCCTCGTCCGTTGTGGGCACGCAGGAGCAGCCTGTTCTCTTCTGACTTGTGACGAAATCCCTTGAAACTCATCATTGTTATTCTCTACGTTGCCTCGATTGCGTATGTACACCTGCGTGGGCGGGTGCGGCATAAGCTGGGGCGCCAACTCAGTGATCATTCGACCTTCCTGGCGCCGATCAACTGCTTTCTCTACCTCTTTTCCAAGCTGCCCAGCCGACCTTACCTGTCGCCCAGCGATTTCCCGGACCTGAGCCCGCTCCAGGAGCATTGGCAGGAGATTCGCGAGGAAGGCCAGAACCTGCTGCGCGCCGGCGAAATCAAGCGCTCGGAACAGTACAACGACGTAGGTTTCAATTCGTTCTTCAAGTCCGGCTGGAAGCGCTTCTATCTGAAATGGTATGGCGACAGCCACCCGTCGGCGATGAAGCTGTGCCCGCGTACCACCGAGCTGGTGCAGGGCATCGGTTCGATCAAGGCCGCGATGTTCGCCGAACTGCCGCCGGGCTCCAGGCTGGTGCGCCATCGCGACCCGTATGCCGGCTCGTATCGCTATCACTTGGGCCTGGACACGCCGAATGACCCGGGCTGCTACATCAACGTGGACGGTGAGAACTACTACTGGCGTGACGGCGAGCCGGTGATGTTCGACGAGACCTACATCCACTACGCGGAAAACACCACGCAGCAGAACCGCATCATTCTGTTCTGCGATATCGAGCGCCCGATGAAATATCGCTGGGCCGCTGCGTTCAATCGCTGGTTCAGCCGCAATGTGATGGCAGCTGCGGGCTCGCCCAACGATGCGGGTGACAAGACGGGCGGGCTCAACCGCGCCTTCACCCGGCTGTACAAGATTCGCTTGCGCGGCAAAGAACTGAAAAAGCGCAACCGTACGCGTTATTACCTGGAAAAATGGGCGATCTTTGCAGGGTTGGCCGCCATTTTCCTGTTGATCTGAAGGCTTCGGGCGCCATTCACTCCGGTGAATGGGCGCCCAGTTTGTCCCACATCTTTTTGCTGATCTTCTGTCGATTGGCATAGCCGTCCCAGGGATCGCTCTTCAAGCCGTCCAAGCGCTGCTGCAGATTGGCGACGGTCCATTGTTGGGCCCCGCGCAATCCCTTCAACTCCTCGCGACTGACCGGTACCGACACCGGCAAACCTGGCCGCGCCCTTACAGAATAAGCGGCCACGGTACTGGCGCCCCTTGCGTTGCGCAGGTAGTCGATGAAGATCTTGCCCACCCGGTTTTTTGGCCCTGACGTCGCGGTGAAGCGTTCAGGCAGTTGCTCGGTCATGAATTGGGCAATCGCTTTGGCGAATGCCTTGACGGTGTCCCAGTTGTCCCGGCGCGCCAGCGGCACGATCAGGTGCAGGCCTTTGCCGCCACTGGTTTTGACGAAGGCTTGCAAGCCCAATTCGTCCAGGACCGAAAGGGTGAGTTGCGCTGCTTCCTGCATGCTTTTCCACGGCAGCGCGGGGTCGGGGTCGAGGTCGAGTACAAACAGGTCCGGGGTTTCGATCTTGTTGACAGTGGCGCCCCAGGTATGAAACTCCACGGTGCCCATTTGCGCCGCCCCGAGCAACGCCTCGGCACTGTCGACTTCCATCAGGCGCGCATGGCCGGGATCGAGTGCCTGTTCCAACTGCTTGATGTTGGGAATGGCCAGGCGCTCCGAATGTTTCTGGAAGAACTGCTCGCCCTCGATGCCTTCGGGTGCCCTCAGCAGTGACACGGGACGGTGACGCAGAAAAGGCAGGATCCACTCGCTGATGCTGTTGTAGAACTGCGCCAATTGCTCCTTCTGCATGCCGCTCTGCTTATCGATCACGCGGTCCGGGTGGGTGATCTTCACGGTGCCGGTGGTTTTTTTCGCAGATTTCATGGATTTGACCGTGCGCGGTTGCTCATGAATGACCTGTGCGGCCGGTTTGTCGGTGCGCATCGCGACAAACGCCGCCTGGCGGATCACCCCCTCACGGGTCCATTCGGCAAACTGCACTTCGCCGACCAGTGTCGGTTCCACCCAGTGCACGTTACGGGCCTGGGCGCTGGTCAGGGCTTTTTCAAGGGGCGATGACTTACGCTCCAATGGCCTGAGTTGCGCATGGATCGCCTTCAGTGACGCTTGATCAAACCCGGTGCCCACGCGTCCGGCGTACACCAATCCCGAGGTGTCATTCACTGCCAGCAGCAGTGCACCGAAACCGCTGCGCGAACCCTGCGGCCGGGTGTAGCCGACGATCACGAATTCCTGGCGCAGGCGGCATTTGAGCTTGACCCAATCGGTGTTGCGACTGGACACGTACGGGCTGCCCAGGCGCTTGCCGATGACACCCTCGAGGGCCAGGTCACAGGCGCTTTCAAAGATGTCCCGATGATGGGCAGTAAAGGCTTCGGAGAAGCGTAATAGCTTGCTTCTGCTGCCGGACAACGCAGTCTTCAGCGCTGCACGGCGATCTTCGACGGGGGCCTGGCGCTGATCCTGGCCATCCAGGAACGGCGCATCGAACAGGTAGTAGACAATGTCCAGGCTGCGCCCGATATCAAAGGCGTTTTGCAGCGCCTGGAAGTCCGGCAGGCCATCGCCGTTGAGGCTGACCACCTCGCCGTCGAGCCAACTGTCCTTGAGTTTGAGGGCGTGCAAGGCCTTGGCCTGGCGCGGCAGGCGGTCGGTCCAGTCGTGGCCGTTGCGCGTGAACAGCCGCACCTCGCCGTCGCGGATGCGCGCGAGCATGCGGTAACCGTCGAACTTGATTTCGTACTGCCAATCGCCCTCGGGGGCGCGATCCACCAGGGTGGCCAATTGCGGAGTGAAGTGTTCGGGGAGGGCGACGCTGGTTTTCCGGGCTTTTGCGCGAGATTTGGGCTTACCCAGCGAGGCGTCACTGAGCACGCTGTCGGGCTGGGCCTGGACAATATCGTAGTCTTGGGCGGGTCGTGCCTGCGCGTCTTTTTCCTTGATCAGCAGCCATTGTTCCTTATCGCCGCTGCCTTTCAGGTGCGTGCGGACCAGTGCCCAATCGCCGGACAACTTTTCGCCGACCAGGGTGAACTTGAGCTTGCCGGCGGCGTAAGCCTTGCGGGGATCGTCATGGGGTTGCCACACACCGCGGTCCCACACGATGACGTCACCTGCGCCGTATTGGCCCGCCGGGATACTGCCTTCGAAACTGCCGTAGCTGAGAGGGTGATCTTCGACATGCACGGCCAGGCGCTTCTGCGTCGGGTCCAGGCTCGGGCCTTTGGGCACTGCCCAACTGAGCAGTACGCCATCCAGTTCCAGGCGGAAGTCATAGTGCAGGTTGCGCGCGTCATGTTTCTGGATCACGAACGACAGCGCCGAAGCGTTGCGTGTTCCTGCGGGCGCACTGCCCGCCGGTTCGCCGGTGACGCCGAAGTCGCGCTTGCGGTTGTATTCGCTGAGGGGCTTTGGCATGGCTTATGACGCCTTGGTGGCTTTCTTCGCGGCGGGCTTCTTGGCGGGTTTGCCGGCCAGGCTGCGCTTGAGTAACTCCGTCAGGTCGATCACATCGGCGGACTTACGCTCTTCACTGTCTTGGCTGGTTTCCACATCCTCGATCTTGCCGGCCTTGGCCTTCTTGGCCACCAGCGCCATGATCTTTTCCTGGAAGCTGTCGCGATATTCATCGGGCTGCCAGTCGGCGCTCATGTCGTCGACCAGGCGCTTGGCCATGTCCAGTTCACCCTTGGCCAGGCTGGGTTTGGTCACGTCGCTGCCCAGTTCCAGTTCGTCCAGGCTGCGCACTTCGGCGGGCCAGCGCAGCATCACCAATACCAGCGCCGACTCCAGCGGCATGAGTGCCGCCAGGTGCTGCTTGGTGTGCAGGACCACGTTGGCCAGTGCGACTTTTTTGGTCTTCCTCAGCGTTTCCCGAAGCAGCGCATAGACCTTGCCACCGCGCTTGTCCGGTGCCAGGAAGTAGGGCGTGTCGATGTTTTGCAACGGGATCTGGTCACTGGCGACAAACGCGATGATCTCGATGGTCTGGGTCGACTTGGGGTGGGCCGAGCGGATTTCCTCTTCGCTGAGCACCACGTAGCGGCCTTTCTCGAAGGCCACACCCTTGACGATGTTGTCTTTGGTGACTTCCTTGCCAGTGGTCTTGTTGATGCGCTTGTAGCCCACCGGGTCCATGCTGCGCTTGTCCAGCCAGTCGAAGTCAACGCCCTGCGATGACGTGGCCGAGACCAGCGACACGGGGATGTGCACCAGGCCAAAGCTGATGGCACCTTTCCAGATAGCTCGTGGCATCGGTGCGACTCCTTGAGTAGAGGGGGTGTTCTGGTGACTCGGTGCCGATGTGAAAAGTTTCCCCTGGCAGATGCGCGGACAGATCGTGTTACACCTGATGAGAAACTATTTAGTGTCGAAAGCCGAACCCAAGGCGTAGCGTGTTATCGAAAGCACGTACTCCTCACTCCCGAGAGGCTTTGTCAATGAACACTTGTATGCGACACGTTGCAGCGCTGCTGTTGGGTCTGGCCCTGATCCCCGTGGCCCAGGCACAAAACCTGCCCGGCAGCAACAACGCCAACAACGCCAACAACGGCCCGATCCACCGGGCCAACCCCAACAGCATGCAGGGCACCCAGCCCAACGCGCCGGCGGTTCGCGGGATTCAGACCGGGCCGACCACACGCACGCCGACCCTGGAAAACGGCGGCATTGGCAACAGCTATCCCAAGCGCGACGCTGCGCCCAGCCGCCCGGCCACCGAAACCAAAGCCCCCACTTATGATGCCAACGGCAATCGCCGGTAAGGATTCCGTCTTATGTTTCTACGCAAAACCCTGCTAGCCGCGCTGTGCGCAACCTCTCTACTGCCGTTGACGGCCAGTTTCGCAGCCGATGCCCAGCAGTTCCCCAGCGAGCAAGGCAGCATCACCGTCACACCGATCGCCAAAGGCCTGGACCATCCCTGGGCCGTGGCTTTTCTGCCGGACAAGCAAGGTTTCCTGGTCACCGAACGGCCTGGCCACCTGCGTTTTGTCAGCCCTGACGGGAAATTGTCCGCGCCACTGACGGGCTTGCCTGAAGTGTGGGCCAAAGGGCAGGGCGGCTTGCTGGACGTGGTGCTGTCGCCGGACTTCAAGCAGGACCGCATGGTCTACCTTTCCTACGCCGAAGGGGGCGGCAAGGGCGGAACAGCCGGTACTGCGGTAGGGCGTGGACGTCTGGCGGCTGACCTCAGTGGCCTGACCGACTTCAAAGTGATCCTGCGCCAGGAGCCGAAGCTGTCCACCGGCAATCACTTCGGTTCACGCCTGGCCTTCGACCGCGACGGTTATTTGTTTGTGACCCTGGGCGAAAACAACGACCGCCCGACCGCCCAGGACCTCGACAAACTGCAGGGCAAGGTGGTGCGCATCTACCCCGACGGCCGCGTGCCGGATGACAACCCCTTCGTCGGCCAGCCAGGCGTGCGCCCGGAGATCTGGTCCTACGGCCAGCGCAACCCCCAGGGCCTGGCGCTGAATCCCTGGAGTGGCACGATCTGGGAAAATGAACATGGGCCACGCGGGGGGGACGAGATCAATATCATCGAGCGTGGCAAGAATTACGGCTGGCCGTTGGCGACCCACGGCATCAACTACTCTCTGGCACCGATTCCCGAAGCCAAAGGCAAGACCGCAGAAGGCACCGTGCCGCCCCATCATGTCTGGGAAAAATCACCGGGTATCAGCGGCATGGCATTCTACGATGCAGACCGCTTCAAGCCTTGGCAGCACAATGTGTTCATCGGCGCGCTGGCCAGCCAGGAACTGATCCGCTTGCAGTTCGACGGTGACAAGGTGATTCACGAGGAGCGTTTGCTGGGCGGTTTGAAAGCGCGGATTCGGGATGTGAGGCAGGGGCCGGATGGCTTTTTGTATGTGTTGACGGATGAGGATGATGGCGTGCTATACCGAGTCGGCCTCAATCAGGACTGAAGCCGACAACAACCTGTAGGAGCCCGGCTTGGCGGCGATGGCGATTTCAGCAACGCTATCGCCGCCACGGTTTACAGGCCCAGGTCAGACAGCCCCGGGTGATCATCCGGGCGCCGTCCCAGCGGCCAGTGGAACTTGCGCTCGCTTTCCTTGATCGGCATGTCGTTGATGCAGGCAAAACGATTGGCCATCAGGCCGTTCTCGTCGAACTCCCAGTTCTCGTTGCCATAGGAACGGAACCAGTTGCCCGAATCGTCGTGCCACTCATAGGCATAACGCACGGCGATGCGGTTATCGGTAAACGCCCACAGCTCCTTGATCAGCCGATAGTCCAGCTCCTTGGCCCATTTACGGGTCAGGAAACCCTTGGCTTCTTCGCGGTTATGGGCGAACTCGGCGCGGTTGCGCCACTGCGTGTCGAGGGTGTAGGCCAGGGATACGCGGTGGGGGTCGCGGGAGTTCCAGCCGTCTTCGGCCAAACGCACTTTTTCGATGGCCGATGCGCGGGTAAACGGCGGCAGGGGCGGACGTGTTTCTGCAGTCGATGACATGGGGCAGTTCCTCAAACAATAAGGGTGTGTTGAAAGTTGCTCCGTCGTGCGATCAAAGTCCCAACAAGGTTTGCGCCATGCATTGCGCATTATCGGCAGCTGTTGAATCGCCCATCACCAGGGCAACGGTAATGGCGCCATCGATCAGGATCAGCAGGTGCGCGGCCTGCCGTTCAGGGTCGGGGGTGCCATGTGCTTGACACAGTTCGAGCAGGTACTCGAACAGTTTCTGTTTGTGGGCCTTGGCCAACTGGCGTACCGGGTCCTGCGGGTCGCCGGTTTCGCCGCTGGTGTTGATGAAGGCGCAGCCGCGGAAATCGGCGGAGCCAAACCAGGTTTTAAGTGCATCGAACACCGCCAGCAGGCGTTGGCCGGTGCCTTCGCTATATTCCACCTCTGTGCGCAGCCACTGCATCCAGCGCTCGTCACGACGCTGCAGGGCGGCAATCACCAAATCGTCTTTATTGGCGAAGTAGCGGTAAATGCTTTTTCGCGAGACACCCGCGGTTTTCACCAGGAAGTCCATGCCGGTGGCGGCGATGCCATGGCGATAGATCAACTTTTCGGTGACGTCGAGGATGATGTCGCGGGTTTCATTACTGGTCATATCGTTCATGTTTCTAACAGTAGAACGATCATTCTTCTTGGTCAATTAAAATTTTTCCATGCGCCACAGCAAGACCTGGGCCCCCCCATGGTGTAAGCTCGGGGCCTCTTCGGATTCGACCCATTGCGAGCCTTATGCCGTCGTTCTTCAAACGCTCCCTGTTGCCCAAACTGCGCGGCTTCCCCCTGACTCCTGATGCGATTGACGTGCTGTCCGGCGCTGCTGCCTATCGCCGCTGCCTGCTGGAGAAGATCTCCCAGGCCACCCGGCGTATCTACATCGTCGCGCTGTATTTGCAGCAGGACGAGGCAGGGCAGGAGATCTACGACGCCCTGCACGCCGCCAAGGCAGCGCGTCCGGAGTTGGATGTCGTGGTGGTGGTCGATTGGTTGCGCGCCCAGCGTGGCTTGATCGGCGCCGGCAAGCAGCCGGGCAACAGTGCCTGGTACCAGGCCATGACCCAGAGCCACAGCAGTGAAGTGCCGGTGTATGGCGTGCCGGTGCAAACCCGCGAGCTGTTCGGCGTGCTGCACCTCAAAGGCTTTGTGATCGACGACACGGTGCTGTACAGCGGCGCCAGCCTGAACAACGTGTACCTGCACAAGTTCGACAAGTACCGCTACGATCGCTACCACCTGATCCACAACAAGCCGCTGGCCGATTCGATGCAGCATCTGGTGGAGCATGGTCTTGTGGCGTCCAAGGCGGTGCATCGCCTGGACCTGCCCAACCCGCCCACCACCCGCAGCCTGCGCAACGACATCGGCGACCTGCGCAGCCGTCTCAAGCATGCGACATACGACACTACAGCCGGGCAATTGCCCAACGGCCATCTGTCGGTCAGCCCGCTGTTGGGCGTGGGCAAGAACAATCCGTTGAGCCGAGTGATCCTGGAGCTGATCGCCAGTGCCCAGCATCAACTGACCATCTGCACGCCATACTTCAACCTGCCGCTGCCAGTGACCCGCGAAATCAACCGCGCCCTGGCGCGTGGCGTGAAGATCGACATCATCGTCGGCGACAAGACCGCCAACGACTTCTACATCCCGCCCAGCGAGCCGTTCAAGGTGATCGCCGCGCTGCCGTACCTGTATGAGATCAGCCTGCGCCGTTTCGCCAAGCGCCATCAGCGCGACATCGACCACGGCCAGTTGAACCTGCACCTTTGGCACCACGACGACAACACTTACCACCTCAAGGGCATGTGGGTCGACCAGCGCTACACCTTGCTCACCGGCAACAACCTCAATCCGCGCGCGTTCCGCCTTGACCTGGAAAACGCCTTGCTGATCGATGATCCCAAGAGCGAGTGGCTGGAGCCGAGGCGTACCGAGTTGGCGCAGATTTTCCAGCACACCACGCGAATCGAGCGTTACCAGGACTTGCAGGCGTTGCCGGACTACCCGGAGGCGGTCGGCAAGTTCCTGCGCCGGGTCAGCCGGGTACGAATCGAGCGGTTGTTGTATCGGATTCTCTAGAGTCTCTGCCCGATTTCATCGCTGGTTTTAGGCGTCGGCTTATAGAACGGCTGTCTTTTCCCCTCTTACAGTGCCTTCCAACCGTTCAAGGAGGCACGGCTTTTCCCTCAATGGATTTGCCACAAAGAGGATAGCAACATGCCATCTATTCTTGCCCAAAGCGGTTCGGTCATCTGCGCGCCAGCCACTCCGGCGCCTGACCTGGCGCCCATGTCCCAAGCCTCAATTTCCCTGGTTCCATCCAACCCCTGCGAAACTGCCCCTGAACGCCCCGGTACGCCCGCAATTGTGGTGCCCACCTGGACACTACCCATGTCGCCCAGTGCCGCCGGCACCGCCGGAGACTCCACCTTGGCTGAGCGTCTGGCACAGGCCCTCGACCGCGGCCAGAATAGTGTGGCAATCCCTAATGACAGCAGTCTCGGTGCGGCCTTGGCCCTCTACCGCCAGTTGCTTGATCAACCGTCTTCTCAGTCCTGGCTCTCGCTTAAAGGCTTGGCAATGGACACCCTGACACTGCGCAAGGATCGCGTAGAGGGTTTCACCGCCGCGGGGGGCATACGCACTCCCGTAGCGTTCAGCAGTACTGACGACAGTGGCTGGGGGAAGGCGAGCCGGCATCTACGGGCCATGCGCAATGTGCTTGACCCTGACGATAAGGGCTTGCCTTACGTCAGTCTTGATGAGCCTCGTATGCCCCTGCACGTCGTGCTGAATGCCTACGGCCTGGATCCCGGTGAATCCACTGAACAGAAGCGGGCACTCAAAGACCAGGTGGCGGCGAATGGCTTGACGGTACCCCCTCGGTTTTTGGCCGCGCTCGACGATGTGCGCGGCGTGATCAGTGACCTGGATGAGCGCGCCTTCCTGGCGAATTTGCTTGAAGAGCAGGTGCAGCAACTGGCGGATAGCCGTGCTACCGATTGGTCAACACTGAAGATCCAGCCCTCGCCAGCCTCTGCCAAGGGTATTGGGCCCCATTCCAGCTACGATGTTGCCCAATTGCTTGAGCATAAGGGGTTGGGCGTACCTCGTACGGCTGCGGCGACCCGCAACGTCATTCGGTGGTTGCGCACAGTCCTGCCACCGGCCCCGCCCTTGGGTAATTATTCTGGGTTGGTCCCGCTACAACCGGGCGATCCGGACTACAAGCCGCTGGCTACGCTCGCGATGTACACCCCGGCAACACTGAGTGCCGATCCCGACGCTCACCTTGGGAGGTTGAGCCAGGGCCCGGACGCTGTAGCGTTTGGCAACATCCTTGCTGCGGTGCTGCAAGGGCCTGCCGGTTCGATAGGCGGTTACGCGCTTTACAGCCCCAGCAATGCGGGACGCACCCTGGGTGAAGTCCGCCAGGCTCTGGAACAGTATTTGTGTGACAACAAGGCAATGGACGCAAGCGTTGCGTTCCTGGTGGCCCATGTGGCGCTGGCGAGGAAAGCCCCCGAGTTTCTGGTCCGGGACTTACCCGAGGGCATCAAGATCGGCACACCGGCCTGGACGGAATTGCGGCTTGGTTGCGCGATGGCTGAACGCATGTTGCCAGGCACCTCTCGGATGATGGATGAGCAGCAGGTCTGCGCATTGACGAGCCTGGAGCCTACGTCCGATGGTCAACGCACCCTCATGCAGGAGCAAGCCCTTGGCATATTGCTTGACTGGGGAGTGCTCAATGGTGTCATACCGGACAAGCCTCAAGGCCGGCATACTCAGGAGGATCTCAAGAAAACGTCGAGTGTGTTCTCGCGGCAACGGAGACTGTCGGCTCGTTCGTTCAACCGTTTGAGCACCGCCTTGCCGTCGCGCAGGCAGATGGCGACCCAAGAGTTGCTCAAGGCCATGCCTCAGACCAGCCTCAGCCAATTGGAGGCGATGAAGGTTCATCTCCCCGACTCCGACGAACGCCGCAACCTGAGGCGCTCCGAACCGCGTACGCGCTCGCTGATCGAGGCTTACATGAGCGGCGATCTGACCAAGGACAGATGGGTCTTGACCACCGATATGTCCAACGCTGGCAAACGTTCGAATACCCCCTATAGGCATATTGATGAGTCCTCTACGAATTCGGCAACGGCTCGACAAAAGCTCAACGAAATCATCGAGCGGCTTCCCGCTTTGGACCCCTTGCTGGAAAGCGCCGTCACCCGTCACCACAACGATCAAAAGATGGGCTTTGTCACCAAGCTCAAACTGATGTTCGCGGGGTTGCCGTTGGTTGATCGCCAGCGCATCGAACTGGGCAGTGTGGAACTGTTCACGTTGCGCAAGGCCACTGGCAAACAGCAGGTGTGGGAGTCGGACCTGGACCGAGCGGCGGTGACCGCGCGGCAGGGGATATTGATGCGTGTCGTTCACGACAATACTGTCACCTATTACGAGGTGCTCTACAGCGCAAACATCATCAAGCACGACAGCCTTGAAGTAACGAATGCCCTGGATAAGGTGGCCTCAGACAGAAGCTACCTGGAAAAGTACAAATTGCTTGCAGACAAATACATCCGTCGCGGTCATGACGTCGGCCTGGATTTCAATGCGTATGCCAGCGGTGCACCGGCACGCGAAGGCGTCAGTTCTTCCGATGTCATTCTCGATAAAGTCGGTGTTACCAAGGGGCCGCGCCCACTCCCCGAAAACGTGACCAGGGAATCTTTTGTTCCTGATACCTATCAGTCAGACCGTATCGAGGACATTGCCGTTGAAATCACCGAGCGCAATTTCTACGAAAGTGCCGAGGACATGCTTGCACGGGCAAAGGGCCAGTTACCCGTGGAAAAAAGCCGCGAGGCCCATGCGCGGGATGTCAGCCTGCTGCTATCGCTGGTTCCCTTCGTCGGTGCCTATCAGGACTTTCGCGATGGTGATTTTGGCAAAGGCCTGCAAAGTTTGGCGTTGGACGGTGCAGGTTTGATGATCGGTGCGGGAGGCCAGGCACGGTCGCTGATCCGTTCGCTCAAGACCCTGGCAAAAAACACCAGTCGGCCGTCCATCGGCAGATTCAGCGCTCGCGTCACGCCGAGCACCCCAAAGGTTGCCTGGTCCTGGAATGAACCCAAGGTGCGCTTCAGCGACGCCGCGTTTGATTTTTCCAAGCAGACAGCACTGTTCTTTAACGCGGTCTTCAATCCGGTGGACGGTTATCCGCGCCTGATCAGTGCCGCGTCCAAAGGCCTGTCCAAGTTGTCCAGCCTGGGCGCTGTCAGTGCGGGCTTGAGCAAGGCAATGCCTCACCTGATGACGGTAGACGAAAAAATGCGCTGTTATTTTCTGGTCGGTACGGGCCTGGTAGACCCTACCAAACCGCCCGGATCGCAAGCTGCTTGAGCATAGCGACCGCTGCGCCGCTGATGGCTGAGCGGTCGCCGGGCCCCTGGGTCAGTTCAAACCCAACTTGCCGCGCAACGTGGACAGGTCTTCCGCCAGGGTATTGACCGGGCCCACCAGGGCCTTGCGGTCGGTTTCCTTGACCTTGTCATAGGTCTCGAAACCGCCGTCCTTGGTTTTGTACTTGGCGAGGATCTTGTCGACGCTGGCGAAGTTCTTGTCGACTTTGGCCAGGAAGGCCTTGTCTTGCTTCTCGATCTGGCCACGGAACAGGTCGACGATTTTCTTCGCTCCGTCGATGTTGCCCTGGAAGTCATACAGGTCGGTGTGGCTGTAGCGGTCTTCTTCGCCGGAGATCTTGGTGGCGGCGACTTCTTCCAGCAACGCTGCGGCGCCGCCTACGACTTTCTCGGGTGGGAAGGTCAGGCCGTCGACGCGGGTCTTGAGGTCGTTGACGTCGGTGTTGAGCTTGGCGGTCAGCGCTTCCAGGCCCTTGGTGGTGTTCTGCGAGAACAGCGCGTATTCGATGCGGTGGAAGCCGGTGAAATCTTCGGCGGTCACGCCTTTTTCGTGGTCGTCGACGCGGGAGTCGATGGACGCATCGAGGTCGCTGAACAGCTCGGCGATCGGCTCGATGGACTCATAGTGCACGCGGGTCGGCGCATAGAGCTTCTTGGCGGTGGCCAGGTCGCCCTGGTTGATGGCAGCGGTGAACGCTTGGGTCTGGGTGACCAGCTCGCCGATTTCCTCGGTGACGTAGATCTTGTAGTCCGACACCGGCCCTACCAGGTCCAGCGGCGCGGTGGCGGCGAACGCTGCCAGCGGCGAAAGGGTCAATAACAACGACAACGCAATAGTCGACTTTTTCATGGGACGGTATCCGCTCTGAGTGTGTTTTTCAGGTATTGGCAGTGGTTTGAGGGTGCGTTGCAGCGAGCAGCGCGCGCCCGAGGAAATCCTGGGCCCCGGTGACGCCTGGCAAGGTGAAGAAGTACCCGCCGCCGACCGGCTTGAGGTATTCCTCCAGAGGTTCGCCGTTGAGCCGGGTTTGCACGCTGATGAAGCCTTTCTCCAGGTCAGCCTGGTAGCAGATGAACAACAGCCCCATGTCCAGCTGACCGTTCTTGTTGACGCCGTTGGAGTAGTTGAACGGCCGACGCAGGATCAGGTTGGCCTGGGTCTGCGGCGTGCGCGGGTTGGCCAGGCGGATGTGTGCGTCGAGCTTGGTCAGTTTGCCTTCCGGGTCCTTGCTGTAGTCGGGCACCTGGGTTTCGTTGTGGCCATCCATCGGCGCGCCGGTGGGCTTTACCCGGCCGATGATGCTTTCCTGCTCCTGCAGTGGGGTGCGGTCCCAGCGCTCGACGAAGTTGCGGATGATGCGCACGGCCTGATAGCTGCCATTGGCCGCCCAGGCCGGTTCGTCGCTGCCCGGTTGTACCCACACAATCCGGTTCATCGCCTTGTCGTCGTTGGAGTTCGGGTTGGCCGAACCGTCACGGAAACCGAGGAAGTTACGCGCACTCTGCGCAGGCTCGCCGGGCTTGGCAGGCGCCTGGGGCGGTACGCTGCCTTCCTGTTTCCAGCGCACCAGCAGCAGGTCGGGCAGGTTTTTCACGATGTCGCGCAGGGCGTGGATATTGGTGTCGGGGGTGTTGGAGCTGAACTGCAGGCTCAGGTCGCCATGGCACTGCGCCGGCTCCAGCGCATCGTTGGGGAAGCCGACCATGCGAGTCAGGCGCTTGGGTTTGGCTTTGGCGAGCCCGAAGCGCTCATCGAACAATGACTCGCCGACAGAAACGGTGATGGTCAGGTTATCCGGCGTGACTACCGGGCCGAGGATGCCGGAGTCGGTGGGCGGTAGTTTCGGATCGACTTGCGGCACGGTGCCGCCGGTCATCAGGAAGGCGATGCGTTCGCTCAGGGTACGGAACAGGCGTTCCAGGTCGTCACGGTCGCTGGCCAGTACGTCGAACGCCACAATCATGCCGCAGGCCGGGCGTGGGGTGACGATACCGCTCTGGTGTTTGCCGAAGAAATCGTGGTGGTCCTGGGTCTTGTCACTGCGCGGCGCGGTGGTGACTTGCTCCGCCGCAGCGGCCATGGCCGGGCAAGTCAGGGCGCTGCCGGCAATCGCGGCACCGGTGGCGGCCATGCCCAGCAAGACACGGCGACGCTGAAGGTTGGTGTGTTCTGAATCACTCATGTGTGCGGTCGTCTTCACTGCAGGCCGGAAAGGCCAAGGGCGGGGTCGATTCCATCGAGTGCAACGGCCAGAGCCTTGGCCTTGTCGGCGATCTGCTTGCGCTGATCGGCGGTCACGCTGTCGTAGCGGCGGTACTGGCCGTCGACTTTCAAACCATTGAGCTCGCTGTCGAAGGCCGTCAGGGCGCTGTCGACTTTGGGCAGCAGGTCGGCGGCGGATTTGGTCAGCAGCGGACGCATCAGCTCGACAACCTTGTGGGCGGCTTCCAGGTTGGCGGCGAAACCCTCCAGGTCGACATGGCTGTAGCGTTCTTCTTCACCGCTGATGGCGCGTACATCGGCCAGGTTGTTGAGGTTGCGTACCACAATGCCGACCAATTGCTCCGGCGGCAGGGATTGCGCCAGCAATTGTTGCTTGAGGGCGCTGACGTCGGTCAGCAGGCGCTGGGCAATCGGGGCCAGGCCGTCGAGGCTGCGTAGTTGGAACAGGCCGTATTCCAGGCGGTGGAAGCCGCTGAAGGCCGGGTCCTGTTCGCGTTTTTCAAAATAGTCGGCACGAGCGTTGATCGCGTTGTCCAGTTGCGCGAGGCGTTGCGATGCCGGAGCCAGGCGCTGGTAAGCCTCCCGAGCTGGTAGGTAGAGTGCTTGGGCCTGGGCCAGGTCGCCGCGGTCGATGGCCTGTTGCAACACGGTTACCGCCTTGACCAGTGCGCTGCCTTGGCCGCTCAAGTACACGCGGAATTCCGACAATGGGCCAATGAACGCCACCATCGACGGTTTGGCCTTGGCCTGGGCGTCGGACTCGGCGGTCGGTGTTACGTGCAAGGTGCCACGCGGATTGCTCAGCAGGCCACAGGTGATCGCGTAGTCACCGGGCAACAGGTTGGCGTTGATCACCTGGCTCAGGCCGGGAGCGATGTTTTCCCGTTCTTCGACCACCAGCACGCCGTCGAGGATTTCCCATTCCACCGCACGATCGGAGCGGTTGATGATGCGGAAGCTCGCGCGGCCGGCGGGGACCGTCAACTCATTCGGCTCGCAGGCGTGACCATGAATGGTCACGGCGATTTCATTGTGGTTGGCCTGGCGTTTGCTGGCTGCCAGTTGCGAGGCGTAATAGAACAGGCCGCCGGCGACGATCAGCACGACCACCGAGCCCGCCACGGCCCAGCGCAGGGCGCGGGGTGGCGAAGCCGGTTGAGGGGTTGGGTTGGACAAGAGACGGTCCTTACTGGCTGGAAACGGAGGAGGGTGTAACGGCCGGCTTGGGTGGCGCGGCGGGCAGGAAGAACATCACCAGGGCCACCACCAGGTAAATCAGGTAGGCGCCGAGGGTGCTGACGGTGGGCGCTTCCTGATAGCCGAACATGCCAGCGAGGACCGAGCCCAGTGGGCTGTCCATCGGCAGGGCGGCGCTGAAGTCGAAGAGCACGGTTTGCAGGCGGTTCCACACGCCTGCTTCGTGCAGGGCCTGTACCGAATTGGCGAGGATGCCGGCTGCCACCACCAGGATGAACAGGCCGGTCCAGCGGAAAAACGCACCGAGGTTCAGGCGCATGCTGCCGGTGTAGATCAGGAAACCGACGATGATCGCCAGGATCAGGCCGAGCAGGGCGC
>Ga0182008_10000943_pt1 | contig 20240 bp, 15 predicted proteins | sample Sormic07211129_1_FD_120482 | JGI IMG/M metagenome (GOLD analysis project Ga0182008, IMG submission 120482) | Rhizosphere microbial communities from Sorghum bicolor, Mead, Nebraska, USA - 072115-129_1 metaG | ecosystem: Host-associated > Plants > Roots > Rhizosphere | place: USA: Nebraska...
CAGGTCAGGTGCCATCCCACGGTCCCGGCGTCCCGAATCTCGCGCGGACTGTGGCGTGCGGTGCCGGTCGCCGCTCAGGCTGAGGACAGCAAGCCCACAGCCCGCCCCACGGAAAGGCGCGTACCGCCATGCCCGCCCGAGTCACCCCCCGCACCCGCCGCCCGCTGGCAGCCGCCGCCCTCGCGCTCGCCGCGCTCGCGATGACCGGCTGCCAGGACGGCACGGGTCTCAGGGACGAAGGCCCGGCGAAGAGTCACGCCGTGCACATCGATGCGCCGGCCGCCCCGCACGCGAAAAGGCCGTCCGGTCGGGAACACCGACCGGACGGCCCGGAGAAGCGCGGTTGATCAGCCCGCGTAGCCGACCGGAGCCGGCTCCTTCGGGTTCGGGCCGTACTGGTTCGGGCCGGGCTGGCTGTCCAGGCAGGTGAAGACCAGCAGCGTGATGCCGCCGACGATCGGGACGATCCCGAACAGCAGCCACCAGCCGGACTTGCCGGTGTCGTGCAGACGGCGGACGCCGACGGCGAGGCTGGGCACCAGGATGCCCAGGTAGAAGACGGCCAGGAGGCCGAAGACCACCGAGCTCTTGGACGCGGCCGCCAGGACGGCGAGGACGACGTAGACGATCCCGATGAACAGCGCGTACTGCCAGTACTCCGCGCGGCGCGAGCGCCCACTGAACTGCGCGTACTTCTTCAGCGGCTCGAATGCATAGCTCATGTGCGTCCCCCAGGGATCGGCGTTCGGACCATCCAAAACGGATCAGGCCAGGCGCAGAAGGTAAGGACGCTGACGAGAACTCGTCAATTGGGTTTGTATACCGCAAGGGTTGAGCGCTTTTCGGACACATTCACCACAGATCCCCCGCGGACGGGAGCCTCGACCCCGGTGAACGGGGGGAAAGACAACGCCGGTTCACGGTTCCGAGTCGCTTCCGTAGCCGAACCGATCAAGTTCCGTTGCCGGTCGGTGGCCGATTCGAGGCCCGGTGGATGCCCTTCCGTGTCCCGTTTCAGCGCAACTTCTGAGCCACCTCGGTCGCCCAGTAGGTGAGGATGTTCTGCGCGCCGGCCCGCTTGATGCCGGTCAGGGTCTCCAGGATGGCCCGGTCGCGGTCGATCCAGCCCTTCTCGGCGGCGGCCTCGATCATCGAGTACTCGCCGGAGATCTGGTAGGCGGCGACGGGCACGTCCACGCTGTCGGCCACCCGGGCGAGGATGTCGAGGTAGGGACCCGCGGGCTTCACCATCACCATGTCGGCCCCCTCCTCCAGGTCGAGGGCCAGCTCGCGCAGCGACTCGCGCACATTCGCGGGATCCTGCTGGTACGTCTTGCGGTCGCCCTTCAGCGACGAGCCGACGGCCTCGCGGAAGGGCCCGTAGAAGGCGGAGGCGTACTTCGCGGTGTAGGCGAGGATCGCGACGTCCTCGCGGCCGATCTGGTCGAGCGCGTCCCGGATGACGCCGATCTGCCCGTCCATCATCCCGCTGGGGCCCACCACATGGGCGCCGGCGTCGGCCTGCACCTGGGCCATCTCGGCGTACCGCTCCAGGGTGGCGTCGTTGTCGACCCGGCCCTGGTCGTCCAGGACACCGCAGTGCCCGTGGTCGGTGGTCTCGTCGAGGCAGAGGTCGGACATGACGAGGAGGTCGTCACCGACCTCGGCCCGTACGTCTCGGATCGCGACCTGGAGGATCCCGTCCGGATCGGTGCCGGGCGTCCCGAGGGCGTCCTTCTTCTCCTCCTCCGGCACCCCGAACAGCATGATCCCGGAGATCCCCGCCGCCACCGCCTCCGCGGCCGCCTTCTTCAGGCTGTCCCGCGTGTGCTGGACGACCCCCGGCATCGCCGTGATCGGCACCGGCTCGCTGACGCCCTCGCGCACGAAGGCCGGGAGGATGAGGTCCGCCGGGTGCAGCCGGGTCTCGGCCACCATGCGCCGCATGACGGGGGTGGTGCGCAGCCGCCGCGGCCGCGTGCCGGGGAAGGATCCGTACGTCGTCATGCCCTCTACGCTACGCCCGCCCCGGGGGCACCTTTACCGACGTTTTGTCGCGACGGGACCCCGGTCCGTTCGACGGCGCGGCTGCCGTGGTGGTCACGACCGGGTGCGGTTCCTTTCACGGAGAGGGGTTCACCGGGGAGGGGGGTGGGTCAGCCGAGCAGGTGGTGGGCCCGCAGCCAGCGGTTCCTTGTGCCGGCCCTCGGGGGTGTGAGGGCCGGCACCGCTGACCGCTCCGCCGTCGCACCGGGGGGGGAGACAACGACGCCGGAGCGGGCCGGTCGACATCCACTGTGGACACCCCGAGATTGTTGATCAATGCAGGTCAGAGGGGTAAACAATGCAACCCGCACCCTTACCGCCCGGTACGGGGTGACAGAACACCCCCGCCTCCACGGAAGCCGCGAACCGGACACGAGGAGGGTCAGAGCCGAATTCCCAGGCGGGAGCCATGCGGGCCGGGGCCATTCCGGATGCCTGCTGGGCGCGCCCGCGGATCGTTGGTACGGGATGCCGTCAGACCACCGGCCGGGCCCTCGCCGAAGTGGCGGGACGCGGGCCGGCGTCCGTCCGTGAGGGGGTGCTGGGCGGGGGCGGGGGCGGGGGCGGGGGCGAGGGCGAGGGCTCGCAGACGCGTCGGTAGGGGACGCCAGGGAGGTAGCGGCGCCATTCGGTGGCGGTCAGGTTTCGGCCGGCGCGGGCGCAGAGGCGCGCGGCGACCTGGGCGGGGCCCACGGCGTAGGCGTGGACGGGGACGTGTGGCCCGGCCGCGTAGAGGTAGCCGTCGGCACCGAACGCCAGCGAGTCGATCGCGCCGCCCGAGGTGATCAGGGCACCGCCGAGGGGCCGGGCCAGGGCGATGTCCCACAGCCGCAGTCCGCCCCCGCCGTAGGCGACCGCGAGGGTGGCGCCGTCGGGGCTGAAGGCGAGTGCGGTGATCCGCGAACAGGAGGCGCAGTCGGCGAGGGCGGGGAGCGCCGGGATCACGGCGGCCGGGCCGTCGCGGTCCGCCGTGTCCCACACGGTCACCGTGCCGAAGGCTCCGCCCGTCGCGAGACGTGAGCGGTCGGCGCTGAGCGCGAGGTCATAGGTGTCGTGTCCCTGCGTGTAGGAGGGATGCGGACCCGGTTCGCTCGGCTGCAGGTCGGTCCGGCCGGCGAACCCGGAGGCGAGGGCCGCCCTGACGACGGCGTCCAGATCGCTCGGCCCCGCCGATCGGGTCCGGCGCGCGACGTCCCACCTCTGCCCGACGAGCGATCCCGTCGGCCCGCCCCAGCCGACCAGCAGCTCCCGGCCCCGCGCGGTGAGGGCGACGCCGTGGACCGTGGCCGAGGCGGCCGGGCCGGTCACGTCGAACGACGTCTGCCGGCCACGGCCCGCCGGCCGTGTGTCCCGTACGGTGAAGACCGTGAAGCGCGCCACGGGCAGGGCCCCGGCCGTGGCCTCGGTGCCGTAGGCGATGCTGCGGCCGTCCGGGCTGAAGGCCATCAGCGGACGGCCCACGGCGAGGCCGACCGCCGGGCGGGGGAAGGACAGTTCGGCCAGGACGCGGGCGGACCGCGTCTCCTGCAGCCGCAGACGGTAGCCGTACGCGGTCCGCGACACGGCGGCCAGCACCCGGCTGTCCGGGCTGAGCAGCACGGCGTCCAGCGGCCGTGGCCGCCACGGTGCGGCCAGGGCGGCCGACAGATCGAGCGAGTGGACCGTGCTGCCCGCGAGATACCGCAGGGTGGAGCCGTCCGGGTCCCAGGCGAGGGAGGTCACGGGGGCGCCGGGGACCGGCAGGGACAGCAGGGGCACGGCCGGCGCCGAGATCCGCCGTACCGTCAGCCCCTCCGGCCCGGCCCCCGCCAGGAACGCGCCGTCCCGGGAGAAGGCGAGGCGCCGTACGCCGGGCCCGGCGAGATCGGCGAGCCGGGCCCCGGTGTCGGTGTCCCAGACCCGGACGCCGGTGGCCGAGGCCGCGGCGAGCCGGGCGCCGCCCGCCCCGAAGACGAGCGCCCCGGCGGAGCAGTCCGGGGTCGTGAAGCTCCGCCAGGCGCCCCGCCGGGCGGACCCGCGGGCGGTGTCCCACAGCTCCAGCGGCCGGCCCGGCCGGCAGACGGCCACCAGCCCGCCGTCCGGCGAGGGCACGGGATACGCCCCGCCCGCCGTCTCGAACAGCGTTCGGCCGCCGTCGGCCGCGCGCAGCCGCACCCGCGCCGACGGCCCGGAATCCCGTACGACATAGCTGTGCCCGTCGGCCCCGAAGCCGAGGACCCGGCCCGCCACCGGCACTCGCCCGGTAGGCCGCCCCCCGGCCAGGCGCCACAGGCGGCGTCCGCCGGGACCGGTCAGCAGGAGGGTGCGGCCCGCGGGGTCGGCGTCCGCCACCGGCTCGTCCGGCAGCGATCCGGCCGCGGTGAGCCGGTGGGTGGTCACGTCCCAGGAGGACCAGGTACCGGCCCCCGCCACCAGCAGGGTGCGGCCGGCATCGGCGAGAAAGGCCCTGCCCCCGTCGCCGGGCAGGGGCCCGGTGAAGACGTCGTCCTCGGGCTCGGCGAGCGCCGTGAGCAGGGCCGCACGGCTCACCGGCGACGGTGCGAGGCGCCAGGCGGCGACGCTGAGCAGCGCGGCGGTCCGCGGATCCACGGGCTGGGTCCGCCCGGCCAGCGCGGCGGCCTCCAGGGCGACGGCCCTGATGTGTTCCAGGTCGGCCGCCCGGTTGCGCTGCCAGGCGATCTGTCCGGCGGTGAGCGCGCCCAGCACGAGGACGCAGAGCGCGGCGGCGAGGCCCCGCGTCCGTCTCCGTATCCGCCCCTCCGTCCAGCGCTCCATGGAGCCGGCGACCCGGGAGGCGCTGAGGAAGGCGCGTTCCCGCCCGGTGAGGTCCTGGTCGTTGACGCCCCGCCCGAACAGCAGGTCGGCGACGGCCAGCGGGGTGCCCCGGTAGAGGTTGCCGGGGTCGTGGCCGCGCTCCTGCCAGATCCGGGCGGCCTCGGTGAGACGACGGTGTTCGCGCAGCCGCTCACGGTGCGCCTCGATCCACGCCTCCAGTCGCGGCCAGCGGGTGATCAGGGCCTCGTGGGCCAGTTCCACGCAGGTCTCGTCCAGGGTGACCAGCCGGGCGCGGGCGAGCCGTTCGAGGACGACGGGCACCTCGGGGTCGGGCCATTCACGCAGGTCGGCGCGGCAGAGGGGGCGGCGGGTGTCGGGGGCGCCCTCGCCGGGGTTGATCAGCGCCAGCAGCAGCCGCCGGGCGGTGGCGGCCTGTACGGGGGACAGCCGGCCGTAGACCTCCTCGGCCGCCGCGGCGATCGCCCCGTGGATACCGCCCGCCGCCTCGTAGGCGGCCAGGGTCAGCACACCGCTGCGACGCCTTCGCCAGGTCTCCCGCAACGCCTGCGAGAGCATCGGCAGCGCGCCGGGCTGGTCGGCCGCCTCCTCGACGATACGGGCGGTGAGCTCGCGCTCCACCCGCAGGCCCGCGGCCGTGGCCGGCCGGACGATCGCGTCCTGGAGCTCCGCCCGGTTCATCGCGCGCACGGTCAGCGCGGTGTGCCGCAGCGCGTCGGCGAGCCCGGGATGCTCCGCGCAGTGCGCGCGGTAGCTGACGCCGACGGCGATGACCACGCGTATGCGGCTCGCGGGGTCGCGGGCGGTGAGGAGCCGTTCCACGAACCGCCACCGGTCGGCCCGGTCCCGGCACAGGGTGAAGATCTCCTCGAACTGGTCGACCACGACGACCCGTTCCGTCCCGTCGGACGGCGGCTCCAGGACCCCGCGATGGGTGGCCGAGGGACGGTCCCCGGGCGTGATCAGCCGGAGCTCCACCGGGCAGTCCTTCTCCCGCAGCAGGTCCTGCAGCCGGGGCAGCAGCCCGGCCCGCAGCAGGGAGGACTTCCCGCTGCCGGAGGTCCCGACCAGGGCCGCGAACCGGTGGTCCACCACCAGCTTCAACGCGTCCTCGACGAGCCCTTCCCGTCCGAAGAACAGGGCCCGGTCGGCGCGTTCGAACCGCGCCAGCCCCTGATACGGCGCATCGGCCTCGTCGCCCTGCCCGGGCGTGGTCTCCTCGACGACGGCCTGCCGGCGCGCCTCCCACTCGTCCGGATCGGCGCCGCAGACCCGTGCGTACGCCCGCACCACCGCCGCCGACGCCAGCCGCTCCCCGGACGCCGCCCGCGAGAGGGCGGTCACCGAGAGCCCGGCACGCTGGGCCATCGTCCGATAGGCGGGTGATCCGGCCGCCGTACGCAGGGCCCGTAACTCATGTGCAAAGCGCTGCACCGGCCCCGCCTCGGGATCCACCGGTCGTTCAGGACGGCCCACAGGGTCCACCTCGTTACCAGCCGGTGCGGTGATGGGCGACATCACCGCAGGTCAGAACACCTGCACGCCCGAAAGCAGCTTTCCTTGCGCGTTAAAGTAGTGGCCGCCGCCACGGCGCCGCAATTCCCCACGGCAATCAGAACCAGCCGTCCGGCCGGACGGCCGGCCGTCCGGCGAAGGACCGGGGGCGCGGCCCACAGGACCACGCCCCCCGCGTCTCGGTTCACCCGCACCGCATCAGGTCGTACGACGCCGCCGGGCCCCGGGCCGCCGCTCGCTCGGCCGCGTCACCGCGTCCCCGGCCTCCACGGCGGCGGCGCGCCGCTTCAGCCCGAAGTCGGCCAGCGCCTCCGCCAGCTTCTGCACCGACGGCTCCGGAGCCATGACGTCGACGCGCAGCCCGTGCTCCTGCGCCGTCTTGGCGGTCGCCGGACCGATACAGGCGATGACCGTCACGTTGTGCGGCTTGCCCGCGATACCCACCAGGTTGCGCACCGTGGACGACGACGTGAAGAGCACCGCGTCGAACCCGCCGCCCTTGATCGCCTCCCGCGTCTCCGCCGGCGGCGGCGAGGCGCGGACCGTCCGGTAGGCGGTCACGTCGTCGACCTCCCAGCCCAGCTCGATCAGGCCCGCGACCAACGTCTCCGTGGCGATGTCCGCACGCGGCAGGAACACCCGGTCGATCGGGTCGAACACCGGGTCGTACGGCGGCCAGTCCTCCAGCAGACCGGCGGCCGACTGCTCCCCGCTCGGCACGAGGTCCGGCTTCACACCGAAGGCGACCAGCGCCTTGGCGGTCTGCTCCCCCACCGCGGCGACCTTGATCCCCGCGAAGGCCCGCGCGTCGAGCCCGTACTCCTCGAACTTCTCCCGGACCGCCTTCACCGCGTTGACCGACGTGAACGCGATCCACTCGTAGCGCCCGGTCACCAGGCCCTTGACGGCACGTTCCATCTGCTGGGGCGTGCGCGGCGGCTCGACGGCGATCGTCGGGACCTCGTGCGGCACGGCCCCGTAGGACCGCAGCTGGTCGGAGAGCGACACCGCCTGCTCCTTCGTACGCGGCACGAGCACCTTCCAGCCGAACAGCGGCTTGGACTCGAACCACGAGAGCTGGTCGCGCTGTGCGGCGGAGGAACGCTCACCGACCACCACTATCACCGGCCGGCCGCTCTCCGGCGAGGGCAGCGCCTTGGCCTGCTTCAGCGTCTGCGCGATGGTCCCGAGGGTCGCGGTCCAGGTGCGCTGACGCGTGGTCGTACCGGCCACGGTCACGGTGATCGGCGTATCGGGCTTGCGTCCGGCGGACACCAGTTCGCCCGCGGCCGCGCCGACGGAGTCGAGTGTCGTGGAGACCACCACGGTCCCGTCCGACGCGCCCACCTCCGTCCAGCAGCGGTCCGAGGCGGTACGCGCGTCCACGAACCGCACGTCCGCGCCCTGCGCGTCCCGCAGCGGGACCCCGGCGTACGCGGGCACGCCGACGGCCGCGGCGACACCGGGCACCACCTCGAAGGACAGGCCCGCGCGGGCGCAGGCCAGCATCTCCTCGGCGGCGTAGGCGTCCAGGCCGGGGTCGCCGGACACCGCACGGACGACCCGCCTGCCGCCCCGCGCGGCCTCCATGACAAGATGTGCGGCATCCCGGACCGCCGGGACCCCAGCGGTTGTTGACGAGCCGTCAACAACCGCGAGCTGAGGTGTGCCCGGGCCCGCCAGCGGGCCCGAATAGGGACCCCCGTCGGTGTGCACCTCGGCGACGCCTTGTCTGGCGTGCTTGCGCACCACGTCGAGCACGTCGTGCTCGGCGACCAGTACGTCCGCGTTCGCCAGCGCCTCCACGGCGCGCAGAGTCAGCAGTCCCGGATCCCCGGGTCCGGCACCCAGGAAGGTGACGTGCCCGTGATCGAGGCCGGTGGGAAGAGTGGTGGGGCTCACTGTGCTCGCTCCCCCATCAGACCGGCCGCGCCCTGGGCAAGCATCTCGGCAGCGAGTTCGCGACCGAGCGTCATCGCCTGGTCGTGTGTCTCGGGCACGGGACCGGTGGTGGACAGCTGCACCGTACGCGAACCGTCGGTCGTGCCGACTATGCCGCGCAGGCGCATTTCCTTGACGATCTGCCCGTCGGCCAGGAGGTCGGCCAGCGCGCCCACAGGGGCGCTGCAGCCGGCCTCCAGGGCGGCGAGCAGTGACCGCTCGGCGGTCACGGCGGCCCGTGTGAACGGGTCGTCGAGTTCCCCGAGCGCGGCGATCAGCTCCGCGTTGACCGCGGCGCACTCGATCGCCAGTGCCCCCTGGCCGGGGGCGGGCAGAACAGTGTCGACCGACAGGAAGTCGGTCACGTCGTCGATCCGCCCGAGGCGGCTGAGACCGGCGGCGGCGAGGACGACCGCGTCGAGCTCGCCCTCCCGCACATACCCGATCCGGGTGTCGACGTTCCCCCGGATCGGCACGGTCTCGATGTCCAGCCCGTGGTTCCGCGCGAACGCGTTGAGCTGGGCCATCCGCCGCGGCGAACCGGTCCCGATCCTGGCCCCGCGGGGCAGGTCGGTGAACTTCAGGGCGTCCCGGGCGACGATGACGTCCCTCGGGTCCTCGCGCTCCGGCACGGCGGCGAGCGAGAGCTCCTCGGGCTGCGTGGTGGGCAGGTCCTTCAGCGAATGAACCGCGAAGTCGACCTCACCCCGCAGCAGCGCGTCCCGCAGCGCGGTCACGAAGACACCCGTACCGCCGATCTGCGCGAGGTGCTCACGGGACGTGTCGCCGTACGTGGTGATCTCGACGAGCTCGACGGGCCGTCCGGTCACCTGGCTCACGGCGTCCGCGACCTGCCCGGACTGGGCCATGGCGAGTCTGCTTCGCCTGGTCCCGAGCCTCAGTGCCTTGCTACTCATGCTGGCCCTCGGTTCTTGCTGTTCTCAGATTCGTCGTCGACGCCATCGGCGTTGTCGGCGCCGTCGGCGCGGGAGACGGCGGCGACCGCCTCCTGGTCGAGGTCGAACAGGGTGCGCAGGGCATCGGCGTACCCCGCCCCGCCCGGCTCGGCCGCAAGCTGCTTGACCCGCACGGTGGGGGCGTGCAGCAACTTGTCCACGACCCGCTTCACGGTCTGCGTGATCTCGGCCCGGTGCTTGTCGTCGAGCCCGGGGAGCCGGCCTTCGAGCCGCGCGATCTCGTTGGCCACCACATCGGCGGCCATCGTCCGCAGCGCCACGACGGTCGGCGTGATGTGGGCCGCCCTGAGCGCCGCCCCGAACGCGGCGACCTCGTCGGCCACGATCCGCCGCACCTGGTCGACGTCGGCGGCCATCGGACCCGCGGACGGAGTCCGCTGATCGGGCACAGTGGCGGAGGCTTCCGCCAGGGACTCGATGTCGACGAGCCGGACTCCGCCGATCCGGTGCGCCGCCGCGTCGATGTCCCGGGGCATGGCGAGGTCGAGCAGGAAGAGGACGGGCGCGGGACGCGGAGGCGCGGCGACCGGCTCGGGCTTACGACGCTCGGGGATCCGCCCGACGGTCGCGACACTCGCGGCGAGCGCGGCGATGACGTCGGCCTCGGCGGCGGGGTCGAGCAGGAGGCTGGGCCCGGATGTCTGCGGCCGGGGCGCGTTGTCGACCCAGGCGGCGTGCTGCTCCAGTTCGGAGGCGGCCATCCCGGCGACGGCGGCCTCACCCAGCACGGAGAAGGCGGGGGCGGAGGAGACACCGGGGCCGGCGGAGAACGAGGGCAGGTCGAGCGGACAGTTCTCTTCTTGTCCGGCTTCGGCTTCGGCAGCGAAGCCGTCGGCACTCGTGCCGCCTTGGGCGGCTCCCGACCCGAAGACAGGCGGCACCCCGCCGACGCCGGGCTGCGCGTCCGGCCCCCGGTCGGCCCCGGTCGACGGGGCATCCGGAGCAACCCGGCCCTCGACCGCCGTGGCGACGGCCTCAGCGGTCAGCACCAAGCCGGTCGCACCCGTACAAGACACCACAACATCGGCACGTGTCAGCTCATCCGGCACCGTGTCCATCGGTACCGCCCGGGCCACCACGTCCAGGTCGTCGGCGTCATTGAGTATCTCGGCGAGCCGATCGGCCCGGTCGGCGGTGCGGTTGGCGATCACCACCTCGCCCACCCCGACGCGCGCCAGCGTCGCCGCGGCCAACGAGGACATCGACCCGGCCCCGATGACGAGCGCCTTCCGGCCGCGCGCCCACTGCTCGACATCGCCGCCCGCGGCCAGCTGCTCCAGCCCGAACGTGACCAGCGACTGCCCGGCCCGGTCGATCCCGGTCTCGGAGTGGGCTCGCTTGCCGACCCGCAGCGCCTGCTGGAAGAGGTCGTTCAGCAACCGCCCGGCGGTGTGCAGGTCCTGCGCCCTGGCCAGCGAGTCCTTGATCTGACCGAGGATCTGGCCCTCGCCGACGACCATGGAGTCGAGCCCGCACGCCACCGAGAACAGATGGTGGACCGCCCGGTCCTCGTAGTGGACGTAGAGGTACGGCGTGAGCTCGTCCAGGCCCACCCCGCTGTGCTGGGCGAGCAGCGTGGACAGCTCGGCGACACCGGCGTGGAACTTGTCCACGTCGGCGTACAGCTCGATGCGGTTGCAGGTGGCCAGCACCGCGGCCTCCGCGGCAGGCTCCGCGGCGACCGTGTCCTGCAACAGCTTGACCTGCGCGTCCGCGCCCAGCGCGGCCCGCTCCAGGACACTGACCGGCGCGCTGCGATGGCTCAGCCCGACGACGAGGAGACTCATGCCGGCATCACGGCGGGCACATCCCCGTCAGGCCCCTGCTCGGCGGACTCCTCGCGCGCGGCGGCGACCGGCCCGGCACCGTCGGCCCCGGCGGCGCTCTCCTCACCGGCCTTGCGCTGCTCGTGGAAGGCGAGGATCTGCAGCTCGATGGAGAGATCGACCTTGCGTACGTCGACGCCGTCCGGGACGGTCAGCACGGTCGGCGCGAAGTTCAGGATGGAGGTGACCCCGGCCGCGACGAGCCGGTCGCAGACCGGCTGGGCGGCACCGGCGGGGGTCGCGATCACGCCGATGCTCACACCGTTGTCCTCGATGATCTTCTCGAGGTCGTCGCTGTGCTGCACGGGGATGCCCGCGACCGGCTTGCCGGCCATCGCCGGGTCGGCGTCGATGAGCGCCGCGACCCGGAAGCCGCGGGAGGCGAACCCGCCGTAATTGGCCAGTGCGGCGCCGAGGTTGCCGATACCGACGATGACGACCGGCCAGTCCTGGGTGAGCCCCAGCTCACGGGAGATCTGGTAGACGAGATACTCGACGTCGTAGCCGACCCCGCGCGTCCCGTACGACCCCAGGTACGAGAAGTCCTTGCGCAGCTTCGCGGAGTTGACCCCCGCGGCGGCGGCGAGTTCCTCGGACGACACGGTGGGGACCGAGCGCTCCGACAGCGCGGTCAGGGCTCGTAGGTACAGCGGAAGCCTGGCGACGGTGGCCTCGGGAATCCCTCGGCTACGGGTCGCCGGTCGGTGAGTTCGGCCAGTTGCCACGGTGCTCCTGCGGGTAGAGCGGGGCTGTAGGCGGTCACACGTACCCAGACCGCCCCGTCGACAGCAGGCTATGTCTTTGTGAACGCGTGCACAAAGATGGTGTCCGTTTTGCCCGGCCAACGTGACCGGGGTCACGCACACACGTCTCAGGCGTATCCCTGGGGGCAAAACCGACACACTCCTAGTGAATCCCGCCCCCCAAGAACCAGACCGCCACCGATCCTAAGCGACGTCCAGTACAGCCCTGTACTACTCGGTCAGTTCTTTGCGAAGGCGACCCTCGTCCACCCGCCAGAAGGTGTGCTGCCTGCCGTCGACGAGCACCACCGGGATCTGCTCCCAGTACTCGTCGTGCAACTCCTTGTCCTGGTTGATGTCCTTCTCCTCCCAGGGGACGCCGAGTTCGGCGCAGACCTTCTCCACCACCACCCGCGCGTCCTCGCACAGATGACAGTCGGGCTTGCCGATTAGAGTGACCAATCGCTCATGCGGGGCGGGCTTGCGCCGGAAGATGGAAGCCATGTCGGCCATTGTCGCGCCTGTTTAACTACACGGTCGCGGAGAGTTCACAGCCTTCAAACCTCTGCACTCCGGAAGCTCCGAACAAAGTGGCTATGCTCACGTCATGGCCGCTCTCGGATGGCTCACCCCCCGTAGGCGCTCCGCCACAGCGCGGAGCGTGTTGGCAGGCGAGGCCTCGGCGGAGGCAGCGCGCAAGTCGTCGCAGGACGTCCCGCAGGAGGAACCGGAGTTCCCCGTGCTCGGCGACGACAGGGCCGCCGCCTTCTTCGACCTCGACAACACCGTGATGCAGGGCGCGTCCCTGTTCCACTTCGGGCGCGGCCTGTACAAGCGGAAGTTCTTCGAGACCCGCGACCTGGCCCGATTCGCCTGGCAGCAGGCGTGGTTCCGGTTGGCCGGCTCCGAGGACCCCGAACACATGCAGGAGGCCCGCGACTCGGCCCTCTCCATCGTCAAGGGCCACCGCGTCGCCGAACTCCAGTCGATCGGCGAGGAGATCTACGACGAGTACATGGCCGAGCGCATCTGGCCCGGCACCCGGGCCCTCGCCCAGGCCCACCTGGACGCGGGCCAGAAGGTGTGGTTGGTCACAGCCGCCCCGGTGGAGATCGCCCAGGTCATCGCGCGCCGCCTCGGCCTGACGGGCGCCCTCGGCACGGTCGCCGAATCCGTGGACGGCGTCTACACGGGCAAGCTCGTGGGCGAACCCCTGCACGGCCCCGCGAAGGCGGAGGCGGTCCGCGCCCTCGCCGCGGCCGAGGCCCTCGACCTGACCCGCTGCGCCGCCTACAGCGACAGTCACAACGACATCCCCATGCTGTCCCTGGTGGGCCACCCCTACGCCATCAACCCGGACACCAAGCTCCGCAAACACGCGAGGCAACTGGACTGGCGCCTGCGGGACTACAGGACCGGCCGCAAGGCCGCGAAGGTGGGCATCCCGGCGGCCGCGGGCGTGGGAGCGGTGGCGGGCGGCACCGCCGCGGCCATCGCCCTGCACCGCCGCCGCCGATAACGAACGCCCCGCGTCCCGCGCCCCGCCGCCACGCCCCGCGCCCAAAATCTGAGTGGTACCCCCCGCCACGCGCTCTCATTCTCCGCGCTGCCCTGTTGTCGGCGCACAGCCACAACACGCCCTGGACCCGACCGAAATCTGATCTCATTTGATCAACAAGCGGTCACTCTCCGGAACTTCACCCTGCCTCGTTCGGTTACAGAAGCGACGGAATCGAAGTTTTGAGCAACTCGGTGTAGCAGGGCCTGTACGAAGCGTTATTCTCCTCAGACGCAAACCGGTACCCCTCCGTCGCTACGACGGGTGAACGGTCCCGCACTGCACGTGATGGAAGCTCTGCCTCTGGGAGTCCCGTGTACCCACACGTCGGGGTTGACGCCTCGGGCCTGGCTACGCTGCGCGCAACGGTCCAAGACCTTTTGCGCGGCTTCGTCCCCACCGCGTACGCCGTCCCCGCCCTCGCCGTAGCCACAGCCGCCCCCGCCGGCCCGTGCTACGCCCTCGCCGAGGGCAGCGCCGCCGTCGGTAGAAGGGGCCGCACGACCGGCGCCGCCACCACCACCGCCCGCCGTCCCGCGGCGGACAGTGACAGCGCCCGGATGATGGACCTGGTCGAGCGCGCCCAGGCCGGCGAGGCCGACGCCTTCGGACGCCTCTACGACCAGTACAGCGACACCGTCTACCGGTACATCTATTACCGCGTGGGCGGAAAGGCCACCGCCGAGGACCTCACCAGCGAGACGTTCCTGCGCGCCCTGCGCCGCATCGGCACGTTCACCTGGCAGGGCCGCGACTTCGGCGCCTGGCTGGTCACGATCGCCCGCAACCTGGTCGCCGACCACTTCAAGTCCAGCCGCTTCCGACTGGAAGTGACCACCGGCGAGATGCTCGACGCCAACGAGGTCGAGCGCTCCCCGGAGGACTCCGTCCTGGAGTCCCTGTCGAACGCCGCGCTGCTGGACGCCGTACGCCGGCTCAACCCCCAGCAGCAGGAGTGCGTGACCCTGCGCTTCCTGCAGGGACTGTCCGTCGCCGAGACCGCGCGCGTGATGGGCAAGAACGAGGGCGCCATCAAGACCCTCCAGTACCGGGCCGTCCGCACCCTCGCCCGCCTCCTGCCGGAAGACGCGCGCTGAGCCGACACCGCCGGCAGCCCTCAGTGACGCCCAACTCACCGTCAGTGAAAGTCCGTTGCCTTCCCGATCCGATCATCCGTCGTCCGTAACCCAAGTGCCGCGCCACTCGTTGTGCGGGATGCAGGCTCCCTGTGGTCACTCCCTGGCCGTCTCCGATCACCCGATCGTGTGCACGCGCCCAGGGCGTGTAACCCTCAGGACCCCCTGGGGAGTCGACCGTGATGACGAGAGGAGGTGCCGCCAGTGATCGCGAACGTATCGGCGCACCGGCGGGCGAACGCCTTCGCCCAGGCCCTGGACGAGCAGCCCGACCGGGACACGGCGGCCGAGCAGTCCGAAGGACCACCGCCGACCCCGCCCGGCGCGCAGCGACCGGAGCAGGCCGAGCTGTTGGCCCTCGTGGTCGACCTCGGCGAGCTGCCCAAGCCCGTGCTGGACCCCGAGGTCAAGGTCGTCCAGCGGGCCCAGCTGGTGGCCGCGTTCGAGGCCATGCTGCAGGAGGGCGCTGGTGGCGAGGCGGCGGATCCTTCGGTACCGGAGCAGCGCTCCCACCGTTCCCGGGGCACACACCGGGCGAGCCCGCTGGGCAAGCTGCGACCGCGTTCCCGGCTGACCAAGGGCCTCGCCGCGGGCGGCCTCAGCGTCGGTGTCGCCGCGGGAGCCTTCGGCGGAGTCGCCGCCGCCAGCTCGGACGCGCTGCCCGGTGACTCGCTCTACGGCCTCAAGCGCGGCATCGAGGACTTCAAGCTCAACTACCTCACCGAGGGCGCCGACCAGCAGGGCCAGGCCTATCTGGACCTCGCCTCGACGCGGTTCAACGAGGCCCGTCGGCTGATGGAGCGCGGCCGCGGCGGCCACCTCGACCACGAGTCGGTCGGCGAGATCCGTCGCACCCTGTCGGGCATGACGCACGACGCCTCCGAGGGCCACCGCCTGCTGCACGAGGCGTACGAGCGCGACCCGAACTCCCTCGGCCCCATCCAGGCACTCTCCGCCTTCTCCCGCTCGCACCGCGAGGCCTGGGGCGCCCTGCGCGACAGGCTCCCGGTCCAGCTCGGGGACGTCAGCCAGGAGGTCTCGTCGGTCTTCGACGCCATAGACGAAGAGGTCGCCCCGCTGCAGTCCCTGCTGCCCCAGCCCCCGGCCCAGGGCGGCGGCTCCGACGGCAGGCACGGCTCGGGCACGGCGTCGACCGGCACCTCCGGCTCCGCCCACGACTCGACCCACCCCGGCACCGGCGACGGCACCTCCGAGGGCGGCCACTCAGCCGACCCCAGCAAGTCGGCCTCCAACGGCAACGAGGGACTGCTCGGCGGCAACACCGGCGGCCTGCTCGACCCACCCAAGACGAGCGGCACCGCCTCCCCGTCCACCACCAGCTCCCCGCCCGCCAACTCGGACGTCACCATCCCACCCCTCCTCCCGGGCCTCCTACCGGGCCTGGGCATCGAGGGCGAGAACTCAAGCTCCTAGAACAGCACAACACCGCCGGGGGCGCCCTTCCCAACGGGAGGCGCCCCCGCCGCAGTCCCACCCTCAGAAAAACACCGACCGCCGCTGCACAAGCAGCGCCGCACCTGCCTGCTCGCCCGCTACGCCGCCTTTCGACCGACGGCCTCCACACGCCCGACGCGGCACGTCTCAGAAAAACACCGACCGCCGCTGCACCAACAGCGTCAGCGGGAAGTACCGGATGCCCAGGACGCGGGCCGGCGACCCATCTACATTGCCGTCCTCGCACCGCTCCGCGGGCTTCGCACGGCTGCGCCGGACTCCGTCCGCCGACACCCCACCCCAGTCCCCTCAGAAAAACACCGACCGCCGCTGCACCAACAGCTTGTACAGCGTGTGCTGGATCTGCTCCCTCACCTGGTCCGTCAGGTTGAACATCAGCATCGGATCCTCGGCAGCCTCCGGCGGATAGCCGTCCGTGAGAATCGGTTCACCGAACTGGATCGTCCACTTCGTCGGCAAAGGAACCGCGCCCAACGGACCCAGCCACGGGAAAGTCGGCGTCAGCGGGAAGTACGGGATGCCCAGTACCCGAGCCAGCGTCTTCGCGTTGCCGATCATCGGGTAGATCTCCTCCGCGCCCACGATCGAGCACGGGATGATCGGCGTGCCCTTGCGCAGGGCCGTGGAGACGAAGCCGCCGCGGCCGAAGCGCTGGAGCTTGTAGCGCTCCGAGAAGGGCTTGCCGATGCCCTTGAAGCCCTCCGGCATCACGCCCACCAACTCACCCTGGCCGAGGAGGCGTTCGGCGTCCTCCGCGCAGGCCAGGGTGTGCCCCAGCTTGCGGGCCAGCTCGTTGATGACCGGCAGCATGAAGACCAGGTCGGCGGCGAGAAGACGGAGATGCCGCCCGGCCGGGTGGTTGTCGTGGACGGCGACCTGCATCATCAGGCCGTCCATCGGCAGAGTCCCCGAGTGGTTGGCGACGATCAGCGCGCCGCCCTCGGACGGGATGTTCTCGATGCCCTTCACATCGACCCGGAAGTATTTCTCGTACACCGGCCGCAGCAGGGACATCAGGACCTGGTCGGTCAGCTCCGCGTCGTAACCGAAGTCGTCGACCTCGTAGTCACCGGTGAGCCGGCGGCGCAGGAAGTCCAGCCCGTGCGCGATACGCCGCTCCAGGCCACCCTCGTCCTGCGGCCTCTCGGGCTGCTGTTCCTCACGCGTCACGGGAACATCATCCTGCGCGGGCGCCCTGCTGGGCAGGGGCTGGACGTCGCCGACCAGCGCGGGTTCGGCGGTGGCCTTGCGCCGGCTCCCCGCGCCACGGCGCCGCGGCGGCCGCTGTACGGCGCTCCCGCGGGACCGGTCGTCGTCGAACGGAATGACCTTGGCATCCGCCATCGTTGATGCGCTCCTCAGTTGGCGCTCTGCGTCGGGGGGTGGCCACCGCCCAGGGCGGGCAGTGCGGCGATCCGGTCGACGGCCCCCGCGAGGGCCTCCGGCGGCAGCAGCCCGGGTCCGTGGCTGCGGGCGAAGTCCGCGAAGGTCTCGGCCGTCGTGTACTTGGGCCGGAACCCCAGGGTCTCGCGCATCTGCTGGGTCGCCACGACCCGGCCGTGGGTGAGCAGCCGGATCTGCTCGGGCGAGAAGTCGGTCACGCCCAGCGTGCGCACCAGCGAACCGGCCCAGTTGACGGCCGGCAGCAGCACCGGCACGGTCGGCTTGCCCAGCCGCCGCGAGCACTGCGACAGCAGCAGGACACCGTCGCCGGCGATGTTGAAGGTGCCGCTGTTGAGCGTGCCCCGCTCCGGTTCGTGCGAGGCGATCCGCAGCACCTCCATCACATCGTCCTCGTGCACGAACTGCAGCCGCGGGTCGTAGCCGAACACGGTCGGCAGGAAGGGCAGCGCGAAGTACGAGGCGAGCGGGGTGTCCGCGGCGGGCCCCAGGATGTTGGCGAACCGCAGCACGCAGACGGCCACATCGGGCCGCCGGCGCGCGAAGCCCCGTACATACCCCTCGACCTCGACCGTGTCCTTGGCGAACCCGCCGGAGGGCAGCGACTTGGGCGGGGTGGTCTCCGTGAACACGGCCGGATCGCGGGGCGCGGAGCCGTAGACGTTCGTACTGGACTTCACCACCAGCCGCTTGACCGTCGGCGACTTCTGGCAGGCGCCGAGCAGCTGCATGGTGCCGATGACGTTGGTCTCCTTGACCGTGGTCCGGCTGCCGCTGCCGAGCGCCATCGCCGTCACGTCCAGGTGTACGACCGTGTCGGCGCCCGTCTCGGCGAGCACCCGGGCGATACCGGGCTGCCGGATGTCGGCCTGGATGAACTCCGCGCCCCCGAGATGGTGCTCCGGAGTGATCGCGTCCACGCCGATGACCCGGTCCACCCGCGGGTCACGCTGGATCCGTCGTACGAACCGGCCCCCCAGCCTGCGGGCCACTCCGGTCACGAGCACGACCTTGCCCAAGATCAGCGCCTTCCTTCGAGACGGTCCGAACAGTCGTAGCCTGCCGTGTTCCCCGTGTGTGGCCAACTTAGCGGGTCGATGTTGCGCTGTGATGACTCCCCAATGCACGAAGTCACGGCATCCACAGACGTACGATCAGACCAGGCCGTGTGAAAGCCGTATACATGATCGCGATACAAGATCCGCGATACATGACCGAGGCACATGACCGAGATACACGAACCGAGCCGCGAATGCGTGTGGCCCCCCACCGCAGCGGTGGGGGGCCACACAACACGCTTGCTTTCGCAGCGTCGCCTTACTTCTTGTTGCGACGCTGAACGCGCGTGCGCTTGAGCAGCTTGCGGTGCTTCTTCTTAGCCATCCGCTTGCGCCGCTTCTTGATAACAGAGCCCACGACAACCCTCGCTCACTTCTCATCACTCGGTGCTGGGCGCCGGGGCCCATACGACCTACGAGGGGCCAGCCTACCCGTCCGAGCGCTGAGGTCGTAATCGAGGAGTCGGGGGAGATCCTGAAGTGCCCTGAGGATCCCCCCGGACCACCGTCGTCAGGCGGTTTCCACCCCCACATAGCTTTCACGGAGGTACTCATGAACCGCGTTCTCGGGGACGCGGAATGACCGCCCCACCCTGATCGCGGGCAGATGACCGCTGTGCACCAAGCGGTACACGGTCATCTTCGACACTCGCATCACCGAGGCGACCTCCGCCACGGTAAGGAACTGAACCTCGCTCAGAGGCCTCTGCTCAGCAGCCATGACACACCTGAACCTTCCGCACTCGACGGCCACCGGCTTCCCCTTCCGGTGACTCTTCGTCGCTGCGTGCTCACTCCCCAATGTAGGGGCGGGTGATGCGAGTGGGGAAGAGGTGCACCCATCGGCGGCCTACTGTGACAGACACGCTCGATTGAGTACGTAGCGGGTAAGCGGCCGGTAGTAATCAGACCGCACAGCGTCATCAAGTGGAACGACTACGGACACGACCCCCTCAGCCTCCCCCACAAAGAGCGCTGGGTCATCCGTATCCGCCAGACCAATTGCCTCAAACCCCAGCTGACCTGCTCCGCAGACCCATCCGTGGTCTCCGACGACAAGCTCGGGCAGCGGCCCGCCGGCCTCCGCGGCCGCGGCCAGCGCGAACCGAACCGGGAGCGGTGAGTGCGTGTGTACGCCGGTCGCACAACCGGGGCTCGGCGCCCCCGGTTCGCGGACGAACGCGACTCCTTGTACGTAATCAAGGTTGTACGTGCGTAGGCCGAACCGGGTCACTATGTCGACACAGCGACCATGCGCAGGGGTGAGGACGGTACATCCCGCCGCCGACAGCGCGTCCGCAAGCGCGGCGTAGAACCCGAGCAGACGGTGCGGATGGCCGGTGCCGAGGAGTACGGGTGCGCTGCGCCGGGCCGCAGCGGCGAGCCGCTCGGCGAAGGCGTCCAGGGCGGTCAACGTACGCTCCGGATCGATCACATCACGACCAGAAACATGCTGCGGATCGGGCGAGACCCCACACTTGTCCGCCATCAATTCGATCAGATCCCGCTGATTCCAGGTCCATTCGGGATCGAGCCCGATCAGCACACGGGGGTCGCGGGCGGCGAAGAGCCGGTAGCTCCGCAGGCTCTCCTCACGGGACGTGGCGACCGGCCCGGCGAGACGGGCCGCCAGGAGATGAGCGCGCAGGGCTCCGGAGCTCAACACGTCTGCGATGGTGACGGACCGGGATCGGCGCGGCCACACGAACGCGCAAACACCGCACAGTTGGCGTAACGGCCCTTGTGACACCGGTGACGGAACCACGACAC
>Ga0182008_10000944_pt1 | contig 20236 bp, 19 predicted proteins | sample Sormic07211129_1_FD_120482 | JGI IMG/M metagenome (GOLD analysis project Ga0182008, IMG submission 120482) | Rhizosphere microbial communities from Sorghum bicolor, Mead, Nebraska, USA - 072115-129_1 metaG | ecosystem: Host-associated > Plants > Roots > Rhizosphere | place: USA: Nebraska...
GCGAACCCGGCTCGGGATGATCGACGAAGGTGAGCGCCCGGCGGTCGGGGGTGGTCTCGGCCCAGTGCCGTACGAACTCCGGCAGACTCCGGTGGGCGGGCGCGAGTGGGGGGCGGCGGCTCTCCACGGGCATGGCTCCTCACGTGATCGGCTTGCGGGGCACGGCAGTTGGAGCGGCGGGGCGAGTCAGAGAGGGATGTTGCCGTGCCGGCGCTCCGGCATCGGGGCACGCTTGCCGCGCAGTGTCCGCAGCGCGCGGCAGACCTGGTCGCGGGTCTCGCGCGGGGCGATGACGGCGTCGATGTAGCCGCGCTCGGCGGCGAGGTACGGGGTGCCGTGAGTGCTCTCGTACGCGGCGACCAGCCGGGCGCGCAGCGCCTGGGGGTCGGTGGCGGCGGCGAGTTCACGCCGGTGCAGGATGCCCACCGCGCCCTCGGCCCCCATCACGGCGATACGGGCGGTGGGCCAGGCGAGGTTGACGTCGGCGCCCAGGTGCTTGGAGCCCATCACCGCGTATCCGCCGCCGTAGGCCTTGCGCACCACGACGGTGACCTTGGGGACGCTCGCCTCGGCGTACGCGTACAGCAGCTTGGCGCCCCGCCGGATGATCCCGGCCTGCTCCTGGCGGACGCCCGACAGATAGCCCGGCACATCGGCGAAGGTCAGCAGCGGGATGCCGAACGCGTCGCAGAACCGTACGAAACGCGCGGCCTTCTCGGAGGCGTCGATGTCCAGCACTCCGGCCGCGTGCAGGGGCTGGTTGGCGACGACGCCCACCGAGCGGCCCTCGACGCGGGCCAGCGCGCAGATGATGTTCGGCGCGAACAGCTCCTGGATCTGCAGGAGTTCACCGTCGTCGACGACCGTGTGCAGGATGTCCCGCATGTCGTAGGCCTGCCCGAGCCGGTCCGGTACGACCTCGTCCAGCCATGCGCCGTCGCGTGCGGGCGCGGGGGCGTACTCCGGCGGCCGTTCGAGGTTGTTGGCGGGCAGATACGACAACAGGTCCCGTACGGTGTCCAGCGCGTCCTCCTCGTCGGTGGCGAGGAAGTGCGCGTTGCCGTTGAGGGTGTTGCTGGTGCGGGCGCCGCCCAGGTCCTCGGCGGTGGTGCGCTCGCCGGTGACCGCCTCGATCACGTCGGGTCCGGTGACGAACATGTGCGCGGCGCCGTCGACCATGACGGTGAGGTCGGTGACGGCGGGGGAGTAGGCGGCGCCGCCCGCGCAGGGGCCTAGGATGACCGAGAGCTGTGGGATCACCCCGGACGCGCGGACATTGCGGCGCACCAGCTCGGCGTAGAGGGCGAGCGAGGCGACGCCCTCCTGGATGCGGGCCCCGCCGCCGTCGTTGAGGCCGACGACCGGGCAGCCGATCTTCAGCGCGAGGTCCATCAGGGCGACCGTCTTCTCGCCGAAGGCCTCGCCCATGCTGCCGCCGAAGACCGTGGCGTCCTGGGCGAAGACGCAGACCGGACGGCCGTCGACGGTGCCGTGACCGGTGATCACCCCGTCCCCGTAAGGGCGTTGGGCGTCGTCCCCGACGGGCCGGGCCCGCACGAACAGCCCGGTCTCGGTGAACGAGCCGGTGTCCAGCAGCCGTTCGATCCGCTCCCGTGCGCCGAACTGTCCGCGTCGTCTCGCGCCGCCCGGAGCCACGGCACGCGCCCGACGTCTCTCCAGCCCGGCCAGGCGCTCGGCGGTACGGTCGGGCATCTGCGCAACCGTCTCTTCGGGACGGGATGTTGTCGCCTCTCGCGTCACGACCACCTCCGAAATGGCTTTCGAATATGGCAGTGGTCGAGCGGCAAAAAGAGTGGTTCGGCGTTCTCTTTGCGGGAGTTGAGTCCTGGGGAGGCGGTGTTAGTCAGGCTGTGACAAGGAGTCGCCTCATGGCTCCCGGTGCTCGTGCGCCGCCTGCTCCAGTAGCGCGGCCTCCTCCTCGGCGACGCGCTGCTCCGCCGCCACGTCGATCGAGCGGGTCAGCCACCAGTAGAGGGCCGCGGCGACCGGCAGACCGATGAACAGGGAGATGTCGGCGCCGTCGAGGGCGTCTGCGACGGGGCCGGTGTAGAGGGTGCCGACGGAGAAGAACGGGACCATGACGGCGAATCCCACCAGGTACGCGATGATGCCGTGCCAGCCCCAACGGCCGTACAGACCGCGCGGGGGTTGAAGATCTCGGCGATGGCGTAGTGGCCGCGGCGCACGACGTAGTAGTCCATGAGGTTCACCGCGGTCCACGGGATGAAGAGATACAGGACCAGCAGCAGGAAGTTGTTGAAGTTCTCAAGGAAGTTGGAGGTCGCTGCGAGCGCGCCGACCAGGGAGAGCGCCGCGGTGAGGCCGATGGTGACCAGGCGGACGCCGAGCGTCGGGCGGACCCGTTTGAACGAGTCGATCGCGCTGATCAGCGTCAGTGAGCCGCCGTACATGTTGAGCGCGGTGACCGACACCAGGCCGAGCGCGGCGAACAGCAGCACGATCGCGCCGAACCCGCTGAACACCTTGTCGCCGGCCGCGTTGATCGACCTGATGGTGTCGAAGTCCTTGCCCGCCCAGGCGGCGAGCAGCGCGCCGAGGACCATCAGCCAGATGCCGCCGAGGGCCGAGCCGAAGTAGGTCCACCAGGGGCACGTAGTCGATGGAGCGGACCTCCAGGCCCTGCACCCGCGGTTCCGATGATGTCGTCACGGCGCCTCCAGAGTGTCCCTCCACCCCTGCGGCCGGATTCATTCCCTGGAACTGTCTGGCCAAAGGTCATATTGCCGACCCTTGACCAGACAGGTTCCCCCTGGTCAGGCCGCCGGGCTCGGGAAGGTCGGGTACTCCACGCCGGAGACGTGCTGGACCACCCGGATCACCTGGCACGAGTAGCCGAACTCGTTGTCGTACCAGAGGTAGAGGATGGCGTTGTCGCCCTCCACCTTGGTGGCGCCGGCGTCGACGATCGAGGCGTGCCGCGAGCCGATGAAGTCGCTGGACACGGCGTCGGGGGCGGTGGTGAAGTCGATCTGCCGGCGCAGCGGAGAGGTCAGGGACACCTCGCGCAGGTAGTCCAGGACCTCCTCGCGGTCCGTCTCGCGCGCGAGCTGGAGGTTGAGGATCGCGATCGAGACATCCGGCACCGGCACCCGGATCGAGCTGCCGGTGATCGGCGCCTTGAGGCCGGGCAGCGCCTTGGCGACGGCGGAGGCGGCGCCGGTCTCGGTGATGACCATGTTCAGCGGCGCCGAGCGGCCCCGGCGGTCGGCCTTGTGGTAGTTGTCCAGCAGGTTCTGGTCGTTGGTGAACGAGTGGACCGTCTCCACGTGGCCGCGCAGCACGCCGTACTCGTCGGCCATCGCCTTCAGCGGCGGCACGATCGCGTTGGTGGTGCAGGAGGCGCAGGACAGGATCCGCTCGTCCGGCTTGATCGTGTCGTGGTTGACGCCGTGCACGATGTTGGGGACGTCGCCCTTGCCCGGCGCGGTCAGCACCACCTTGTCGATACCGGGCCGCAGGTGCTCGGACAGGCCCTGGCGGTCGCGCCACTTGCCGGTGTTGTCGATCAGGATCGCGTTGCTGATGCCGTACGCCGTGTAGTCGACCTCGGACGGGTCGTTCGCGTAGATCACCTTGATCGCGTTGCCGTTGGCGTAGATCGTGGAGGTGTCCTCGTCCACGGTGATGGTGCCCTGGAACTGGCCGTGGATGGAGTCCCGGCGCAGCAGCGAGGCCCGCTTGACGAGATCCTCGGGGGCCCGGCCGCCACCGCCGCGCACCACGATCGCGCGGAGCCTGAGGCCGTTGCCGGAGCCCGACTTCTCGATCAGCAGCCGGGCGACCAGCCGGCCGATGCGCCCGAAGCCGTACAGGACGACGTCCCGGCCCTCGCCGCGCTCGATCTTGTTGGTGCCCATGGCACCCGCGACGGCTTCGGCGGTGAAGTCCTCGACGGTCAGCCCGTGGTCGTCGCTCTTGTAGGTCGCGGCGAGCCTGCCGATGTCGATCTGGGAGGGGCCCAGGTCGAGGGCGGTCAGCGCGCGCAGGAACGGCATGGTCTCGGTGACGGACAGCTCCTCGCCGGCGATCTGCCGGGCGAACCGGTGGGTCTTGAGGATGCTGACCACCGACTTGTTCACCAGGGAGCGGCTGTGCAGCAGGACCGTCACGTCCCGCTCGCGGTGCAGCTTCCCGATGATCGGGATCATCGACTCCGCGATCTCCTCGCGGGTCTTCCAGTTGGTGAACGAGTCGTCGTTGGCAGCAGACACAGATCCATCTTTCGAGCTAGGCGGCGCTCATATGTTAAACCCAGGTTGATCGATCGTTTGAGCGGGGTTCGTCACAGGCGTCCCGCCGGAAATCGAGACGATCCGGCCGCCCGTCCGTACCTGACGGTCAGGGGGCACGCCCGCCCCGCCACCCGACCGACCGAGGGACGAGACACCATGAACGCAACCGCAGCCATCGGCGTGACCGGCCTGGGCGTGATGGGCCGCAACCTGGCGCGGAACTTCGCCAGGAACGGCTACACCGTCGCGGTCCACAACCGCTCCGCGAGCCGCACGCGCGCGCTGATCGAGGTGTACGGCGACGAGGGCTCGTTCGTCCCCACCGAGTCGCCCGAGGAGTTCGTGGCGGCCCTGGAGCGCCCCCGCCGTCTGATGATCATGGTGCAGGCTGGGCCCGCCACCGACGCCGTCATCGACGAGTTCGCGCCGCTCCTGGAGCCCGGCGACATGATCATCGACGGTGGCAACGCCCACTACGCCGACACCCGCCGCCGCGAGGCCGCCCTGCGCGAGCGCGGCATCCACTTCGTGGGCACCGGAGTCTCCGGCGGCGAGGAGGGCGCCCTGGAGGGCCCGTCGATCATGGTCGGCGGTTCGGCGGAGTCGTACGACGTCCTCGGCCCGATGTTCGAGAGGATCAGCGCCAAGGTCGACGGCGAACCCTGTGCCGCGCACATCGGCAGCGACGGGGCCGGGCACTTCGTGAAGATGGTCCACAACGGCATCGAGTACGCCGACATGCAGCTCATCGCCGAGGCCTACGACCTGCTGCGCCAGGTCGCCGGATACACCCCGGCCGAGATCGCGGACGTCTTCCGCCGCTGGAACCGGGGGCGGCTGGGCTCGTATCTGGTCGAGATCACCGCCGAGGTGCTGGCCCACACCGACGCGGAGACCGGCGCCCCGTTCGTCGACATCGTCGCCGACGCGGCCGGCCAGAAGGGCACCGGCCGCTGGACCGTGCAGACCGCCCTGGACCTGGCCTCCCCGGTCACCGCCATCGCCCAGGCCACCTTCGCGCGCGCCGCCTCCGGCCAGCACGAACTGCGCGCCGCGTACGCCGGTCTCCCCGGCGGCACCCGGCCCCCGCTCAGCCGCACGGAGGCCGAGCGCTTCACCTCCCAGGTCGAGCACGCGCTGTACGCGTCGAAGGTCATCGCCTACGACCAGGGCTGGAAGATGATCCAGGACGCGGCCGCCGAGTACGGCTGGAAGATCGACCTCGGCACGGTCGCCCGGATCTGGCGCGGCGGCTGCATCATCCGCGCCTCCTTCCTCGACCGCATCCGGGCCGCCTACGCCTTCGACCGCGACCTGGTCAGCCTGCTCGGCGAGATGGAGTTCGCGATGGAGATCACGGACGCGCAGGTGCCGTGGCGGGAGACCGTCGCCTCCGCCGCCCGGCGCGGCATCCCCGTCCCCGCCTTCTCCGCCGCGCTCGCCCACTACGACACCCTGCGCGCCGACCGCCTGCCCGCCGCACTGCTCCAGGGCCAGCGCGACTACTTCGGCGCCCACACCTACGCCCGCACCGACCGCCCCGGCGCCTTCCACACACTCTGGGGAACCACGGACCGCACGGAGACGCCCGCCTGATCGCACGCGCGGGGCGCCGGTCCGGCCCCGCTGGGCACCAGGGCCGACGCGCCCCGCACCGGCCGTGACCATCCGCCCGAACCGCTCGTTGCCGTTTGCATGATCCACATCAAGCGCGGACTCGCCATGGCCGCCGGGGCGCTCGCCGCCCTGGCGGTGCTGACCGCCCCCGCCGCCCGGGCGACCGACAACGTGCCCTGCCACGGAACCACCAAGAGGGACCTGACCGATCCGCTCTCGGGGCGGGTGTGGCGGGGGACGGACGTGATGTTCTGCAACCTCACCCAGGGCCATGTCCCGGTGTACGCCACGCGTTCACCGGGCGCGCCCGTCGTCGGCGAACTCGAACAGGGCGGCGACGCCAACTGGTTCGTCACCGAGATGAAGGGCGAGACCTTCCGGAAGGGGTCCGCGGAGAACTTCTGGTGGGGCAGCACCATGGCCGACAACGGCCGCTGGGGCTGGGTTCCCGAGGTCTACTTCGCCGGCGGGGACAACAACGAGGACGACGCCGGCCTCCTGATGCCCGGCGGCTACACCTGCGCCGACGTCTGCCCGCCGCTGCCGTTCTGGGCCCGCTAGGAGACCCGGACCACCTTCGGCAGGATGCGCGTCCGCGCGTCCCGCGCCAGTGATCATTGACGCCCGACCGGGTCCCACCTAGCCTCCAGCAGACACCCCCGGACAGGCAGGGCGACGATGGCAGACACCCCCGACGACAGAGCGACGGCCCGGCAGCTGCAGGTGGAGACGCACGGGCTCGACGTGATCGCCGACGCCGAGCGCAAGGGCACCCCGCGAACCCTGTTCTGGCCGTGGTTCGGGGCCAACGTCTCCATTCTGGGCCTGAGTTACGGCTCCTTCGCACTCGGCTTCGGCATCTCCTTCTGGCAGGCACTGGTCTCCGGCGTCCTCGGCATCGTCTTCTCCTTCCTGCTCTGCGGCTTCATCGCGGTCGCCGGCAAGCGCGGCTCCGCGCCGACGATGGTCCTGAGCCGGGCCGCGTACGGGGTGCGCGGCAACCGTCTGCCCTCCGTCATCTCCTGGGTCCTCACCGTCGGCTGGGAGACCGTCCTGTGCGCCCTCGCCACCATGGCCACCGCCACCGTCTTCGGACGGCTCGGCTGGGGCGGCGGCACCGAGACCAAGGTGGTCGCGCTGGTCGTGGTCGGCACGCTGACCGTCGTCGGCGGTGTGATGGGCTTCGACCTGATCATGCGGCTGCAGACCCTGATCACCGTGGTCACGGGTGTGCTGACCGTCGTCTACGTCGCCCTCGTCGCCGACCACATCCACTGGAGCACCGTCAGCGCGATCCCGTCCGGCTCCGCGCAGGAGTTCATCGGCGCGCTGGTGTTCATGATGACCGGCTTCGGCCTCGGCTGGGTCAACGCCGCCGCCGACTACTCCCGCTATCTGCCCCGCAGTTCGTCGAGCCGAGGCGTGATCGGCTGGACCACCTTCGGCGCCTCCGCGGCCCCGCTGCTCCTGCTGGTCTTCGGCCTCCTGCTGGCCGGCCGCGTCCAGCAAGCTCGACGCGGCCGTGGCCGCCGACCCCATCGGCGCGCTCACGACCCTCCTGCCCACCTGGTTCCTCGTACCGTTCGCGGTCGTCGCCGTACTCGGCCTGGTCGGCGGGGCGGTCCTCGACATCTACTCCTCCGGCCTCGCCCTGCTGTCGGCGGGCATCCGCATCCCCCGCCACGTGGCCGCCTTCGTGGACGGCGTCCTGATGATCGCGGGCTCCATCTACATCGTCTTCCTCGCCGACGACTTCCTCGGCCAGTTCATGGGCTTCCTCACCACCCTGGGCGTCCCCATCGCCGCCTGGTGCGGCATCATGCTCGCCGACCTCCTGCTGCGCCACCGCGACTACGACGAGGGCGACCTCTACCGCCCCACCGGCCGCTACGGCGACGTCCTCGCGGCCCCCCTCCTGCTCACCCTCGCCGCCACCGCCCTCGGCTGGGGCCTGGTCACCAACTCGGCGGCCGGCTGGCTGACTTGGCAGGGCTACCTCCTCGGCCCCCTCGGTCTCGGCGGCAAGTCCGGCGCCTGGGCCTACGCCAACCTGGGCGTCCTCGCCGCCCTCGCCCTCGGCTTCCTCGGCACCCTCGCCCTCGGCCGCGCCAGGGTCCGCGGCCAGGAGGCACAGGCGCCGAGCCCGACGGACGAAGGAGCGGCCGTATGACGTCCGGGCTGCTCGCCGTCATCGACATGCAGCGTGTCTTCGCGGAGCCCGACAGCCCCTGGGCGGCCCCGCGTTACGAGCAGGCCGCGGCGGGGGTACGTCGTCTGCTGCCGGCCTACGGCGACCGGGTCGCCTTCACCCGCTTCCTGGCCCCCGCCGAACCGGAGGGCGCCTGGCGCTCCTACTACCGGCAGTGGCCGTTCGCCCTCCGACCGCCGGACGACCGGCTCTGGGACCTGACCGACGGCTTCGCCGCCCGGGCCCGGCATGTCCTGGACGCCACGACCTTCGGCAAATGGACCCCGGAACTCGCCGAACTCGTCGGTCCCGAGCGCCGTTTGACCCTGGCCGGCGTCAGCACCGACTGCTGTGTCCTGTCCACCGCGCTCGCCGCCGCCGACGCCGGCGTGGAGGTACTGGTCGCCGCCGACGCCTGCGCGGGCGCGGACGACGCCGCGCACGCCAAGGCGCTGCAGATCATGGACCTGTATCGGCCCCTCGTCCGGGTCACCACCGTCGCCGAGCTGCTGAACGGGTCCGGCTGAAAGGGTCCTGCTGAAGCGCGTCGCCCTCCCCGGCGGCAGCGACACGGCGAACGCGCTGGGACGGGTGTGCGACGGATTGGCGCGCGATCGCGCGAATGGCCCGCTCGGGACCGGGTACGCGACCAGGAACGCACCCGGGACGATCTTGCCCCCGGGTGGACCGTACGACCGCCGCTACCAGGGAATCTGCCATGGACACACCTGCCCACGACCCCACCACCTCACCGGCCCGGCAGGCGCTGGACGCGCTGGCCGTGAACACCGACGACACGGCGGCCCTCGACACGCTCGCCGGCAGCGAGGTGCTCGTCCCGGTGCCCGACGACGCCGACCAGGACGACGCCGCCGATCCGGGCGCGGTCGCCCTGCCCGTGCTGGAGCAGCCGGGCGGCGAACCGGTGGTGCCCGTGTTCACCTCGGAGGTCGAGCTGGCCGAGCTGCTGCCGTTCGTCTCGCGCTACCGTCTGGTGCCGCTGGGCGCGCTCGCCTCGCAGTGGCCGGCCGACGACCTGTCGCTCACCATCGACGCCGGCTCCGAGCACCCGCTGACGCTCACCTCGGAGGGCGTACGGAGCCTGCTGGCCCGCCCGTAGGAAGGCACCCCGCGGAACGTCCGGGCGGGCCCGGCCACCTGCGTACGGAGAGGGAGCAGCCGGGCCCTCACGAGGCACGGGCGGTCTCCCGCTCCCGTACCCCGGCTTCCGTCGGCAACCCGGACGAGCGGCGCCGACCCCGCTCCTCCTCGGGCGCCCGCGGTCGCCGTGCCACGACGATACGTCCGCCGGCTCCCCTTGTCGCCGGGCGATACGCGGTGAGTGTCCCGAGGGGCGGCACCCCGTGCTCAGAGACTCTTTCCGGGGTTGAGGATGCCCCCGGGGTCGAACACGTCCTTGAGCCGCCGCTGCAACGCGTGGGCCGCGGACCCGAGTTCCTCGGCCACCCACTGCCGCTTCAGCACCCCCACGCCGTGCTCCCCGGTGAGCGTCCCGCCGAGCCGCAGGGCCAGCGCGAAGATCTCGCCGGCCGCCTCCCAGGCCGCGTCGGGCAGCCGGTCCAGGGACGGGTCGACCACGATGATCGGGTGCAGATTGCCGTCCGCCGCGTGCGCGACGGTGAAGACGGGCACCCCGTGGCGCGCGGAGATGTTCCGGATCTCCCGCACGGCCTCCGCCAGCCGGGAGCGCGGCACGGCGATGTCCTCGATCAGCGGCCGGCCCAGCCGCTCCAGCGCGGGCAGCGCGAGCCGGCGCGCGGCCAGCAGGGCCTCGGCCTCCACCGGGTCCTCCGTGCTCCGCACCGCCTTGGCCAGCGGCGCCAGCACCCGCGCGACCGCCGCCGCCTCGGCCGCCGCACCCGCCCCGTCGCACTGCACCACCAGCAGCGCCGCGCCCCGCTCCCGCAGCGCCGGATCGACGGCGTGCAGCACCGGCCCGTCGACCAGTTCGGCCAGCGCCGGGACGACACCGGCCCGGGCGATGGCGTACGACGCCTCGGCCGCCGTCTCGAACGAGTCGAACCAGGCCGCGAGCGTCGCCGTCGCCACCGGCGTCGGCCGCAGCCGCAACGTCGCCGAAGTGATCACGGCGAGGGTGCCCTCGGAGCCGGTGAGCAGCGCGGTGAGGTCGTAACCGGTGACGCCCTTGACGGTACGGCGGCCGGTCGTGATCACCGTGCCGTCGGCGAGGACCGCCTCCAGACCGAGCACGCTGTCCCGTGTCACCCCGTACTTCGCGCAGCGCAGCCCGCCCGCGTTGGTCGCGATGTTCCCGCCGATGGTGGACAGCGCCGCGCTCGCCGGGTCCGGCGCGTACCGCAGCCCGTGCGCGCCCGCCGCCCGGTCCAGCTCGGCGGTGATCACGCCCGGTTCGACGACGGCGAGCTGATCCTCCACCGAGAGTTCGAGGACACGGTTCATCCCGGACAGGTCCAGCACGAGAGCGCCCTCGCCCGCCGTCGCCCCGCCCGACAGCCCGGTGCCCGCGCCGCGCGGAACCACCGGCACGCCCAACGCGTTGGCGTGCCGGAGCGTGACGGTCACGTCCTCGGTGCGCCGGGCACGCACGAGAGCGAACGGCTCGCCGCCCGGCAGGGTGCCCGAGCGGTCGGTGGCGTGCGCGGCCAGCGCGGCCGGGTCGGTGGTCAGCCGGTCGGGCGGCAGATCGCGGGCCAGCAGGCCCAGGAACCGCGCGGAGACGGTCGTTTCCGGTGCCGCTGTCATGGATTGAGTGCCTTCGTTCCGATCGCGAGCAGGGAGATGTCCTCCTGGGGCGCGTGCACGGGCGCGCACTGGATGTCCCGGAAGTGCCGCTCCAGCGGGTTGCCCCGGGCCAGCCCCGGATTGCCGAGCAGCCGCACGGCCAGCTCGACCGCCCGCACCCCGTGCCGGTCCGCCAGCACCCTTGCGCCGAGGGCCTGTTCAGGGGTGTACGAGGTGTCGCCGGCGTCGAGCTTCGCCGCCCCGTCGAACACCAGCTGCTCGGCGGCGGCGAGCAGCACCTCGATCTCCCCGGCCGTCCGCCGGAAGCGTTCCGTACGGGCCACCGGATGGCCGAGGTTGGCGGGCGCGCGCTCGTGGGCGAAGGTGTGGAAGAAGGCCTGCGCGGCCCGGGCGACCCCCAAGTAGAGGGCGGCGAGGGGGAGATGGAGGGCGGCTCCCGCCCGGTTGTCCTGTTCGGCGGCCGGTCCGTACGGCCCGATCCCGATGACGTGCTCGTACGCCACCTCGACCGCGTGGAATGTCACATCGTGGCTGCCGCTCGCCCGCAGCCCGAGCTGGTCCCAGCGAGCCGAGACCTCGATGCCGGGCGAGTTGCCGGGCACCAGGAAGGTGCCCACCCGCGGCTCCGGCTCGTCGGTGGTCGCCCACACCAGGAACCAGTCCAGTCCGTCGGCCCCCGTCACGAACCGCTTGGTGCCGCTGATCGCCCATCCGTCGGCGGTCCGCCGGGCACGGGTCGCGGGCAGCCCGCCACGGGCCGGGGAGCCCAACTCCGGTTCCACCCGTGCGTGGTTGACCAGCACGGGCCGCTCCAGCGACTCCTTCGCGACCCGCGCGTACAGGTCCTCGGGCCAGTGCGGCCGCACGGCCTGACGGGCGTGCGTGGCGAGCGTCATCGCCGCGATCAGCGCCACCGACGGGTCGCCCTGCCCCAGCGTGTGCAGGATGCGGGCGCTCTTCTCGACGCCGGCGCCCTGGCCGCCGTACCGCTTCCCGAGGGTGGCGGTGAGCAGTCCGGCCCGGTGCGCGATCCGGAGCGACTCGGCGGGGAAGGCGCCGGACCGGTCGTGTTCGGGGGCCAGTTCGGCGATACGGGCGATGACGGTCCGGTCGGTCACAGGGCCTTCTCCAGGTCGGCGTCGAGAGCGGTGGTCCAGAACGACTTCACGTCCAAGTGCTGCTTGAGGGCGCCGAGTTCGGTGAAGGCGTCGGCGACCTTCTGCTGGGAGGCGATGGTGTCGTCGCCGACCGTGCGCGCCTGGGTGGGCCGTTGCCTCTGCTGGGCCACCAGGTCGCTCTGCGCCTGGGCGACCGGCTGGTGGGTGTTGGCCGAGATCACCTTGGCGAAGGCGGCCTCATGTCCGTCACGGACGTACGCGTACGCCTTGGTGATGCGTGCGATCAGATCGGCGACCGCAGCCTTCCGCGCCGGGCTCTTCAGCACGCTGTCCCGCGCCGACCACAGGAAGTTGCCCGACAGGATGTCCGCGCCCGAGCCGACCGTGCGGGCGCCCTGCTGGTGGGCGGTGATGATCGAGGTGCCGTAGGAGGCGAAGGCGTCGATGCTGCCGCCGTTGAGCGCGGCCAGGCCGTCGTTGGGCAGCAGCGGCTTGGCGTCGATGTCGGACCACTTCAGGCCCGCCCGCTTGAGGAGTTCGTAGAGGAAGTAGTGGGCGGTGGTGTTCTGGACGTAGCCGACCTTCTTGCCCTTCAGGCCGGCGATGTCGGTCACCTTCGAGGCCTTGGGGACGACGACCTCCTGGTTGAGGGTCGAGCCGCGCTGGACCGCCACCACCTTGAAGTTGGGGCGGCCGTCGGCCGCCGCGAAGACCGGTGGGATCTCGCTGGAGGAGGCGAGGTCGAGCGCACCGGCGCGGATGGCCTGCAGTTGCTGGTCACCGCCCTGGAAAACGTTCCATTTCACCTTGTAGGGGGTGTCGTCGAGGTGGGCGAACCTCAGCACCGCCTCCTCGACCTTCCAGCCGGTGGCCCCGACCTTCAGGGTGACGGAGCCGGACGAGGAGTCGGCCTTGGCGTTGCCTCCGCAGGCGGCCGCGAAGGGCAGCAGCAGGGCGAGGGCGGCGGCGGACGAGCGCAGGGTACGGCGGAACAACACGGGGTCTCCATGAGGGCGTTCGCAATCCGACGGGGGAGAGGGGGTCAGGCGGCCTGGGAGGTCGCCGCGCGGTGGGCGAGTTCCTGGCGGACCAGCGGGAGGATGTGACGGGCGTAGTCGATCGCGTCGTTGAGCGGGTCGTAGCCGCGGATGGAGAGCAGGTCGCAGCCGATGTCGACGTAGTCGAGCAGCGCCTTGGCGACCGTCTCGGGGGAGCCGACCAGCGCGGTCGAGGCGCCGGCCGCGTTGGTGGCGACCGCGGGCGCGGTCCACAGGCAGCGGTCGTGGACCTCGCCGCGGTCGGCGATGTCGAGAAGGCGCTGGGAACCGACGTTGGCGGGGCGGCCGGTGGTGCGGTACTGGCGCAGCAACTCGGTGTTCCTCGCCTGGTCCTTGAGCACACCGAGGGTGCGGTGGGCCTTCTCCCAGGCCAGTTCGTCGGTGGGCGCGATGATCGGGCGGAACGACACCCAGATACGGGGGTGCGGGCGCCCGGCGGCGTCGGCGACCGCGTTGACCGCGGCGATCTGCTCGGCCGTCTCCTTCAGCGGCTCGCCCCACAGCCCGAAGATGTCGCCCTGCTGCCCGCCGACCCGGTAGGCGTCCTGCGAGGAGCCGCCCACCGAGATGGGCACCAGCCCGTTCACCGGCTTCACATCGGAGTGGTAGCCCTCGAACCTGAAGTACTTGCCCTCGTGGGAGACGGGTCCCTCGGCCTGCCACACCTTCCGCAGGATCTGGATGTACTCGTCCGAACGCTCGTACCGCTCGGCCTTGTTGAGGTAGTCGCCCTCGCGGCGCTGCTCCTCGTCGCTGCCGCCGGAGATGATGTGCAGGGTCAGCCGGCCGTCGCTGATCCGGTCCAGGGTGGCCAGCGCACGGGCCGCGTGGGTGGGGAAGACGACGCCGGGGCGGTGGGCGAGGATCGGGCGGACCCGCTCGGTGTGGGTGGCGACGAACTGGGCGATCTGGAAGGCGTCCGGCGAGGCGGAGTGGTAGGCGACCAGGGTGTGGTCGAAGCCGCCGTCGTCCAGGGCGCGGGCGTACTTGCGCAGATGGCGTACGTCGAGACCGGTCCGGCTGGACGCGGCCGGGCCCGAGGCCCCGGCGTCGGCGTGGACGGCGCTGATGAACTCGACAGGCATGGAGGGCTCCCGCGTGACTAGTGGAGAAGGGACGTGTCGGAGGACTTGGCCACGTCGACGTTCGGGTCGAGCACGCCGATGCCGTTCATGAGGTCGGCCACGCCCTGCACGGTGTGGTTCACGTCCGCGGTGATCGGCAGGACCTCGCCGTAGGCGGCCGAGGCGAGGGTCTTCGCGACGGTGGCGTCGGCGCCGTTGCGCTCCTCGATGGCCTTGGCGTAGGCGTCCTTGTGGGTGCTGGTCCACTTGAGGGCCGTGCCGAGACGCCCCAGGAAGTCGGCGAGCGCGGCCTTCTTCGACGGGTCGGCGAGGGCCTTCTCGGAGGCGTTGACGTATCCGATGCCGCTGACGCGGCCGTCCCCGCCGTCGACGAGGAGCCTGCCGCCCTGCTCCAGGCCCACGGCCTGGTAGACACCGAAGGTCGCCCAGACCTTGACCTTCCCGGAGGCGAAGGCCGCCTGCGCGTCCGTCGGCAGCAGGTACTGGACCTTGACGTCCTGGTAGCCGAGGCCGTTCTGCTTGAGCACGTTGGCCAGCAGGTACTCCGAGACGCTTCCCCTGGCCGAGGAGACCACGACCTTCTGGCCCTTGAGGTCCTTGACGCTGCCGATGCCGGAGTCCTTGCGCACGATGATCCCGACATGGGTGCCGTCGTTCTTCAGCGCGGCGATGTTCTTGATCTTCACCCCGCCGCTGAGCGCCTGCAGCGCCGGCAGGTCGGCCGAGAACCCGGTGTCCGCGGCGCCCGCCTGCACGGCCTGGTAGAGCGGGGCCGCGCCTTGGAACTCGGCCCACTTCACCCGGTACTTGGCGCCCTTGAGCGCGTCGGAGGCGGCGACGATCGTCTGGAGGGTCTTGGCCTGGTCGCCGAGGGTCAGGGTGACCTGCTTCGACGAGGAGGCGTCCGCCGAGGAGTCCGCGCCGCAGCCGGTGAGCGCCAGCAGGGCGGTCAGGCTCAGCGCGGCGGTGGTGATTCTGCGGATCACGAGGGGGTTCCTTCCAGGGTGTGGGTCACGCCGAGCCAGTTCAGGAGGCGGGCGCGCAGGGTCACGAACTCGGGGGCGGTCAGATCACGGGGGCGCGGCAGTTCGACGCTCAGCTCATGCGCGATACGTCCCTCGTCCATCACCAGGACCCGGTCGGCGAGCAGCAGCGCCTCCTCCACGTCATGGGTGACCAGGAGGATCGCGCAGCCGTGCAACCGCCACAGCTCGGCGACGAGTTGCTGCACCCTGCCGCGGGTCAGCGCGTCCAGTGCGCCGAACGGCTCGTCCAGGAGCAGCAGTTCGGGTTCGCGCACCAGGGCCCGGGCGAGCGAGACGCGCTGCGCCTGACCGCCGGAGAGGGTCTTGGGCCAGACGGTGGCCCGGTCCGCGATGCCGACCTCGTCGAGCGCCTTGACCGCGAGGGCCCGGTCGGGCCGTCCGGGCAGACCGAGGACGACATTGCGCCACACCTTCAGCCAGGGCAGCAGCCGAGGCGACTGAAAGGCGGCACTGCGCCGCGCCGGCACGGTCACCTCGCCGCCGATCTCGTCGTCGAGCCCGGCCAGGATCCGCAGCAGCGTCGACTTCCCGCAGCCGCTGTGGCCGAGGAGGGCCACGAACTCGCCCTCGCGGATGTCGAGATCGAGGTCGTGCAGGACGGTGTGGCCGTCGAAGGCCCGCGAAAGGCCCCTGATCTCCACGCTGTCGGTCATCTCTAGGCCTCGCCCTCGAAGTTGGCCCGCCAGGTCAGCAGGCGCCGCGACAGGATCCGTACGGCGAAGTCGCAGGCGAGCCCCAGCAGCGCGTACACGACGAGACAGAGCACGATGACGTCCGTGCGGAAGTACTGCTGGGCGTTGCTCATCAGATAGCCCAGGCCCTTGTCCGCGTTGATCTGCTCGGCGAAGACCAGCGCCAGCCAGGCCGTGGACAGCGCGTACCGCAGGCCCACCAGGGCACCGGGCAGCGCGCTCGGCAGGATCACGTAGGTGATCAGGCCGAGTCGGCCGAGGCCCATCATCCGTGCGGCCTCGACGAGTTGGGCGTCCGTGGAGCGGATACCGCCGTAGATGTTGAAGTAGAGCGGGTAGGTCACCCCGAGTGCGACCAGCGCGATCTTCGGGGTCTCCTCGATGCCGAACCAGACGATGAACAGCGGGATGAGGCCCACCCAGGGGATCGCCCGGAACATGCCCATCGAGGAGTCGATGACGTCCTCGCCGAGCCGGAACAGACCGGCGAGGAGGGACAGGCTCAGGGCGACGCTCGCACCGATCGCGAAGCCGATGGCGGCCCGGCGGCCCGACGCGGCGACGGCGCTGGGCAGTTCACCGTTCCTCGTCAGCTCGACGGCCTGGCGTACGACGTCCACGGGGGAGGCCAGCACGGACTCGGGGAGCACCCCGGTGGCCGACGTCAGGAACCACAGCAGCACAAGGCCGACCGGGCCTGCCGCCCGGCGGACGGAACGGGGGACGGTGAAGCGGCGGCCGGTCCTGGCGGTGCCGCGGATGGTGACGCGGGCGGACGGCTCGGGTGCCTCGGGGAGGTCCTGCTTCGACAGCACCCCCGCGGCGAGCGGTTTCGTCGTCATGGGCGGGTTCCTTCAGGAGGTCTGCGGTCAGGAGGTCTGCGGTCAGGAGGTCTGCGGTCAGGAGGGCGGGAGTCAGATGGGCGGGGGTCAGGAGGGCGACGGGCCCGTCGCGGCCGGACGGGCGGGGTCGGCGGACCAGGCCGACCAGGAACCCGGGAAGAGGACCGCCTCGAACCCGGCGATCTCCAGCGCCGCGATCTGGTGGGCGGCGGTCACGCCCGAGCCGCAGTAGACGCCGACGCGCGTCGAGTCGGTCGCACCCTTGTCCGCGAACCGCTTGCGGAGTTCGTCGGCGGGCAGGAAGGTCCCGTCGCCCGCGAGGTTGTCCCCGGTGGGCGCGGACACGGCACCCGGGATGTGCCCTGCCCGGGGGTCCACCGGCTCCACCTCGCCCCGATAGCGCTCGCCCGCCCGCGCGTCCAGCAGCAGCCCGTCGGCGGGGAGTTCGGCCGCGCCGTCGGCATCGGTGACGGGAAGGCCTCCGGCACGCAGCACGACGTCGCCGGGCGGCGGCGCGGCCGGGAGGCCGGACTCCAGCGGCAGTCCGGCCGATCGCCAGGCCCCGAGCGCCCCGTCGAGCAGACTGACGTGCGCGACACCGGCGTACCGCAGGAGCCACCAGGCCCGTGCGGCGGCCGTGTTGCCCAAGTCGTCGTGGACGACGACCGGTTGGCCCTCGCGCAGACCCCAGCCGCGGGCGGCGGCCTGCAGCTCGGCGATGTCCGGCAGCGGATGCCGACCGCCCTCGGGGGACGGCGGCGCGGCCAACTCGCGGTCCAGGTCCACGAAGACGGCGCCCGGGATGTGCCCGTCGGCGTAGTGATCACGGCCGTGCGGGTCGCCCAGGGCCCAGCGGACGTCGAGGACGAGCGGAGGCGTGTCGGAGGCGAGCCGCTCACGGAGCTCGGAGACGGAGACGGTGACGGTGACGGAGCCGCTCATGCCGGGTTCTCCTCCGCGATCGCGGGCAGGTCGGCCGACAGCCGCAGCCGCTCCAGGAACAGCACGACCGTGGCGGCGGCCGTACGGTGCAGGGCGTCGTTGAGGACGTCGTGCCGGCCGCCGTTGAAGGTGACGGTCCGGACGGCCGGGTGGCCCTCGTACACGCTGCGAGCCTTCTCGACCGGGCTCACCGCGTCGTCCTTGCCGTGCAGGGCCAGGACCGGCACGCGCACCTCGTCGAGCCGTGGCTCGGGCAGGTCCGGGGTGACGTCCAGGGCTCCCCGGCGGAACTCCGGGTCATGGGTGAGGCGGCCCTGGTGCGTGGGGCAGGCGGTGCGGGCCGCGACCTCTTCCTCCCAACTCCCGGACGTCCGGGCGACGGTGGGCAGGCCGGCCAGGATCACCGCGTCCACGCCCGGGGTCCGCTCGGCGGCGAGGTGGGCGGCGTACAGGGCGCCGGTGTCCGAGCCGACCAGCACCTTCGGGCCGGGCAGCGACTCGTCGGCCAGCAGTTTTGCGGCTTCGTCGAGCACGGACGGGTCGGCCAGGGCGTCACCGAGGGCGCGCACCCGGTAGGCGTCGAAGGCGAGCCGGCGGCCGAACCGCTCGTACACACCGCCGTGTTCACCACGCCCCGCCAGCACGATCAACGTGCCGCGCGCGGCGAGACCTTCGGGTTCGTCCCAGGAGAAGGGTGCGGACATGAGGGGGGCAACTCCCGTTCGGGGCAGGGGACATGCGGGGTGGTCGGACATGCGGGGCAGGTGGCGTACACGGCCGGACAGCCGAAAGGCGGACGGCACGGGCTGTCTCGTGCCAGCTCGGAACGGCGGCGGGCGTGATCAGCTCAGGAGGCAGCGGAAGGCCGGAAGGCTGGGGAACCGGAAGCCGGGGGAGCCGGAAGACCGGAAGACCGGAAGACTGGAGAGCCGGAAGACCGGAGGGCCGGGGAGCTGGAAGGGATCAGCGACAGCGCGCGCTGCACGCCACGCCGAAGTCGATGACTCGGCGCTGCGTCAGAAGGGCAGCGGAAGCGGTCGCGTGCAACATGCGCCCATCATGACCGGCCGTGACCGACCGCGTCCAACGATGATTCCGCATCGAAACCGATCAGGGATCGCAATCGATCGACGCCGGCGGTTACTGTCACGGCATGTCCCGACCCGTCCTCGACATCGTGGCCCTGCGCAGCCTGACCGCGATAGCCGACTGCGGCGGCTTCCACCGCGCCGCGCAGGTGCTCTCGCTGAGCCAGTCGGCGGTCAGCCAGCATGTCCGCAGGCTGGAGAAGACCCTGGGGCGCCCGGTCGTCGAACGCGAGGGCAGGCGTACCCGGTTCACCCCGGAGGGCCGACTTCTGCTGGAGCAGGCCCGACGCATTCTCGCCGTGCACGACGAGGCCGTACGCACGCTGCTCGACGCGGACGGCGACACCGTCACCGTCGGCACCACCGAGCACGCCGCCGACCAGTTCCTGCCCCGGTTGACCGCCGCCGTACAGCAGGTCCGGCCCGGCTGCCGGGTCCGTTTCCGCATCGACCGCTCGGCGCGGCTGGTGGAGGCGGTCGAGCGGGGCAGCGTGGACGTCGCGGTCTACGTCACCGAGGCCGCCGCCACCGAGGGCATCCGGGTCGGCGGCCTCCCGCTCACCTGGCACGCCGTCCCCGGCTGGCAGCGGCCGACCGCGCCCGCGCCCGTCCCGCTGGTGGCCATCGAGGACCCCTGCGCCATCCGCCGCCGCGCCATCGCCACCCTCGCCACGCACGGCGTGCCCGCCACGGTCGTCGGTGACGCCGGCTATCTCGCGGGCGTCCTCGACATCGCCCGCACCGGCCAGGGCGTCGCCCTGCTCGCCGCGGTCGGCCCGGCCCCGGACGGCCTCAGCCCCTACGAGGGCCTGCCCTCGGTCACCCCCATCCCCATGAGCGCCCTGGCCCGCCCGGGCGCGGACCCGGCGACGGCGGAGGCGGCCTTCGCGGCCGTACGGGAGTTGCTGAGCGAGGACTGAGCCGGCACCCGGCGGATGTCACGGCCGTGCCGCAGCCCGAGCCGATCACTCGACGGGCCGGAACTGATCGCTCCGCGTCCGTCCGGTCCACAATGGCGGCATGACATGGATCTCCGGGGTGGCCGGCGGGCTGCTGCTGGCCGTTCTGGGCGCCAACGTCCTGCGCACCCTGGTGGTGCCGCGTGGCCTCTACTCGGTACTGGTGTTCCGGCTGTGGTGGCTGCTGCGGCGCCTGCTGCGGCTGGCGGCGCCGCGCGGGGGCTACGACGCCATCGACCGTGCGCAGACCTGGCTCGCTCCGCTGATCCTGATCGGCATGCTCACGACCTGGCTCGGCGGGGCGCTGATCGGCTTCGGGCTGCTCTTCCACGCCGTGTCCGGACTGGCCTGGGGCAGCGCCTTCCGGGAGGCCGGCTCCAGTCTCTTCACCCTCGGCTTCGCGAGCGGCGACCGACTGCGCCTGTCCGCGCTCGACTTCATGGCCGCGTCCACCGGGCCCGTCCTCATCGCCCTCCAGATCGCCTATCTGCCCACGCTCTACGCCGCCTACAACCGGCGTGAGCTGGAGGTCACCCTGCTCCGGTCACGGGCCGGCGAACCCGCGTGGGGCCCGGAGATCCA
>Ga0182008_10000946_pt1 | contig 20213 bp, 13 predicted proteins | sample Sormic07211129_1_FD_120482 | JGI IMG/M metagenome (GOLD analysis project Ga0182008, IMG submission 120482) | Rhizosphere microbial communities from Sorghum bicolor, Mead, Nebraska, USA - 072115-129_1 metaG | ecosystem: Host-associated > Plants > Roots > Rhizosphere | place: USA: Nebraska...
GAATGCGCTCGATCGCCTCACGTTGCTCGATAAGAAGGAGATCGCCGCTGTCGAGCGCGGGGAGCCGGTCGCCGTCACGCTCGACTCTGCCGAGAAGACGGAGATCGCCACGCTCGGTGTTGTGCGCATCGACGCACCTCGCGCATTCTACGTGAGCCACGTCCGCGAGCTCTCGGGCTTCCTGGCCACCGGATCGAGATTGCAGGCAGGGAACTTCAGCGAGCCTGCGCGCGCCGAGGACATGTCCGCGATGACTCTCGACCCCTCCGATGCCAAGGCGCTCGAGAAATGCCAGCCGCTCAGGTGCGACGTAAAGCTCCCCGCTCAGGAAATGGAGCTCTTTCGCTCTGTACTCGCGAGAACGCACGATCCGCTGCCGCGCGCAGACTCGCTGATGCGAGAGTGGCTGGCCGCATATGTGAACGCGTATCGCGCCGACAGCACGGAGGAGACGGTCATTTACGACGATACCAGACGCCCGGTTCGAAGCAGCGAGGCGTTTCGCGCGCTCCTGGCGGAGCCGATGCCGGCCGGTCTCGAGGCAGAGCCATTCAGGTCTATGCTCGCGACGCCACGCTCCGCGCGGCCGGCATCCATGACCTCGCGCATTTCGTGGGAGACGAACCATGTGCCGGGGCTGAAGCCGACGCTGGAGGTGGTCGAGCGCTCGATTCTCGCGTCCGCATCGGAGCCGAACGAGAGCTGGATGACCACGAAGCTCCTCTACGCGTCTCACTACTTCGAATCCGCGGTCGAGTATCTGACCGTCGCAGAGGCGCCATCCACCGGTGCGCACGATGCCTCCTATCTATTCGTCGTGCGCCGCCAGAAGTTCGACGACCTCCCGAGTGGAGGGCTGTTCAACATTCGCGGCAAAGCCGTGAGGAAGCTCCGCGATGTCCTGCGTACGACTCTGGCGAACACTCGGGCCGAGGTCGGCTCGGCGTACGCCGCCTCACAGTCATCCGCTCCGCACGCGCCCTGAGCCGCGCGCTGCGCACGCCGTTAAAATGGTTCGCCGGCGCGCGGGGCCTCTCGTCCCCGCCGCGTCATCGTGACTCACTCGCACGACGAATGACACTCCTCCGTTCGAAGCACGCTGCGATACTGCTCGCTCTTGCGCTCGCACCTGCAATGGTGAGCGCACAGAGCAAGGACTCCATGCCTGCGATGCCTGGCATGCCCGGCATGCCCGGTCATTCCGAAGGCGCCGACACCACTGCTCCGGCGCACACGAGCGACTCCGGAATGGAAGATCGAATGTCCGGCGTGCTCGGAATACCGCACACACGCCTGGGATCCGGTACGAGCTGGCAGCCCCAGGCCGCCCCTCACTACGGATGGCATTTCGCGCGCGGCACTTGGTCGTTGATGATCCACGGCATCGCATATGCCGAGTACGATCGACAGCTCGGCGCGCGCGGCGACAGCCAGGTGGGCTCCATCAATTGGGGGATGCTGATGGCGATGCACTCGCTCTGGGGCGGGATGCTGCATCTCCATGGAATGCTCAGCGCCGAGCCGGCGACGATCGGCTCGCACGGGTATCCGTTGCTCATTCAGTCCGGCGAGAGCTATCGAGGCGCGCCCCTGCACGACCGGCAGCATCCGCACGACCTATTCATGGAAATCGCCGCGCTCTACGAGCACCCGGTCGCGAAGAACCTCGCACTCTCGCTGTACGCCGCACCCGTGGGCGAGCCCGCAATCGGTCCGGTCGCTTTCCCGCACCGACCATCCGCAGCCAGCGATCCGCTCGCGCCACTCGCCCATCACTGGCAGGACGCTACACACATCACCTTTGGAGTGCTCACTCTCGGAATGTTCAGTCGCACGTGGAAGGCGGAGGCGTCGATCTTCAACGGGCGCGAGCCCGACGAGCATCGCACCAACATCGAGACGCGCACGCTCGACTCCTACGCAGCGAGATTCTTCTACAATCCGAACGGGGAGTGGAGCTACAGCGTGTCCGCCGCATACCTCGCGAGCCCGGAGGTGCTGCATCCCGAGGAATCGATGCACAGGTACTCGGCTTCGATGATGAACACCCGGCTGTTCGGCGCGCGCGGTCAGTGGAGCAGCTCCCTCATCTATGGAGCGAATGCCGTATCGGGTGCCGCGGTCTCCAGCAGCGTGCTGGTGGAAAGCGACGTGAGCATCGATGGTGTGAACACATTCTTCGGGCGCGCCGAGTTCGTGCAGAAGAGCGCGCAAGACCTCGCGGTCGCGGATGAATCCGAGCGGCGGCAGTACGACATTGGCGCGGTCACGCTCGGCTATAGTCGCGAGATCATGCGCGCGCGCGGACTCACCCTCGGCGCATCCATTCTTGGCACGCTCGACGTGGTGCCGGATGCCCTTCAGGCGGCGTACGGCACACGCTACCCCAAGGGCTACGCCGTCTTTCTCCGGCTGCGCCCCGACCGCATGCACACGGAGCACGGAATGCGGGGCATGAAGTAGCGAGTCGGAAACACGGCGCGTGCCGGTCTCGTAGGGTTGGAACTTCACCCTCACCAGGATCGCCCCAGATTCTTTCGCTCCTTTCCGCTCTGCTCGTGCTTCAGGCTGCTCCCGTGCCCGCAGCGCGTCCGGACACAGGTCAGCGCGATACGACCGGCATGCGCGTGGACGAGGATTCGATTCGCCTCGAGCGCTGGAAGGAAGCGCGCAGAATTCCGCTCACGCCGGAGCTCGAGGCCTCGGCCTATCGCGATCCGCTGGCGCGCGAGCTCGTGCAGGGTGCCCGGCGCGCGCGGCTTCAGCAGGACTCGACGCTCGTCGCGTACGATGAGACGTCTCACGAGCGTCTCACCATTGGTCTCGGCGTCGGACGAGCGGGTCGTGAGAAGCTGTTCCTCAGAACCGAGACCGCGGCCCGCGTGCGATGGAAGCGCGGCCGCGGAGCGGTAGTGGACGTGGTCGGCGCGCGCTCTGCTCTCCCGATGGTCACACACGGCGTCCACGTAATGACGGACATGCTGCACATCGAGGCCATCCCGTATTATCCAGGGCGAGAGAGCCTGTTGCACATCACGGGAGTGAAGAGCGTCGAGGGATCGACCAACGGTCCGGAGCTCATCAATCCTCTCGCGTCGGGGGCCGAGGCGTACTACCGCTTTCAGATCGGAGATTCCGTGTCGTTTCTGCTTCCGGATGGCACGCGTGGACGATTGCGTGAGGTGAAGGTGGAGGCACGACAACCACGTCCCGATCTGATCGTGGGCTCGTTGTGGTTCGAGACGAGGTCGGACCGCCTCGTTCGTGCCGTGTTTCGCCCTTCGCTTCCGCTGAACGTCGTGGAGTTCGTCGAGGCGACGGAGAAGGACGCCTTCGAGGATGTTCCGACGCTCGTCAAGCCGATGATTTTTCCGATGACACTCGAGGTGTCGGCGCTCACTGTGGAATACGAGCTGCACGAGCAGCGCTGGTGGTTGCCGAGGGTGGAGACGATGACGGGCCGCATGCGGGTGGGGTTCATGCACTCTCCCTTCACTCGCGAGGAGAGCTATCGCTACGCGAGCGTCAACTCCGCCGACTCGCTTCCCCCGATCTTCGGCTCGGCATCTGATTCACTGAGATCCATCAAGGGCGATTCCACTCATCGCATGCGGGAGCGCGCGGCGCGCGACGCGATGAAAGACAGCGCGTCAGCGCGTCGAGAACGCCGACAGACTGGAGGAGATCGCACGGACGACTCCGAGCTCGGCACGCTGCACTGCACGCCCGGCGATACGATCTCCGAGCATTCGGTGCGTTACGGCGGCACACTCCCGATGCTCGTCCGCATTCCGTGCGACACGGTGAGTCTCATCCACTCGAAGGAGTTTTCGCCCTCGATTTACGATGCGGGGGAGGAGCTCTTTGGGACGAAGGATCGCGAGGAGCTTGAGAAGTCGCTCAGCATCGGCTTGCAGCCCGGGTGGGATCCGCAGCGGCCCACGATTCACTACGGCGTCGATCGCGGAATGGTGCGCTACAATCGAGTCGAGGCTCTCTCCGCCGGAGTGCTCGTCGAGAGCACGCTCGGCAAGGGCTACACCGCGACCGGCTCCGTGCGCATCGGAGTCGCAGATTGGCAGCCGAACGTGGAAGCGCATTTGAACCGCGGCAACGGTGAACGCTCGTACTCGCTCGGCGCGTACAGGAGGCTGAACTCTGCGAACGACTGGGGCGATCCGTTGAGCCTCGGCAGCTCGATCTCGGCGCTGCTCTGGGCGCACGACGAAGGCTTCTACTTCCGAAGCGCGGGAGCAGAGCTGCTCACGAATACCTCGAGCGGCGACGGTTTCACGTGGCGACTGTTCGCGGAGCGGCAGGACGATGCGGAAAAGCACACGAACGTGTCGCTCTGGCACGCCCTCGGTGGTGCCGGATTCAATCCCAATATCCGCGCGCAGAACGCGACGCAGCTCGGGCTCGGCGCACGATACTCTGCGGCATTCGGGCTCGATCCGAAGGCGCTCCGTACTACGCTCGATCTCAAGGGCGAGGGCGCGACCGGCACGTTCGACTATGCGCGCGCGTCCGTAGAGGCGACCGCAACGCGTGGACTCGGAAAGAACTTCGACGCCGCGCTCACGGCCAGCATCGGCAGCTCCGTAGGCTCCGTTCCAGTGCAGCGCTTCTGGTTCCTGGGTGGCGTTGCGACGGTGCGAGGGCAGGAGCCCGGAACTCAGGCGGGCAATGCGTACTGGCTTGGGCATGCGGAGCTCGGTCGCTCGTTCAATGCCGTTCGACCGACGATCTTCTACGATCTCGGATGGGCCGGTGCGCGCAGCGGGTTCGCGGGATCCGGGCGGCCGATCTCCGGAGCCGGGTTCGGCGTGGCGGTGCTCGACGGACTCGTGCGCTTCGACCTGGCGCACGGGATTCATCCCGACCACGCACTGCGTGCAGATTTGTATACATCGGCGAAATTCTAGGGCGTAGCAGTCGCACCACCGTCGGATTCGAGCAGCCTTCCCGAGCACTCCGTGGTTGCGCTAACGTTCATTGCACGCTCGTCGAAACGCACCAACACGGAATCCTCCGCACGAATGTCGTTCAGCGAACACGCGAGGTGATGACGAAGATGCGCGCCGTCGTGATCACCGAGCCCGGTGGCCCCGAGGTTCTGGATCTGCGCGACGTGCCGAAGCCCTCGCCCTCATACGGTCAAGTGCTCGTGCGCGTGCACGCGACTGCGCTGAACCGGGCCGACATTCTCCAGCGGGAAGGCCGCTATCCCGCGCCCGCGGATTCGCCCGCCGACATCCCCGGTATGGAGCTCGCGGGCGAGATCGCAGAGATCGGTGCGGGCGTGTCTCGATGGAAAGCCGGGCAACGCGTGTTCGGGATAGTCGGCGGAGGCGCGTACGCCGAGTTCCTGGTCACGCACGAGCGATTGCTGGCCGAAGTTCCGGATGCGTTGAGCTATGAGCAGGCGGCCTCGGTACCCGAGGCGTTCATCACCGCGCACGATGCGCTGGTCACGCAGGCGCAGCTGCGCGCATCGGAGACGGTGCTCATTCACGCGGTGGCCAGCGGAGTGGGTTTGGCCGCGTTGCAGCTCACGCGTGCGCTCGGTGCCATCCCGTTCGGCACGGCGCGAGGGAAGGGGAAGATCGAGCGCGCGAAGGAGCTCGGGCTCGAGGATGGATGGGCGTCCACCGGCGAGCTGCAGGAGATTGCGGTGCACGCGAAGCGATGGAGCGGCGGCCGCGGCATGAACGTCGTGCTCGACCTCGTCGGCGGCGCGTACTTTCCTGCGAGCATCGAAGCGATGGCACCGCGGGGCCGACTGATGGTGATCGGGACGATGGCGGGACGCGAGGCCACGATCCCGCTGGGCCGCGTGCTCTCGTCGAGATTGACTATTCGGGGAACGATGCTGCGCGGCCGCGCGCTCGAGGAGAAGATCGCCGCCACGCGCGCATTCGAGGACCAGGTGGTGCCTTTGTTCAGTCGCGGCATTCTGCGCGCGGTGATCGATCGCGAGTTCGCGCTCGCCGATGTTCGCGCGGCGCACATGCGGATGGAGGCGAACGAGTCCATCGGAAAGATCGTACTGCGCGTCTCGTGACTGGCGGCAAGCTCGCGATCGCGATTGGTGCGGCTGCTCTGGCCGCATGTACGGCGGCTGTGCTGCCGTTCTACCGTGGCCCGCGCTCCGATCACTTCGATGGCCGGCACTTCTTCAACGAGGAGCCGTTCGAGGAGCAGCAGCCCTCGGAGCTCGCGAGATGGCAGCTCTCTCGGCATCGCGGCGCGTGGCCGGACAGCGACGCAGTCGCGGAGCCGGTACCGCCCGCTCGTGTCGGTGGGGGCGCGTTGCGTGTCACAATGGTGAATCACGCGACGGTACTGATTCAGATGGACTCGCTCAACATCCTCACGGATCCGGTGTGGTCGCCAAAGGTTGGATACGAGGGGCAGCTGGGTGTGAGGCGACACCGACCGCCGGGCGTCGCGTTCGACTCGCTGCCGCGCATCGACATCATCCTGATCAGCCACGATCACTACGACCACATGGATCTTCCGTCGCTTCTCAGGCTGCAGCGACGTTATCATCCACGGATCATCACGGGGCTGGGCAACCCCGGGTATCTGGCGACGCAGGGAGTGCAGGGCGCCGAGCAGCTCGATTGGTGGCAATCGGCATCGCTGTCCGACGCGGTGCGCGTGACCGCGGTGCCGGCGCGACACTGGTCGGGACGATCGCTCACCGATCGCTACGAACGCCTCTGGGAAGGGTTCGTGATCGAGGGTGAGCGGGACACGGTCTATTTCGCGGGCGACACGGGATGGGGAAGGATGTACCGGGAGCTGCATGCGCGATGGAGCCGGTTCACCCTCGCGCTGTTGCCGGTGGCTCCATTTCGACCGCGATGGTACATGGCGCGCAAGCATCTCAGTCCCAATGATGCGGTGCGCGTCGCGATCGAAACGAGGAGTGCCAAGGTGATCCCGATCCACTGGGGAACGTTCGAGCTGGGTGACGATGGCGAGAGCGAGTCGGTGGACACGCTGCGCGCGGCCGTGGCGGCGCTGCCGAGCCAATGCCGTCCGCGAGTGTCCGTGCTCAGGAACGGTGAGCATGCGGAGTGGTCCGGGAAAGAGAACGATTCATTGACTTTGTCAACTATTTGCCTCCGCGCTCGTTGAGCAGCGGACCCTCGCCCGAGACGCCGCATCTCTCGCTGATCGTCCCGGTGTACAACGGTGCCGACCGGCTGCCCGCGAGCCTCGAGGAGCTGCGGACGTTTCTCCGTGCGCAGCCCTACTCGTGGGAGCTGATACTCGTGGATGACTGCAGCAACGACGCGGCGCGCGCCATCCTCGAGCAGTTCGCTTCAGCGATGCCCGGGGTGCGACTGATCAGAAACGAGGAGAATCGCGGAAAAGGATACGCTGTCACGCGCGGAATGCGCGCCGCACTCGGAGCATTTCGCGTGTTCACGGACGCCGATCTCGCCTATCCGGCGACGGAGGTCGGAAAGATCCTCGCTGATCTCGAGGCGGGCGCCGATGTCGCGATCGCGTGCAGGGTGCTGGCCGAGTCACGGTACATGATGAGCCCGAGCTTCTTCTCGTATCTGTACACGAGACACGTGATGAGCCGGGTGTTCAACGCCATGGTGCGATGGACGCTCATTCCGCAGGTGCTCGACACGCAGGCGGGCCTCAAGGGGTTCACCGCCCACGCGGCGGAGATCGTCTTCCCCCGCATCACGATTCCACGATTCGGCTTCGACGTTGAGGCGCTCTTCATCGCCAGGAAGCACTCGCTCTCGCTGGCGCAGACCGCCGTGTTCTTTCGCTACGACCAAGAGCCGACCACCGTACGATTCGTGAATGACGCGTTCCGAATGATGCGCGATCTGCTGCACATTCGTCGCAACGACTGGCGGGGCCGCTACGCCTGATCGCCCGCGGCTCATCATCAACGCCGATGACTTCGGGTTTTCCGAGGGCGTGACGCGAGGCATCATCGAGGCGCATGCCGCCGGCAGCGTCACGTCGACATCGATGATGGCCAACGGCATCGACTGGGAGAACGCAGTCCGCCTCGCGCGCTCGACGCCTACACTGGATATCGGCGTGCATCTGAATCTCGTGCAGGGTCGTCCGCTGATGCGGGTTCCCTCGCTCACGAACGCGCGCACGGGCGAGCTCTTCCCGCTCGGCGCTCTCGCCCGCCGAGCCCTGGCGGGGCGCATCGATGCGGACGAGTTGGCGGCGGAGCTTCGCGCGCAAATCGAGCGTGTGCGCGCGGCAGGGCTCAGCGTCACGCATCTCGACAGCCATCGTCATGCACACGTGCTTCCCGGAATCTTCCCCGTCGTGTGCCGGGTGGCCATGAAAGAAGGAATTCGGGTACTTCGTGTTCCACGCGAGCCGCTGCGCGTGAACCCATTGCACGCGGGCGCGACCGCGCGGAAGCTCGTTCTCGCCGCTGCCATTCGCCGCTCGCGCGCTAACGTGCTGGACTCCGCCCTCGTGACGACGGATCACTTCCGCGGCGTCTCGCTGCAGGGGGAAGCGCATTTCTCGAAACGGCTGCACCGCACGCTCGACACGCTCGGGCCCGGGAGCACGGAGCTCATGGTGCACCCGGGACACGTGGACGAAACCCTCGCCGCGCAGGATCCCTACACCACTCCGCGAGCGATCGAGCTCGCGGAGCTTACCTCAGCCGATACGCGCGAGCGGCTGGCGCGCGGCGACATCGAGCTCGTGAGCTTCGCCCGGCTCTGAGGCGCGAAATGCGAGAAGCTCCCAGATCATCGTGATCCAGGCCAGCGTGCACGGAATCGTTTTGAGCCGATAATGCACGAAGAAGTCCCGCTGCCAGCTCTTGGGCGTGATGTCGGTAGACGAGATGGAGACCACGAGTATCGTCAGCACCATAACCGTCGTGTGCCACCACGCTCGCGGTGTGGTGACGAACCAGATTGCAATGCCGGTCACCGCGATGACGAACGACGGCGACTCGGACTGATGGTTGAAGATCACCATGTACACGAGCAGCGCGCAGAGGAAGCGCAGCCGGAAGTCTGCATCCGCCCAGTTGCGCCAGCGCACGAGAGGAAGCATGAGCAGCAGCGTTCCAGCCAGCTGCACCGGCCAGTTCGGCCAACTCACACCGAAGATCAGACGCAGCTGCTGCATCACGCCCCCGTAGAGTCCGCCGCCGCCTCCACCGCCCACCGAGAGCGCATCCACGGACTCCACCGCTCGCCAGGACTGGTACTGCGCCGCGAGGCCAGCCGGCGAGACGACCAGCAGCGGCAGCGCGAGTACGACCGCCATCGCCACCGTCATGAGCAGCGCGAAGCGGATGCGGCGAGGATAGAAGATCGCCAGAGCGAGCGCCGCAAGCGGAAATATCTTTACAGCCGCGCCGATCGCGATCGAGAATGCCGCCCCGAGCTGCCTGCGTCGCTCGAACAGGAGAAAGGCGATGATCACGAGCGCGGTCACGAGCGAATTGCTCTGCGAGCGCTGGATCGATCGCAACACCTCGAGATAGATCAGCGCAAGCGTCATCGCCGCCTGCCGGCTCGGCAGCAGGCGCTCGACCGCGAAGAACAGCAGCAGAGCGTTGAGCGCATCCCACAGCGCGAGAGAGATCGAAAACGGGATGAGGGCGAACGGCGCAAACAGCACGGCGAAGCTCGGGCTGTACTTGTAGAGATCCGCGTGATGCTGTGGCTGCGACGCGTACATGTCGTGGCCGCTCGCGAGATTCAGGAACGACCAGCGAAAGATCAGGAAATTGTTGTCGGGGCCGCGATGTCCGTACGCCTTTCCGATCGCGACCACGATGATCGTCACGATGTAGAGCGCCAGCAACCAGTTGCGAAGGGAGATTCGGTTCAATCGCATGCGGAATTCTCGCCATCGAGCCCTCGCGCGGGAAGTCCACCGGTTGACGCGCACTCAGGGAACGGACACTCTTCCCCATGCGACGCGAACACCATCTCCCTGTTTCCCGCACGGCCCGGTACTTCACGACGGGAGATCCGCACGCGGGAGTGCGCGAGCTCTGGTTCGTCTGTCACGGCTACGGGCAGCTCGCCGGCCGCTTCATCCGACACTTCGAATCGATCGCGACGGCCGAGCGTTTGATCGTCGCACCGGAAGCGCTCTCGCGCTTCTATGTCGAGGCGAGTGGAAAGACTCACGCCGATACCCACGTGGGTGCCAGCTGGATGACGCGCGAGGACAGGCTCAGCGACATCGAGGACAACGTCGAATATCTCGATGCGCTCCACGCGCACGTTCTGGCTTCGCTGGGTGGCGCGTCGCCCACCTTCACGGCGCTCGGCTTCTCCCAGGGCGTGGCCACGGTTGCGCGCTGGCTCGAGCGCACGAGCGTGCACGTGGATCGCGCGCTGCTGTGGGGAAGCACCATTCCGGCAGACGTCGACCTTGCCGCGTCCTCGGCACTTCGCGCTGCGCGCCTCACGTCGATCGCCGGCTCAGCCGACGAGCACGCGACACCCGACATGCTCGCGTCTCAGGACGTGCGCCTGACGACGAACGGAATCGCGTACGAGCGCGTGAGCTTCAACGGAAGCCACCGAATCGATCGCGACGTGCTCGGGCGCCTCGCGGCGGACGGCGTTCCGGCTCGCTGACTCGCGTCAGTGCTCCAGGATGACGTACTTCACGTCATCGGCCGACATCTTCTTCATCCAATCCAGCAGCTCGGCATACTTGGACGCGGGATATACTCCGTCGGTTCCCGTCAGTCTGCGCGAAATGCGCAACTGCTGCCCGCTCTGCGAGTACTCCGCCACATACGTGCCGAACACGCTCGAGGCGCTGTCGTTCGCCGGTAGCTTCGCCTTCCATCCAGCCGGCAACGTCAGCTTGAGATCCTGGACCTCCGTGCGCGGGCCCCAGACCTTCTCGCTCGAGATCGGGTACTTTCGTGCGCCCCGCGCTTCCAGAGCCGAGATGAGGTTCGTCACGGCGAAATTCGTCAGCGGAATCGTGAGAATCTCGGTGCCCCCGGCATCGGACGCCGCTTTCCCGTGTTTGATGAGCACCGAGATCCTGGGCTCGGCGGTCAGATCGCGGCCGTCGAACAGCTGCAGGCTGTCACCGGCAGAGCCGTCGAAGATTGCGTTCGCGATTGCGAGCGTCGTGCGGGCCCGTTCCGCGGAGTCCGGCTTCGTGGACTTCGACATCGATGCGCGCATGCCCTATTGCTGTGCGCCCGAGGCCAATCGCGTCCACTTGCCGGCGAACATTCCATCCGGCGTCAGCGAGCCGACGAGATGAATCTCGGCCCTGTTCCCAACCGACGGCTCGGACGGGAACGTGATCTCCTCACTCTGTCCGTCGGGGTGCACGACGAGCCCGAATTCGCCCTGCTCCTGCGGGGGCAGTGAGCCGTATGGTACGATGTCGGCCGTGAGGTCGACGTACGTTCGCTTTCCGTCGCGGTCCACCGCCGCGATCATGTGATCGAATTGCGAGCCGCTCGGGAGCGATCGGTTCACGCCACCACCGCTGTTGAGCAGTACCGGATATGCGGTGACGCCCATCCCCTTCATCATGGCCACGAAGAACGTCGCCTTGTCCTTGCAGTCCCCGTAATTGTTCGCGAACACCTCCGAAGGAGGATGCGGCTGGAAGCCCGCGAGGCCGAGCGAGAGCGAGACGTAGCGAAAGTCCTGGGCGACCCAGCGATGCACGGCGCGAATTGAATCCTCGAGCGTCTTCGATCCGGCGACGGTCTTCGCGAGCGCCTGCGCGATCTGCGGCGTGAGCGAGTAACGACCCTTGGCCAGCCCCGCATACCACTGCGCGATCTCGTTCCAGTTGATCGACGACGCGATCACCACCGACTCGCCGAAGCTCGAGTCTGGCGCGAGCGGCTCTACCTCGGGCTTCGGGACATCCGCGCGTGCCCAGGTGTAGATGCGACGCCCTCCAGCGGTCACCTCATTTCGCGCGAAGCTCAGATGCCGCTCCTCGATGCGCAGCTTCATCGATTCCGGCGTGTCGACAATCAGACGCGAGCGGCGCGTGAATCGTCCGGTGGACACGCTCCATGAGGTGAGAAAGTCTCTCGGGATGATCGGCTTGAGTGTCTGAACCGTGTAGCTGTAGTCGACGATCGTTCCCGGCGCGACACCACCCAGCGAGATCCGATGCAGCTTCTCGTCGGAATAGACCGGCGCCTCCATCGCGACGGGTGCGAGCGATTCCTGCTCGTGCACGGGCTTCGCGGTGATGACGGTACCATCCGGCTTGAGCACGCGCGCCCAGTTGAGCGTGAGCTTCTCGCGGTCCGTCGAGTAGCCGAATGACTGTTCACCCCACCGCTCGGCCGCCTCGGGTGTGAGAACCTGCACGATCTGGCGATAGGTGCGCGTTCCGGTGCCGTCCGCCTCGAGCTTCACGATTCCATCGTCGAGCAGATATACGAACGGCTGGTCCGCGTAGTCCGACGCCTTCACCGCGAGCGCGTAGATCGAATCGCTCTTCACCGATGGATCGCCGGCGGGTGTCACGCGCGGAGCCTGCGCACCGGCATTGAGCGCGCCGAGCGCGATGGCGAGGGAGAGCATCGTGCGCTGCATGCGGGATCTCGGTGAGGGGAATTCCGGTCGTTCCTGGTGCGGCTTCAGATCAATGCGCAGGCAGAAGCTGGACGACGACGTAGCGCGAGCTGTCGAAATACTTCCTTGCCGCCGCCTGCAATTCGGCGGAGCTCAGGGCGCGAACCGACTGTTCGTACTTGAGAATGAGTGCCGGATCCCAGCCATTGATGTCATAGCTGGCGAGAAGGCTCAACCAGTAACGATTCTGACGCAAACTCGTTTCACGCTCGCGCAGATCGGTCTCGCGGATCTTCTGCAGGTCCTTCTCCGACACGCCGTTCGCCTTGATGCTGTCGATCTCGGCGAACACCGCCTTCTGGAGCTCGGCGGCACGCTCCGGTGCCGAGCCGAAATCGATTCGGAGGGCGTAGCTCTCTCGCGGGAAGTGCGTCGGGTTCGCGCTCACCCCCACGCCGTAGGTGCCGCCGAGGTCCTGCCGCAGACGCTCGCGCAGCTTGATCTCGAGGAGGTCCGAAAGCGCGCTGATCTGCTGGACGTTCTCCCAGGTGAAGTCGAATGGCCCAGTGAACACGATCGCGGTCTGCGCCTTGGGCTCGATCCCTTTTCTGACCTCGCGCGTGATCACTCCGGTTGGATACGTGATACCAACGTCCTTCCACTTCTCGCCCGCATGCGTCGCCGGCAGGCTCGCGATGTACTGCTCGACGAGTGGCTTGAGCTTCGTGGTGTCTACAGTGCCGACGAAAAGGAAGGTGAAGTTGCTCGCGTCCGCGAACCGCTGTTTGTAGAGCGAGATCGCGTGCTTGAGCCGCACGTATTCCATGTCCTGTGCCGTGGGCGGCTTCGCCCGGAAGTGGTGCTGCGCGAGTGTGAGGTCGAGCGTGTCCGCGAAGGCTGCGTTCGGGCTCGCGGCTCGGTTGGCGAGGAGTACCTCGATCTTGTTGCGATACGCCTCGAAGGCTGCGCTGTCCACGCGGGGAGCGGTGAAGGACAAGTAGATCAGCTGCATGAGCGTCTCGAGATCCTTGGGCGAGCCGCCTCCGGAAAGTCCCTGTTGAATCGCCCCTATGAACTCGCTCAGCGAGACCTGCTTCCCGGCGAGCGCCTTCTGCAGCGCAGTCGCGCTGAAGGTTCCAACGCCTCCTGCATCCACCGCCGCAGTCGCTACGCTCGCGTCGAGATAGTCCGAGTCGCTCACGACGGACGTGCCGCCGGGGCCGTATGCGCGGAACAGGAGCTCATCGTTCTTGAAGTCCGTCGGCTTGACGAGCACGCGCGCGCCGTTCGACAGTTTCCATTCCGTGACGCCCACGGAGGGAATCAGCGTGGACGAGACGATCGTGCCCGGAGCAGGCGGGGAGGGAACGAGTGGGGCGTTGGAGACGGAGTCCGTGTACGCGGCGACGTCGATGTGCGCCGCGCTGTCCAGAATCGCGCGCAGCGTCTGCTCGCTCGGCAACGATGCCGCCGCCTTCTGCGGTGCATTCACGACGATGATACGGCTGCGGTTGTTGAGCCATTTGCTCGCGAGCGCGTTCACCTCGCTCAGCTGAATGCCGGGCATGAGCTGCTGGTACAACGCGTACTGCTGCGCGATGCTGGGGATTGCGGTGTGCTCGAGGAAGGCACCCTCGTATTCGGAAACGAACGCCGCGGACGCAGTCTTCTCCCGTTCCGCGTATGCGCTCTCCATAGCGCGCAGCATTTCCGATTTTGCGCGGTCGAGCTCCGTGCTCGTGAATCCGTGCTGCGCGACTCGCTCGCCCTCCGTAACCGCCGCCCGCAGGCCCGCAGCGACACCCGTATCCGGAACGAGCGCGGTGAGCACGTACACGTCCTTGGTGCGAATCAGCCGCCCCTGATTGGAGAACGCACCGAGAAACGGCGCGCCGGGACGCTGTGCGATCTCCTGCAGCCGCGCGTTGAGCATCTGATTGTAGAGCGACCCGATGAGCTCATTGCGGAAATCCCCGACCGTCTTCTGAGTCTCGAGCGGCTGCAGATAGTAAACCGCTACCGTAGAGCGCGTCGCCTCACTGTCGGTCGCGATGGTGACGAGCGTCGCATCGTGATCGGGAACGGGGAAGGTCTGGCGCGCGCGTTCGCTCTTTCGCGCGGGCCAGCTCGCGAATTGCGCCCTGATCAGCCGCTCGACCTTCGCCTTGTCGAAGTCACCCACTGCCACGACGGCCATCAGATCGGGGCGATACCACTCATCATAGAAGCGTTTCACCTGGGCGCGCGGTGCGGTCTCGAGCGTGTTCTTGTCGCCAATGGGAATGCGCCGGGCGTAGCGCGAGCCGCTGAAGATCACGGGGAACTGCTTGTCCCGCATGCGTGCCGCAGCGCCGCGGCCCAGCCGCCACTCCTCGATCACGACTCGCCGCTCGCGCGCCAGCTCAGTAGAGTCGAACGTGAGTCCGCGCGACCAGTCCGCGAGTATCTCGAATCCCTTGTTGAACAACGCTGCGCTGTCCGTGGGAACGGTCAGCTCGTAGATCGTCTCGTCGAACGACGTCGACGCGTTCAGGTCTGCGCCGAATCGGACGCCGGTGGACTCGAGATAGTCGACGAGCTGCTGCCGCTTGAAGTGCGTGGTGCCGCTGAATGCCATGTGCTCGACCACGTGCGCCAGCCCGCGTTGCGAGCTGTCCTCGAGCACCGATCCGGCGTTGACGACGAGGCGCAGCTCCGCGCGCTTCTCGGGCTTGTGATTCACGCGGATGTAGTAGCGAAGCCCGTTCGGCAGCCTTCCGACGGTCACCTCTGGATCCACGGGCAGCGGCGCGTCGAGCTTCGTTGCGGCAACGGCGGCCGGCGATTTCGCGGTGGACTGGGCCGGCAGCGACTCGACTAGACCGAGTCGTGCGAGCGCGAGCAGACAAACGAGAAGAAGTGCAGTTCGTGATCTATGCGGAGTCATGCTCATGGAATCTGGGGCGAGGAGTATCGCAGGCGGCCGGAAACCGCCTGTTTGAAGATAGCTTTGGGTTTGGGACACCGCTCTGGACAGTCACGCGGACGCCACCAAATTGCGGCATGCGAAAGATCGTAGCGGCGCTGGCCGTTCTCCCGCTGGCGCTCGTACTCGTCGTGACGGTGCGCACGATGCGCTTTGCACCGGTCAGAATCCAGCAGCGCCACGATGTATCGCTACCCGCCGTGAACGAGTTGGTTCTCGCCGAGCATCTCGCAGGCGCGATCCGGTTTCCGACGATCTCGAAGCAGGACTCCGGGCCCGCGCTCGAACCGATGCGCGCTCTGCACGCGTATCTCGCGAAGACCTTTCCGCTCACCCACTCCGCGCTCGTCCGCGAGATCGTCCAGCCCGCCAATCTCCTGTTCAAGTGGACCGGCGCCGACACCACGCTCGAGCCGGTCGTGATGATGGCGCACATGGACGTCGTGCCGGTCGAGGAGGGATCCGAAGGGAGCTGGACGCACCCTCCGTTCTCCGGAGACATCGCCGATGGATTCGTGTGGGGCCGCGGGTCGCTCGACGACAAGATCGGCGTGCTGTCCACGCTCGAGGCGGTCGAGGCGCTCCTGGACAGAGGCTATCACCCGCGCCGCACAGTCTATCTCGCCTTCGGCGACGACGAGGAGGTTGAGGGGCGCGGCGCGGCCGCCATCGTCGCGCTCCTGAAGTCACGAGGCGTGCGCCCCCTCGTGGCCATCGACGAGGGAAGCGGGATCGTTCGCGGCATCATTCCCAATATATCTCGTCCGGCGGCACTCATCGGAGTCGCCGAGAAGGGGCACATGAGTGTGCAGCTCACGGTGAAGTCCGCCGGCGGGCACTCCTCCATGCCGCCCGCGCAGACGGCAGTGGGCATTCTGGCCCAGGCCGTCGATCGCCTGGAGAAGCACCCGCTTCCTGCACGACTCGACGGTGCCGTCGCGGAGATGCTGGCGGTGCTCGGGCGCGAGATGCCTCTGAGCTCGCGAATCGCGATGGCGAATCTCTGGCTCACCCGCAAGCTCGTGATCGGACAGCTGTCGCGCTCGGCCGCGACGAACGCGACGCTTCGCACGACCACGGCACCCACGATGATTCAGGGAAGCCCGAAGGAAAACGTGCTACCGATTCGCGCGCAGGCCATTGTGAACTTCAGGATCATACCGGGCGAGACGCCGGAAACCGTGATGCAGCACGTCCGCCAGGTAGTCGACGACTCGCGAGTGGAGATCACGTTCGCGGAGCCGCCCTCGCCACCGTCACCGGTCTCGGGCACGACGTCGTCCGCCTACACGGTGCTCGCGCGCGACATCACGGTGCTCGAGCCGAGCGCGATCGTGGCGCCCTCGCTGGTGATCGGAGCAACGGATTCGCGGCAATACGCGGGGTACGCCCGCGACGTCTATCGCTTTCTGCCCATGCAGATCGGATCCGAGGATCTCGATCGCGTCCATGGAACGAACGAGCGCGTCGGCGTGCACGATTACGCGCGCGGCGTGGCGTTTATGACACTGCTAATCTCCGATCTTTCGTCACAATGAGCACCGTCTCTCTGGAGCGCCGCGTCGAGATCGAAACGCCCGAACAGACGGTGCTGTCGTATACGCTCGCGGGTGTCGGATCCCGCGCGTCGGCCGCGCTGCTCGATCTGATCGTACTCGTGATTCTCGAGCTGACGATCGCCGTCCTACTGTCCGAGACCGCCAGCGTGTTCTTCGGGCGGTCCTCCGGCGCGCAGCGAATGTCGAGTGCATGGGTCATCGCCGTCGTCGGCCTGATCGCGTTCGCGCTCATGTGGGGCTACTACGTGTTCTTCGAAGCCATCTGGGATGGCCAGACGCCCGGGAAGCGAGTGCTGAACATTCGCGTCGTGCAGGACGGCGGATACACGGTGTCCTTCGGCGCATCGGCCGTTCGAAACCTCGTTCGCTTCGTCGATATCCAGCCCATTCCGATGTATGGAGTTGGGCTTGTGAGCATGATGATCTCCAAGTCTGGCAAACGCCTCGGCGACATCGTCGCGGGAACGATCGTCGTGCACGAACAACGCGCGCTCATCTCTGCGGCGGTGCGCAGCACTCCCGACGCCTCCGCTGCGCCACCCATCACCTCGCGCCTCACCGAAGAGGAATTCGCGCTGCTCGGCAGATTCATCGCACGCCGCGCGCAGCTGGATCCGGTCACGAATGCGAATTTCACCGCGCAGCTCGAGGCCCGCTTTCAAAAGCATCTTCCGACGGACGTGCAGGGCGCCACGGCGCAGCTGGTAAAATTGTTCGAGACCGAGAGCGACGCGCGCGCGCGCGGCCTGCCGGCTCCCGGCGCCAAGGGCGCCGCACGCGAGCGGCACGCCATCGTGGCCATCAATGCGGGCCGCTGGCGCGAGTTCTCCGACGCACTCGCGGCGGCTCAGCGCACCGGCTTGCGCTCGATGTCCCCAGAGGCCGTGAGCCGGCTCGTGTCCCTCTATCGCGAGGTGTCGACGGATCTCGCGCGGCTCCGCACCGCCTCAGACAGCGAGGATCAGGACGCGATCTTCTACGTGAGCCGGCTGCTCGGGGCCGGCCACAACTTCCTGTATCGCCAGCGTAGCCTGTCGGCTCGGGACGTGTGGCGCTTCATATCGGTCTCGGTTCCACGCGAGGTGCGACGCTCGGCCGCATATATCCTGGCGGGCGCTCTCTTTCTGTTCGTGCCGATGGCGATCACGTATGTCGCGGTCGTCTCTCATCCCGAGCTCGAGCGAAGCCTGAACTCTCCGGTCATGGTCGACCGTGTGCTCCAGGATGCGCACCACGACAGCCTGGGAAAACACGAATACATCTCGACCACCGACTTCGAGCGGCCGATGATGGCGAGCGGAATCATCGCGAACAACGTGCAAGTGACGTACGCGGTGTTCGCCTTCGGAGTCACGGCTGGTGCTCTCACGATATTGGCACTCGTGTTCAACGGGATGGGCCTCGGCGCCGGCTTTGCGCTCTACACGAATCACGGCGTGTCTCACCTGATTCGCGATTTCGTGATCGCGCACGGCGTGCTCGAGCTGAGCGCGATCTGCATTGCGGCTGGCGGAGGTTTTCTTCTGGCGATGGCGCTGCTGCTCCCGGGCGCGCACACGAGGCGCGAAGCGTTCGTCATCAACGGACGGCGCGCGATCAAACTCATTACTGCGTCCACGATAATGCTGCTCGCTGCGGGAACGATCGAGGGATTGATCTCGCCGCGAACCGACCTGCCTTTCGCGGTGAAGGCGAGCGTCTCGGCAGCCACCGCGGTGCTCCTCGCGTTCTGGTTCTCGCGCGGGCGCGGTGACGAAGAGGAGGCGCCCGCCGAGGAGTTCGCCTACAGCGAGCCGCGAGCCTTGAGCTCGAGATAGTGGTTCACCACGGCCGTCGCGAGCATTTTCGGCGACACGTCCAGCACTGCGACCCCCGCGCGCCGCATCCTCACGATCGCCTCGTTGCGAGCGCCGAGTAGCTCCTCTGCAGCGACACTCGCGTAGAGATCACTCGACGAGCTGTGCTCGGATGGAATGGCTGCGCTCACCAGCTCATCGTTCCTGAGCGCCACCACGACGAGCAGGTGTCGCATGGCGCTCCGAACCGTGTGCGCGATTACGGCCTGAGAGGAGCGCGGATCGATGACATCCGTGATGAGCACGATCAGCGAGCGCTTGCGGTGCCGCGTCGCCAACGTGCGAAATGCAGAGGCATAGTCGGGCTCCGTCAGCGTCGCCCGGGCCGGGATCAGTGCCTGGCGAATGGACCGCAAGGCCTTATCGCCACGAGCCGGCGGAACGAATGCGCGTAGCTCGTTGTCGAAGAGCAGAAGCCCGACCTGATCTCCGGCCTGCACCGCGACGGACGCGAGCAGCGTGGCCGCGGAAAGGGCGTACTCGAAGCGTGGCACGCCCGACGCGAGCTGCGTCATCATGCGACCCGCGTCCACCGCGATCATCATCGTCTGTCCCTGCTCGGCGGTGTACTCGCGCGTCATGAGCTTCTGGCGTCGCGCCGTGGCCTTCCAGTCGACGTGCCGCGGATCGTCGCCCACGGAGTACTCGCGTAGCGACGCGAAGTTGCTCCCCTCGCCACGGCGGCGGATCGAGCGAATGCCTGCGTCGCGGAGCCGATGCTGAACCGCGAGGAGTCGCAGGTGGCGCACCCCCGCGAGCGAAGGGGTGACGAGCACCGCATCGGGCGGATCGAAGCGAAGGCTTCGCTGCACGAGACCGAGAGCACCACGAATGCGCAGCACGACCGGACCCAGTGACCACGACCCTCTCTCGCGCGCGATGAAGGAGAAGGGAATGACCGTCTCCCCCTTGGGGGCGAGCGTGTGCATCGTTCCGCGCAACTCGGGTGACTCGATGGTTGTCGGGAGCCTGTCGAACAGCGCGAAGTGCAGGGCATGAGATGCGCTGGAGCTCACGCGATATTCGCCTCGCTCCTGATCGCCGAGTCCCACGTTCGAAGGTACTATCCGCTGCGCCTCGATTTGCCATTTCGCGGGCAGGAGCAGCGCATCGATCAACACGGCGGCAGCCAGGATCAGCAGTGCGGCAAGAGCAACGCTCTGCGACACGAGCCAGAGCGGGGAGAGCAGGATCACGATGCCGACGAGTCGGCGCGTCGGAATGATCGCCATCATCGCCCGGCCCACGGCGGCGATAGCGCCGCGAATCGTGA
>Ga0182008_10000948_pt1 | contig 20198 bp, 23 predicted proteins | sample Sormic07211129_1_FD_120482 | JGI IMG/M metagenome (GOLD analysis project Ga0182008, IMG submission 120482) | Rhizosphere microbial communities from Sorghum bicolor, Mead, Nebraska, USA - 072115-129_1 metaG | ecosystem: Host-associated > Plants > Roots > Rhizosphere | place: USA: Nebraska...
GAGCTTCGGACGCTGGCGTCAACAATTGCATTTGATGATCGCACTGAGTCATTTGGCGGAGGGGGTATCCGTGCAACGTGTGGCGGGCATCCTGGGATATGACTCTGTTAATGCATTCATCACGATGTTCAAAAAAGCCCTGGGAAAACCGCCTACTCAGTATCTTTCCTCTCTGCGCTAGTGCTCAGCTGGCTGATACAAAGCGCCGAGGCTGTAGAACGATCTGTCTGCTATTGCCGATAGTGGCCACTTCCCTATCTCGGCTTTGCCATTTCCTCAACCATTGGCTCCCTAGTGCATCAGCAGCGGTATACCCTCATCATAGGGAAACTGAATCGCCCAAGTTTCGTAGATACCTCAGGGGGGCCGCTTATGGCCGATTCTGTTGAAAAAAGTCTGATTTGCAGATCGGCTGAACTCACGCACGATCTCCACTGGAGAACCTACTCACCACATTGAGTGGTTTTTCGACCCTTCGTTGAGCTTTGCAGCTCGGCTATTGTATTGATTGGAGATTTTTTGCTTTGTGCAGAAGCACCTATCCCGTAACCGGTGGCCCTTGAGAAGAAAATTTGGCCAGCCGTCGCAGGTTCTGCACCGCAGCAGCAAGGGTGAATTCATCAGTCGCGCCACTCATGCCACGTAGTCGCAAGCGATCCAGTTTCAGAATGCGCTTGAGGTGGGCGAACAACATTTCGACCTTCTTACGTTCGTGGCGAGAGCGCTGATGCGCCAGCGTTACTGCAATGCGCCGAGCCACATCACGAGCAGCTTAATGGACGCTGCGGACAATCTTACGAGCCGACGTGTTGGGGCAGCACTTGGCTTTCATCGGACAGGTAACGCAGTCGGTCTGCCGGGATCGGAAGATGATGGTGTTGGCTTTGGTGACGTCTGAACGCTCATTTTTTTGAAGGCTCGCCATTCGCTGCGCAATGGGTTTCCGGCCGGGCAGCGGTATTCCTCAGCCTCTTCATTCCAGTGGAAATCGTTCCTCGAAAAACTGTCGTTCTTTCGCTCGGTTTTGTCCCACACCGGCACATGCAGTTCGATGTCTTTTACCTCAACCATCCAGGCCAGCATTGGCGCTGTACCGTAAGCGGTGTCGGCAATGAGGCGCTATGGCTTGATGTCGAACTGGACTTTGACCCGATCTATCATTGTCTTGACGCTCCCGACTTCCGCGGTTCGATGAGCCGGTGTGGGCTCGACATCTATGACCACGCCGTGCTCGGTATCGATCAGATAATTCGTGGAGTAAGCGTAGAACGCTGGGCCACCTGCAGCCGCGGTCCAGCGGGCTTGAGGATCAGTCAGCGATAGGCGCTTCGGTAGGGTTTCGGCCAGAGCCTCTTCATCGAGTGCCTCAAGATACTCACGCACGGCGCGGGTGCTTAGGGTCGGATCACTCCAGTTCGCCGGTTCATCGCCCGGTACACCGCGCTGCCGGCTGGCATCCGCTTTGATGATGCTGGCGTCCACGGCATAGCCTTCGCCCTTGACCAGACCGGCGTTCATGCAGCGACGCAGCACTTCTTTGAACAACCAGCGAAACAGATCACTCTCCCGAAAACGGCCGTGTCGATTTTTGGAAAAGGTCGAGTGATTGGGGACTTCATCTTCAAGACTTAATCGGCAGAACCAGCGATACGCCAGGTTTAAATGGACCTCTTCGCACAGCCGCAGCTCGGAGCGAATACCGTAGCAACAGCTCACGATCAGCATGCGGATCATCAACTCTGGGTCAATCGAAGGACGCCCAATTGGCTACCTAAAAGGGTGTTCGGTTTCATCAGACCAGTACAGTACCTGGCTGCTGCAGGTTGGCTTGCTCTACTTTATACGCCGGCGTGGGCGGTCTTTTAGATCTCCTAGGCTCGACACAACTATATTTTCACCTTTCGCACATGAATTACGGTTGCTGGCCGCGTATGCACATAGTGGAAATATGGTGTAGAGCTAGTTGCCTTTCTCAATCAACAAGTCAATTGCCGACAGCAACATCACATCATCGGCAGGACCTTCCAGTTTTAGAGACCTTCCGGTTTTATTGTCTCTAATCAGCACGGTGGGGGTCGCTGTGACCCCAGACCTCATCGCTTCTTCAGCCTGGCGACTGATGCGTAGAGCGATCTGTCTATTATTTGCAGCACAGGCCATCAGTGCCTGGTGACTAACGTCGTTGATATCCAACTGACCATTAAAGCCTAGGCCGTTGCTACGGGTTCGTTCAAAGACCTGGTCGACGGCTTGCCAGAAAGCCGGCGCGCCGCTTAACTCTCCCGCGCATTCAACGATTTTGGCTTCGGTTATCGCGGCCGAACCATGAAAATCCAGTGGCAGGTGTTGCCACTGCAAGTTCACGCTTTTCTGCTGCTGTACCCAGGCTTTCAGCGCCGGTGTATAGATCTTGCAATACGGGCATTCCAGATCCGCAAACTCAGTCACAGTCCAGCGAGCATCGGCTGGTCCTAAAAGCCAAGGGCCGGTGTGCCGCGGTATTTGTGCCTCTCTTTTAATGAAGGCGTTGATAAGCAGAGCCGATAAGGTGATGAGGCAAGCCAATGCCACGCTTGCCAGAAGAAGGTTTGAAGGAATTGCCCATCGTCTACCAAGACGCATCACGTCTGAGCCTCTGCTGCGGATTTCGATGACAGAAGCGCTTGTTTGCGCAGGGCTTCAAGAAGGGCGTGTTCAGCACTCTCGGGTTGTGGATGTTGGCGAAGCCAATTGGCCAATACTGTTTGAAGCTGGGACTCGATGTCACGACGGTCCACGGCACGTATCAAGACCTGTTGCAGCTCCTCTATCAGGACGGGGGCGCAAACCTCCAAAGTTTGCAAAGCATCCTCACCGGGCTGTTCAAGCAACTGGGTCAGACTTTCAATCAGGTTCTGGGTCAAGGAATTCAGTGTTCTCATACGTGGCGCTCCAAGGCCGTGACTTGCTCGGGAAAAGTGATGATGTGAGGTTCGATACCGCGATAGCGGTCTAGCGTTGCTGCCACTTCAATGGCCGCGTCGAGCTCATTGCAGCTTGTGGCCTGCATGATGTCGTAGCGTTGTTTCTTCTCTTCCGGTTCCGTCATGGCCAGGGCCAGGTACAAACTAGGTGGTACCACCCGGAACAACATTTCCATGCTTTTGGACAGCACCACACCCTCGGTAAACTTCCCGCTTTCCTTGCGTGCGGACAGCATCATCGACTTCTGAGCGGGGGTCAGTTCACGAAAGCGTGCGATCTTCTCCACTTCATCAGGCGGCATGTTCAAGCAGATCCACCACTCAATCATGTTGAGTAGGGCCGATGCCTCTGGTGGTACGTCGTCAACGTTTTGAGTGGCCATCCAGAACCAAGCTCCCAGCTTCCGCCACATTTTGGTGATCTTGACGGAGTAGGGGGACAGCAGCGGAACCTTCAACTGGATGTGGCCTTCGTCGGTGAAGAAGATCAGGGGGCGGCCTTTGAATTGATCCCGCTCTGCGATGTTGTTGACTGTGTTGAGCAGCGAAATGTAGGCGATGGCCATCTGTGCGCTGTAGCCTTCTCGGGCATACGTGGCCAGGTCCACAATGGTGATGTCCGCTTCGGGCCATGGCGTACCTGGGCGGTTGAACATGTCGCCTTCTGTGCCCATGCAGAACATGGACAAGGCTTCCGCCATCTCCAGGAAGCGTGAGCTTCGAGCGGCCGGTATACCCGGTTCATGCCCCATCTCTCGCAGTGACTCACGGATGTCTTCAGGGAGAACGATGCGTTGCTCCGCTACACATTTCTGTGCCGCATTGAGGATGCATTGGCGGATGGCGCTGCGATCAGCCCGGGTAAGGCGCGCATCTTCTTTATCCTCCCCGCCAGTGATCATCAGCCTGGCCGTAATTTCCATCTCTCCCAGGATGTCGCGCTGTTCGTCTTCGGTTTGGCTTGCCAGGTGTTCGTCCGAGGCATCGAGGTCATCAGCCTTAAGCGTTTTGACGTTCGCGGTCGGCTCAATGAGTTTTTCCGCATCGGCGAAGGGCGCTAAGCTGACCCCTGATCCTGGTGCGAGACGGACGCGGTTGACCGTCAAACCGAGCTTCTTGGCAAAGTCTCCCAGCAGACCAAAACTGTTGCCGGCTTCAACGATGAAAAGTCGCGGCCGATAGATGGCCACGATCTGACTAAGGATATTCGTTGCGCTGGCCGACTTCCCTGAACCGGTAGGGCCGAAGATGAATAGATGCGCATTCATTTGGCGGTCCAGCTTGTTCAGCGGATCGAAGGTAATCGGTGCTCCACCTCGGTTGAACAGGGTGATTCCTGGGTGTCCCGTTCCGGTTGACCGTCCCCAGACGGGGGCCAGGTTCGCAATGTGTTGAGCGAACATGAGTTGCGCGTACCATTCCAGTGCCTTGCGCTCATTTGGATCAAAATTGCCGGGCAACCATCTGAGGTACGAGTTTAAGGGGGCAACCTCATCGCGGGGTTCCACGGGCTCCATACCCGCTCCCAGCAAAGCACTGCTCAGTTGCAAACTGCGCTCCTGCAGCTCCAAGTCGTCTTTCCCGCGTAGGTAAAACGCTACGCTACCCCGGTACAGCTTGTGCTTGCGGCCGAGCAACTGGCGGGCGACAGCAACGTCTTCGCGGGTCAGGATCGACGCTTGGGTATCACCAACGGCCTTGCGTGAAAGCTGCTCCAGGTGGCCTTCAAGTATGTCCTGCGGAGTGATCACGAGGGTTATGCAGAGAATGGTGTCCTCTGGCATTTTGTCGAACAGCGCATTGAGCGCATCACCGCCCTTGCGTGTTTCACCGGTCAGGTGTCCCGTCTTGGGCGCTTCCCGCAGACGATCGAGCATCACCACGCGGTGGGGCAGGCCGTCGAAGTACCACAAGCCTTTCTCTGTGTCCGACAGCGGTTCGCGGTAACAGAGGTTTTGCGAAAAGTCGGTACCGCTGGCCAGCGGTAACTCGCCTTCCTCAGTTTCCGGCACCTGCTTGCAAACCACCTCATAAAAACGGCGGATATCAGCGTCTGTAGGGCCGAGGTGGTCAGGCCGCGGGTTGAACCAATGAATCAACCAATGGCGTATAGCGTGACCATCCATGCGATGCGTCTTAATGCCGGCGTTCGCCAGGCCGCCTACCAAGCGATCACAGATGATTTTGAGATAAGGGGCAGGTGCTTGGCCGCGCACGTCAGTTTGTGCCCCCTGAGTACGTCGGTAAACAACAATGCGGACGCGGCGCTGTTGGCCCCTCCATGGCAGTTGGCTGACCTTGGTGTCTTCAAACAGCCCGCCTGGCTTGGAAATGGCTTCCAGATGTTGCTTGATCAGCTTCAAGTAAAGCTCGGTGAAGTCACTGCCCTGTGCCCGGGGTTGAATGTAGTCGTGCAACTGCTGCAGGTAGTTGTCCCAACTGGTTTCGTCCTGAGCGTATAACTGCACGACCCACGGGGAGGTTTCAAGCTCATCGAAAGAGTCTTGTAGGGCGTTTTCCAGGGCATCCCGGGCTTTGCGCAACCAGTCGGGATCTCGACCTTCGGTGCCGATCGGTGTCAGCTCAAAGAACGCAGCACGAGACACACCATCTTCCAACAGCATGGCTTTTTCCGCCGGCAGATAGTCCACCCACGGCAGAAGATCCACGAAAGAGGGGTTAACGTCATACATGCGGTCGACGTCAGCGGTAGTCGCTGGTTTTTTCTTTGGGTTGCGCCAATCACTCGGCGAGGGAATGCCCATGGAAGCCAGGCGTGCGAAATAGCGCTCAGTCGCTGCCTCAAAGGACTCAGTCGCTGATGCCTGCACGTCGACGTGCTCGGTAGCATTCACTGCGAGCTCCGGCTCGACTCGGTCTGAGCCACGTCGTGTTTTAAACCGCTCAAAAAACCTCATTAATAGGCCTCCGTGCGTTCGCCAGGCATGGCGTATTGCACGCGCTGGTACAACGGGAACACTGTGGTGTAGCCCGGGATAGGGGCTGGATCAGAGCCCGCCAGATGGGGAAAGACATACATGACCAGGTCCGGATTGGGCAGACGCTTAAACTGGCTGTAAATCTCGCTCTGAGCCGTACGGGTAAATTTGGCATTCTCGCCCAGGGCTCCAGGCTGATTGGGTTGCAGAGGCCTACGCAGATCCTGTCGGGCATCGAGCAACTGGCGGTTACTAGTGCTATTGCCTGAACCACTGGCACCTTGATCCCAAACGTCCATCATCGTGCTGTCGCCATGGGAGAGCAGCTCGTCCTTACTGGTGGAGCAGCCAGTCCCGAGCATTGCGATCACCAGGTAGGTTCCGATTTTTAAAGAATGATTAGTCAAGCGCAGTCGAAGCATGACGGGCTCCTGAGCGATAGTTGACCTTGCGGCCTTGGAGTTCGTAATCGATGGTCAGCTGCTGGTCCAGGTGAACGGCAACTTTCGCACCGGGCTGCACGTACACTGCCGCGAAGGCTTGCCCGTAGAGCTTGTTCACCCAACTGGACACATCATTGACGCCTTGGCCGATGATCTTGCCCATGGCGTCACTGCCTGAGCCGCCAACTGACCCGATGGTCCCGGACTGCGGATTTATAAATGAACTGCTGTTTCCGTCCGATTTGATGAGGGAGGCAGCTCCGGCTCCGGCCGCGGTAATCAGTACCTGGGAACCGATGTATTGCGAGGCGTTGCTTTTACGATCGCCACTGATGCACGGAATACCGTAGGCATCGCTGATCCAGCCCAGGCCTCCCTGTATGGTGTTCTGGTTGCCATTGTTCTGGTTATTGCTGTTCTGACTGCCATTCGTTTCTTCTTGTGGCTGTGGCAGCGTCCGTACCGTGCCGTCATTGAAGACAAAGGTCAGGCTTTTGATCTGCCCGCGTACGCAAGATAGAGTCCAGTCGCCGGACGCTGTGCCGCTGGCCACGGCGCCGGCGACGTCGGGCAAATCGATACCATTAGCGGTGAGGTTGTCCGGGCCTATCAGTACTTTGAAGGGGTAGGGGTCGTTGACCGTGCCGTCGATGGGCACCCGGCCGATCAGCGCAGACATGGCCACCGAACCCATCAATGTGGAGTTCTGTGGCAGCGTATAGACCTTGCGTACCTGTTTGCGGGCCTCCTGTGGCGAGATCTCACTCGCTACGTTCTGAGCGCCCGTACGCAGAGCATTTTGGCCTCGATCTACGGACTCGCCGAAGGAGGTCGGGAAGTTGAATCCCGAGGCGGTTTGATTGGAACCGGCCGCAATGGGCTTCCCATTGATATCGACAGGGGTTGCGTCCTGCGGCTCGATCCAAACGAAATCCGGTCCAGGAGCGCCTTTGAAGTCTTGCCCATCACCAGGCTGAACGCCGAATCCGATCGGCAAATCCGATCCCGACTGATTGCTGCTAGCTGATTTGCTGCTCAGGCTGTTGTATTGCTGCTGCAGCGTATCCAGGATGGTCTGGCTTTGTTGTTGTGACTCCTGTTTCATTGTTTGCTGGACGTTTTGCAGCTTGCTGTCAACGTTGTCGTTGATCGACTGCAAACGTCTTTGTAGCTCAAGGTTTTGTTGTTTCAGCTCATCATTGTTCTTCAACGCATTGGAAACCTGGTCTTTGAGCTGTCTGCTTTCCACCACGATGGTGCGCAGCGTGTCGCCGGGGGTATCGCCGTCAACGCCAAGCTTTTTAGCTTCACCCGTACTGAGCACGATTGTTTCTGGAGCGTTAGCCTGTTTCTCAGAACTGTCCTTACTGAACAGTTTGACCACCATGAATAACGCCAGGATCGCGAAAGGGATGACCAGGAATTTGACCAGAGGATTACTCTTCATGGCGACCTCCTTTCGGATCGATCTGGCTGACGGCCGCCGGCAGTAACGATTCGGCCAAACCACGGCCGCGTGTCACCAAATAGACCGTTGTGGTGTCACTTGCATCACCCTTGGTGCCGAGGTAAGGGTGCTGAAACGTCGCCGTGATGAAGTCTCCCATCAGCTCCCGCGGATCGAGGGCAAGGTGCTGAGTGCTGGTGTTGCGCAGTTTCACTGCCGTCACCCAGTAATCGTCTAACCGCCATGCTCCTAATGCAGAGGCGTCGACCGGCAACGTCGGCAGCAACGTCGTGAGGTTCAGACCCCGCTTAAGATTGACCTGGGCGATACCGTCCACAGGCTCCACGGTGCGCAGAGGGGCATAGAGCATCTGTGCGGCGTAGCGCGTAATAACCACCGGAAGAGGCGTCTCGCGGCGCGGAGTCGGCGGATCCGCGTATTGAACGTTGGGCTCCGACGTGGGGACCGGAGCGCGACTGCTTGTCGGCTTCGAACTGGCCTGCCCGTAACGAGGCGAGTGACCTTCGCCGGCAACAATTTTTGCAGGCTCGGGTGCGGCCTGATTTGGTTTACCTTCTGTAGCGATGATGTCCACCAACATGATTTCGCCACTGCTCATATTTTGGAGCTGCAGGCGAGTCGGAGGTATGGGTTCTTTGGCCAGGAGGTACAGTGCGCCACCGGTGCTCTGGACGCGCAGCTTATCAACCAAATTCCGGGGTACACCCACTCGAACATTTTGGTCGACAAAAACAATGCGTTCCTGGCCGACGATCAAGGGCAGTGCCAGTGGAATTCGGTCCCAGCGTAAAATCTCAACGGCGTTGGCCGTGCCGAAGAAGTTGAGCATGAGCAATCCGATAATCAGCAGCCGACGCATCATCATTTGCCTCCCGATCGGGTAGGTTCTGCGGAGACTTCGATGCGCTGAGGGTTGCTGCTGTAGCAGTCCCAGGCGAGTCCAAAAGAATTTTTCTCGGGGTCAATGTCGGATCGGATGATGTGCAGCGGATAACGCGCTAGTGCCCGTTTCACGCGTTCTCCGCCGTAGTGCTCGTCAGCGGTGATATCCAAGTTGACCGTCCAGTCGTTGATGCTGTGCTGCTCAATATGTTGTTCCGATTTATCGTCAATTCCTCGGCCAGGAATCTCGAATACACCACGCTCGCGTTTGCGCAACTCCCCACTGTTGCGGCGCAGTTCGAAGTCTTTTTGCAGATAGGCTTTGCAACTGGGCGTCAGGTAGCCACTTAATCGGGCGATGTTGTCCTCGTAGTCGGTTTCACCGTCGACGGGCCAGCGGTTCATCTGTTGAAAGATGTACAGTCCAAAGGCATAGACCGACTCAGGTGGGATATCCCACCACTGTCGTGTACTACCTGAACGCAGGTCTGGCGGTACATGAATAGTCAGGTCACGTGGTGCACTCTGCCAGCCATAGGCCATGTACAGCCCCAGGGCGATCAGCAGGCCAATGACCAGGCGCAGGCTGTTGATATGGGACAGTTGGGCGTCCACTTTTTTTCGATAAGTCATTGAGCCCTCGTTCTACGGCAGGTCCACGCACCCGTGCGTGTGATCAGGTGGGCCTTGTTCCAGGTAGGAAGATATCGTGCAATGCTCAGTTGCATCTGGCGGTAGAGCCAGGTGTCCGGTCGGCCGCGTTTCCAACGCCTTAAAAAGCGGCTCGCAAGAGTCAGCCCAAGGATCGCAAAGAGCATGGCCGTGGCGATGATCAGCGCCCAGATATGGGTCAAAATTGCTGCCAGAATCCCAATTACCAATCCTGAGCCGGCACTGATCGCAAGGGTTGCCCACATTTCATCGGCAGTGAGGCCGCCCATGATGACCGGCTGATTGTTCAGCCGTACCGGTAGGAAAATTAGCGTCCCATCGTCAGAGAGTTCTGTCATGGCCAAGGCTCTTTAAAGAATGTTAGTTGCCTTGGTGATCAGAAAGATGGCGACACCCAAGATGGCCACACCGACAGCGGCCGTTGCTCCTAGATCAGCCCATTTCTTCTTGCCGTGTTGGATCTCGTGGTAAACGCCGAAGGCGTGCCACGCTACCCCGGTGAAAATAACGGCGCAGACGATCAGGCCCATCAGCGACATGCCGTCAAAGGCGTAGTTCTGCATGGTTTGCATCAGGTTAGAGCCCTCACCTCGAGTCGGAGGCTGTGACTGGGGGAGGGCGGCCATGGACAGTTGCGGAAGAGCAAGCATGCCGATCAGCATGTAGCGTGTTTTTGAAAGCAAATTCATGGTGAGTCTCCAATACGATCAACTGAGTACAAAGGTGGTGAGGATCATGCAAAGCAGCAGGATGCGAACCAAAGAGGTCGAAGCAATCGTCCGGTCAAGGTTGCCGGTGGCCCATCCTCGGTAGCAGCTCCAGACGGCCCAGGCCCCCCACACGAACGTGATGGCGACGGCGACGCCGACGAAAAATAGGTAGCTCGACGAAGCCGGGAAACCACTCGCCGCTTGAAAGGCCGAAGCCTGAGCGCCGTTCATGCTCATGGCTGGCGACCTTCGGTGGTGTATTGTCCTGAAAGCTCGGCTGGATCCCGAGGTTGGGCTCGGCTTGGCGTCAGGTAGCCCTCCAAGCCATGGCGGATTCGGGCTATGTCGCCCGCCAAACGCTGGTAATCGAAGAAGTACCGTTTGCCCGGCTCGTCTGCTACTTGAGCGCTACGACGTGCTGTGTCCTCCAAGGCATTCAACTGGCGGATCATGACGTCCAGGTTGGCCTGTTCGGAGGCAGAAGCAGCTACCGCTTGGGAGGCAGACAGGCTGATCCCGAAAAGCAGGATCAGTCCTGTCAGTACGAATCGGCATGTAAGGGCGGGTAGGCGCTGTTTCTGGATCACGGCTGGGCTCAAGTCATTCCTGTTGCCGCCAGCTTGCCGTGATCAAGCTATAGTCGCCGCAAGAAAACCATACTCGGGGCTGTTAGGATTTCTCCGTGCGGTAACTGCACCCTCAGTCTCTGTGGATCGAGCGTTTGAAGAAAAGAAGATAGCCGGTTGGCAAGGCAAGGCCGTAGGCCCAGCCCTGAGCATTTTGATTGCCGATCTGGACTTCGCCCCTGACGACGGGTTGAACGCTGATCAGCTCCCAACCTTCTCCGCCTAGCTGAGCAAGGCGCTGTTGATGTTCCGGATCCTGCAGGAACCCTTGAACGTCAGGCTCGGTAGACGGCTCTTCGGACTTGAACATGAAGAGTTTTTTGGTTCGGACGAGATAGTGCAGAGGGGCGAACTCGGTATGGTATTCGAATGCTTGGTAGCTCATTGCGACAGCCTCTGATGTGTAGTCTCGTTAGACTTGCAGATGAGCGAATGAGAGGGACATCAGAAATAAACAGTCGGGTAGCTAAGTTTTTTCTCGTGCCTAAGGTACATGAGATTTCATCACTCACCTCTGGTTTTGAGATCTAGATGCGTTTTAAAATTTGAGGGTTGAGTGAGGTGCGCGAATGAAAAGAATCTTATTGCCAAGAGCGGCTGTGCCAGGTAACAGACATATGATGCGCTTGGATGTGAGTGTTAGCCCGATTAGTACAGGTGGGTTAAAGTGTCATGTAAGGCAGGGACCAGTTGCTTTAAAAGCAGGGCTGGAGGTGTAGAAAATAAGATAGGTGTTGGAATGGTCTGGGAGATGTAACGGAGTATCATTTAATTATCTTTCTTCGGTCGGAGTCTCTATGTGTAGAAGAGATAGTTTGCGCAGTGAAATTCAAGCACGCTTGCTTGAGCTGCAAGTTTCAAATATAGAGTTGATAAAGCTTGTTGGTTTGGATCTAGTCAATAGCGATGTATGGGGTCTGGCAATAGAAGATCATTCTGAAAGATTTAGGAAGTTCCAGTTGCTGCTTGATGCCCCACTGTCTGAGTGCTCTGACAGCAATTGCGCCGATACGTAGGGTTAGTCGAGGTTTTTATATGTCTCTGAAATTTATTTTCGTATGCCGCGCAACTGTAGTATGTCGGGTTTTATGAAATGCCTTCCAGTCAGACGCAGCCAGCCGCTCAACATAATGCACGGTGATAAACATAAGTGAGTTAGATGTGCTAGAAGTGTAGCAATATATCATAGCCTACCACTAGGCTTAAGATGTCTCCGTGATCGCTCAGGTTGGCAATGGAAAATATGCAAGTTAGGATTGCCGCTGTTGGGAACATTAGCGTGAAGTTGCCCAGGTCTGCTCTAGCTGTATTGGATGCGCGAGACATGGTCCGAAGTCCACTATAATCCTGCACTGATAAGCATCTGGTCATCGGCGAATCATTCGAGAAAGAGAGCATCAACCCTGGAGAAGACGAGGATTTGACGTCAAAAAAAGTACTTTTCCAGCATACGCTTGTGCCTAGACTACTGGCGCCCCCAACGCAGGTGACCGCGGCAGTGTAGACGCATGGAGATCGAAATGTATGCTAAGTGCAGATACAAATAGGACGCGAGAAGCAGAAAAAATGTGAAAACAAGCGCCTGAAAATAACCACTTGCAGACGCTTGCCAGCTAAAATGATGTCATATTGTCATCGCGGTTAGGGCATATGAGGTTGATGATGGACAAGTGGCAAAGCGGTATACGGTTCGCCAAAAGAATGTATTATCCTCGTATTGCTGGGACCTTGTTATGCTCCCCAATTATATTTGTATCAATTATCCAATTTGATCAGCCAAAAATTCTAATATTTGCGCTCGCCTTAAATGTTTTAATGTGGCCACATTTGGCCTATAGGATTGCAAGGCAGGCAAAAGATCCTTACAAAACAGAAATCTTAAATTTGAGTTTTGACTCATTATTTTGCGGGCTATGGATTTCTTCAATAGGTCTCAACTCATTTGGTTCAATAAGCATGTCGGCGATGGTAATTCTCAATACCATTGCTACCGGTGGGGTGAGGTTCATGAGGAGAGGCGTATTGCTTCAGGCACTGGGCGTGTTCTTATATGGTATCGTATTTGATATTTCATTGCAGGAGAGCCCGGCATCCTCAGCGTGGGCAAGCCTGCCGCTCCTTGCTATCTACCCAATGATTGTAGGGTTTGCCTCTTATCAACTTGCCTCCGAACTGCAGAAAACGAAATTTACACTTAAAAGCTTGAGTGTTACGGATGACTTGACAGGACTTCTGAATAGAAGGTATGTCAATCAAACCTTAAGTGATTTTGCGGAGTCTTCAAGGTGTATGAATTCGCTTTTGATATTGATGGATATCGATAATTTCAAGAAGATAAATGATAGCTATGGGCATGACGTCGGAGACAAAGCCTTGTGCCTGCTGAGCGAAACATTAAAGAACTCTTTACGTCCTGATGATGTCATCGCGAGGTTTGGTGGTGATGAGTTTTGCATTATTATGTGGAATACGTCTCAAGATCAGGCAGTGAAGATAATTTCAAGGATTCAATGTGCTTTTAAAGAGAATAGTCTTGATGCTTTCAATGAGTCGCTAAGTATTAGTGCTGGTATTGCTTCTTGGGACAGTACTCTGGAAAGCGCGAGTCAATGGTTTATTAGAGCTGATCAATTGCTCTATAAGGCAAAAGTAAATGGTCGTGACAGAGCTGAGGTTAACTAATTTTTCTTAGGGGATTATAGGGCTGAGGGTGTGCTTGTTACATTGTGATGGGAAAGCCTTATGTGTCAACGTCTGACTGGAGTAGGTAAGCGTCCCGAGTCTCGTGAATGCCTCTTTGCTTTAAATGAAATTCAGCGATCGCAATCTATCATTAACTCCCACTCCCCATTGCCGCGCTGCGGCCCGATAGGATTGGCCACGCTTGAGCCTCAGCAGGACTTGATATCCGTCACGGGTGATGACGCGATTTCATTGAGCTTGCTGCAGTCTTGAGTTGGCTCTTATTTTCTGCCCATACTCGCCAGACAATAATCTGTAACACTTATGGTTTTCGGTATTCTGGCAATCTTCTCTTATATTCTTCGTTTCTACTTGGTGAGAAAAAGAACTGATTAATGATTAAGCTTTGTATTGCATGAGAGCAGGTGGCTTTGTTTTCTGAGATTTCTAGATGCGCGCCCGCGAAAATCTAAGTATCAATATTGGCAGTTCCTAAAGATATTTTTTGAAACTTGATGCAGTGATGTAAACCGATACGCCCAATAACAACGCGCACGGCAGCAAAATAAGCAGGGGGCTGACGCTGATCGGGATAGCCAGGTAAATCGTCCAGGGAACGATGGCCAGCGGAATGATTGTTGCGCGTGCTTTGTGATACAGGTAGCTCGACTCCCGGCCAGATCCGAACTTGCGTAGATCACGTCGCACCAGGCCATCCACCAGGCCCGTAAACGCCGCCAATGCAAACAGTGGGATTGTCAGTGTCAGGATGACCATCCGTACGCAAAAGGTGAGCACGGTATAAAGCGTGGCCAAGCCGTAATCCTGGAACTTGATCATCACCCGACCGAGTTCATAGCGCAGGTCGAGCGTGCCGGCTTGCTGCGGCGATGTGGAGCGAGCGTATTGGGTCAATGTGTTTATGCTGTCCTGCAGGCCGCTTTTTACCATCAGCCATTCATAGGTTGTTTTTGCCAGCCAGGTTGCGGTGCGCCCGGGCTCTTTGATGACGACGCTGTGTAACAAATCCTGGGACAGCCAGCCCAGCTCATGTTCAAACATCTGCTGGGCGTGCCTCCATCCAGCATCCGGCCAGAACACGTACATGCACAGCCACTCAACGAGGATGGCGCCCAGCAGTGAGCCGAACATCACCCCCAGAAAGTGGAAGGGCGCTGAGATCACCATGCCCAGAAAGGATTTTTGCCCTTCCTGCTGTTGCTGGGCTTTTTCCGCGATATCGGCCATCGCTTTGCTCCTTTACGCTAAGCGACTTTGTCGTCGTTGGCCATCAGGCGGAAATCGTCGACCAGGTCTTCGGGTAGCGATTCGCTTAGTGACTGATATCCCGGCGCTTGCCACCATTCGCTGTTGGTTCTTGATCCTTTACGCATTCCTTCAACCAGGGCCTGCAGATCCTTGGGCATCACCTCGTCTGGATCACTTGCCGGCAACGGCATACGGATTTTCCACAGGTTGCCGCCTTCGATCAGTGCAAAGCATTGCCCCTTGGGCAGAGCAACCACATGCGCCGGCTCGATCATTGGCACGCTGACGCTTTGGATCTGGTCGTGGGTGTTGGAGGTAAAGGCCGTCTTGCCGTTGATTGCGTCATTGGCGCTGCTGGCCGGTGTGCTGGTAAAAACTTGAACCTTGGGTAATTGATTGGTCAGCAGCTCAGCAGTGGCGGTCTCGCGCACACGCAACATAAACAGGTTGTTGAAGTTACCGATGACCTGGCCAGCTTTGGCCCGATTACCGATCTTCGCTTCAATGTCGCTCATGGTCTGGGTATAGGCGGTGACTTGCATGCCGGCGCCGCCGCCTTTGTTGATCATCGGAATAAACTCTTCGCCCATCAGTTCGTTAAACTCATCAGCATGCACGTTGATCGCCACCTTGGCGCCGGAGGCACCGGGCAAGCCGTCGTCGATACCGAACTTGTAAATGTGACCTGCGACTGACACCAGGTCGCTGAACATGGAGTTCCCAACGGCCGCAGCCACCTCGGTATCCGACAATGCATCCAGCCCCACGTAGACCACCGCTCGTTTACGTATGACCTGCATCCAGTCGAAGATGGGCCGCGGATCCTCAAGGTCCGTGTAGTCAGGCGATAGCAGCTCAGCAATGCGTCCTGTGGTCAGCTTCTCCAGCAGCGGCAGCAGGCTGGCAACGATCTTGTCGAAGTAGGTTTTGTCATAGCGCACTGCTGATCGCAGCCCCTCCATCACAGGGTCGGAGATACGCTTATGAGTAAGGTACTGGTCCAAAGCCACCACACGCAGTGGACGGTCCTTCATGGCGAAGCTGAGATTCTTGCGATCGATCTTGCCCTCAATTTCGACGATGGTCTGCCAGGCTTTAGGATCATGTTCGGCAAAGTGCTTCTGTGCATACTCGATGAAAAGCGCATCGATGTTGGTCACGTGCTTGAGGATCTGCTCGTAGTCTGGCCGACGGCCGAGGGCCACTAAGGCACGTGCGATGATGTTGACGAACCGCCAGGCGAACTCGCGGAACGCTGCTGAGTTGCCTTCTCCTGATAGCTGACCCGCTATTCGGGTGGCTACCTCTGAAATACGGCCAAAGCGGCCCACGGCGTTGTAACGTGCGGAGTAGTCAGGCCAACCCAAATGGAACACATAGAATTCGTCCAGTCGGCCGGCTCGCATGCATTCGATGTACATGCGTTTGAGAAGGTCGGCATCGCCTTTAGGATCGAAGACAATCACCACCTCGCGATCAAGGTTCATCTCTTCGTTTTGTGCCGCTGTGCGCTGGCTTCGATGGACTGGCTGAACGCGTCGACCCATCTGAACGCGGCGCCGAGACCGGCTACGGGTGCGTCTGATGTCCTGGGTGATAAACAGTTCCGCCAGGCGGGTCTTACCCACCCGCGTCGTACCCAGCACCAGGGAGTGACCAACCCGTTCACCCAGCGGCAAGCTAACGTCAATTTCATGGGGTTCTATACCGTGTAAACGCGGTAATCCACCCACTGGCGGCAGTGGCCGCACCGGGTTAATCGCTACGTTCCACGAGGTGGCTTTGGTCAGAAGTCTGAGTGGAAAGGGGGCGAACTCCAGCCGCTCCTCGATACGCCGTGCCAGGGAATAGATCGAGGTTGGCTCGACATACTCGGCGTATTTGGGCAGATAGGTGTCCATCAACCGCTGGGTGTGTTTCTGAGTCCAGCGAAAGCCCTTACCGATGAACAGGCGTTCATTACTGACCGGCATGTCCTTGCTGGTCATGGTGTAGTGGGGGAGACGCCGAATATTGCGTCGATACCGCAATACAACCAAAGCCTGTCTCAGGCGCACATATCCAAGAATCAAAAAGCCAAAGGCGGAAACCGCTCCAAATAAGGGAGTCAGTGCAAAGGCCCAGGGCGCAAAAATACAGAGCAGTGCTGCAGCGGCGCAGACACAGACCGTGTAAAGCTCGACGGCAGGACGAAGCAATGCCTCAATGGTGAAAGAACCGGCCATGGTTGGAGCCTTCTATCGCTAAGGGGGTTTCAATGGGAACTGTTCGTCCAGCTCCTGGCTTACTTGTGATATCTCGTGTGAAGCCAATCGATCAGCTAATTTCAAGCGCATTGCGATGGCATCACCTTGTTCTGTGGAGGTCACTCGACCGCCATACAGCCAGACCACATACCTCACTTGCTCCAAGATGAGCTGGCACGTTCGCGGGTCTTCCGGTTGTCTGATCACCACGGTGAGTGACTGCGGTGGTGGCATCCTTGCCTCCTATTGCTGAATGGCTGTGGCAGTAATGAGCAGCGGGTAGTGCTTGATTCCAAGACGTTGCGCCAGATCATTCGAGGGGGCTGGGACCATCTGAAGGCCATCCGCCCAACGCTGCACCTCGGCAAAGCGTTCGGCGCTGGCTACATTCACTACGATCCCGACTGCGTGTAGTTGCTGCAGTTGGTCGCGGCGTTGCGAAAGCCAGGCTTTTGACATTGCGTCGTCGCCAATCAGGAATAGGGGCTGCAAGCCTGGTGCATTGATCACCCGGCCTTGTAGTTCTCCAGGTGTCAGTTGGTCAGAGCGCACTGGAAACGAACCTTGACCGCGCACGCCAATGTTTTCTAACGTTGCAGACTGGCCGGTAGGTTCTGGGACCAGGTCTTGGTAGTAGGGCAGGGCGGAAACGCCGCCATGATCTTCAACCACAATCAATGAGCTGGCATTCGCCATGATGGGCGAGATCGAACACAGCAACAGCATTAAGCTCAACAGTCTTTTCATGGGTTGTTCGCCATCAGGTTGATGCCGGTTACGCGGCTAAGGTGTTTGGCAAAGGCACGTCGGTAGCGTGCGGCAGGTTCACCACCAGCCGGTCGGTGGTACCGGCCAGCGGCCGTGATCCAGTCACCGCCCTTCGCCTTTTGCTCAGCCAGGATCTGGGCGGTAACCGAGAGGTTCTTGTAAGGATCCAAACCTTCGCAGGGAGAGCTGTAACGGTGACCATTGGCACCTATGTTGGTTTGGCCTAGACCGACGTCGACCCGACTGGGACCAGCGGTTTGAAGCGCAAGCATCAATGCTCTGCACGCATCGTTTCTGGTCGCAAACCGGTAACCGGCGCCGGCGACATTCAATGTCCAAGGCCAGGGCACTATTTGGCCGCGTAGTCGCGTGCCGCTCTCCTGCAGTGCGACGGAATAGAGCACCTCGGACGGAACGCCGGCAGGCAAGGCAATCAATTGATAGGCCGGTGGAGGGACCTCAGCGCTGTTGGCCAACGCCGCGCCCAACATAAAACAGCCTGCCAACACGGCGCGTACTACTGTCGCTGCCATTGCCCATTCACCTCGCGCACCACAGCAGGAAGCTCGCCGCCGAGCCCAAGGCCGAGCCAGCGGCCGGCATCGTGATTCAGTGTTATCTGGCGGCTGCGTACGCTGGTTGGTTCGATGCCAGCCAGGATTGCCCAGCGGCGGATGGTCTCGTCGTCTCCTTGGCTGCCCACGAAGTACAGATCGAAGGGTCGTTTCTGAGCCTGGAGGTCTTTCACCCGGGCAATACAGCTGGTGCAACTGTCTTGAACAAAAACGGCTAATCGACCTGAGCCTTTGAGAGCATTTGCCGCGCCGGGGGTTTTAGGAGACAGCGGCTCTGATGAAATTTGAATGACTTTTTCGTTGGGGTATAGGCGAGCGAAGGCTTGGTCATAGGCCTTTTGATAAGCCAGTTCCTTGTCGATACGTTGCCGTTCAGCTTGCACCTGCAGTTCAGCGTAACGCCGGCGTTCTTCCGCTGTTTTAGCTTCGATACCCAGTGCAGTCAGAGGGTCCAGTCCTGGTGAATAGATGCCCCGGGGCCCTTCCATAACGGTGCGATAGCGACTCCACTCTTGGGGTGTTAATCCCCACTCGCGGGCAAGTTCTGTCTGGCTGGCCCATTGAAAAGAGTTCTGGGTTTCGCTGTTCTGCGTGCTGGTGATGGACGTTGAAGGCCCTGGAGCAGCTGAGCAACCATAAGCCAGCACAATGGCTGCCAAGCCAATAATCAACGAGGCTTTTGAAGCATTCATTTTCTTTGAGAGTGTGAGAAGGTCATACATAGAGGAGGTCCTATTGCGCGACGGTTATGGTTTGCGGCGTTCCGGCCACCTCGAATCGTGCGGATTTGCCATCCAGAGCGTTTAGGCGCCAGGCCGTACCCGCCACGGCATCACCCGGTCGGATGAGGTAGATCTGGTTTAACTGCGTGCTGCCAGGCGGCGCTACGGACAAAAAACGCTCACCGCCCCTGTATTCAATACCGACGATGGTGAAGGGTGGCGCTTGCGGTGTGATAAGGCTGGTACTGAGCTTCTGAGCGGGACGAGGCTTGCGGACAACGGCTTTGGACTTGGACGGAGGAACTGCAGGTTGCTTGGTCTGGGCTTGGCTTAATTCGTGAACACGGCCATCGAGCAATTCGACATCTGCCTTGAGCACCACCAATTCACCAGAAGACGCGACATTACGAGAGAGATCTTGCACTGATTCGGTTGCTTGTTTCGCATAGGCCTGTGCGGCATCGATCCGATTTGACAGTGCTTGTTGTCCGGAGCGGAAGTCGTCGTTGCTGACCCACTGCTTGCCATCCATAGTGTCCAGCCGTTCATCGACTTTGCTCAGTCGCGTCAGCATTGCATCCAGGGATTCTTTATCAGCAGTCGTAGACATGCTGATCCTGAGAAGGGACAGTTGATGATGTTCATAGGCCAACATGCCTGTCAGGGCGACGAGGCAGAGGCTGAGTATCACAGTGGTTCGGGTAGGGCGTGGTAGGTTCATGAGCGTCCTCGCGCAAAAGCAAAGACACCCTCTCAAACCGGCGTATTAGGTGCAGTAGGAAATAGGTTTTTGGGGATGCTATGTTTTTAGACCTTACCGGTATTTAACGGTTTGCCTATGGGCAACCATGCATAGCGGCGGTCTAAGCCAGGCCGTGGCTAATCGGCCAAAAGCGGACACTAAGAAGGTGCACGATAGCTGATGCGCTTCAGCCTTCTGAATCGACGCCATTTACATTCAGATACACGTTTTTTACGGATTAGGCCTCGCGTTTATTGAGGCTTCCCTCGTGGCGACGAACGGTGGCTTCAGTAATTAGCGGATGTGACGAGAAAAATAAAACCCTGAGGAGCTTCACTATGATATTGCGCAAGCTAAACCTTGCTCCGCGCTCGGCGCTTTGCTTCGGATTTTTCTGCCTGATGATTATTGCGTTGGGGCTCACCGCGCTAAAGCAGGCGGCAAGCCTGAACGCTGCTGAAAAATTCGTAGAAACAAACGTTGTGCCTAGC
>Ga0182008_10000950_pt1 | contig 20191 bp, 12 predicted proteins | sample Sormic07211129_1_FD_120482 | JGI IMG/M metagenome (GOLD analysis project Ga0182008, IMG submission 120482) | Rhizosphere microbial communities from Sorghum bicolor, Mead, Nebraska, USA - 072115-129_1 metaG | ecosystem: Host-associated > Plants > Roots > Rhizosphere | place: USA: Nebraska...
GGTGTTCTGCGAGGTGTTCTCTCTGCAACGTACCGGAGGAGCCTTCCCACCCTCTTCGGGTGAGCATTCCGGCACTTTGTTAACTACTCACGCGTATGTCTACACACAAGACCGGCCCCGTTCTGAACGAACGGGGCCGTCTCACACCGTGTTCCCACCTTGCTCCCGCATGCCTTTCTACGAGGGTGGTACCTGGAGGAGTTCGTCCGGTGAACCGAGCCCGCGACCGGAGACCTTCCCGGGCACCGCCAGTGCCGCGATCGCCCTGGACACCTGGGCCGGCGTCGCCCCGGGACGGTCGGCCAGATAGAGCGCGGCCGTGCCCGTCACATGCGGGGTCGCCATCGACGTACCGGACAAGGTGGCCTTCGCGGTGTCGCTCGCGTAGGAGTCCGAGGTGATCGACACGCCGGGGGCGAACACGTCGACGGCCGAGCCGAAGTTCGAGAAGCTCGCCCGTGCGTCCGTCCGGTCGGTCGCGCCGACCGTGAGGGCCTCCGGGACGTCCGCCGGGGAGTAGAGCGCGGCCGGCAGCCCGTCGTTCCCGGCGGCGACGGCGTAGGTGACACCGGAGGCGATGGAGTTGCGGACGGCCGCGTCCAGCTGGGCGTTGTGGTAGCCGCCGAGGCTGAGGTTGGCGACCGCCGGTTTCCTTGCGTGCCTGGTCACCCAGTCGATGCCGGCGATGACCTGGGACGTCGTGCCGGACCCGTCGGCGCCGAGGACCTTCACGGCGACCACCTTCGCCTTCTTCGCGACCCCGTACGCCGTCCCGGCGATGGTCCCCGCCACATGGGTGCCGTGGCCGTTGCCGTCGTCGGCCGTCTTGTCGTTGCCGACGAAGTCCCAGCCGTAGCTCGCCCGGCCGCCGAAGTCCTTGTGCGTGATCCGGATGCCGGTGTCGATCACGTACGCCGTCACTCCGGCGCCCGCGGACTCGGGCCAGGTGTAGGTCCTGTCCAGCGGCAGACTCGGCTGGTCGATCCGGTCCAGACCCCAGGACGGCGGGTTCTTCTGCGTGTGGTCGAGGCTGACCCTGGTGTCCTGGACGACCGAGGCGACCTGGGAGTCGGCCGCGAGGAGCTTCGCCTGTCTCTCGTCGGCCCGGATCGCGTAGCCGTTGAGGACCGTGCCGTAGGTGTGGCTTATTTTCGCCCCGTACTTCTCGGCGATGCCCTTTCCGGTCGCCGACGGAGCCTTCGTACCCCCCTTGAGTGTCACCAGGTAACTTCCGCTGACCGAGCCGGGCTCCCCGGCCCCGAGTATCCGCCCCTGAGGTACGGCGTGCGCGGGCAGGGTCATGGCCGAAAGCGCGACCGCACAGGTCACCGCCGTGAGGCCCCCCACCCGGCGCAGACGCCGTGTTCGCGTCCGTGCCATGGTCGTTATCCCCCTCCATTGGCTCACTTCGCAGCCTCTCGTGGGGTGCAGAAGGTCCACAAGAGGGCCTACGGGGGCAGAATCGGCCATGTCGTCCATGTGTCGATGTGGGGGACCGGTGAAGGTTGCGCTCGTTTCCGGACTGTGTACGACTCTGTCGTGCTCTTGGACGTGCCGTGGTGACGGAGCCCTCCGCACCGATAACGTCGGAGGTGACGACGAGACGCACACCGCCGTGCGTCCGCACAGCGACACGCGTCGAGGTGGAAAGTGAAGGCGATCCGTCGGTTCACCGTCCGTCCCGTTCTCCCCGAACCCCTCCGGCCGCTCAGCGATCTGGCCCGCAATCTGCGCTGGTCCTGGCATGCGGAGACCCGTGACCTCTTCCAGTCCGTCGACCCCGAGCGCTGGGCCGCCTCGGAGTGCGATCCCGTACGGCTGCTGGGCAGTGTGTCGCCGGCCCGGCTGGCGGAGCTGGCGGAGGACCGCCGTTTCCTGCGCCGGCTGACGGCGGTCGCCGACGACCTGGCCGACTACGTGGGCGGTGACCGCTGGTACCAGGCCCAGCCGGGCGGGCTCCCCGCCGCCGTCGCCTACTTCTCGCCCGAGTTCGGCATCACCGCGGCCCTGCCCCAGTACTCGGGCGGCCTCGGCATCCTGGCCGGCGACCACCTCAAGGCGGCCAGCGATCTGGGGGTGCCCCTGATCGGTGTCGGCCTCCTGTACCGGCACGGCTACTTCCGCCAGACCCTCTCCCGGGACGGCTGGCAGCAGGAGCACTACCCGGTCCTCGACCCCAACGAGCTGCCGGTCGCCCAGCTGAAGGAGCCCGACGGCACGCCCGCCCAGGTCTCCCTCGCCCTGCCCGGCGGCCGGCGGCTGCACGCCCGTGTCTGGCTCGCCCAGGTCGGCCGGGTGCCGCTGCTGATGCTGGACTCCGACGTGGAGGAGAACGACCTCGGCGAGCGCGGGGTGACCGACCGGCTCTACGGCGGCGGCAGCGAACACCGTCTGCTGCAGGAGATGCTGCTCGGCATAGGCGGTGTGCGGGCGGTGCGCACGTACTGCAGGCTCACCGGCCACCCGGCACCGGAGGTGTTCCACACCAACGAGGGGCACGCCGGCTTCCTCGGCCTGGAGCGGATCGCCGAACTCTGCGACGAGGGGCTGGACTTCGACTCGGCCCTCGAAGCCGTCCGGGCGGGGACCGTCTTCACCACCCACACCCCGGTCCCGGCCGGTATCGACCGCTTCGACCGCGAACTCGTCGCCCACCACTTCGGCCCCGACGCCGAACTCCCGCGCATCGACGTCCAACGCGTCCTGAATCTGGGCATGGAGACCTATCCCGGCGGCGAGCCCAACCTCTTCAACATGGCGGTGATGGGCCTGCGCCTGGGCCAACGCGCCAACGGGGTCTCCGTGTTGCACGGCCAGGTCAGCCGGGAGATGTTCTCCGGCCTGTGGCCGGGCTTCGACCCGGAGGAGGTGCCGATCACCTCCGTCACCAACGGCGTCCACGCCCCCACCTGGGTCGCCCCCGAGGTGTTCCGCCTCGGCGCCCGGCAGATCGGCGCCCAGCGCACCGAGGACGCGCTGACCGTCGGCGGCTCGGACCGCTGGGACGCGGTCGGTGACATCCCCGACCAGGACATCTGGGAGCTGCGCCGCAACCTGCGCGAGCAGCTGGTCGACGAGGTACGGCAGCGGCTGCGGGCCTCCTGGCGGCAGCGCGGGGCCGGGACCGCCGAGCTGGGGTGGATCGACGGGGTGCTCGACCCGGACGTCCTCACCATCGGATTCGCGCGCCGTGTCCCCTCGTACAAACGCCTGACGCTGATGCTCCGCGACCGCGACCGGCTGATGGACCTTCTGCTGCACCCCGAGCGCCCGATCCAGATCGTGGTGGCCGGCAAGGCGCACCCGGCGGACGACGGCGGAAAGCGCCTGGTCCAGGAGCTGGTCCGGTTCGCCGACGATCCGCGGGTCCGCCACCGCATCGTCTTCCTCCCCGACTACGGCATGGCGATGGCGCAGAAGCTCTACCCGGGCTGCGACATCTGGCTCAACAACCCGCTCCGTCCCCTGGAGGCCTGCGGCACGTCCGGCATGAAGGCGGCGCTCAACGGCTGCCTCAACCTCTCCGTCCTGGACGGCTGGTGGGACGAGTGGTTCCAGCCCGACTTCGGCTGGGCGATCCCCACCGCGGACGGGGTGGGCACGGACCCCGACCGGCGCGACGACATAGAGGCCGCGGCCCTCTACGACCTCCTGGAACAGCGCGTGACTCCGCGCTTCTACGAGCGCGGCCGGCACGGCCTGCCCGACCGCTGGATCGAGATGGTCCGCCAGACCCTGACCCTTCTGGGCCCCAAGGTGCTGGCCGGCCGTATGGTCCGCGAATACGTGGAGCGCCTGTACACCCCGGCCGCGCACGCGCACCGCGCGATGGACGTCGACTCCGCGCGCGAACTCGCCGCCTGGAAGGCGCGGGTGCGGTCCGCCTGGCCGGGCGTCAAGGTGGACCATGTGGAGACCTCGGCCGCCACCCCCACCGCCGAACTCGGCACGACCCTCGCCCTGCGGGTCCGGGTCGGTCTGGGCGAACTGGGCCCCGAGGACGTCGAGGTCCAGGCCGTCTCGGGCCGCGTCGACACCGACGACGGCATCGCGGACGCGACGACGGTCCCGCTGAAACCGGCGGGCGGACCGGACCCGGAGGGACGCTGGGTCTACGAGGGCCCGCTCTCCCTCGACCGCACGGGCCCCTACGGCTACACGGTCCGCATCCTCCCGACCCACCGCCTGCTGGCGTCGCCCGCGGAGCTGGGCCTGGTGACGGTGCCGGGTGAGGAGACGGGGGAGGGGGCCGGCGTGCTGATGAGGTGACGGGTGTGTCGGCGCGGGTGACCGGCTCCTCCGGACGCCGGTCGCGGCACTTCAGCCCGTCCGGCGTTTGAGGGCGAGGCCGTTCAGGCCGAAAGCGGGGGTCCGGGGGCGGCAGCCCCCGGACGGCGCCCCCGAACTCCCGCTCAGCCCTCGGAGAGCGGCGCGCACAAGCGCCGTAGGACCTTGCCGCACCGCCGCGCGTACGCCCCCTGCAGCCCCCGGGTCGCCGGACCGCCCGCCCGCGCGTACCACTTCGCCGGGCGGCTGAACGCCGTGACCGTCAGCCACACCGTGCCGTCTCCCGTGCGCTCCACGACGAACCGCTCCTCGCCGCACTCCGGGTGGCCGGTCAGGGTGCCGTACGCCCAGCCGGTGCGGCGGGGTTCCTCGACCGTGTAGACGACCCGGCACGGCGCCTTGATCATGCCGGCGAGGGTGACGGTGACGTCGACGTCGGGGGCCGCGCGGTCCGCGCTCGCGTCGATGCCGACGCCCAGCTCACGGTGCAGCTCCCAGGACATCACCGCCTCGGAGGCTCTCCGGAAGACCTTCTCGCCCTCGCCGACACGCGTGCGGACATGGAGGGGATGGAATCCCGGCGGGCAGAAACCGCCGCGCCGGGTCGCGCCGACGTCGTCGTACGTGTATTCGCTCGGGGGCATGGGTCACAAGAGTAGGGCGGTACCCGGGGATGCCTTCGCCCCGGGTACCGCCCGCCAACCCGCTTCGGGCTAGCTGACGTTGACGGCGGACCAGGCCGCCGCGACCGCCTTGTACTCGGTGCTGCCGGAGCCGTACAGGGCGGAGGCCGCCGAGAGCGTGCCCGTGCGCGCCGCCTTGTAGTTCGTGGTCGACGTGAAGTACGTCGTCAGCGCCTTGTACCAGATCTGCAGCGCCTTGTCCCGGCCGATGCCGGTGACCGTGGAGCCGTTGGACGTCGGGGAGTTGTAGCTCACCCCGTTGATCGTCTTCGCGCCGCTGCCCTCGGACAGCAGGTAGAAGAAGTGGTTGGCGACACCGGACGAGTAGTGGACGTCCAGGTTGCCGACGGAGGAGGACCAGGAGTCCGCCGAGCCGCCGTCCTTGCTGGGCTTGTCCATGTAGCGCAGCGGGGTGCCGTCGCCGTTGATGTCGATCTTCTCGCCGATGAGGTAGTCACCGGGGTCGGAGGCGTTGTTGGCGTAGAACTCCACGCCGGTGCCGAAGATGTCGGACGTCGCCTCGTTGAGGCCGCCGGACTCACCGCTGTAGTCCAGGCCCGCGGTGTTGGCGGTGACGCCGTGGCTCATCTCGTGGCCGGCCACGTCCAGCGAGGTCAGCGGGTGGGTGTTGCTGTCACCGTCGCCGTAGGTCATGCAGAAGCAGCTGTCGTCCCAGAACGCGTTCACGTACGAGCTGCCGTAGTGGACGCGGGAGTAGGCGCCGACGCCGTCGTTCTTGATGCCGGAGCGGCCGAAGGTGGCCTTGTAGAAGTCCCAGGTCTCCTGCGCGCCGTAGGCGGCGTCGGCGGCGGCCGTCACGTCGGTGCTGGAGCTGGAGGCGGTGCCGGTGCCCCACGTGTTGGTGGTGTTGGTGAACAGCGTGCCCTTGCCGGAGCTGGAGCTGTGCTTCAGGTTGTACGTCTTGTGGTTGCCGCGCGAGGCGTCGGCCAGCGAGTACGTCGAACCCGACAGCGTGGTGGTGAGGCTGACCGTGCCCGAGTACAGCGTCTTGCCGGTGCCGGTCGCGTTCTCGATGCCCTGGTACTCGAAGAGCTTCTTGCCGGTCGCGGCGTCGGTGATGACGTGCAGCTGGTTCGGGGTGCCGTCGTCCTGGAGGCCGCCGACGATCGTCTCGTAGGCGAGGACGGGCTTGCCGGAAGCGGCCCAGATCACCTTGCGGGCGCCGTCGGCGGCCGACCTGGTGGAGCCCAGCGCTCTGGCGGCGCTGACGGCCTGCTTCTCGGCCTTGGCCGGGGTGAGGGCCGCCTTGAGCGAGGCGACCTTGATGGCCGCCTTGGTCGCCTTGGTGACGCCTTGGGTCGCACCGGACCCGGCGGTGTGGACGACGAGGTCGCCGCCGAGGACCGGCAGGCCCGCGTAGGTGCGCTCGTAGCGGGTGTGGGTGGTGCCGTCGGCGTCCTTGACGACGTCCTTGACGACCAGCTTCTCCTTGGCGCCGAGGCCTATCTTCTGCGCGGTCCGGGCGGCGTCCGTCTGCGCCTTCTGGATGAGGGCGACGCGGGTCGCGGCGGACAGGGCCGTCGGGGCGGCGGCGGGACGAGCTGCGGCCGAGGTCTCCACCGGGGTCTGGGCGGCGGCCGTACCGGTGGTCAGACCGGTGGTGAGCAGGGCTCCGGCGGCGACGGCGGTCGCGATGGCCAGAGCAGAGCGCTTGTGACGCGCGTAGAGGGGGTCACACAAGCTCCTTGTGGTGGGGGAGTCCGGCTCGGCCGTGGGGTTGGCGGGCCGGGGTTGCTGTGAGGTTGTGCGGCGGTTGTGAAAAAGGGTGGCATCAAGACGCGTACATGTCAGGACCTCGAAGTGATGTTGACTGAAAAGTGATGTCCGAATGAACATTGCAGGCATGTAAACCCGATGGGTCATGGTCAATGGACAACCAACGGCCCGTAAGGCGGCGGCAAAAAGAGGGCGCCGCCCCGGAGGCGTGAACCACCGGGACGGCGCCTTGATGCCGAGCTCGGGACCCGTTCGGGCCCCCTGTCTACGGGAAGGTGAGCTTCCAGCTGTTGATGGTGCCGACGTCCTGCGCGGCCTGGTCCTGGACCTTCAACTTCCAGGTGCCATTGGCCGATTCGGAGGAGGCGTTCACCGTGTAGGTGTCCGTCACGTCGTCCGCCGAGTCGGAGGAGCTGAAGTTCTTCAGCCGGTACGAGGTCCCGGACGGGCCGACCAGATCGATCACCAGGTCGCCGCGCCAGGTGTGGCTGATGTTCGGCGTCACCTGGAGGTTGCTCGGGGCGTTCCCGGTCCGGCCGGAGACGGTGATGGACGAGGTGACGGCCGGCCCGTTGTCCGGAACCGACACCGGGGTCGTGCTCTCGTACGACGTCCCGGTCCCGCCGCCGCCCCCGCCGGAGCGCGCGCCGACCGCCACGGCCGCCCACGCGTCCTGCACCGTCTTGTACTCGGTGGACGTGGTGCCGTAGAGCTCGCCGGCCGCCGCGAGGGTGCCGGTGCGGGCCGCCGCGTAGTTGGTGGTGGAGGTGAACTTCGTGGTCAGCGCCCGGTACCAGATCTGCAGCGCCTTGTCCCGGCCGATGCCGGTGACCGGAAGCCCGTCCGCGGTCGGCGAGTTGTAGCTGACGCCGTTGATGACCTTGGCGCCGCTGCCCTCCGACAGCAGGTAGAAGAAGTGGTTGGCGACACCGGACGAGTAGTGCACGTCCAGGTTGCCCACACCCGAGTACCAGCTGTCCTTCGACGAACCGTCCTTGCTGGGCTTGTCCATGTAGCGCAGCGGGGTGCCGTCGCCGTTGATGTCGATCTTCTCGCCGATGAGGTAGTCACCGGGGTCGGAGGAGTTGTTGGCGTAGAACTCCACACCGGTGCCGAAGATGTCGGACGTCGCCTCGTTCAACCCGCCCGACTCGCCGGAGTAGTTGAGGCCCGCGGTGTTCGACGTGACGCCGTGGCTCATCTCGTGGCCGGCCACGTCCAGCGAGGTCAGCGGGTCCGCGTTGCCGGAGCCGTCGCCGTAGGTCATGCAGAAGCAGCTGTCGTCCCAGAACGCGTTCACGTACGCGTTGCCGTAGTGGACGCGGGAGTAGGCGCCGACGCCGTTGTTCTTGATGCCGGAGCGCCCGAAGGTGTTCTTGTAGAAGTCCCAGGTGACCGCCGCGCCGTAGTGGGCGTCCGCGCCGGCGGTGGCCGCGTTGGACGTCGTCCCGTTGCCCCAGGTGTTGCTGGTCTGCGAGAACAGTGTCCCGGTGCCGGAGGTGCCGCGGTTGAGGTTGTACGTCTTGTGGTTGCCGCGGTCGCCGTCGGTCAGGTTGTAGTTCGAGCCCGACTGGGTCGTCGTCAGCGAGACCGTGCCGCTGTACTGGGTGTTGCCGGTGCCGGTCGCGTTCTCGACGCCCTGGTACTCGTAGAGCTTCTTGCCGGTGGCCGCGTCGGTGATGACGTGCAGCTGGTTCGGGGTGCCGTCGTCCTGGAAGCCGCCGATGACGGTCTCGTAGGCGAGGACCGGCTTGCCCGAGGCCGCCCAGATCACCTTGCGGGCGCTGTCCGCGGCGGACTTGGTCCCGCCGAGGGCCTTGGCGCGCTTGACGGCCTGCTGCTCGGCGGCCGCCTTGGTGACGTCCGGGGTGAGGGACGCGACCTTGATCGGCGCGCTGGTCGCCTTGACGACCCGCTCGGTGGCGCCCGACTTGGCACTGTCGACGATCAGGTCGCCGCCGAGGACCGGCAGACCGCCGTAGGTGCGCTCGTAGCGGGTGTGCAGCGTCCCGTCGGCGTCCTTGACGACGTCCCGGGCGACCAGCTTCTCCTTCGCGCCGAGGCCTATGTCCTGGGCGGTCCGGGTGTGCGCGCTGTCCGCGTCGCGCAGCAGCTCGGCGCGCTGTGAGGGGGAGAGCTTGACGGCCGCGTGGGCCGGATCGCCCTTCACGGCCGAGGAGCCGGCCGGGGCGGCGGACGCGGCGCCCGACTGGACGGCCGCGGCGAGCAGAGCGCTGACGCCGACTACGGCGAGGGTGTGGCAGGTGCGTCTGCGAGAGGAACTGCTTCTCAACACTGACTCCTTCTGCGTGGCCGCGGATCACACGGCCAGGGGAGATCCGGACGGTGGGTCGACCGTCCGGGCAGAACTAGGGGTGGAGCTGTGGGGTTGCTGTGTTGAAGCTGTGGGAAGGGTGGCAGGAGAATCCGGTCTTGTCAGGGGCGCGTCATGAACTTGGCCGGATTTGGTTCGTTGTCCGGTGGTTCATGTTCGATATGCGGACTCACTGTTGGATCCTGAGCGGTGACCGGCTCCTGCGGTGACCGGCTTCTGCGGTGACCCGCTGCTACGACGGCTCGCCGTGCCAGGTGTGCCACAGCGCCGCGTACGCCCCGTCCGCCGCCACCAGCTCGTCGTGGGTACCGAGTTCGGTGAGCCGGCCGCCCTCCATCACCGCCACCCGGTCCGCGTCATGGGCGGTGTGGAGGCGGTGGGCGATCGCGATGACGGTGCGGCCTTCGAGTACGGCGGCCAGCGCGCGCTCGGTGTGCCGGGCGGTGGTCGGGTCGAGCAGCGCCGTCGCCTCGTCGAGGATCAGGGTGTGCGGGTCCGCCAACACCACGCGGGCGAGCGCCAGTTGCTGCGCCTGGGAACCGTCGGTACGCGCCCCGCCCTCCCCGAGCCGGGTGTCCAGCCCGTCGGGCAGCTCCCGCACCCAGTCGTCGGCCCCCACGGCCGTCAGCGCCGCCCACAACTCCTGGTCCGTGGCGGTGGGTTCGGCGACCAGGAGGTTCTCGCGGACCGTGCCGAGGAACACATGGTGCTCCTGGGTGACCAGGACGACCTGACGGCGCAGCTGCTCGGGCCCCAGACCGGCGACCGGGACACCGCCGACGGTCACCGTGCCCCCGGTGGGGGCGTCCACACCGGCGAGCAGGCGGCTGAGGGTCGTCTTGCCGGCGCCCGACGGGCCCACGACGGCCAGTCGCTCGCCGGGCCGCACGGTCAGATCGACGCCGTGCAGGACCTCGCCGCCGCGGTCGTAGGCGTAGCGGACGGAGGTGACGTCGATGCGGTCGCCGTCCGGGACGGGCGAGCCGGCGCCCGGGTCGGTCCGCGGCGCCGCGGCCAGCCCCTCCACCCGGGCGAACGAGGCGTTGCTGCTCTGCAGTTGCTCGACCCGCATCAGGATCTGGTCCAGCGGCTCGGTGAACTGGCGCAGATACAGCGCGGCCGACACCACCACCCCCAGACCCACCGCGCCGTGCGCGTGCAGCACCCCGCCCACCAGCAGCACTCCCGCCACCGGGATCGTGTACGACACCTCGACCGCCGGGAAGAACACCGAGCGCAGGAACAGCGTGTACAGCCGGGTGCGCCGGGACGTCTCCAGCGCGTCCCGGCTCGCCCTGATCCGCCGCTCCTGGAGCCGGAACGCCTCCACCGTGCGCGCCCCGGTCGCGGTCGCGGCGAGGATCTCGGCGACCTCCGAGGTGGCCGCGCCCTCGGCCAGGTAGCCGGCCCTCGCCCGGCGCAGATACCACCGCAGGGCGAACCAGATCGGGGTGAGCGCGACCACGCCGAACAGGCCGAGCAGGGGGTCCAGCGCGAACACCGCGCCCATGACGAACAGCGCCTGCACGGAGTTGACGAGCAGATCGGGGCCGACGTCGCGCAGGGTGGTGCCGACGGTGCTCACGTCCGCGGTGCCGCGCGCGGTGAGGTCGCCGGCGCCGGCCCGCTCCACCACCGACGCGGGCAGCGCGAGCACCCGGTCGACGTACTCCTCGCGGACCCGGGCCAGGGTGCGCTCGCCGAAGCGGTGGCCGACGTAGAGGGCCCAGCGGGCGAGGAGGAGCTGGGCCAGCGAGCAGACGACGATGCCGAGGGCGAGGTGGTCCACGGCGCCGACGCCGTGTCCGGCCCGGACCTCGTCGATGATCTTCCCGAGCAGCCAGGGGCCGGCCAGGCCCGCCGCCGCGGCCAGTGAGTTGAGGACGAGCGCGGCGGCGAAGGCCCTTCGGTCGGCGCGCATCAGACGGAGCATGGCACGGCGTACGGCGGCGGGTTCGGCGACCGGGAGGTGTGCGGTGGAAGAGGTCACCGTACGACCTCCTCGTCCACGTCCCTCGCCACGAGGGCGCGGTAGCCGGGGTCTTCCGCGAGCAGCTGCCGATGGGTGCCGGTGGCGGCGAGTCTGCCCTCGACCAGGTAGTGGACGGTGTCGACCCGGTCCAGCAGCAAGGGGGAGGTGGTGGTGATCACCGTGGTCCGGCCTTCGCGGACCGCCCGGAGGCGCTGGGCGACCAGGGCTTCCGTGTGGGCGTCCAGGGCGGAGGTCGGTTCGGTGGCGAGGAGTACTTCCGGCTCGGCCGCCAGGGCCCTTGCGAGGCGGATGCGCTGGCGCTGGCCGCCGGAGAGGTTGCGGGCCTGTGCGGTCAGTGGTGAGTCGAGGCCGTCGGGGAGGCCCTGCACGATGTCGTCCGCGACGGCTGCGTGGAGGTTGTGGAGCAGGCGCGCCTCAGGGGGTGCCGAACAAGTGCCGCCCACCGCGCCGTCCACCGCGCCGTCCACCGCGCCGTCCGCTGCGCCGCCCACTGCGCCGCCCACTGCGTTGCGCAGGGTGTCCGCGAACAGGTCGGCCTCGTTGTCGGCCACCAGGATGCGGCTCCTGACCTCGGCCACGGGGATGTCATCCAGCCGTACCCCGCCCCAGGTCGCCCTCGACGGCAGGTACCGTCCCAGGCGGTCGATCACCGTGGCGGCGTCCGCGGGGCGGGCGCCCACCAGGGCCGTCAGGCGGCCGGGGAGTACCCGTATGCCCGATTCGGGGTCGTGCAGGACCGATGGCCGTGCGGGGGCCGGGTGGGTGCCGTGGTCCGGTTCGGGCCGCAGAGCCAGCAGGCGTACGACCCTTCGGGCGGCCACCACGCCCCGGTTGAGCTCGTAGGTCATCTGGACGAAGAAGGCCACCGGGCCCACCAGCACCGCCACATAGCCGTACACCGCGACCAGCTCGCCCACGCTGATGTCCCCCTGGGCGGCCAGGCGGGCCGCCAGCCAGGTCACCACGGCCAGGAACAGGGTCGGCAGGCCGAAGCCGAAGGCCTGCATCCAGCTGGCCACCGCGCCGACCCGGTAGCCCTGGACCCGCAGGTGCTGCGAGTCGCGGCGGAACGCGTCCGCGAACAGGCCCTTGCCGCCGAGGCCGTTGAGCACCCGCAGGCCGCCCGCGAGGTCGCCGATACGGGCCGTCAGGACACCCTGGCGCTGACGGTACTCGGACTCGGCGCCCTGCAGGCGGACGGTCAACGGGCCCGCGCAGAGGGCGATCAGGGGCACCCCCAGCAGGACGACGGCGGCGAGGGCGGCCGAGATGGACAGGAGCAGGCCGGCCACCACCGCGTAGACGACCAAGGCTCCGGCGCCCGGGCCCACGACGGTCAGGGCTTGCGCGATCGTCTGCACATCGCCCACGCCGATCGTGACGACCTCCCCGGCACCCACCCGGCGCGGCAGCGCGGCGCCCAGGCGGACGGCGTGTCCGACGACCACCTTGACCGTGCGGAAGTTGGCGTCCATCCGCACCCGGGTCATGGTGCGGTGCCGCATGATGCTCAGCCAGGCGTTGAACGCGCCGACCACGAACAGCGCCCCGGTCCACCAGGCCAGCACCCCGAGGTGTCCCGGCACCAGCCCGTCGTCGATCGCCCGGGACATCAGGTACGGCGCCGCCGCCATCAGCACCATCCAGACGCTGGAGAGCAGCGCCCCGGTGACGCATCTGCCGAGCTGACGCCGGACCAGCCACCACAGGTAGTGCCAGCCACCACGGCAGTCGGGCTCGCCGGGATCCTCGTACGCGTCGATCACCTGTCCCCCTGGAAGCTCATGCCAGACTCTCCCGCCATGCCCGGTGCAGATCCGCGAACCGGCCCGTCCCCGCGACGAGTTCGGCCGGAGAGCCGTCCTCGACGATCCGCCCGTGCTCCATGACCAGTACCCGGTCCGCGATCGCGACCGTCGACAGACGGTGGGCGATCACCACGGCCGTGCGGCCGCGCAGCACCGTCGACATGGCGCGCTGCACGGCCCGTTCGCCCGGGATGTCGAGCGAGCTGGTCGCCTCGTCGAGGATGAGCACCGCCGGATCGTCCAGCAACGCCCGCGCGAACGCGACGAGTTGGCGCTGGCCCGCGGAGATACGGCCGCCCCGCTTGCGTACGTCCGTGTCGTAGCCGTCCGGCAGCGCGCTGATGAACTCGTGCGCGCCGATCGCCTTCGCGGCCCGCTCGATCTCCTCCCGGGTCGCGTCCGGCCGCCCGATGGCGATGTTCTCGGCGACCGTGCCGGAGAACAGGAACGCCTCCTGTGTCACCATCACCACCCCGCGCCGCAGCTCGGGCACGGTCAGGTCGCGCAGGTCGACGCCGTCCAGCAGGACCCGTCCCGCGGAAGGGTCGTAGAAACGGGCGAGGAGCTTGGCCAGGGTCGACTTGCCGGCGCCCGTGGAGCCGACGACGGCGACCGTCTGTCCGGCGGGCAGCGTGAGGTCGAAGCGGGGCAGGACCTCGCCGCCGGTGCGGTAGCCGAAGCGGACGGCGTCGAAGACGACCTCACGGCCCGGGTGCTCGCTCGCCGGCGCGGGCAGGGAGCGGGGGGCGGCGGGCGGCGGCACCGACGGGGTCTGCGCCAGCAGGCCGGCGATCTTCTCCAGGGAGGCCGCCGCCGACTGGTAGGCGTTGAGGAACATGCCCAGCCGGTCGATGGGGTCGTAGAGCCGGCGGAGGTAGAGGACCGCGGCGGCCAGGACACCCAGTTCGAGGGAGCCGCCCGCCACCCGGTAGGCGCCCCACAGCACGATCAGGGCGACGGCCGTGTTGGCGACCAGCCGGGAGCCGACCACATAGCGGGCCATCTCCAGGAGCGCGTCGCCGTTCGTCCGCTCATGGCGCCTGTTCAGGACACCGAAGTCCCGGTCGTTGGCCGCCTCGCGCCGGAACGCGCGCACCGGACGGATGCCGTTCATCGTCTCGACGAACTTCACGATGACGGCCGCGATCGCCGTGGAGCGGACCCGGTACACCCGGCCGGCGCGCCGCTGGTAGAGCCGTACGAGGAGGTGGAGCGGCACGAAGGACACCACCGCGACCGCGCCGAGCCCCAGGTCCAGCCAGAGCAGCATCGCCGAGATGTAGACGAAGGACAGGACGACCGTCACCAGCTCCTGAAGGCCCTCGTTCAGCAGCTCCCGCAGCGACTCCACGTCCGTGGTGGACCGGGAGATCAGGCGGCCGCTCGTGTAGCGCTCATGGAAGTCGATGCTCAGCGCCTGCGCGTGCCGGAAGATCCGCCCGCGCAGATCCAGGAGCACGTCCTGGCTCACGCGCGCGGAGGCCATGAGGAACGCCGACTGCAGCCCACCGGAGACCAGCGCGCACAGCCCGTAGGCCACGGCCACCGCGATCAACGGCCCGTGGTCGTCGCGCTCCAGCGCCGGTACGGCGTTGTCGATCGCGTACGCCACCAGCAGCGGGCCCGCCTGCACGGCCGCCTGCTGGAGCAGCAGCAGGACGGTGGTGAGGGCGACCCGTCCCCTCATCGGCGCGAGCAGCGAGCGCAGAAGCGTGGCCGTCGCACCCGGCGGAGTGGGCAGGACGTCCCGGTCGAAGGGGTCGCCGGCGCCCTCGGGGCGGGGGAGGTCGGGCTCGTCGTCGGGCGTGGTGACGGAGGTGGTGGGAGCCGTCATCGGTCGTGGTCCTCCGCTTCCCCGGTGCCGGACATCAGGTGGGCGTACTCGGCGTTGGTGCGCAGCAGTTCGTGATGGGTGCCGACGGCGGTGATACGGCCGCCGGAGAGCAGGGCGACCCGGTCGGCGAGCAGTACGGTGGAGGGGCGGTGCGCCACGATCAGCGCCGTGGTCTGCGCCAGCACCTCCCGCAGCGCGGCCTCCACGGCGGCCTCGGTGTGCACGTCCAGCGCGGAGAGCGGATCGTCGAGCACGAGGAACCTGGGTCTTCCCACGACCGCCCGCGCGAGGGCGAGGCGCTGGCGCTGGCCGCCGGAGAGGCTGAGCCCCTGTTCGCCGACCTGGGTCCCGGTGCCCTGGGGCAACGCGTGCGCGAACTCCGCCTGGGCCACGGAGAGGGCGCGGTTCAGCTCGGCGTCCCCGGCCTGTTCGTCGGCGCCCATGAGGACGTTCTCACCGACGCTCGCGGAGAAGAGGGTGGGCTCTTCGAAGGCCACGGAGACTCGGGAGCGGAGTTCCTCGCGGGACATGGCGGTGATGTCCTCGCCGTCGAGCGTGATGCGGCCGGCGGTGAGCTCGTGGAGGCGGGGGACCAGGGCGGTGAGGGTGGTCTTGCCGCTGCCCGTGGCACCCACGAGGGCCATGGATTCGCCGGAGCGGATGTGGAGGTCCACGCGGTCGAGGGTGGGGGGTGAGTCGGGGGAGGCGTCCGGGTAGCGGAAGGAGACGGAGGTGAACTGCAGGCCGTCGCTGTCGGGGGCGCGGAGGTCGGGGCTGCTCGCGCCCCGCGGCGGAGCCGCACACCGATGCGGTCCCGCGCCCTTCTGAAGCGCCTCCTGCTCCGGGGCTTCGTCCATGACCTCGAAGTAGCGCTCCGTCGCGGTCGCCGCCTCCTGGCTCATCGCCAGCAGGAAGCCGATCGAGTCCACCGGCCAGCGCAGCGCCAGGGCCGTCGACAGGAAGGCGACCAGGGCGCCCGCTGACAGGTCGCCGTCCGCGACCTGGACCGTGCCCAGGACCAGTGCCGCCCCGATCGCCAGCTCCGGGAGGGTCACGATGACGCCCCAGATGACGGCCAGGAGGCGGGCCTTGCGCAGTTCCGTGGTCCGGAGCTTGCGTGAGAGCTCCCGGAAGGCCAGGGCCTGGCTGCGGTGGCGGCCGAAGCCCTTGATGATGCGGATGCCGAGCACGCTCTCCTCGACCACCGTCGTCAGATCGCCGACCTGGTCCTGGGCGCGGCGCGCCACTCGCGCGTACCGCTTCTGGACCACCACGCAGGTGACGATCACGGGGACGGCCGGACCGAGGATCACCAGCCCCAGCGTCCAGTCCTGCGTCAGCATGATGATCACGCCGACCAGGATGGTCACGGCGTTGACCAGCAGGAAGGTCAGCGGGAAGGCGAGGAACTGGCGCAGCAGCATCAGATCGGTCGTGCCGCGGGACAGGAGCTGGCCCGAGGCCCAGCGGTCGTGGAAGGCGACCGGCAGCCGCTGGAGGTGGCGGTACAGGTCGGCCCGCATCCCCGCCTCGACACCCGACAGGGGCCGCGCCACCAGCCAGCGGCGCAGCCCGAACAGCAGCGCCTCCGCGATGCCGAGGAGGAGCAGGTAGAGCGCGCCGAGCCAGACGCCCGCCGGGTCCCGGTCGGCCACCGGACCGTCCACCATCCACTTCAGGACGAGCGGGATCACCAGGCCCGCGCAGGAGGCGAGCACCGCGACGAACGCGGCGGTCATCAGCCGCGCCCGCACCGGCCGCACATAGGGCCACAGACGCAGCAGGGTTCGTACGGCCGATCGGTCCTTGGTGGTTGCACGTGTCGTGGGCATCACTGGTGAGAGTACGGATCGCCACTGACAACGCCCACCGACTTTTGGCCGGACCGGGCTCGGGCGCTGCTCCTACTACCTGCGTGTTCGAAGGGCCGGACGCGGCGGCCCGAGGGGTCGTAGCCGCGCATCAACCGATCGGTTGATGCGCGGTCGAGCGCCTTGGGCGATGTGGTGGACGGGGCCTCGCCGGAACCCTGGATCCATGCCTGTCATCGAAGTCAGCGAGCTGCGCAAGACCTACAGCGGCCGAGCCGTGGTCGACGGTGTCTCCTTCGCCGTGGAGGAGGGCGAGATCTTCGGGATCCTCGGCCCGAACGGCGCCGGCAAGACCACCACCGTCGAGTGCGTCGAGGGGCTCAGGGTCCCGGACGCCGGCCGGGTCCGGGTGACCGGCCTCGACCCCGTCGCCGACCACGCGCGCGTGGCGCGCGTCCTGGGCGCGCAGCTCCAGGAGAGCGAGCTGCAGCCCAAACTCACCGTCCGCGAGGGGCTGGAACTGTACGCCTCCTTCTACCCGAACCCCTCGCCCTGGGCGCCGCTCGCCGAACGCCTCGGCCTGACCGCCCAGTTGACCACCCGCTTCGGCAAGCTCTCCGGCGGCCAGAAGCAGCGCCTGTTCATCGCGCTCGCGCTCATCGGCAGCCCGAAGGTCGTCGTCCTCGACGAGCTGACCACCGGTCTCGACCCGCGCGCCCGCCGTGACACCTGGGAGCTCATCGAGGACGTGCGCGCGGGCGGGGTCACCGTCCTGCTCGTCACGCACTTCATGGAGGAGGCGCAGCGGCTGTGCGACCGGATCGCGGTGATCGACGGGGGCCGGGTGGCCGCCCTGGACACCCCGGCCGGTCTGATCCGGCGCTCGGCCGGCTCCACGGTCATCAGCTTCACACCGTCGGCGCCGCTGGAGGACCGCGACCTGAACGCGCTGCCCGCCCTCACCTCCGTCGAGCGCAAGGACGGGCGCCTCACGCTCGCCGGCACCGACGAGACGGTCAACGCCGTCATCACCCTCCTCGCCCGCCACCGCATCACCGCCCACCAGCTGCGCGTCTCCGACGCCACGCTCGACGACGCGTTCCTCGACCTGACGAAGGAGTCCGTGGCATGACCACCGCCGTACTGAGGACCGAGGTCCGGCTCTTCCGCCGCGAACCCGGCGCCCTCTTCTGGATCCTGCTCTTCCCGACCCTCCTGCTGGTCATCCTCGGCTCCATCCCGTCCTTCCGGGACCACCAGGCCGACCTCGGCGGTCTGCGCACCATCGACGTCTACGTCCCCGTCGCCGTGCTGCTCGGCATGATCGTCGGCGGACTGCAGTCGATGCCGCAGACCCTCACCGGCTACCGGGAGCGCGGCATCCTGCGCCGGATGGCCACCACACCGGTCCGCCCGTCCGCCCTGCTGTCCGCGCAGATGCTGGTCTACGGCGGCGCGGCGCTCGCGTCGGCGCTGCTCTCCCTCCTGGTCGGACGGCTCGCCTTCGACGTACCGCTGCCGAAGCAGCCCCTCGGCTACGTCCTCGCCCTGCTGCTGGCGGTCCTCGCCGCCCTCGCTCTCGGATCGGTGGTGTCTGCGCTGTCCCGTACGACGAAGATCGCGGGCGCGATCGGCTCGGCCTTCTTCTTCCCCTCGATGTTCTGCGCGGGCGTGTGGCTGCCGACCCAGGCCATGCCGCACCTGATGGCGCGGATCGTCGGGTACACGCCCTTCGGGGCCGCGGCGGAGGCCCTGAACCGGGCGGCGGCCGGGCACTGGCCGGGCTGGGAGCACCTGGGCGTGCTGGTGATGTGGGTTCTGCTGCTGACGGGTGCGGCGAGCCGCTGGTTCCGCTGGGAGTAGGCGGCCGACCGTGCACACTGAGGACATGACCGTGGTGGACAGCCAGATCGACCGGCGTTGGGAGCAACTGCACACCTGGGGGCCGTACGCGCTGCTCGCCATCGGTCTGGGCCCCGCGCTCGCGACCGCCGAGCCGGCCGCGCACCCGGTCAAGTGGTACACCGGCTGGGCCCTGGTCGGCGCCGCGATCGTGCTCCAGCTGTGCTGGCACGCCCTTCGGCTGCACCTCCCGGACCGCGGCCGGACACCGTCCCGGGCCGGGACGGCGTACTACATCGTCCGCTGGGCCCTCGGCTTCGCCCTCACCTGGCTCAACCCGTTCTTCGCGTTCTACGCCGCCGCGGGCTACATGGACGCCGACGAGACGATCCCCGGCAGGCGGTGGCAGCGGGTCGGGCTGCTGGCGAGCGCGGTCACCGTGGCAGGGGCACAGGCCGGCGGGATGCCGTTCGGGAGTCCGCTCCAGTGGGGCGTGTTCGCCGCGCTGCTGGTCGCCAACTCCGGCCTGCAGATGGTGATCGCCCACCTCACCGACCAGGAGCAGCAGCGGGCCCGTGAGCGCAGCGCCACCATCGAGGAACTCGAACGGACCAACGCGGCGCTGCAGCAGGCGCTCGACGAGAACGCCGCCCTCCACGCCCAACTCCTCGTCCAGGCACGGGAGGCCGGGGTCGCCGACGAACGCCGGCGCCTGGCCGCCGAGATCCACGACACCATCGCCCAGGGGCTGACCGGCATCATCGCCCAGCTCCAGGTCGTCACGAACACCCCCGACCGGGAGGCCGCCCGCGAACACACGGACCGCGCCATGGAGCTGGCCCGGCACAGCCTCGGGGAGGCCCGCCGCTCCGTGCACAACCTGGCGCCGGTGGCCCTGGAGAACGACGGGCTGCCGGAGGCCCTGAAGAAGACGGTCGCCGAATGGGGCGAACGGACGGGCGTACGCGCCGAGTTCACGGTCACGGGGACGGCGGAACAGCTCCACGGGGAGGTGGCCGCGACCCTGCTCCGTATCGTCCAGGAGGCGCTGTCCAACGCGGCCCGCCACGCCCGGGCCACCCGGGTCGGCGTCACCCTCTCCTTCCTGGGCGACGAGGTCATCCTCGACATCCGGGACGACGGCACCGGGTTCGCCCCCCTGGCCCTGCCCGCCCGTTCCCGCACCGGCGGCTTCGGCCTCGACGGCATGCGCGCCCGCGCCGAACGCATCGCCGGCTCCCTGACCGTCGAGTCCGAACCCGGCCACGGAACCGCCCTGTCGGCTCGCGTACCGTTGGTCCGCCATGAGTGACCAGCCGTTGATCTCCCTGCTGATCGTCGACGACCATCCCGTCGTACGGGACGGCCTGCGCGGCATGTTCGAGTCCGCAGCGCAATTCCATGTCCTCGGCGAGGCGGCGAACGGCGTGGAGGCCGTCGCCCGCGCGGAGGCTCTCGACCCCGACGTGATCCTGATGGACCTGCGCATGCCCGGCGGCGGGGGAGTGGACGCCATCCGCGAGCTGACGAGCCGCGGCACCCGCGCCAAGATCCTGGTCCTGACGACGTACGACACCGACTCCGACACCCTGCCCGCGATCGAGGCGGGCGCGACGGGCTATCTGCTGAAGGACGCCCCACGCGACGAACTCTTCACCGCGGTCCGCGCGGCGGCCGACGGCCGCACGGTGCTGTCCCCGGCGGTCGCCTCCCGCCTGGTCTCCGCGGTCCGCACCCCCGGCTCGTCCCCCGGGAACGAACCCCTCTCCACCCGCGAACGCGAGGTCCTCACCCTGGTCGCCAGGGGCACCTCCAACCGCGAGATCGCCCGCGAACTCTTCATCAGCGAGGCAACCGTGAA
>Ga0182008_10000951_pt1 | contig 20187 bp, 18 predicted proteins | sample Sormic07211129_1_FD_120482 | JGI IMG/M metagenome (GOLD analysis project Ga0182008, IMG submission 120482) | Rhizosphere microbial communities from Sorghum bicolor, Mead, Nebraska, USA - 072115-129_1 metaG | ecosystem: Host-associated > Plants > Roots > Rhizosphere | place: USA: Nebraska...
CGAGCCAGGCGGCAATTGGGGTGGCATCATGGGTGGAGCGCGTGCACGAGACGCTAAGCAGGAAATAATTGTCACAGGTTAACATGACACGGCCCCGAATGGTGACAAACGGGGCCGTGCGCAGGGTGTAACTTGTTACTGAATTGTAATTTCTTGCTATCTATCCTAGCGGATGGGCTGCAGGGCTGCCGAGAGCAGCACGACAAGGGCGCCATCGCCCCCTTCGGAGCGGCGCGCCTGGCAAAAGGCGATGACTTCCTCCTTTTGCACCAGCCAGCTGTGCACCATCGATTTCAAGACCGGTTCCTGGCCTTTCGAGCCGAAACCCTTGCCGTGGATCACGCGCACGCAGCGCAGCTTGCGCCGCGTGGCCTGGTTCAGAAAGGCGCCGATGCCGTCGCGCGCCTCGTCGCGGCGCAAGCCGTGCAAGTCCAGCTCATCCTGGATGGGCCAGTGGCCCTTGCGCATCTTCTTGACCACGTCCGGCCCCACGCCGGGGCGGGCGTAGTTCAGGGCCGGATCGTTTTCCAGGTAATGGTCGACCTCGAACAAGTCCGACAGCGATTCGCGCAGCACGGCCGCATCGTCCTCTTCCGGAGACAACTTGCGGGCCGGCTGCTGGGCCGCCATGGCGCCCGCCTTGGGCAGGCTGGGCACGTAGCGGTCCGACTCGGGCAGGCGCTTGACGCCGCCGATGCTGGCCTTGAACAGATTGCTCTCCACGGCCTGCACCTTGGCCTGCTGCGCGCGTTCAGCCGCGGCTTGCGCGCGCGCATCGGCCTGTTCCTTGAGCTGCTTGCTGACCGCTTTCAGGTCGGCAAAGTCTTTCATCGACGCCATGCGACGCTTACTCCTGGCCTTCCAGGTAGCGCTGGGCGTCCAGTGCTGCCATGCAACCCGTACCGGCGCTGGTGATGGCCTGGCGGTAGATATGGTCTTGCACGTCGCCGGCGGCAAACACGCCAGGCGCGCTGGTGGCCGTGGCCATGCCTTCCAGGCCGGTTTTCGTCTTGATGTAGCCGTTGTGCATGTCCAGCTGGCCTTCGAAGATGCCCGTGTTCGGCTTGTGGCCGATGGCGATGAACACGCCATGCACGCTCAATGCTTCGACCTTGCCGTCGATGGTCGACTTGATGTTCAGGCCCGTCACGCCGCCTTCGTTGCCCGTCACTTCATCCAGAGTGTGGTTATATTTCAACACAATCTTGCCCTCGGCAACCTTGGCGTTCAGGCGGTCGATCAAGATCGCTTCGGCGCGGAACTTGTCGCGGCGGTGGATCAGCGTGACTTTGTTGGCGATGTTCGACAGGTACAGCGCTTCCTCGACGGCCGTATTGCCGCCGCCGACGACGGCCACTTCCTGGTTGCGGTAGAAGAAGCCATCGCAAGTGGCGCAGGCGGACACGCCCTTGCCCATGAATTCCGCTTCCGACGGCAGGCCCAGGTATTGCGCGGACGCGCCCGTGGCGATGATCAGCGTGTCGCACGTGTATTCGTGGCTGTCGCCCTTCAGGCGGATCGGTTTTTCATTGAGGAAAGTGGTGTGGATATGATCAAACACGATTTCCGTATTGAAACGCTCGGCATGCTGCAGCAAGCGCTGCATCAGGTCCGGACCTTGCACGCCCATGGGGTCGCCTGGCCAGTTTTCCACGTCGGTGGTGGTCATCAGCTGGCCGCCTTGTTCCACGCCGGTGACCAGCATCGGGTTCAGGTTGGCGCGGGCGGCGTAGACGGCGGCGCTGTAGCCGGCTGGGCCGGAGCCGAGGATCAAAACGCGGGCGTGTTTGGTAGTGGTCATAATGAGGCTTCTCTATGAGTGGGGTCTATCCGAATTGGGGGCATACGCGCGAAGAACAAGGGCGTATTGCGCTTGCGCAAGCAATCCACGATTATAGACCAAGCCGCCTGTAGCGACGAATCGTGGGGCCGTCCGGGGCATATATGGCTTAGAATACTTCCTTATTATGGGAAATTCCCTTTCAGAAACATTTTTCACCTTGCAGCGCTTCCCAGAATGACTAAACCAGCCCAGGCCAATCAAAATAGCTACACCCGAAAACCGGTCGAACGCCGGCCCTTGCCCAACCGGCTGGTACGGCTGCTGTCCGAGGCGCGCTGGTTCGCGCTGGCCGCGTTTGCCCTGTATTTCGTGTTGATACTGGCCAGCTTCAACAAGCTTGACCCCGGCTGGTCGCATGCCACCAATGTCGACAAGGTCGCCAACCTGGGCGGCAAGCTTGGTGCGACTTTCTCCGATCTGTTGTTGTATATCTTCGGCTTTTCCGCCTGGTGGTGGTGCGTGTGGCTGTTGCGCACCGTGTGGAATGGCTACCGCCGCCTGAGTAAGCGCTTCCTGCTGGAAGAGGAGGACGTGGAGCGCGAGCACCATGTCGAGATGCTGATCCGCATCGTCGGCTTCTCCATCATGTTGATCGGCAGCATGGGTCTCGAATACTTGCGCATGGCGAAGAGCCTGCACGTGCAGTTGCCGCGCGATCCGGGCGGCGTGCTGGGCCAGCTGGTGGGGCACTCGGCCCACGTGGCTTTCGGCTTCACCGGCGCTACTTTATTACTGTTGCTGCTGTTCGGCCTCGGTTTCAGCCTGTTCTTCCATGTATCGTGGCTGCAAGTGGCCGAGCGCATCGGCGGCGCCATCGAAGACGCATTTAATTGGTTCGTGCTGCGCTACCAGGACCGCGAAGACCGCCGCCAGGGCGAAGTGGCTGCCGTGCGCCGCGACGAGGTGGTGGTGATCGAGCGGGCCAAGCACGTGGAAAAGCACGTGGCTGCGCCGCCCGTGAAGATCGAGCCGCAAGTCGTGACCGTGGTGAAATCGGAGCGCGTGGAAAAGGAACGCCAGGCGCACCTGTTTGAAAACTTGGGCGATGGCAAGCTGCCGCCTTTGTCGCTGCTCGACGAAGCGCCGCCCGTGGTGGAAACCGTGTCCGTGGAAACCCTGGAATTCACGAGCCGCCTGATCGAAAAGAAATTGTCGGACTTTGGAGTGGATGCCAAGGTAGTGGCCGCTTACCCCGGCCCTGTGGTGACGCGCTATGAGATCGAGCCGGCCACGGGCGTGAAGGGCAGCCAGATCGTGGGCTTGGCGCGCGACCTGGCCCGTTCGCTGTCCTTGACGTCGATCCGCGTGGTGGAAACCATTCCCGGCAAGAATTACATGGCGCTGGAATTGCCTAATAGTAAACGCCAGATCGTGCGCCTGACGGAAATCCTCGGCTCCAAAGTCTACAACGATGGCGTGTCCAGCCTGACGATTGCGCTGGGCAAGGATATCGCCGGCAAGCCCGTCGTGGCCGATCTCGCCAAGATGCCCCACTTGCTGGTGGCCGGTACGACCGGTTCCGGTAAGTCGGTCGGCATCAATGCGACGATTCTGTCGCTGCTGTACAAATCCGACCCGCTCGACGTGCGATTGATCCTGATCGATCCGAAGATGCTGGAAATGTCCGTCTACGAAGGCATCCCGCACCTGCTGGCGCCCGTGGTGACCGACATGCGCCAGGCGGGCCACGCGCTGAACTGGGCCGTGAACGAGATGGAGCGCCGCTACAAGCTGATGAGCAAGATGGGCGTGCGTAACCTGGCCGGCTACAACGCGAAGATCGCCGACGCGAAAAAGCGCGAAGAACACATCCCGAATCCGTTCAGCCTGACGCCGGATTCGCCGGAGCCGCTGGAAAAACTGCCGACCATCGTCATCATCATCGACGAGCTGGCCGACTTGATGATGGTAGTGGGCAAAAAAGTCGAGGAATTGATCGCGCGTATCGCGCAAAAGGCGCGCGCCGCCGGCTTGCACTTGATTCTGGCCACGCAGCGCCCATCTGTAGACGTGATCACGGGTCTCATCAAGGCGAATATCCCGACGCGTATCGCCTTCCAGGTCTCGTCGAAGATCGACTCGCGCACCATTCTTGACCAGATGGGCGCGGAAACCCTGCTGGGCATGGGCGACATGCTGTACATGCCGCCCGGCACTGGCCTGCCGATGCGCGTGCACGGCGCGTTCGTGTCGGATGAAGAAGTCCACCGCGTCGTCAGCCATCTGAAGCTGCAGGGCGAACCGAATTACATCGAGGGCATCCTCGAAGGCGGCACCCTGGAAGGCGACGGCGCCGAGGGCGGCGTGCCTGGCGAGGGCGGCGGCGAGGCCGATGCCCTGTACGACCAGGCGGTGGCGGTGGTGCTGAAAAACCGCCGCGCCTCGATTTCGCTGGTGCAGCGTCATTTGCGCATCGGCTACAACCGCGCCGCCCGTCTGCTCGAGCAGATGGAGCAGAGCGGGGTGGTTTCAACCATGCAATCCAATGGCAACCGGGAAATCCTGGTGCCGGCGGCGAGTAGTGAACAAGGGTAACGAAATGAAGAATACGACTTTCGCAGCAAAAATGGTCATCGGCGCGGCCAGCGTCGCCTGCAGCCTGCTGTTCGCGGCCGGCGCCTCGGCCAGCGCCCTGGAACAGTTCAAGAGCTTTGCCGCCGGCACCAAGTCGGCCAAGGGCGAGTTCGTGCAGCGCCAGGTCAAGAAGGCGGACGCCAGCGGCAAGGCGAAAGTCTCGACGCCGGCCAGCGGCACGTTCGAGTTCGCGCGCCCAGGCAAGTTCATCTGGACGTATCTGAAACCATACGAGCAGCTGCTGCAGGCGGACGGCGACAAGCTGTATATCTACGACAAGGACTTGAGCCAGGTGACGGTCAAGAAACTGGGCGACGCGCTCGGTTCCTCGCCGGCCGCGATCTTGTTCGGCAGCAACGACCTGGAAAAGAATTTCACCCTGGCCGAAGCGGGCACGCGCGATGGCCTGGAATGGCTGAAAGCCACGCCGAAAGCCAAGGACACGACGTTCGACGAAATCAGCATCGGCTTGCGCAACGGCGTGCCGGAAGCGATGGAGTTGCGCGATTCGTTCGGACAGACATCGGTGCTGGCGTTCAAGAATTTCCAGAAAAATCCCGCGCTGGCCGCGAACCATTTCAAATTCGTGATGCCAAAAGGCGCGGACGTCATTAATAACTGATTGTTGACGTCTTGCTGTTGACCGGCCTCGCAGCGATGCGGGGCCTTTGCATTCTTACCCGGTACATACTATGGCGGATCTTTTTTCCACCGCACCGCGCCAGCCGCTGGCCGAAGCCTTGCGGCCTGCTAGCCTCAACGAAGTCATCGGCCAGACGCATCTGCTGGGCGTGGGCAAGCCGCTGCGCCTGGCGTTCGAGGCGGGCAAGGCTCATTCGATGATTTTATGGGGGCCGCCCGGCGTGGGCAAGACGACGCTGGCGCGCCTGATGGCGAACGCGTTCGACAGCGAATTCATCGCCCTGTCGGCCGTGTTTGCAGGGGTGAAAGATATTCGCGCAGCCATGGATCAGGCCCGCCACAGCCTGGACCAGTTCGGCAAGCACACCTTGTTGTTCGTCGACGAAATCCACCGGTTTAATAAATCGCAGCAGGATGCCTTGCTGCCTTTCGTCGAATCGGGTCTGGTGACGTTCATCGGTGCGACAACGGAAAACCCCAGCTTCGAAGTGAACTCGGCGCTGCTGTCGCGCGCGCAAGTGTATGTGTTGAAATCGCTCAACGAAGACGAGATGAAGCAGCTGCTGGCCAAGGCGCAAAGCACGGCGCTGACGCACCTGACATTCGACGAAGCGGCGGCCGATACCCTGATCGGCTACGCGGATGGCGATGCGCGCCGCTTTTTGAATTTGCTGGAACAGGCGGAGACGGCCGCCAGCTCGACGGGCACGACCACCATCGACGCGGCCTTCGTCGACAATGCGCTGACCTTGAATTCGCGCCGCTTCGACAAGGGCGGCGACAATTTCTATGACCAGATTTCGGCCCTGCACAAGTCCGTGCGCGGCTCGAACCCCGACGCGGCCCTGTACTGGTTTTGCCGCATGATCGACGGCGGCGCCGACCCGCGCTATTTGTCGCGGCGCATCGTGCGCATGGCCTGGGAAGACATCGGCCTGGCCGACCCCCGCGCCTTGACCATGGTCAATGATGCGGCGGAAACGTACGAGCGCCTCGGTTCGCCCGAAGGCGAGCTGGCACTGGGCCAGGCCGTCATCTACCTGGCGATTGCCGCGAAAAGCAATGCCGGCTACAACGCGTTCAATACGGCCATGGCGTTCGTCAAGAAGGATAAATCCAAGGAAGTGCCCGTGCACTTGCGCAATGCGCCGACCAAATTGATGAAAGAACTCGGTTACGGCCACGCCTACCGCTATGCGCACGACGAGCCCGACGCCTATGCGGCCGGGGAAACCTATTTTCCGGACGGCATGGCCGAACCGGGCTGGTACCAGCCCGTGCCCCGCGGCCTGGAAAGTAAAATAGCTGACAAGCTGGCCTGGCTGCGCGAGCTTGACAGGAAAGCAGGAAAACCGGCCGGCAAGGGCTGAGGCTACAGGCCCAGCAAGCTAAAACCGTCGTCCTGCGGCGCGTAGCCGACCAGCCGGCGCGTCGCGTCAATGGATAGCCGTTTATAACGGTTGTCCGACACCCCATGCACGACGTGGTAGCCGGCCGGCACGTCCGCCGCGATGCAGCGGGCCAGCAGCTGCACCACGTCGCGCTCGCTGATGAAGGCGGCGATGTCGCGCGCGCTGTGCTGCTGGCCTTTTTCAAACTGCGCCACGTTGGCGATGCGCACGGCGATTGCCGTCATGCCATGCTGGTGCGCGAAGGCCGACGCCACGCCTTCACCGAAGGCCTTGCTGGCGCCATACATGTTCGCCGGACGCGCGGGCATGTGCTCATGCACTTGCATATCGAGCGGATAGCCTTCGATGGCTTGCGCGCTGCTGGCGAATACCACTCTTTTCACACCCTGCGCCTGTGCCGCGCGGAAGATGTTGTGCGTGCCGACGATGTTCGGCTGCAGCAATTGCGCGTCGAAATCGGCGCTGGCGTGCGGCACGCCGGCCAGGTGCAGCACCACGTCGATATCCATGCAGGCGGCCAGGCAGGCGGCATGGTCGCTGACGTCGAGCTGCATGGACGGGCAGGGCGCTTCCGCCAGTCCGTCCGTGTGCAGGTCGGCCAGGCGCAGGGAGAATTCCCCGTGCCGGCGCTTCCAGAAAGCGGTGCCGATGATACCGGCGGCGCCCGTGACGAGGACGCGCAAAGGTTGTTGAATCATGTATTCCTTGTATTGAGTGTGTGAGGCAGTGCCAGGTTCAGCCAGCGCAGCAGGGTGGGGCGCGGTGCGGCCGTCCCATGCACGCGGATGCGTCCGCTGCCCACGGCTTCGACCAGCACCAGGCCGTCATTCGGTATCGTGTAGCGTTCGCCGCTGCGCAGCACGCAATCCTCGAACTGGGCGTAGGCCGTGATCCAGGCCGTGCCGGACAGGCATTCGATGACCCTGGCGCGCGCTTTTTCCAGGCGCAAGGGCCGTTCGCTGCGTAATTCGTGGTCGGTTTGCATGGCATCGCTCCTGTTGTGCTGACAGGAAGAGCTTAGGCGTTTGGATAGAACCATGACAGATGCAGGAAACCGAAATTGTCATGCATACAGTGTGCTTCGTCGTACACTGTGCTTGTCAAAAAAAAGGGCAACTGTATCTGTGCGTGCCGCGCGCGCCAGCCGCATACTGAAGGGATGAACATGAATGCGTCTTTGAATCTGTACGAGCACCTGGCCAACGAGCTGGGCGCCCTGATCGACGCGCGCGTGTTCGCGCCCGGCGACCGTCTGCCGTCGATCCGCCACCTGGCGCAGCAAAAGCGCATCTCCGTCAGCACCGTGATGCAAGCCTTGCGCCTGATGGAAGACCGGGGGCAGGTCGATGCGCGGCCCCAGTCCGGCTATTTCGTGCGCCACCGCGCGCCGCGCCGGCCCTGCAGCGCGGACGCGCAGCATTTGAAGGAGCCGGCCTTTGTCGGCATCAACAACCTGTTGATGCGCGTGCTGAAGGAAAACGAGGCGCCCGATATCGTGCAGCTGGGCACGGCCTGGCCGCCCGACGAGATATTGCCGATCAAGCGCATGCAGCGCACCATCAGCGCGGTGGCGCGGCGCGAGCCCGCGTTATTGAGCAAGGTCAGCTGTTACGACGTCAGCGAAAGTAACTTTCTGCGCCAGGTCGCGCGCCGCGCGCTGGACTGGGGCAAGCTGGACCCGCACGAGATCGTCGTGACGAATTCCTGCACGGAAGCGATCAGCCTGTGTTTGCGCGCCGTGGCCAAACCGGGCGACACCATCGCCATCGAGTCGGCCACGTATTTCGTGCTGCTGCAGATGATCGAAAGCCTGGGCATGAAGGCGCTGGAAATTCCCACCGACGCGAAGACGGGGCCGTCGCTCGATGCGCTGGAGCTGGCCTTGCGCGCCGGCCTCGTGCAGGCGTGCCTGTTCGTGCCGAACGCGAATAACCCGCTCGGCTGCGTCATGCCGGAAGCCAACAAGAAGCGCTTGGCGGGACTGCTGTCGGAGTTCAATATTCCGCTGGTGGAAGACGATGTCTATGGCGACCTGTGCTTTGCGCCGCAGCGCCCGTGGCCCGTGAAGGCTTACGACACGAGCGGCAATGTGCTGCTGTGTTCCTCGTTTTCCAAGGCCATCACGCCCGCCGCGCGCGTGGGCTATGTGCTGGCCGGGCGCTTCGCGCAGGAAGTGGCCCTGCTGAAAACCGTGTCGAGCGGCGCCACCAGCCATTTCTTCCAGGCCGTGCTGGCTGACTTTTTGGAGGGCAGCAGCTATGACCAGCAGCTGCGCAAGATGCGGCGCACCCTGGTGCAGCGCATCGCGCGCATGTCCGATGCCGTGGCGGCCAGCTTTCCGCTTGAGTGCATGCTGTCCGAGCCGCAGGGCGGTTTCGTGCTGTGGGTGCAGCTGCCGCCGCAAGTCGATGCGCTGGCCCTGCATGGCCCGGCCATTGCGGACGGCGTGGCATATATGCCGGGCCAGCTGTTCTCGGCTTCGGGCAAGTTCGGCAATTATCTGCGCCTCAATTGCGGCAATGCCTGGACGCCGCGCATCGAGCAGGCCATCGGCCGCCTGGGCCGCCTGGTGCATGAGGCCTTGTAACTATTCTTTGCGTTTCAGTCCCTGTTTTTCACCGTTCGCTCCCTGTTTTTCGCCGCCGGTCGCAAGCCGGTGGCCTTGTTTGCCGCCGTTGGCTAAAGTAGCACCATACCAGCAGCAGTCAACGACGAAAACTAACCAGGAGTAACATCATGAACGCACTGAAAAACATGGAAATCGCCTTTATCGCCGCCGCCGTCCTGGCCATCGGCAGCAGCTTCGCCACCGCCGGCGCCAACACGGTGGAAGTGAGCGCCACGTCGACCCTGATTGCCAAGGCCGCCGACAGCACCATGCCTGTCGTCACCGTCAGCGCCCACCGCCTGACCGCTGCCGAAAAAGCCGCCTTTATCTAAGCATCGGCCTTAAAGCGGGCGCGAGTGCCCGGCCATGCCGCCATGACGATGGCAGAGCGTGTGCAAAACTCATAAAGAACTGAACGGGTCTTGGTACAATGAGTGCTTTCGATACATCGGCACCGCCATCCACCCATGATAGATATCCAACTTCTCCGTAAAGACATCGCAAACGTCGCAGAACGCCTGGCGACGCGCAAATTCCAGCTCGACGTGGCAGGTTTTACCGCCCTCGAAGCCGAACGCAAGGCGATCCAGACGCGCACCGAAGAGCTGCAGGGCAAGCGCAATGCGCTGTCCAAGCAAATCGGCATGTTGAAAGGCAAAGGGGAAGACACCTCGGCCGTGATGGCGCAAGTAGCCGGCCTGGGCGATGAACTGAAAGCCGATGAAGCGGCCCTGACCCTGGTGCAAGCCAAGCTGAGCGAATTCATCATGGCCGTGCCGAACCTGCCGCACGAATCGGCGCCGGTAGGCACGGACGAGTCGGGCAACGTGGAAGTGCGCAAGGTCGGCACGCCGCGCACCTTCGATTTCGAAGTCAAGGATCACGTCGATGTGGGCGCCCCGCTGGGCCTCGATTTCGAAGTGGCCACCAAGCTGACCGGTTCGCGATTCTCCGTCATGAAGGGCGGCATCGCCCGCCTGCACCGCGCACTGGCGCAATTCATGCTCAACACGCACGTGGACGAGCACGGCTACACGGAATGCTATACCCCGTACATGGTCAACGCCGATTCGCTGCGCGGCACGGGCCAGCTGCCGAAATTCGAAGCCGATCTGTTCTCGGTGAAAAAAGGCGGCGTGGAAGGCGAGGGCGAGACCTTCTACCTGATCCCCACGTCGGAAGTGTCGCTGACCAACATCGCGCGCGATGAAATCCTGGCGCTCGATCAATTGCCCCTGAAGATGACGGCCCACACGCCATGCTTCCGTTCGGAAGCGGGCAGCTACGGCCGCGACACGCGTGGCATGATCCGCCAGCATCAGTTCGACAAGGTGGAAATGGTGCAAGTGGTGCACCCGGACACCTCGTACCAGGTGCTGGAAGAGATGGTGGGCCACGCGGAAACGATCTTGCAACGCCTGGGCCTGCCGTACCGCGTGATGTCGCTGTGCACGGGCGACATGGGCTTTACGGCCAGCAAGACCTTCGACCTGGAAGTATGGCTGCCGGCGCAGAACACCTACCGCGAAATCTCGTCCCTGTCGAACACGGAAGCCTTCCAGGCCCGCCGCATGCAGGCGCGGTTCCGCAACGCCGCCGGCAAGCCGGAGCTGGCGCACACCCTGAACGGCTCCGGCCTGGCAGTGGGGCGCACCCTGGTCGCCGTGCTGGAAAACTACCAGCAAGCCGACGGCAGCGTCGAGATCCCGCCAGTGCTGCGCCCATACATGGGCGGCCTGACGCATCTGAAGGCTTAAAAGCTTAGGGCAGCCGGATGAATGGAAGGCGTAAAATAGTCCTTCCATTTTTTCAATCGGCTGCTATAATCTTGCCTTCTCGCAGCAATGCGAGGAAAGACCGCAGCAAATGGAGAGGTGGCAGAGTGGTCGAATGTACTTGACTCGAAATCAAGCGTACGTTAAATCGTACCGTGGGTTCGAATCCCACCCTCTCCGCCAGAACAAATAGAGAAAGCTCCCGCAAGGGAGCTTTTTTTATTTGTGGCGGCGAAGAGGAGTACGCCCCCTGCGGGGCGTACGCGTGGGGTTCGAAGACGAGCGCGTACTCGCGCGAGGCTCCCCGAATCGCCCAGATAGGTTTTGGTTTGCCAGCAATCAGTTGCAAATCACCAATAAACCCCTACCCAACCCAACAACACCCATGCTAAAATAGCGCCTCGTTCAAACAGGCATGCCAGTTTGAATGAATAGACCGCAGTAAACGGAGAGGTGGCAGAGTGGTCGAATGTACTTGACTCGAAATCAAGCGTACGTTAAATCGTACCGTGGGTTCGAATCCCACCCTCTCCGCCAGAATACATAAGAGAAGCTCCCGCAAGGGAGCTTTTTTTATTAGCGATGCCAAAAGCCTGAGACGTATCAATGCAGGTAGAAAAACCGCCCAAAGCGCGCAGCGCAAGGCGTTTTTTCCTCCATTCAGGCCTTGAAAGCCAGCACCCCACTAACGCAACGCAAGCTAGTGTACCAGCCTCGCCACCGCAAACACTACAGCTGACGTAGCAATCATCGTCCCTACGCACCATAAAATCATGGCCAATCTGGCCGCAGCCACATCGCTTTTGGTCGCGTAATCGGCATGCTCCATTTTCATATCCGCCGTATCCCGCTCCTGTGTGTCGCCCCGTCCGCTCATGGCCGCATCTCCTCATTACCCACTCCATGCTCCGCGCTTCTTTCAGCGCTGTCAAACCGTGTCCCGAGGGTATCGTGCACGGTCCGGCTATTGCGCTGTTGCATATCTGGCTTCGACCCCCCCCCCGCCACCTTGACCCCGCTCAGCCTATGTTAATCTACCCCCTCCCATCCCGACCCCACCCATAAAAGCAATGAGCCGATTCTGGAGCAACATCGTCAGCGAGCTGACCCCCTACGTCCCCGGCGAGCAGCCGAAACTGCCCGACCTGGTCAAACTCAACACCAACGAAAACCCCTACGGTCCGTCGCCCCAGGTGCTGGCCGCGCTGCGCGAAGCGGCCAACGACAGCCTGCGCCTCTACCCGGACCCGTCCGCCAGCGAACTGAAGCAAACCCTGGCCACTTATCACGGCCTCAGCAGCGACCAAGTGTTCGTCGGCAACGGTTCCGACGAAGTGCTGGCGCTGGCCTTCATGGCCTTGCTCAAGCACGACGCGCCCTTGCTGTTCCCGGACATCAGCTACAGTTTCTATCCCGTGTATTGCAAGCTGTACGGCATCGATTACCGCACGGTCGCGCTCGACGACACCATGCGCATCCTCCCGGAAGACTACCGGGGGCCGTGCGGCGCCATCATCTTCCCGAATCCCAATGCGCCCACGGGCGTGGACTTGCCGCTGGCCGGCGTGGAAACCTTGCTGCGCGACCATCCCGACGCCGTGGTGGTGGTCGATGAAGCGTATGTGGATTTCGGCGGCGAGAGCGCCGTGGCCCTGGTCGACCGCTATCCGAATTTGCTGGTGGTGCAGACGTTCTCGAAGTCGCGTTCGCTGGCCGGCTTGCGCGTCGGCTGCGCCTTCGGCCATGCGGATTTGATCGAGGCGCTGGAGCGCGTGAAGAACAGTTTCAACTCGTATCCGCTGGACCGGCTGGCCTTGGCCGGCGCCGTGGCCTCGTTGCACGACGAAGCGTATTTCCAGCAGACGCGCCAGGCCGTGATCGCCAGCCGCGAACAGCTGACGGCGGATCTGGCGGCGCTGGGCTTCGAGGTGCTGTCATCCGTGGCCAACTTTGTCTTCGCCCGCCATCCGCAGCATGACGCGGCGCAACTGGCGGCTGGCTTGCGCGCCCGCTCCGTGATCGTGCGCCATTTCAACGCACCGCGCATCAGCCAGTATTTGCGCATCAGCATCGGTAATCCGGCTGAGTGCGCCGCCTTGATGGCGGCATTGCGCGCAGTGCTGTGACGCCATGCTGACCTTCGTACCTGCCAGCATCGCCGATGGCGAGGCGCTGGCCAGCCTGCGCGTGGCCGCCATGCGCGAAAGCCTGGAGCGCATCGGCCGCTATGATCCGCAGCGCGCGCGCCAGCGTTTCCTGTCCACCTACGACCCCGATTGCACCTGGCAGTTGCGCCTTGGCGGCGCGCTGGCCGGCTTTTATGTGTTGCGCCCGCAAGCGGATTATTTGCTGCTCGACCACCTTTACCTGGCGCCGGAATACCAACGGCAAGGCATGGGCGCGGCCGTGCTGGCGCGCGTGTTTGCCGAGGCCGACGCGGCCCGCAAGAGCGTGCGCGTGGGCGCCTTGCGCGGCAGCGAGGCGAACCGCTTCTATATGCGTCACGGCTTCGTGCCGGATGGCGAGGAAGAGTTCGATCTGTATTATCGGCGCGCCCCCGCGCCTTGATGCTGCCGGCGGCGACTGTTTGTGCAACAATAATCGGATTCATTCATCGACAGGACGGACAATATGGCAAAAGTGGCATTCATCGGTTTGGGCGTCATGGGTTTCCCCATGGCAGGTCACCTGGCGGCGGGCGGGCACGACGTCACCGTGTACAACCGCAACCCGGCCCGCGCGGCCGCCTGGCTGGAGCAATACAAGGGCAGCAGCGCCGCCACGCCGGCCGCCGCCGCAGCGGGTGCCGAGTTCGTTTTCACCTGCATCGGCAACGATAACGATCTGTATCAAGTGATCCTGGAAGAGGGCGGCTTGCTGTCCGCCATGGCGCCGGGCAGCGTCCTGATCGACCATACGACGGCGTCCGCCGAAGCGGCGCGCACCATCCACGCGGCGGCGAAGGAGAAGGGCGTGTTCTTCCTCGACGCGCCCGTATCCGGCGGCCAGGCCGGTGCGGAAAACGGCAAGCTGACCGTGATGGTGGGCGGTGACGCGGAAGCGTATGCACGTGCCGAGCCTGTCATCGCCCTGTTCTCGCGCGCCGTCACCTACATGGGCGCCTCCGGTTCCGGCCAGCTCACAAAAATGGTCAACCAGATCTGCATCGCGGGCCTCGTGCAAGCCTTGAGTGAGGGCATTGCCTTTGCGGAAAACGCGGGCCTCGATGCGGCCCTGGTGGTGGACGTGATTTCCAAGGGCGCGGCGCAGTCGTGGCAGCTGGAAAACCGGGGCAAGACCATGATCGAGCGCAAGTTCGACTTCGGTTTTGCCGTCGACCTGATGCGCAAGGACCTGGGCATCTGCCTTGCCGAAGCCAAACGCAACGGCAGCGACTTGCCCGTGACGACCTTGACGGACCAGTTCTATGGCGAAGTGCAGCAGGCCGGCGGCAACCGTTATGACACGTCCAGCCTGATCACCCGCTTGAACAAAAAGTAACTTTTCAACTGATCAGCAAACAGCGGCGCGTCCCTGCAAGGGGGCGCGCCGCTTGTCGTTTACGGTGCTGATACCATTAAAACGTCAGTTTCCGGAACATCTGGTTTCGATTTTCATGGAAAAGCATGGACTTCGCTAGCTCATCGTGTATTATTAAAAAACGAGATGAAATGTCCCAATTTTTAAAACATTATGAGCGGACCAGCATGAAAACTAACTCCTCAGCGATAACACGCGTTGTCGACAAGAACATCCCCTACCTGTCTTCCGCCATCGCCATCTGGCGGCCCCGGGCCGTGCTGCGCAGCTGGCTCGGCGTGGCCATCGCGCTGGTGATTGCCCTGTCGGCCACCTTTATTTCCAGCAATTACGGCGGCCCGCAACTGCTGTACGCGCTGTTCTTCGGCCTGGCCTTCCACTTCCTCGCCTCCGACCCCACCTGCAAGCCCGGTATCGAGTTTTGCAGCAAGGTGCTGCTGCGCACGGGCGTGGCCCTGCTGGGCGCGCGCATCACCTTCAACCAGATCGCCTCGGTCGGCGTGACGCCGTTATTGATCGTCGTCGGCGGCCTGATCGCCACCCTGGGCTTCGGCTACCTGCTGGCCAAATGGCTGAAACGCCCGATCACGGAAGGCATTTTGTCGGGCGGCTCGGTCGCCATCTGCGGCGCCTCGGCTGCGCTGGCCATCTCAGCCGTGCTGCCGCAAACCAAGGAAAACGAAAAATTCACCCTGTTGACGGTGGTGGGCGTGACCTCGCTGTCCACCCTGGCCATGATCGTCTACCCGCTGCTGGTCAAGCTGCTGGGCTTTGACCCGACGGAAGCGGGCGTGTTCATCGGCGGCACCATCCATGACGTGGCGCAAGTGGTGGGTGCCGGCTACCTGGTCAGCAACCATACGGGCGACGTCGCCACCTTCGTGAAACTGACGCGCGTCGCCTGCCTCGTGCCCGTCGTGCTGGGCCTGTCGATCATGTTCAAGCGCAAGGATGGCAAGAGCGAAGTCGATGCGCCGCCGCTGGTACCGTTTTTCCTGATCGGCTTTGTCTGGCTCGTCATCACCAACAGCCTGGGCCTGATTCCACAGGAAGTGAATGGCTGGATCAACAATGCCTCGCGCGCCTGCCTCGTCATCGCCATCGCCGCCCTGGGCGTGAAAACCTCGTTCCAGTCGCTGGCCTCGCTGGGCTGGCGTCCCGTGATCATGCTCGTGATGGAAACGGTGTGGATCGCCGCCTTCGTCGCCATCGCCGTCCTGCTGACGCGTTAAACGGAACGGCCCCGCCATGAATATCCTCGTTCTCGGCGCCGGCGTGGTCGGCACGGCATCGGCCTGGTACTTGCGCCAGGCGGGCCACGACGTGCGCGTGTTCGAGCGCCAGGCGGGTGCCGCGCAGGAAACCAGTTTCGGTAACGGCGGGCAGATTTCCGTCTCGCACGCGGAACCGTGGGCGAATCCCGCCACCCTGCGCAAGGTTGTGAGCTGGCTGGGCAAGGACGACGCGCCGCTGCTGTTCCGTCCCCGCCTGGACCCGCTGCAATGGCAGTGGGCGCTGCATTATCTGCGCGAATGCCTGCCGTCCAGGGTGTCACGCAATATGCGCCAGATCGTCGCCCTGGCCGAGTACAGCCGCCAGAGCCTGCAAGCCTTGCGCCGCGAGACGGGCATCGTCTACGACCACCTTGAGCGGGGCATCCTGCATTTCTATACGGACCAGCAGGAGTTTGATAAATCGCAAACGGGCGCCGCGCTCTTGCGCGAGCTGGGCTGTCCGCGCAATACCGTCAGCGCCGATGAGGTGATACGGCTGGAACCGGCCTTGCGCCACGCGCGCAGCCGCATCGTGGGCGGCGATTTTACGGCCAGCGACGAATCGGGCGACGTGCATCTGTTTACCACGGCGCTGGCTGCCCGCGCGGCGGCGGCCGGCGTGGATTTTTGCTTTGGCACGACCGTGACGCGGCTGCTGGCCGATGGCGCACGCATCACGGGCGTGGAATGCATCGATGCGCAGGGCCGCCACCGCCTCGAGCATGCGGATGCCGTGGTGGTGGCCATGGGCAGCTTTTCCGCACCGCTGCTGCAGCCGCTGGGCATCCGCCTGATGCTGTATCCGGGAAAAGGCTATTCGGCCACGTATCCGATCATCGACCCCGTCAGCGCACCCAGCGTGTCGCTGACGGACGACGGCCACAAGCTCGTGTTTTCTCGCCTGGGATCGCGCCTGCGCGTGGCGGGCACGTGCGAGCTGAACGGCTACACGCGCGAACTCAATCCCGTGCGCTGCGCCGCCATCACGCGCCGCGTGCAGGCCCTGTTTCCCCATGCCTGCGATTACAGCGACCCCGTCTACTGGGCCGGCTTGCGGCCCCTGACGCCCTCGAACGTGCCGTATATCGGTACGACGCGCTACCGCCAGCTGTTCCTCAACACGGGCCACGGCACCCTGGGCTGGACCATGGGCTGCGGCGCGGGCAGGGCGATCGCCGACCTCGTGTCGGGACGGCGGCCGGAAGTCGATTTTGCGTTTTGCGGCGAGCCACCCCGGCAAGAAGCCGCTTTGGTTCAACTTAGGAGAGCACCACGATGAGAGACGACGCCACCCCCAGCCAGCCAACCGGCGGCCTGACCCTGGCCGGCACCACCTACCAGTCGCGCCTGCTGGTGGGCACCGGCAAGTACAAGGATTTCGAGGAAACGCGCCTCGCCATCGAGGAGAGCGGCGCCGAGATCGTCACCGTGACCATCCGCAGGGTCAACATCGGCCAGGAAAAGGGCGAGCCGAACCTGCTGGACTTCATTCCGCCGTCGAAATACACGATCCTGCCCAACACGGGCGGCTGCTACAACGCGCGCGACGCTGTCTACACCCTGCAGCTGGCGCGCGAGCTGCTGGGCGGCCACCAGCTGTGCAAGCTGGAAGTGCTCGGCGACGAAAAGACCCTGTTCCCGAACATGCCGGAAACGTTAAAGGCGGCGGAGCAGCTGGTGCGCGACGGCTTCCAGGTGATGGTGTATTGCAGCGACGACCCCATCCAGGCGCGCATGCTGGAAGACATCGGCTGCATCGCCGTCATGCCGCTGGCGTCCCTGATCGGCTCGGGCATGGGCATTCTCAATCCATGGAATCTGTCCCTGATCATCGAGCAAGCGCGTGTACCCGTGCTGGTCGATGCCGGTGTCGGCACGGCGTCGGATGCGGCCATCGCCATGGAACTCGGTTGCGACGGCATTTTGATGAATACCGCCATCGCGGCGGCGCGCGAACCGATACGCATGGCGCGCGCCATGAAACTGGCAGTGCAGGGCGGACGCGAGGCCTATCTGGCCGGACGCATGCCCCGGAGAGCAGACGTCATGAGCGCCTCGCCCTCGTCGCCGATGGCCGGGCTGATCGCCTGAGTTGCCGCATTTACCGCAGTCTGCAGCACCGTTGTTGATTCTGTTTGAAGCACCCATAAAAACCACAATACCTGGAGATGACATGAAACACACACTCGTAGCGGCAGCCATCCTGGCTTCCTTCGCCGCCGGCAGCGCCGGCGCCCAGTCGTCCGTCACCGTGTACGGCTTGCTCGACGCGGGCTTCACGTCCGAGCACGGCGGTGCGGACGGTTCCGTCACCAAGCTGGCCACCGGCGTGCAGTCGGGCAGCCGCATCGGCTTCAAGGGCACGGAAGACCTGGGCAATAACCTGAAGGCCAACTTCCTGCTGGAAAATGGCCTCGACGTGGACACGGGCGCCAACCGCCAGGGCGCCTTGTTCGGGCGCAAGGCCTACGTGGGCCTGTCCGGCGGCTTTGGCGCCGTGAACCTGGGCTTGCAGCACAACCCGCTGTTCACCGCGCTCGACAATATCGACCCCTTCGAGACGGGCATGACGGGCGCTTCGATCAACCTGATGAGCGTGGCCAGCCTGCGCACGAAAAACTCCATCATGTACGAGACGCCAAAGGTGAACGGCTTGTCGGCCGCCGTCATGTATGGCCTGGGCGAAAAGCCGGACAGCAATACCCTGGGACGCACCATCGACTTTTCCATCGACTATGCCAACGGCCCCCTCGTGCTGACCCTGGCGCACGACAACCGCAAGGATACGCCGCTGAACACGGCGAAAGTCACCTTGCTGGGCGGCACCTACGACTTCGGCCCCGCCAAGCTGCACGCCGCGTATGAAACGGACAAGGACGATGCGGGCACGGATTTCCGCGACTACATGCTGGGCGTGTCGGCCCCCGTGGGCGCGGCGGGCAGCGTGATGGCCTCGTACATCCGCAAGGATGACCGCACGAATGCGCGCCGCGGCGGGCGCCAGCTGGCCATCGGCTACACCTACGCCTTGTCGAAACGCACCAACCTGTACACCTCGTACGGGCGCATCAGCAACGATGGCGCAGGCACCAACTTTGTCGGCGACGCATCGAGCGGCGGCAGCGTGCCCTTGCCTGGCCATAACTCGAGCGCCTTCACGGCCGGCATGCGCCTGAAGTTCTAAGCGCGGCGGCGCAGGTGGCGATGGCGGCTTGTCTGTTGCGGATAAGCCGCCATTGTTGTTTCAGGAGTGGGCCTAAGTCATGGATTCCGGATTCAGGAATGAAACAGTCCGATTTTTCATGAATTTTCATTGACAGCGCATTTCGCAACCGTTAAATTGAACACGTATTTCAAATATCGGAACAAAATATACCGATTTTTCATAAAACCGTAAGGAGACTGAGCCATGACCGATTTGTCCGACCAAAAAGCCGCCGCCGCTGCCGTTCCAGTAGGCCCGCAAAAGATGACGCCTTCCGAAGCGTTCGTGGAAACCCTGGCCGCCAATGGCGTGACCGACATGTTCGGCATCATGGGCTCGGCCTTCATGGACCCGATGGACATCTTCGCCCCCGCCGGCATCCGCCTGATTCCCGTCGTGCACGAGCAGGGCGCCGGCCACATGGCCGACGGCTATGCCCGCGTCTCGGGCCGCCATGGCGTCGTCATCGGCCAGAACGGCCCCGGCATCAGCAATTGCGTCACGGCGATTGCCGCCGCCTACTGGGCGCACACCCCGGTCGTGATCATCACGCCGGAAACGGGCACGATGAGCATGGGACTGGGCGGCTTCCAGGAAGCGAACCAGTTGCCGATGTTCGAGGAATTTACGAAATATCAAGGCCACGTGACCAATCCCGCCCGCATGGCGGAATTCACGGGCCGCTGCTTCGACCGCGCCATGTCGGAAATGGGTCCGACGCAACTGAACATCCCGCGCGACTATTTTTATGGCGAAATCAAGGCGGAAATCCCAAAACCGAACCGCCTGGACCGCGGCGCCGGCGGCGAGCAAAGCCTGAACGATGCGGCGGAGCTCTTGGCCAAGGCCAAGTTTCCCGTGATTATCTCGGGCGGCGGCGTCGTCATGGGCGAAGCGATCGAAGAGTGCAAGGCCCTGGCCGAGCGCCTCGGTGCCCCCGTCGTGAACAGCTATCTGCATAACGACTCGTTCCCCGCCAGCCACCCGCTGTGGTGCGGCCCGCTCGGCTACCAGGGCTCCAAGGCGGCCATGAAACTGATCGCCAAGGCCGACGTCGTCGTCGCTTTGGGCTCGCGCCTGGGACCGTTCGGCACCTTGCCGCAGCACGGCATGGATTACTGGCCGAAAAACGCCAAGATCATCCAGATCGATGCGGACAACAAGATGCTGGGCCTGGTGAAAAAGATTTCGGTGGGCATCTGCGGCGACGCCAAGGCGGCCGCCAAGGCGATTATTGCCCGCCTCGATGGCAAGACGCTGGACTGCGACGCCACGCGCGACGAGCGCTACGCCACCGTGCAAGCGGAAAAGGCC
>Ga0182008_10000952_pt1 | contig 20186 bp, 29 predicted proteins | sample Sormic07211129_1_FD_120482 | JGI IMG/M metagenome (GOLD analysis project Ga0182008, IMG submission 120482) | Rhizosphere microbial communities from Sorghum bicolor, Mead, Nebraska, USA - 072115-129_1 metaG | ecosystem: Host-associated > Plants > Roots > Rhizosphere | place: USA: Nebraska...
CCGACCGCTCCTCGACGCCGCCCTCGCGGGCTCGGCGCCGGGAGCGCCTCACAGGCTTCGAGCGGCTGCGCCGGCCTCCGACCGGCGGTGGTGGCTCAGGGACGCAGGTCCATCACGCCAGCGGATCCGGCGCCGCCGTGATCCCGTGCTCGGCGAGCTTCGCGCGGCCACCGTCGGGAGCTGTCAGGACCAGGGGGCCGGCCTCGGTCAGGGCCACCGAGTGCTCCCAGTGGGAGGACCAGGTGCCGTCCGTGGTGATGACCGTCCAGTCGTCGGAGAGGACCTCGGTCTTCGGGGTGCCCAGGGAGACCATCGGCTCGATCGCCAGGCAGAAGCCGGGGACCAGCTTGGGGCCCTTGCCGCGGCGGCGGTCGACGTAGTTCAGCAGGTGCGGGTCCATGTGCATCTCGGTGCCGATGCCGTGGCCGCCGTAGTCCTCGATGATCCCGTACTTGCCGCCGCCGGGCTTCGGCTGGCGGCGGATGTACGTCTCGATGGCGCGGGAGACGTCGACCAGGCGGTTGCCCTGCTTCATGGCCGCGATACCGGCCCACATCGACTCCTCGGTGACCCGGGAGAGCTCGATCAGCTCGGGCGCGTGACCGGAGCCGACGAAGGCGGTGTACGCCGCGTCCCCGTGCCAGCCGTCGATGATGGCGCCGCAGTCGATGGAGATGATGTCGCCGTCCTTGAGGACCACCTCGTCGGACGGGATGCCGTGGACGACGACCTCGTTGACGGATGTGCAGATCGTGGCCGGGAAGCCGCCGTAGCCGAGGAAGTTGGGCTTGGCGTTGTGCTCGGCGAGGACCTTGCGCGCGACCTGGTCCAGATCCTTCGTGCTGGCGCCGGGGACGGCCGCCTCACGGGTGGCCGCGTGGATGGCGGCCACGACCAGCCCCGCCTCACGCATCCTGGCGATCTGCTCGGGGGTCTTGATCTGCACCATGGGGGTCCTGCGCTCTCCGTCACTCACGTCAACCGGTTACGTACACAACAGTACGGCCGTGACACCCCCGCGGGCGTCACGGCCGGACAGCAGCTGACGGCTACTTGCCGTCGTCCTCGCGCTTGAGCGCCTCCATGGCGCGCTGGGTGATCTCGTCCACCGGACCCAGGGAGGAGATCGTGACGACCAGGCCCTGCGCCTTGTAGTAGTCGATGATCGGCTCGGTCTGCGTGTGGTAGACCTCGAGCCGCTTGCGGACCGTCTCCTCGGAGTCGTCGTCCCGCTGGTACAGCTCGCCGCCGCAGACGTCGCAGACGCCTTCCTTCTTGGCGGGGCTGTAGGTCACGTGGAAGACGTGCGAGGAGTCGTTGCGGCAGATACGTCGGCCGGCGATCCGCTTGACGACCTCTTCCTCGGGCACTTCGAGGTCAAGTACGGCGTCCAGCTTGATGCCTTCGGACTTCAACAGCTCGTCGAGCGCCTCGGCCTGCGAGACGTTGCGCGGGAAACCGTCCAGCAGGAAGCCGCCCTCGGCGTCCGGCTGCTCCATGCGGTCCTTCGCCATCGCGATGGTGACCTCGTCGGGGACGAGGTTGCCGGCGTCCATGTAGGACTTCGCGAGTTTCCCGAGCTCCGTCTGCTGGCTGATGTTGGCGCGGAACAGGTCGCCCGTGGAGATGTGCGGGATCGCGAGCTTCCCGGCAAGGCGGGTGGCCTGAGTGCCCTTCCCAGCACCCGGCGGCCCGACGAGGACGATTCGCATCAGCGGAGGAACCCTTCGTAATTGCGCTGCTGGAGCTGGCTCTCGATCTGCTTCACCGTCTCGAGACCGACACCCACGATGATCAGGATGCTGGTCCCGCCGAACGGGAAGTTATTGGTCGCCCCAAACCCAACCAACGCCATCGTCGGTACGAGAGCAATCAGGCCCAGATACAGCGAACCCGGCCAGGTGATCCGGTTGAGCACGTACGACAGGTACTCAGCGGTCGGTCGGCCAGCCCGGATGCCCGGGATGAAGCCACCATACTTCTTCATGTTGTCGGCGACTTCCTCGGGGTTGAACGAGATAGCCACGTAGAAGAACGCGAAGAAAACGATGAGCAAGAAGTACGAAATGATGTAAACCGGGTGATCGCCCTTGGTCAGGTTCTGCTCGATCCACGTCTTCCAGCTCGCGTTGCTGCCGGAGAACTGCGCGACCAGCGCCGGAATGTAGAGCAGCGAGGACGCGAAGATGACCGGAATCACACCCGCCTGGTTGACCTTGAGCGGAATGTACGTGGACGTACCACCGTAGGAACGGCGACCGATCATGCGCTTCGCGTACTGCACCGGGATACGGCGCTGGGCCTGCTCGACGAAGACCACCAGGCCGACCATGACCAGACCGACCAGGATGACGGTGCCGAACTCGATCCAGCCGCCGGCCAGCGTGCCCTGCTTCTTGATCGCCCAGAGCGCGGACGGGAAGGTCGCGGCGATCGAGATGAACATGAGGATCGACATGCCGTTGCCGATGCCGCGGTCGGTGATGAGCTCGCCGAGCCACATCACGACGGCCGTACCGGCGGTCATCGTGACGACCATGACGATGGTGGTGAAGATCGCGCGGTCCGGCACGATGCTGGACGCCACGGTGCAGCCGCTGAAGAGGGCGCCGCTGCGGGCGGTGGCCACCAGGCCGGTGCCCTGCAGGATGGCGAGCGCCACCGTGAGGTAACGGGTGTACTGCGTGATCTTCGCCGTACCTGCCTGGCCCTCCTTCTTGAGGGCTTCGAGGCGCGGGATCACCACGGTCAGCAGCTGCAGAATGATGCTCGCGGTGATGTACGGCATGATGCCGAGCGCGAAGATCGTGATCTGCAGCAACGCGCCACCGCTGAACATGTTGACGAGACCGAAGAGACCCTGGGTGCCGGAGGCCTCGGTCACACACTGCTGGACGGCCGTGTAGTTGACACCGGGGATCGGGATGTGGGTACCCGCCCGGTAGACCACGATGATGGCAAGCGTGAAGAGCAGCTTCTTGCGCAGGTCGGGCGTCCTGAACGCCCGGGCGAACGCGGTGAGCACGGTGCCTCCTGCGACCCCCGCGCAACTGCGTCAAGGGTGACGGTCTTGAGGTTCGACGGATACGAATAACGAACGGTGCAGGCTACCTTACCGGCGGCACAGCTCCCCGTGGAACGACCGACCGGGGATACCCCTTTGTGGGATATCCCCGGTCGGGATCGTTCAGGTCATCGAGACGTCCGACTTGTTCAGACGAGCTCGGTGACGGTGCCGCCGGCGGCGGTGATCTTCTCCTTGGCGGAGCCGGAGACGGCATCGACCGTCACCTGCAGCGCCACGGAGATCTCGCCCTGGCCGAGGACCTTGACGAGGCTGTTCTTGCGAACGGCACCCTTGGCCACCAGACCCTCGACAGTGACCTCGCCACCCTCGGGGTAGAGCGCGGCCAGCTTCTCGAGGTTCACGACCTGGAACTCGGTCTTGAACGGGTTCTTGAAGCCCTTCAGCTTCGGAAGACGCATGTGGAGGGGCATCTGCCCACCCTCGAAGCGCTCCGGAACCTGGTAGCGGGCCTTCGTACCCTTGGTACCACGACCGGCCGTCTTACCCTTCGACGCCTCACCACGACCGACACGGGTCTTGGCGGTCTTGGCGCCCGGGGCGGGACGGAGGTTGTGGATCTTGAGCGGGTTGTTCTCCGCCATGATCAGTCGACCTCCTCGACCGTCACGAGGTGGCGGACGGTGTGCACCATGCCGCGGAACTCGGGGCGGTCCTCCTTGACGACCTGCGTGTTGATGCCCTTGAGACCAAGGGAACGCAGGGTGTCACGGTGGTTCTGCTTGCTGCCGATGTAGGACTTGACCTGCGTGATCTTGAGCTGTGCCATGATCACACACCCGCCCCGGCACGCGCACGGAGCAGAGCCGCGGGGGCGACGTCCTCGAGCGGCAGACCACGGCGGGCCGCGATCTCCTCGGGACGCTGCAGGCCCTTCAGGGCCTCCACGGTCGCGTGCACGATGTTGATCGCGTTGTCGGAGCCGAGCGACTTCGACAGCACGTCGTGGATACCGGCGCACTCGAGCACGGCACGCACCGGACCACCGGCGATAACACCGGTACCGGGCGACGCGGGCTTGAGCAGCACGACGCCGGCAGCCTTCTCACCCTGGATGGGGTGCGGGATGGTGCCCTGGATACGGGGGACCTTGAAGAAGTGCTTCTTGGCCTCCTCAACACCCTTGGCGATGGCGGCCGGCACCTCCTTGGCCTTGCCGTAACCGACACCCACGGTGCCGTCACCGTCGCCCACCACGACCAGCGCGGTGAAGCTGAAGCGACGACCACCCTTCACAACCTTGGCGACACGGTTGATCGCGACGACACGCTCAACGTAAGCGGTCTTCTCGGCGGCGGCTGCGCCACCGTCACGACCCTTACGGTCCCGCCGCTCGCCGCCACCGGCACCGCCACCGCGGCGCTGGGGTCCAGCCATTGGATTACCTCTCTCTTTCCGCTAGCTACGAGCGGCTCAGAACTTGAGCCCGGCTTCGCGGGCGGCGTCCGCCAGGGCGGCGATGCGCCCGGCGTACTGGTTGCCACCACGGTCGAATACGACGGCCTCGACACCGGCGGCCTTGGCGCGCTCGGCGACCAGGGCACCGACCTGCTTGGCCTGCGCGGACTTGTCGCCCTCGCCACCGCGGATCGAGGTGTCCAGGGTGGACGCCGACGCAAGGGTGTGCCCCTTGAGGTCGTCGATCACCTGGGCCACGATGTGGCGGTTGGAGCGGGTAACGACCAGACGCGGACGCTCCGCCGTACCGTTGATCCGCTTGCGGATCCGGATGTGACGGCGCTTGATCGCGGCGCGCTTGTAGGCGTCGCCCTTCAGGATCTTCTGTCCGTATGCCATGGCTTACTTACCCGCCTTTCCGACCTTGCGGCGGATGACTTCGCCCTCGTACTTGACGCCCTTGGCCTTGTACGGGTCGGGCTTGCGCAGCTTGCGGATGTTGGCCGCAACCTCGCCGACCTTCTGCTTGTCGATGCCCTCGACCGAGAACCGGGTGGGGGCCTCCACCTTGAAGGTGATGCCCTCGGGGGCCTCGACGGTGATCGGGTGGCTGTAGCCGAGAGCGAACTCCAGGTTCGAACCCTTGGCGGTCACTCGGTAACCGACACCGCTGATCTCGAGCTTCTTCACGTAACCCTGGGTCACGCCGGTGATCATGTTCGCCACCAGCGTGCGGGACAGGCCGTGCAGGGCCTTGTTCTGACGCTCGTCGTTGGGGCGGGTGACGTTCAGGACGCCGTCCTCACCCTTGGCGACCTCGATCGGCGCCGCGACGGTGTGGGTCAGCGAGCCCTTGGGGCCCTTGACCGAGACCGTACGCCCGTCGATGGTGACGTCCACGCCGGCGGGAACCGTGATGGGGAGCTTGCCAATACGCGACATAGCTGTTTCCTCCGATTCCTTTCCGCTACCAGACGTAGGCGAGGACTTCCCCACCCACGCCCTTCTTGCCGGCCTGCTTGTCGGTCAGGAGACCGTGCGACGTGGAGATGATCGCCACGCCGAGGCCACCGAGGACCTTGGGCAGGTTGGTGGACTTCGCGTACACCCGGAGACCGGGCTTGGAGATCCGCTTGATGCCCGCGATGGAGCGCTCACGGTTCGGGCCGAACTTCAGCTCGAGGACGAGGTTCTTGCCGACCTCGGCGTCCTCGACCTTCCAGCCCGTGATGAAGCCCTCCTGCTGGAGGATCTCCGCGATGTGCGACTTGATCTTCGATGCCGGCATCGTCACGGAGTCGTGGTATGCCGAGTTCGCGTTCCGCAGACGCGTAAGCATGTCTGCGATCGGATCAGTCATGGTCATGAATTGGCCTTCGGCCTCTCTCGCCGGGGTTTCCAGGTGCCCATCCCTCTCCTCGATCCGAGACGAGGCGGGTGCGGTGCGGTGGACCTACGGCGTAGTAAGTCGTACGGGCGTCAGGGCGCCCAACCCTCCAAGCCTAAGCCATGGAGGGGTGGGCCCCTGACCAAACCCTTTGCTTACCGAGAGCTTCAGGTACCCCCAAGTAGGGGATTACCAGGAGCTCTTGGTCACGCCCGGCAGCTCGCCACGGTGAGCCATCTCACGAAGGCAAACGCGGCACAGGCCGAACTTGCGGTACACGGAGTGGGGACGGCCGCAGCGCTGGCAGCGCGTGTAGCCACGCACGCCGAACTTGGGCTTGCGAGCAGCCTTCGCGATCAGAGCCTTCTTCGCCATCTCGCTCACGCCTCCTTGAAGGGGAAGCCGAGGTGACGAAGGAGCGCACGGCCCTCAGCGTCGTTGGTCGCCGTGGTCACCACGGTGATGTCCATACCCCGGACGCGGTCGATCTTGTCCTGGTCGATCTCGTGGAACATGACCTGCTCCGTGAGACCGAAGGTGTAGTTGCCACGGCCGTCGAACTGCTTGGGGGACAGACCGCGGAAGTCGCGGATGCGCGGCAGCGCGAGCGACAGGGTGCGGTCCAGGAACTCCCACATGCGGTCGCCACGGAGCGTGACGTGGGCACCGATCGGCTGACCCTCACGCAGCTTGAACTGCGCGATGGACTTGCGGGCCTTGGTGACGGCCGGCTTCTGACCGGTGATGGTGGTCAGGTCGCGGATCGCGCCCTCGATCAGCTTCGAGTCACGGGCGGCGTCGCCGACACCCATGTTGACCACGATCTTCACGAGGCCGGGGATCTGCATGACGTTCTCGTACTTGAACTCGTCACGCAGCTTGCCCGCGATCTCCTCGCGGTACTTCGTCTTGAGACGCGGAGTGGTGGTGGTAGCCATCAGATGTCCTCACCCGTCCGCTTGGCAACGCGGATCTTGTTGCCCTCGTCGTCGAAGCGGTAACCGACACGCGTGACGACCTTGTTGCCGTCCTTCTCAACGACCAGCTGGACGTTGGAGACGTGGATCGGCGCCTCGGTCGTGACGATGCCGCCGGCCTGCGAACCGCGAGCGGTCGGACCGGCCTTGGTGTGCTTCTTGACCCGGTTGACACCCTCGACCAGGACGCGCTCCTCGCGCGGGAAAGCGGCAATGACCTTGCCCTGCTTGCCCTTGTCCTTGCCGGTGATGACCTGGACCAGGTCGCCCTTCTTGATCTTCATGCTTACAGCACCTCCGGAGCCAGCGAGATGATCTTCATGAACTTCTTCTCGCGCAGCTCACGCCCGACCGGGCCGAAGATGCGGGTGCCGCGAGGGTCGCCGTCGTTCTTCAGAATGACGGCGGCGTTCTCGTCGAAGCGGATGTACGAGCCGTCCGGACGACGGCGCTCCTTGACGGTGCGAACGATGACCGCCTTGACGACGTCACCCTTCTTCACGTTGCCACCGGGGATCGCGTCCTTGACGGTGGCGACGATGACGTCACCGATGCCCGCGTAGCGGCGACCGGAGCCACCGAGCACACGGATGCAAAGGATCTCCTTCGCACCAGTGTTGTCGGCGACACGCAGTCGCGACTCCTGCTGGATCACGTCTATCTCCTGATCGTCTGCCGGTTCCCCGGGGGCCGTTCTTCAACGGCCCCCGGAGCCTGGCGGAACTGTCCTGCGGGGTTCCCCGCAGGCGTACTTGCTGGAATTCCCTTGCGGGAATTGCCTACTTGGCCTTCTCGAGGATCTCGACGACGCGCCAGCGCTTCGTCGCGGACAGCGGCCGGGTCTCCGCGAGGAGGACACGGTCGCCGACACCCGCGGCGTTCTGCTCGTCGTGCGCCTTGAGCTTGCTCGTACGGCGGATGACCTTGCCGTACAGCGCGTGCTTCACGCGGTCCTCGACGGCGACGACGACGGTCTTGTCCATCTTGTCGCTGACGACCAGACCCTCACGGGTCTTGCGGAAGCCGCGGGCCTCTGCGGTCTGCTCAGTCACGTTGCTCTCGCTCATGCGTTCTCCACCGTTTCGATGCCCAGCTCACGCTCGCGCATCAGGGTGTAGATCCGCGCGATGTCCTTACGGACGGCCTTCAGCCGACCGTGGTTTTCGAGCTGACCCGTGGCCGCCTGGAAGCGGAGGTTGAACAGCTCTTCCTTGGCCTCGCGGAGCTTCGCGAGAAGCTCCTCGTTGCCCAGCTCGCGCAGCTCGGACGCCTTGGTACCGGCCGACATCACGCTTCACCTGCCTCGCGCTTGACGATCCGGCACTTCATCGGCAGCTTGTGGGCCGCACGAGTGAGAGCCTCACGCGCAATCTTCTCGTTGGGGTACGACAGCTCGAACATCACGCGTCCGGGCTTGACGTTGGCGATCCACCACTCAGGAGAACCCTTACCGGAACCCATGCGGGTCTCGGCGGGCTTCTTGGTGAGCGGACGGTCCGGGTAGATGTTGATCCAGACCTTGCCACCACGCTTGATGTGACGCGTCATGGCGATACGAGCGGCCTCGATCTGACGGTTCGTCACGTACGCCGGGGTGAGCGCCTGGATGCCGTACTCGCCGAACGCAACCGTCGTGCCACCCTTGGCAGCGCCGCTGCGTCCGGGGTGGTGCTGCTTGCGGTGCTTGACCCTACGGGGGATCAGCATGTCGGTCAGGCCTCCGTTCCGGTGCTCTCGGCCGGAGCGGACGCGGGAGCCTCGGCCTTGGGGGCCTCGGCGCCGGCAGCCTGCTGCGGCTTGCGACCGCGCCGCTCGCCACCACGGCCACCACGGGCCGGGCGGTCGGCACCGCCACCGCGAGCCGGGCGGTTGCCCGCACGGGCGGCAGCGTTCTCGGCGCGGACCTCGGCGATGTTCTTGACGTCGCCCTTGTAGATCCAGACCTTCACACCGATGCGGCCGAAGGTCGTCTTGGCCTCGAAGAAGCCGTAGTCCACGTTCGCGCGGAGCGTGTGCAGGGGCACACGGCCCTCGCGGTAGAACTCCGAGCGGGACATCTCGGCGCCGCCGAGGCGGCCACCGCACTGGATCTTGATGCCCTTGGCGCCGGCCTTCATCGCCGACTGCATGCTCTTACGCATGGCGCGGCGGAAGGAGACGCGGGAGGAGAGCTGCTCGGCGACGGCCTGGGCCACCAGCTGAGCGTCCGTCTCCGGGTTCTTGACCTCGAGGATGTTCAGCTGGACCTGCTTGCCGGTCAGCTTCTCCAGGTCACCGCGGATGCGGTCGGCCTCGGCGCCACGGCGGCCGATGACGATGCCCGGACGCGCGGTGTGGATGTCCACGCGGACACGGTCACGGGTGCGCTCGATCTCCACCTTCGAGATACCGGCGCGCTCCATGCCGGACGTCATCATCCGACGGATGGCGACGTCTTCCTTGACGTAGTCCTTGTACAGCTTGTCGGCGTACCACCGGGACTTGAAGTCCGTGGTGACACCGAGCCGGAACCCATGCGGGTTAACCTTCTGGCCCATTACCGGGTTCCTTCCTTGCTGCTGACGACCACGGTGATGTGGCTGGTCCGCTTGCGGATCCGGTAGGCACGGCCCTGGGCGCGCGGCCGGAACCGCTTCAGGGTCGGGCCCTCGTCGACGTACGCCTCGGAGATGAAGAGGCTGTCGGCGTCGGTGTGGTCGTAGTTGTGCGCGGCGTTGGCGATGGCGCTGTCGAGCACCTTGCCGACGGGCACGGAGGCTGCCTGCGGAGCGAATCGCAGAACAGCCTGAGCCTCCGTGGCATCCATGCCACGGATAAGGTCCACCACGCGGCGGGCCTTCATGGGCGTAACGCGGATGTACCGCGCCTGGGCCCTGGCTTCCATGGTTGTCCCTCTCAGTTACTTACGTGTCTGAATGCGATCCGCTACTAGCGGCGCTTCGACTTCCGGTCTTCCTTGACGTGACCCCGGAAGGTGCGCGTCGGCGAGAACTCGCCGAGCTTGTGGCCGACCATCGACTCGGTGACGAACACCGGGATGTGGGTCTTGCCGTTGTGCACCGCGATCGTGTGGCCGAGCATGGCCGGGACGATCATCGAGCGACGGGACCAGGTCTTGATGACGTTCTTGGTGCCGGCTTCGTTCTGGGCGTCCACCTTCTTGATCAGGTGGTCGTCGACGAAGGGCCCCTTCTTGAGACTGCGCGGCATCTAAACCCGCTCCTAGCGCTTCTTGTTCGTCTTGCGGCGGCGGACGATGTACTTGTTCGACGCCTTCTTGGGCGAACGAGTACGACCTTCCTTCTGACCCCAGGGGCTGACCGGGTGGCGACCACCGGAGGTCTTGCCCTCACCACCACCGTGGGGGTGGTCAACCGGGTTCATCGCCACACCGCGAACGGTCGGGCGGACGCCCAGCCAGCGCTTACGGCCGGCCTTGCCCCAGTTGATGTTGCTCTGCTCGGCGTTGCCGACCTCGCCGACCGTGGCGCGGCAGCGCTGGTCGACCAGGCGGATCTCACCGGACGGCATGCGGAGGTGGGCCATCGAGCCCTCCTTCGCGAGCAGCTGCACGGAGGCACCGGCGGAGCGGGCGAACTTGGCGCCGCCGCCCGGACGAAGCTCCACGGAGTGGATCGTCGTACCGACCGGGATGTTGCGCAGCGCCAGGTTGTTGCCGGGCTTGATGTCGGCCGCGGGGCCGTTCTCGATCCGGTCGCCCTGGTTCAGACCCTTCGGCGCCAGGATGTAGCGCTTCTCGCCGTCCGCGTAGTGGAGCAGCGCGATGCGCGCGGTGCGGTTGGGGTCGTACTCGATGTGCGCGACCTTCGCCGGCACGCCGTCCTTGTCGTGACGACGGAAGTCGATCACGCGGTAGGCGCGCTTGTGTCCGCCACCCTGGTGGCGAACGGTCACACGACCGGCGTTGTTACGGCCGCCCTTGCTGTGCAGGGGGCGGACCAGCGACTTCTCCGGCGTGGACCGCGTGACCTCGACGAAGTCGGCGACGCTGGAACCACGACGGCCCGGCGTAGTCGGCTTGTACTTGCGGATTCCCATTTCTCAGTCCTCGTCCGATATCGGACGATCCGACCCGCTTACGCGGTCGGACCGCCGAAGATGTCGATACGGTCGCCCTCGGCGAGGGTCACGATCGCGCGCTTGGTGGCCGCACGCTGGCCGAAGCCGGTGCGGGTCCGCTTGCGCTTGCCGATGCGGTTGATCGTGTTGACCCCGGTGACCTTGACCGAGAAGACCGCCTGGACGGCCTGCTTGATCTGGGTCTTGTTGGCGTTCGGGTCGACGATGAACGTGTACTTGTTCTCGTCCAGGAGCGCGTAGCTCTTCTCCGACACGACCGGCTTGAGCAGCACGTCACGGGGGTCCGTGTACGACTTGCTCAGCGGCGTCTCGACGGTGTTCTTGCCCTCGGCGGCGTGACGACGCGCCTTGGCGACGCGCGCGGCCTTGGCGGCCTTGGCCGCCTTCGAGGCGATGGAGGGGTGACGGATGGCCATCAGACCTCAGTCCCTTCGGTGTCGTTGGCCTTCGGGCCGGCGACGAAGGACTCGAGAGCGGCCTGGGTGAAGACCACGTCGTCCGAGACGATCACGTCGTACGTGTTCAGCTGGCCCGGCTCCAGGATGTGCACCTGGGGCAGGTTGCGGGCGGACAGCCACGCGGCCTCGTCGGCACGGTCGACGACCAGGAGCAGGTTCTTGCGCTCCGAGATCTTGCCGAACAGCGTGCGAGCGGCCTTGGTGCTGGGGGTCTCGCCCTCGACCACGCCGGTGACGACGTGGATGCGGTTGTGGCGGGCCCGGTCGGTGAGGGCGTGACGCAGGGCGGCAGCCTTCATCTTCTTCGGGGTCCGCTGCGAGTAGTCGCGCGGCTGCGGGCCGTGGACGACGCCACCGCCGGCGAACTGGGGCGCGCGGGTCGAGCCCTGACGGGCGCGGCCGGTGCCCTTCTGGCGGTACGGCTTCTTGCCGCCACCACGGACCTCGCCACGGGTCTTCGTCTTGTGCGTGCCCTGGCGGGCAGCCGCGTTCTGCGCGACGACGACCTGGTGGATCAGCGGAATGCTGATCTTCTCCACGCCGAAGATCTCCGCGGGGAGCTCGACGCTACCGGTCTTCTCGCCGGCAGGCGAAAGGATGTCAACAGTGCTCATCGGTACCTCAGGCCCCCTTGGCCGCGGTGCGGACCAGGACGAGGCCGCCGTTCGGACCGGGAACCGCGCCCTTGATGAGCAGCAGACCCTTCTCCGCGTCAACGGCGTGGACGGTCAGGTTCTGGGTGGTGACACGCTCGTTGCCCATGCGACCCGCCATGCGGAGGCCCTTGAACACACGGCCCGGGGTGGCGCAGCCACCGATGGAACCGGGAGAGCGGTGCTTGCGCTGGGTGCCGTGACCGGCGCCGAGGCCACCGAAGTTGTGGCGCTTCATGACACCGGCGAAGCCCTTGCCCTTGCTCTTGCCGGTGACGTCGACCTTCACGCCGGCCTCGAAGACCTCGGCGGTGATTTCCTGACCGAGCGTGTACTCGGCGGCATCGGCCGTCCGGATCTCGACGAGGTGTCGACGGGGGGTGACGTCGGCCTTGGCGAAGTGGCCCTTGAGGGGCTTGTTCACCTTGCGCGGGTCGATCTCGCCGAAGGCGATCTGGACCGACTCGTAGCCGTCGCTGTCGTTCGTACGCACCTGGGTGACGACGTTCGGGCCGGCCTTGACGACGGTGACCGGAACAACACGGTTGTTCTCGTCCCACACCTGCGTCATGCCGAGCTTCTCGCCCAGGATGCCCTTGATCTGCTTAGCCATTCTCAGATCACCGGTCCTCAGAGCTTGATCTCGATGTCGACACCGGCCGGGAGGTCGAGTCGCATCAGAGAGTCAACGGTCTTGGGCGTCGGGTCGAGGATGTCGATCAGGCGCTTGTGCGTGCGCATCTCGAAGTGCTCGCGCGAGTCCTTGTACTTGTGCGGCGACTTGATGACGCAGTACACGTTCTTCTCAGTGGGCAGCGGCACCGGGCCCGCGACCGACGCACCAGTACGGGTCACCGTCTCGACGATCTTCTTCGCCGAGGAGTCGATGACCTCGTGGTCGTAGGCCTTGAGCCGGATGCGGATCTTCTGTCCCGCCATGGCTACTCAGTAGTCCTTTGTCTGTTCACGCTCTGGAACCCGGTGCCCCTTCGACTTCCTCCGACCCACGCGGTCGGGCGTGTCGCGCTTTCACTGACACAGATGTCCCTTGATCGAACATCCCTTGCCTGGGAAAGAGGTTCACCGGGTGCCTGGCCGGTGCCGCACTGACACTTCCCGAAAGATTCCCGTACGTCCGCCCCAGCGCTGCCCGGAGGGGCAGTTAGGACGACGAGTACTGTGGGACTCGCTTCCGGTCCTCCCGGCGGGAGGCGCGCAGCATCAACACTCGACCGAGCAACTCCGACAGTCTGCCATATGGGGCAGGGGCCTGGCCAATCGGGCCGGAGAGAATACCCCCGGAGTGACACAGGTCAAACACACGTCTCCGCCGACGAGGAGATCGGCCGCGGAGGGCCCACCACCATACCCGGTGACGGGTCACGGAGGCGGCGGGCGTCGGAGCCGGTCGCGCAGGGGGTCCGCCTCCGCCAGGCCCAGCTCGTCGAAGACGGCCAGCGCCCGCGTCCAGGCGCCGCGTGCCGCCTCCCGCTCCCCCGCGGCATCGAGGGTGTCGCCCAGGTAGGCCAGGCCGATCGCCTCGCTGCGCCGGTCCCCGGTCTTCCGGAACAGCCGTAGCGCCTGCTCGTAGCAGTCCACCGCCTCCGTGAACCGCCCGAGGAGGCGGTGGACGTAGCCGAGGCTGTCCCAGGTGTGCGCCTCGCCGTTGAGGTCACCGATCTCCTGTACGGCGACGAGCGCCTGCCGGCAGTGGGTGAGCGCCTCCCGGTGGTCGCCGAGCTTGGCGAGGTACCAGCCGATCTCGTTCAGGGCGATGGCCTGTCCGCCGCGGTCGTGCGCGGCGCGGAAGTGGTCGAGGCTCAGCCGGGCGTGCTCCAGCGCCTCCGCGTGGTCGCCCCGCGCCGAGGCCGCGATGGCCAGGTTCTGGCGGATCCGGGCCTGTCCGGCGTCGTTGCCCAGCTCCTGGAACAGGCCGAGGCCCAGCAGATAGTGCTCGCGGCCCCGGTCGGGGTTGCCCAGCCGGTACCAGGCGAGCCCGAGGCCGCGGTGGGCGTTGGCCTGACCGGCCTTGTCGTGGCCGCGCCGGGCGCTGTCCAGGGCGGTGGTGTACGCGTCGGCCAGCGCCTGCCAGTGCCCCTGCCTCTCCAGGAAGGTGCCGAGCGTGGTGGCGAGCTGCCAGGTGTGGGTCTCGAAACCGGGCTGCCCGTGCTGCACCGCGGACAGCAGTACGGAGTACTCGGCGGCGAACCAGGCCAGCGCCTCGTCGGGCCCGGTGGGCCGTCCCGGCAGGGCGCCGGGCACCGCCGGGGCGAGCGTCATCGGGTCCCGCCGCCGAGTCAGCAGCGCGTCGGCGGCGTAGGCGGTGTGGAGGTAGTGGTCGAGCAGCCGGTGGACGGCGGTGTCGCGGGTGTCCTCGCCGTCGTGTCCGGCGGTCAGCTCGGCGGCGTACGCGCGCAGCAGGTCGTGGAAGGTGTACCGGCCGGGCCGGTGCTCGGTGAGCAGCTGCGCCTCCGTGAGCTCGGCGAGCAGGGTCCGCGCCTCGGGGGCGGTGACCCCGGCCAGGGCCGCCGCGGCCGGCACGGCGGTGTCGGGTCCGGGGTGCAGGCCCAGCAGCCGGAACAGCCGGGCGGCCTCCGGGCTCAGCAGCCGGTACGACCACTGGAACACCGACCGCACGCCGGTGAGCGAGTCGCCGCCGTCCAGCGGGTCCAGTCGGCGGTCGGCCGTCCGCAGCTCCTCCGCGAGCCCGGCGAGCGGCAGTCCGGGCCGGCCGGAGGCACGGGCGGCCACCACGGCCAGGGCCAACGGCAGCCCGGCGCACCGCACGACGATCTCGTCCACCGCCGCGGGCTCGGCGGCCATCCGGACGGCGCCCAGCCGCCCGGCCAGCAGCGCGCGGGCCTCGGCCGGGGTGAGCAGGTCGACGGGGAGCAGATGGGCGCCTTCGGTGACCGCCAGTCCGGTGAGCCGGTTGCGGCTGGTGACGAGCGCCAGACAGCCGGGCGCCCCGGGCAGCAGTGGGCGCACCTGGTCCGCGTCCCGGGCGTTGTCGAGCACGATCAGCACCCGTCGGCCGGCCAGCAGACTGCGGTAGAGCGCCGCCTGCGCGTCGAGGCCGCGCGGCACCCGGTCCGCGGGCACCCCGAAGGCGTCGAGGAACCCCCGGATCGCCTCGCCCACGCCCACCGCGGCGCCGCCGGGGTCGAAGCCCCGCAGGTTCACATAGACCTGCCCGTCCGGAAACTCCGCCCGCGCCTGCCGCGCCCAGTGCACGGCGAGCGCGGTCTTGCCCACGCCGGCGGTGCCGGAGAGAGCCGAGATGACCACGGCCGTCGGCTGCCGCTCGACCTCGGCGAGGAGATCGTGAAGCCGCGCGAGCTCTTCGGCACGACCGGTGAAGTCGCCGATGCTCATGGGCAGTTGGGCCGGAATGTCATGCGAGGGCCGCGGCGCCGCCACGGTGACGGAACGCCTCTCGCCGGACGCCGCGACGGCAGCTGGGGCCGGGGCTCGGACGGCGGCGGCCTCGTCCGGTGGCGCGGCGGCGGTCGGCACGGGCGGGACAGGTGGCACAGATGGCCCAGGTGGCCCAGGTGGCCCAGGTGGCCCTGGTGGCCCTGGTGGCCCTGGTGGCACAGGTGGCGCAGGCGTCGTGGCGGAGCCCCCCGCCGAAGGCCCGCCAGCGGTCGTCGCCACAGGCCGTGCGGCGGAGGAAGCGGCGGAGGGAGCGACGCGTGTCGGCCGAACGGGGTCGGCCGAGGACGGCGGGGCGGGTTCCGTCGTACGCGGCACACCGACCAGGCTCCGCGCCCGCCTCTCCTCGACCGGCCGCCCTGTCCCGACCCCACCCCCGGCGGAAGCCGTGCGTCCGCCCCCGCCGAATCTCCGCCCCCGCAGGATCGCCGCGTGCGTCCCGCCGAGCCGTTCTCCCGGGTCCGCCCCCAGCTCCTCCGCCAGCCGCTGCCTGATCTCCGCGAAGCAGCGCAGCGCCCCCGCGCTGTCCCCCACGGCGTGCAGCGCCCTCATCAGCACCTCGGCCAGGGGCTCCGCCAGGGGGTACTCCCCCTGCAGTTCGGTCAGCGGCTGTACGACGGCGGCGGGGTCGCCCTCGCGGAGTTCCACCTCCGCCAACAGAAGGGCCGCGTCGACACGTCGGCGGTGCCATGCCTGCCGTACCCGCTCGGCCCACGGACCGTCCAGCCCGGTCAGCGGCTCGCCGCGCCACAGGGCGAGCGCCTCCCGCAGCAGCGACACCTGAGTGCCGGCGGGCTGTCCGGGCCGCCGGGCCAGCTCGTCCAGCCGACGGAACCGGTGCAGGTCCACCTGGTCCTGGCCCGCCTCCAGCTGATATCCGCCGGAGCGCCGCAGCAGCCGTAAAGGCTCCTCCCCGGTGTCGCCCGTCCGCTCGCACACCCGCCGGATCCTGGCGATATGGGCGTACAGAGCGCGGCGCGCGCCGGACGGCGGAGCGGCACCCCAGATCCTCTCGGTCAGTACTTCGACCGGGACGGGCCGACCGGCGTCCACCGCGAGCGCGGCCACCACGGCACGGCGCTGCGGGGGCCCGAGCTCCTCGATGTGCCCCCGGAGCTCCAGCTCGACCGGTCCCAACAGCCGTAACTGAACCAAGAGTTCCACCTCCCAGGCACATTTTGTTCACAGAATGCCCGCAGGAGAACGCGGCGCGACAACCTTTCGGCAACATCCCGCCCCAGACCCGCCCCCCACCCTGGTCCAGCACCTCCCGCCACGGGGGAGCGGGAGGCGCGCGACCACCATGAGGAAGAGAAAGAAGAAGAGAAAACGGGGATCTGCCGATGAATCAGGCGACATCGGTGTCCACACCCGCGCCCATGACCGGGGCCAACGGGCGTGGCGTACTGGAGGGCGCGTTCGCGCTGCTGAGAGCGGTGGAGCGGGCCGAAGGGGCACGGCTGACCAGGCTGGCGGCGGAGTGCGGGCTGCCCAAGACGACCGCGTACCGGCTGCTGGAGCAGCTGATCGAGCTCGGCGCGGTGCAGCGCAGCGGCGTCGGCTACGGGATCGGGCCGCGCGTGTACCAGCTGGGGCAGCGCTGGCAGCCGTTCCCGGGTCTGCGGACGGCCGCGCGGGAACCGGCGAGACGGCTGGCCGCCGCCACCGGCATGGCGGTCGGCCTCAATGTGCTGTGGCAGGGCCAGACCCTGGTCCTGGACTGGACGCCCGGCCGGGCCGCGTCCATCGGCTCACCGGGCTCACCGGACTCACCGGACTCACCGGACACCGAGGCGACCTGGCCCTGGTACACGGCGGCCGGAAAGGTCCTGGTCGCCGGCGCCCACCCCGGCCTTCCGCTGGGCCCGCTGCCGGCCGTCTGGCAGCGCGAGGCGGAGGCGATACGGGACCTGGGCGCCGCCTTCGACCGGGAGGGGGTGCTGGCGGGGGTGTGCTGTGTGGCCGTACCGCTGTACGGCCGGGACCGTGCGCCGATAGCGGCGCTGAGCGTGCTGACCGACCCGTCGCACCACCTGGAACGGCTCGCCGACACGGCACGGCGCGCGGGGGCGGCGATCAGCAGCGCACTGGGCCACCGCTGAACGGTGAGCCTCCGGGGGTTGTCCATACCCCGCGGACACGGGTTGGCCGGATGGTCCGCGGCGCTCCCCCGCGGTCATCGTGGTGACAGCAGCCGATCACGTACGACCTGGAGGGACCCCGTGCGCATCCTCGCCGCCACCGCAGTCGTCCTGACCCTCACGGCCTCGGCCGCGCCGGCCGTCGCGGCCGACGGAACCGGCACCGACGGCCTGTGGCGCATGGACGGCTACGGCACCGTCGTCGCCCTCGGCCACGGGACCTACCAGGAGTACCAGACCACCTCGATCAGCTGCCTCAAGGGCGACTCGGCGCGGCAGACGGGGCCCTGGACGTACGAGGCGGACGGCACCGTCGTGACCGTACGGCCCGGCCACGACCGCGATCACGCCTCGCTGTCCGCCGACAGCTCCGTGGGCCACCGTCGACTGCACCGCATCACGGCCCTCCCCGCCGCCTGCACCCACCCCTCCCCCCAAGACCCCCGCACGACCTTCGACGTCTTCTGGCAGTCGTTCGAGGAGAACTACCCCTTCTTCGCCGCGAAGGGCGTCAACTGGCAGGCGGCCAGGGACCGTTACCGACCCCTGATCCACCCCGGCACCACCCGCGCGCAGCTCTTCGACATCTTCGGCCGCATGGTGCGGCCCCTGCACGATGCCCATGTGGTCGTCCAGGACGGAGACCGCTACTACGGCGTCGGCCGCCCCGGCACGGAGATCCCGTCCGAGGAACTGGACACGAAGGTCAAGAGGTTCATCGTCGCCCGCGACCTCAAGAACGCCACCACCCGCCGGGACTTCGCCGAGGGCCGCATCACCTACGCCGAGCTCCCCGACAGCGCCACCGGCTACCTGCGGATCTCCACTTTCTCGGGCTACGACACCAAGGACAGGTCCTACGCCGCCGACCTCGCCGAACTCGACCGCGCCCTGTCCGCCGTACTCGCCCGCCCCCCGCACGGCCTGATCATCGACCTCCGCGTCAACGGTGGCGGCTCCGACGCGCTCGGCATCCACATCGCCGAACGCCTGACGGACAAGCCGTACATCGCCTACTCCAAGCGCGCCCGCAACGACCCCACCGACCCGACACACCACACCCGCCCCGAGCCGATCGTCGTCACGCCGGCCCCAGGACCCCGATACACCGGCCCGATCGCCGTCCTCACCGGCGGCTCCACGGTCAGTGCCGGCGAGACCTTCACCCAGGCCCTCATCGACCGCCCGTACCGCACGGTCCGCATCGGACAACCCACCCAGGGCGTCTTCTCGGACGTCATGAACCGCAAACTCCCGAACGGCATGGTCGCCTGGCTCCCCAACGAGGAGTACCTGAACCGCACGGGCCACACCTACGACGGCACTGGCATCCCGCCCCGGATCACCGAACCGGTCTTCACGGAGAAGGAGTTCGCGGAGAACCGGGACTCGGCGTTCGACCGGGCGATCACTTCACTGCGGCGGTGAAGACGGCCCAGGCGGACGGCGTGACGTGGAAGGTGGGGCCGGTGGCCGGGGGGTTCTTGGAGTCGCGGATGTGGATGGCGGTGGGGGTGTGGGCGACCTCGACGCAGGAGTCACCTTCACTGCCGCTGCTGTAGCTGCTCTTGAACCACGCAAGCTCGGTCATCTTTCCCCCAGCAGTTGCTCGATGAAGGCCGTCGACTCACGTGGTGTGAGCGCCTGAGCCCGGATGATGCCATACCGCAGTTCAAGGATACGGAGCTGCCTCGGCTCGTTCAGCGGTCGGCCACCGGCCACCACGGGCGAACGCCCCGCTGCCGAACCGTCGGCGAACTTCAGCACCTCGATGCCACCGTCCACTCCGGCATGCTCCTCCCGATCGATCGGCATCACTTGCAGCTCGACGCCACGCAACTGGCCCTTCTCCAGCAGGTTTTCCAGCTGCCGACGCAGCACTGCCTTACCCCCGAGCGGACGCCGCAACGTCAACTCTTCGAGTACGAAGCTCAGTTCAGGTGCCGGATCACGTTCGAAGATCGTCTGACGTGACACGCGGGCGGCGACGAACCGCTCCACCTCCGCCGAGGTGTACGCCGGTCGCCGCATCTGGAGCAGGGCCCGCGCGTATTCAGGCGTCTGCAACAGTCCATGGACGCTGTGGGGGTCGTACAACTGCATCTCGACCGCCTTCGCCTCCATCTCCGCGAGCGCCCGCACCTTCTTCGGGTACCGGACCTTCTTCACGTCCTCCTTCATCGCGGCGAGCAGCCCACCCGCCCCCAACACCCGGTCGGCGTCGTCCAGATACTCGGGCCGGGGAATCCGCTTCCCGCCCTCGATCTTGTAGACGAGGTCCTCGCCGTACCCGACGGCCTTGCCGAACTCGGCGGCCCGCATCCCCGCGGCCTCCCGCCGCAGCCTCAACTGCCGCCCCACGGTGGCGATCACCGCCAGACCCCACTCGTCGTCCGGGTCGACCTCCCAACCCGGCTCATCGGCCTCGGTCCTGAGCCGTCCCGCCTCCACGTCCACCGACATCGCGCACCCCTCCGCCGTACGACCGCACTCGCGACGCCTCTACCCGCGCGGACGGTCCCGACAGCTCGGACACGTCCGGACAAGCGCC
>Ga0182008_10000953_pt1 | contig 20172 bp, 18 predicted proteins | sample Sormic07211129_1_FD_120482 | JGI IMG/M metagenome (GOLD analysis project Ga0182008, IMG submission 120482) | Rhizosphere microbial communities from Sorghum bicolor, Mead, Nebraska, USA - 072115-129_1 metaG | ecosystem: Host-associated > Plants > Roots > Rhizosphere | place: USA: Nebraska...
ACCGACTACACCAACGCCTCGCGCACCATGCTCTTCAACATCCACACCCTGGAGTGGGACGCGAAGATGCTGGAGGTGCTGGACATCCCGCGGGAAATGCTCCCGGAAGTGAAGTCCTCGTCGGAAATATATGGCCGCACCAAGAGCGGCATCGCCATCGGCGGTATCGCCGGCGACCAGCAGGCCGCGCTGTTCGGCCAGATGTGCGTCGAGCCGGGCCAGGCCAAGAACACCTACGGCACCGGCTGCTTCCTGCTGATGAACACCGGCGACAAGGCGGTTAAATCCCAGCACGGCATGCTCACCACTATCGCCTGCGGCCCCCGTGGCGAAGTGGCCTACGCCCTGGAAGGCGCAGTATTCAACGGTGGTTCCACCGTGCAGTGGCTGCGTGATGAACTGAAAATCATCAACGACGCCCACGACACCGAATACTTCGCCGGCAAGGTCAAGGACAGCAACGGCGTGTATCTGGTGCCGGCCTTCACCGGCCTGGGTGCTCCCTACTGGGACCCCTATGCCCGTGGCGCGCTGTTCGGCCTGACCCGCGGCGTGCGCGTGGACCACATCATCCGTGCCGCCCTGGAGTCCATCGCCTACCAGACCCGCGACGTGCTCGACGCCATGCAGCAGGACTCCGGCGAACGCCTCAAAGCCCTGCGGGTGGACGGCGGCGCCGTGGCCAACAACTTCCTCATGCAGTTCCAGGCCGACATCCTCGGCACCCAGGTGGAACGCCCGCAAATGCGTGAAACCACCGCCCTGGGCGCTGCCTACCTGGCGGGCCTGGCCTGCGGTTTCTGGGGCAGCCTGGAAGAACTGCGGGGCAAGGCGGTGATCGAGCGCGAGTTCGAACCACAACTGGCGGAAGCGGAAAAAGAAGGCCTGTACGCAGGCTGGAAGAAGGCCGTCAGCCGCACCCGCGACTGGGAACCCCACGACGAGGCCAAATAAGCCAAGCCGTGGATTGGTAACCGCTTGTAACTGGTAGGGAGGGGATTCCTGCGGCATCATGGGCAAATTTTGCACGGCAGCCCAAAGGAAGCCCCATGAATCTGCCTCCCCGTCAGCAGCAAATCCTCGATCTGGTTCGCGAACGCGGCTACGTCAGCATCGAGGAATTGGCCCAGCTGTTCGTCGTAACCCCGCAAACCATCCGCCGCGATATCAACCAGCTGGCGGAAGCCAATCTGCTGCGCCGCTACCACGGTGGCGCAGCCTATGACTCCAGCGTAGAAAACACCGCCTACGCCATGCGCGCCGACCAGATGCGCGACGAAAAGCAGCGTATCGGCGAAGCCGTTGCCGCGCAGATCCCCGATCACGCCTCGCTGTTCATCAATATCGGCACCACCACCGAATCCATCGCCCGGGCCCTGCTCAATCACAGCCACCTGAAGATCATCACCAACAACCTGCACGTGGCCTCGATGCTCAGTGCCAAGGATGATTTCGACGTGCTGCTCACCGGCGGCAATGTGCGCCGTGACGGCGGCGTGGTGGGCCAGGCCAGTGTCGACTTCATCAACCAGTTCAAGGTCGACTTCGCCCTGGTGGGCATCAGTGGCATCGACGAGGACGGCAGCCTGCTGGACTTCGACTACCAGGAAGTGCGGGTATCCCAGGCGATCATCGCCAATGCCCGGCAGGTGATCCTGGCTGCCGACTCCAGCAAGTTCGGGCGCAACGCCATGATCCGCCTGGGGCCCATCAGCCTGATCGATTGCCTGGTCACCGACCAGCAACCGGTACCGGCCCTGACCCAACTGCTCAACCAGCACAAGATCCGTCTCGAAGTGGTCTGACTGCTCTCCCCTCTGCGGATCCGGCCGCGCTCGAACGACGAGCCTCGACGCTTCATCGCTTTCGAAATCGCCGCGGCCGATCCCGCCATCCAGCCCAAGGCAACAGCAGCGGCTACAGTTACCCGTCGACAATGTTCGAAAACTTTCCTTTAGCGCTGCTTCGATCAGTTTTTTCAATCGAAGCACGCTGGATGCGTGCATCTTTATGCGCTAGTATTTTCGAAAATGAACATTAATGTTCGAATTCAAATATCAAAGTAACACGAGGCCTGTCGATGCCCACTTCTACCTTGCCCGCGCGCCCTCTTTCCGAGGTTTACGATATCGCCGTCATTGGCGGTGGGATCAATGGTGTTGGAATTGCCGCCGATGCGGCAGGTCGCGGCCTGTCCGTGTTCCTTTGCGAAAAGGACGACCTGGCCAGCCATACCTCCTCGGCCAGCAGCAAGCTGATCCACGGCGGCCTGCGCTACCTCGAACATTACGAGTTCCGCCTGGTGCGCGAAGCCCTGGCCGAACGTGAAGTGCTGCTGGCCAAGGCCCCGCATATCGTCAAGCCCATGCGTTTCGTCCTGCCGCACCGGCCACACCTGCGCCCGGCCTGGATGATTCGCGCCGGCCTGTTCCTGTATGACCACCTGGGCAAGCGGGAAAAACTCGCCGGCTCGCGCAGCCTGAAGTTCGGTGCCGACAGCGCCCTGAAAGCCGAGATCACCAAGGGCTTCGAATACTCCGATTGCTGGGTCGACGATGCGCGCCTGGTGGTGCTCAATGCCATGGCCGCCCGCGAACACGGCGCCCACGTTCATACCCAGACCCGCTGCATCAGCGCCCGCCGCAGCAAGGGCCTGTGGCAACTGGAGCTGGAGCGCGCCGATGGCAGCCTGTTCTCCATCAGCGCCAAGGCCCTGGTGAACGCCGCGGGCCCCTGGGTCGCCAAGTTCATCAAGGACGACCTCAAGCTGGAGTCGCCGTACGGTATCCGCCTGATCCAGGGCAGCCACCTGATCGTACCCAAGCTGTACGAAGGCGAGCACGCGCACATCCTGCAGAACGAGGACCAGCGCATCGTCTTCACCATTCCCTACCTCAACCAGTTCACCCTGATCGGTACCACCGACCGCGAATACACCGGTGACCCGGCCAAGGTGGCGATCACTGAAGGTGAAACCGATTACCTGCTGCAAGTGGTCAATGCGCACTTCAAGAAACAGCTGAGCCGCAGCGATATCCTGCACAGCTATTCCGGCGTTCGCCCGCTGTGCAATGACGAATCCGACAACCCTTCGGCCGTGACCCGCGACTACACCCTGGCCCTTTCCGGCCATGGCGAGGAGGCCCCCCTGCTGTCGGTGTTCGGCGGCAAGCTGACCACCTACCGCAAACTGGCGGAATCGGCGATGGCGCAGCTGGCGCCGTACTTCAAGCAGGCCAAGCCGAGCTGGACAGCCCAGGCCACCCTGCCCGGTGGCGAGAACATGAGCACGCCACAGGCGCTGGCAGAAGCCATCCGCAAGAAGTTCGACTGGGTACCCAGCCAGATCACCCAGCGCTGGGCCACCAGCTACGGCAGCCGTACCTGGCGCCTGCTGGAAGGCGTGCACAGCCTCAGCGACCTGGGCGAACACCTGGGCGGCGGCCTCTATACCCGTGAAGTGGATTACCTGTGCAGCGAGGAATGGGCAGTGAAAGCCCAGGACATTCTCTGGCGCCGGAGCAAGCTCGGGCTGTTCACCACCGAGGCGCAGCAGCAGCAACTGCAGGATTATCTGCAGAAAGTCGAGCACAATCGCGGCAAGATCAAGGCTGCCTGAGCCACATAGGCAAGCAAAGCCCCTGCACCGGAAGGTCCAGGGGCTTTTTTGTGGGCCTGCAGGATTGAACGTTTCGCCGGCAAGCCGGCTCCTACAATGGCAGGGGCACGTTCGGTTTTCCGAATGGCGAAGCCGCAGGGGTTCGGATAACCGGATACAGCCGCTGAAATCCCCAGGTCACAAATATTCTATAGGCTTGAAAATCAAGGGTTTGACGATGATCAATGGGTCTGGCACGACTCATGCTCTACACTGTGCGACGAATGCCTGTCGTGCCAACACAACAGGAGCCGTCAAGGCATTCGCTGTATAAAAGAGCCGTCGAACTGGCTTCATAAAAAAAACAAATGTCGAGGAAATATTGATGCGCATCGTTCCCCATCTGTTGGGCGCAGCTATCGCTGCCGCTCTGATTAGCACTCCAGTTTTCGCTGCCGAGCTCACCGGCACACTGAAGAAAATCAAAGAGTCCGGCACCATCACCCTCGGACATCGCGACGCTTCCATTCCGTTTTCCTACATCGCTGACGCTTCCGGCGTGCCAGTGGGTTACTCCCACGACATCCAGCTGAAAATCGTCGAAGCGATCAAGAAAGACCTCGACATGCCTGACCTGAAGGTCAAGTACAACCTGGTTACCTCCCAGACCCGCATCCCGCTGGTGCAGAACGGCACCGTGGACGTCGAGTGCGGCTCCACCACCAACAACGTCGAGCGTCAGCAACAAGTCGACTTCTCCGTTGGCATCTTCGAGATCGGCACCCGTCTGCTGTCCAAGAAGGACTCTTCCTACAAGGACTTCGCGGACCTGAAAGGCAAGAACGTGGTAACCACCGCCGGTACCACTTCCGAGCGCATCCTCAAGGCCATGAACGCCGACAAGCAGATGGGCATGAACGTGATCTCCGCCAAGGACCACGGTGAGTCGTTCCAGATGCTGGAATCGGGCCGCGCCGTAGCCTTCATGATGGACGACGCACTGCTGGCCGGTGAAATGGCCAAGGCCAAGAAACCGACCGACTGGGCCGTGACCGGTACCCCTCAGTCCTACGAAATCTACGGCTGCATGGTGCGCAAGGGCGATGCCCCGTTCAAGAAAGCCGTGGATGACGCCATCGTCGCCACCTACAAATCGGGCGAAATCAACAAGATCTACGACAAGTGGTTCCAGTCGCCGATCCCGCCAAAAGGCCTGAACCTGATGTTCCCGATGAGCGATGAGCTCAAGGCCCTGATCGCCAACCCGACCGACAAAGCGGCTGACGACAAAAAGTCCTGATTCCTGACTAACCTTATCTCCTGAAGGGGCCCTGCCCTTTCAGGAGTCTGTCACTACCTGCTGGCATTTTTTGGAAACACTCGAACCGGTGGTTGTCGAGCCGATCGTGTGTGCCTGATCGTCATGATCAGGCGGGAACGGACGTCCCCAGGCGGGTGCTTGTACATCGAACGATCTGAGGGGTAACCCTAATGAATTACAACTGGGACTGGGGCGTGTTCTTCAAGTCCACCGGCGTGGGCAGCGAGACCTATCTCGACTGGTTCATCTCCGGCCTGGGCTGGACCATCGCCATCGCCGTGGTGGCCTGGATCATCGCGCTGCTGCTGGGCTCGATCCTGGGCGTCATGCGCACCGTGCCGAACCGCCTGGTGTCGGGCATCGCCACCGTGTACGTGGAGATCTTCCGCAACGTGCCGCTGCTGGTACAGCTGTTCATCTGGTACTTCCTGGTGCCGGACCTGCTGCCGGAGAACCTCCAGGAGTGGTACAAGCAGGACCTCAACCCGACCACCTCGGCCTACCTGAGCGTTGTCGTGTGCCTGGGCCTGTTCACCGCCGCACGGGTTTGCGAACAGGTACGTACCGGTATCCAGGCCCTGCCCCGTGGCCAGGAATCCGCCGCACGCGCCATGGGCTTCTCGCTGCCGCAGATCTACTGGAACGTGCTGCTGCCCCAGGCCTACCGGATCATCATTCCGCCGCTCACCTCGGAATTCCTCAACGTATTCAAGAACTCCTCCGTGGCGTCGCTGATCGGCTTGATGGAATTGCTTGCCCAGACCAAGCAGACCGCCGAGTTCTCGGCCAACCTGTTCGAAGCCTTCACCCTGGCTACCCTGATCTACTTCACCCTGAACATGAGCCTGATGCTGCTGATGCGCCTGGTGGAGAAGAAAGTTTCGGTCCCCGGCCTGATCTCCGTGGGAGGTAAATAATGGAATTCGACTTCTCGGGCATCATCCCGGCCATTCCCGGCCTGTGGAACGGCATGCTGATGACCCTCAAGCTGATGGTCATGGGTGTGGTCGGCGGGATCATCCTCGGTACCTTGCTGGCCTTGATGCGCTTGTCTCACAACAAGCTGCTGTCGAACCTGGCGGGCGCCTACGTCAACTACTTCCGCTCGATCCCGCTGCTGCTGGTGATCACCTGGTTCTACCTGGCGGTGCCTTTCGTGCTGCGCTGGATCACCGGCGAAGACACCCCGATCGGCGCATTCACCTCGTGCATCGTGGCCTTCATGATGTTCGAAGCGGCGTACTTCTGCGAAATCGTCCGTGCCGGCGTGCAGTCGATCCCCAAGGGCCAGATGGGCGCCGCCCAGGCACTGGGCATGAGCTATGGCCAGACCATGCGCCTGATCATCCTGCCCCAGGCGTTCCGCAAGATGACCCCGCTGCTGCTGCAGCAGAGCATCATCCTGTTCCAGGACACCTCCCTGGTGTACACCGTGGGCCTGGTGGATTTCCTCAACGCCTCGCGGTCCAGCGGCGACATCATCGGCCGCTCCAATGAATTCCTGATCATCGCTGGTCTGGTCTATTTCACAATCAGCTTTGCCGCCTCGCTGCTGGTCAAGCGTCTGCAAAAAAGGTTCGCCGTATGATCTCTATCAAGAACATCAACAAGTGGTATGGGGACTTCCAGGTGCTGACCGATTGCAGCACCGAGGTCAAGAAAGGTGAAGTGGTGGTGGTCTGCGGGCCGTCCGGCTCCGGCAAGTCGACCCTGATCAAGTGCGTCAACGCCCTGGAACCCTTCCAGAAAGGCGACATCGTGGTGGACGGCACTTCCATCGCCGACCCCAAGACCAACCTGCCGAAACTGCGTTCCCGCGTGGGCATGGTGTTCCAGCATTTCGAGCTGTTCCCGCACCTGACCATCACCGAGAACCTGACCATCGCGCAGATCAAGGTGCTGGGCCGCAGCAAGGAAGAGGCCACCAAGAAAGGCCTGCAACTGCTGGACCGCGTCGGCCTCGCCGCCCATGCCCACAAGCACCCGGGGCAACTCTCCGGTGGCCAGCAACAACGTGTGGCCATCGCCCGCGCCCTGGCCATGGACCCGATCGTCATGCTGTTCGACGAACCGACCTCGGCCCTGGACCCGGAAATGGTCAACGAAGTGCTGGACGTCATGGTGCAACTGGCCCATGAAGGCATGACCATGATGTGCGTGACCCACGAAATGGGCTTTGCCCGCAAAGTGGCGAACCGGGTGATCTTCATGGACAAGGGCCAGATCATCGAGGACTGCCAGAAAGAAGAGTTCTTCGGCGATATCAGCGCCCGCTCCGAACGTGCGCAGCACTTCCTCGAGAAGATCCTGCAGCACTAAAACCCGCGTTCCTGTAGGCGCCGGCTTGCCTGCGACGGGACGGTATCTGACTCCCCTATCGTCAGTGCCGCCCTGGTCGCCGGCAAGCCGGCGCCTACAGACACTGCGCAGTGGTTGACCCAAGGCATCTGTGATGAAATGCGACCCCACTCTCTATCGCGCCGCGCCGCCATCACTCGCCGTGAAACCCCGCCTGATCCGACATCTGTTCCTGCCGCCCCTGGTCATCCTGCTGATGATCGGCCTGGGCTACGTCGGGTTCTGGATCAGCGAGCACAACGGCATCCGCACCCTCGGCGAAAATGGCCAGCGCCAGCTGGAGCTGCATGCCCGCGCCGTAGAAAGTGAGATCAGCAAGTACACCTATCTGCCGAGCCTGCTGGAACTGGAATCCAGTGTTTCCCAGCTGCTGGGCGATCCTTCGCCGGAACACCGGCAAACCGTCAATCAATACCTCGAAGGCCTGAACCGCCGCAGCCGCAGCCGGGCCATCTATGTCATGGACACCACGGGCCGGGTGGTGGCCACCAGCAACTGGCGTGACGTCGACAGCTACCTGGGCGAAGACCTGTCGTTCCGGGCCTATTACCAGAACGCCGTGCGCGGCCAGCCCGGGCGCTTCTACGGCATCGGCAGCACCAACGGCGAACCTGGCTACTACCTGGCCCATGGCCTGGAGGAACAAGGCAAGATCATCGGCGTGGCGGTGGTCAAGGTACGCCTGGAGGCCCTGGAGGAACGCTGGCAGCGTGCCCGCCTGGAAGCCTTCGTCAGCGACGAGAACGGCATCATCATCCTGTCCAGCGACCCGGCGCGCCGCCTCAAGTCGGTCCGCCCGCTCAGCGACGACACCAAGGAACGCCTGGCCCGCAGCCTGCAATACTACTGGTTCCCCCTCAACGAACTGGAACCCCTGGCCCGGGAACGCCTGGCCGAAGGCGTGGAAAAGCTGACCTTTCCGGCCAACACCGAGCTGGTGTCCGACGAGAAAGCCATCAGCTACCTGTCCCAGACCCGGCCCCTGAGCGATACCCCCTGGAACTTCACCCTGCTCACCCCGTTGCAGGACCTGCGCCGCGAAGCCATCAACCAGGGCATCCTGGTGGCGGTGGCCTTTGCCCTGGTGGCCTTTCTGCTGATCGCCTGGAACGAACGGCGCAAGGTCATCGCCACTCGCCTGGCCGCCCGTGAAGCCCTGCAGGAAGCCAATAGCCAGCTGGAACGGCGGATCACCGAACGCACCGCCGACCTGCGGGCCAGCAACGAACGGCTCAAGGGCCAGATCCGCGAACGCCGCCAGGCCGAGGAAACCCTGCGCCGCGCCCAGGACGAACTGGTCCAGGCCGGCAAGCTGGCGGCCATCGGCCAGATGTCCACCAGCATCGCCCACGAACTGAACCAGCCCTTGGCGGCCTTGCGTACCTTGTCCGGCAACACCGTGCGCTTCCTCGAACGCGGCGCCCTGGACACCGCCAGCGCCAACCTCAAGACCATCAATGAACTGATCGACCGCATGGGCCGCATCACCGCCAGCCTGCGCTCCTTCGCCCGCCGTGGCGACGACCAGGGCCAGGCCAGCCTGGACAAGGCCGTTGACGCAGCCCTGCAAGTGCTCAATGCGCGCCTCGAACCCCTGCCCCTGCAACTGCACCGCGACTTCACCGAGCAGACCCTGCAGATCGACCAGACCCGCCTGGAGCAGATCCTGGTCAACCTGATCGGCAATGCCCTGGATGCCATGCAGGCCCAACCGGAGCCGCAACTGTGGCTGGAGGGCGAATTCAGCGAGGGCAAGTACCGCCTGCGGGTGCGCGACAACGGCCACGGCATCGATCTTGAAGCGCGCAAGCACCTGTTCGAACCCTTCTTCACCACCAAACCCGGCGAGCAGGGCCTGGGCCTCGGCCTGACCCTGTCCGCTAGCCTCGCCGCCGCCACCGGCGGCAGCCTGGGGGTGGAACACCCGGCAAGCGGCGGCACCGCCTTTGTCCTCAGCTTGCCCCTGGCAAGCCCCACTCGAGCCGAGCCGATATGAACAACGAGCTGACCGTGCTGATCGTCGAAGACGACCCCCATGTCCTGCTGGGTTGCCAACAGGCCCTGGCCCTGGAAGACATTCCCTGCATCGGTGTGGGCAGCGCCGAAGAAGCCCTGGCCCAGGTCGGTGAAAACTTTCCCGGCATCGTGGTCAGCGACATTCGCCTGCCGGGCATCGATGGCCTGGAACTGCTGAACCGCCTCAAGGCCCGGGACCGCAGCCTGCCGGTGGTGCTGATCACCGGTCACGGCGATATTTCCATGGCCGTGGGCGCCATGCAGAAAGGCGCCTACGACTTCATGGAAAAACCCTTCTCCCCCGAGCGCCTGGTGGATGTGGCCCGCCGCGCCCTGGAGCAACGGGGCCTGGCCCGGGAAGTGACCTCGCTGCGCCGCCAACTGGCCGAACGCAGTTCCCTGGAAGGGCGGATCATCGGCCGCTCGCCGGCCATGCAGAACCTGCGGGAGCTGATCGCCAACGTTGCCGATACCTCGGCCAACGTGCTGATCGAGGGCGAAACCGGTACCGGCAAGGAACTGGTTGCCCGTTGCCTGCACGACTTCAGCCGGCGCCACCAGCAGCAGTTCGTCGCCCTGAACTGCGGCGGCCTGCCCGAGAACCTCTTCGAAAGCGAGATCTTCGGCCACGAGGCCAACGCCTTCACCGGCGCCGGCAAACGGCGCATCGGCAAGATCGAGCACGCCCACCAGGGCACGCTGTTCCTCGACGAAGTGGAAAGCATGCCGATCAACCTGCAGATCAAGCTCTTGCGCGTGTTGCAGGAACGCACCCTGGAGCGCCTCGGTTCCAACCAGAGCGTGGCCGTGGATTGCCGGGTGATCGCCGCCACCAAGTCGGACCTGGACGAAATGAGCCGGGCCAAGGAGTTTCGCAGCGACCTGTACTACCGCCTCAACGTGGTGACCCTGGAACTGCCGCCCCTGCGCGAACGCCGCGAAGACATCCTGCAGTTGTTCGAGCATTTCCTGCAGCAGTCGTCCCTGCGCTTTGACCGCGCGGTGCCGGAGCTGGACAACCAGACCCTGTCGACCCTCATGAGCCACGACTGGCCGGGCAACGTGCGCGAGTTGCGCAACGTCGCCGAACGCTTTGCCCTCGGCCTGCCGGCCTTCAAGAAGCCCGGCAGCAGTGTCGCCCAGGGGCTGGGCTTTGCCGAGGCGGTGGAAGCCTTCGAGCGCAACCTGCTCAACGATGCCTTGCAGCGCAGCGGCGGCAACCTGACCCAGGCCAGCCAGGAGCTGGGCATGGCCAAGACCACCCTGTTCGACAAGGTCAAGAAGTACGGCCTGAGCCACTAACCCAAGGCGCGAGTAACCATGGATCTATTGTTGAAGGCCGCCCTGGGCGCGGCGGTGGTGGTGATTCTGGCGGCCCTGGCCAAGACCCGGAACTACTACATCGCCGGCCTGGTGCCGCTGTTCCCGACCTTTGCCCTGATCGCCCACTACATCGTCGGCAAGGGCCGCTCCCTCGATGACTTGAAGACCACCATCCTGTTCGGCATGTGGTCGATCATTCCCTACTTCGTCTACCTGGCGACCCTGTATGTGATGGTCGATCGCCTGCGCCTGGAAGCTTCCCTGGCAGTGGCTGCCGTGGCCTGGCTGATCGCCGCGACGATCCTGGTCAGCGTCTGGGTGCGCCTGCACGCCTGAGCCCTGCCATTCCCGTAGGAGCGAGCTTGCTCGCGAAGCCTGCGCCGCGGTCTTTCGCCGGCAACCCGGCAACGACCCTGGCCCGACCCTTGCATTTACCCGGCAAAGCCCGTCCAGCCTGCGTTTCAGCCTGATCACGCAGTTTTCTGGAGGGCGCTGCCATGGGTAAAGAACACCTTGAATATCTTAGATCTCGACCACAGCCTGACCGCCCAGGAGCCGATCATCCGACGCCTGAACAGCGGCCAGGCTCGGCGTCTCGACCTGCTGGACCTGGGGCCCAAGCTGCGCCTGTGGTCCACCGAGCGCACCTACCGTCACTTCACCGAACGCCTGCGCCAGCGGCCCCGCCACAGCGGCCCGCAGCCGGAAATCTTCTTTGTCGGCTCCGGTGACTATCACCACCTGACCCCGGCCTTTCTCGGCGACCTGCAAGAGCCGGTGAGCCTGATCCACTTCGACAACCACCCGGACTGGGTACGCCTGGCTCCGCGCCGGCATTGCGGCTCCTGGGTCAACCGGGCGCTGAAACTGCCGCACATCCAGCGCATCGTCACCCTTGGCCCCTGCAGCGAAGACCTGCACAACCCACAACTGCGCGGCGGCAATGTCGCCGCCCTCAAGCACGGCAAGCTGCAGCTGTTCCCCTGGCAGCACGCGCCGTCCAAGGTCTGGGGGCGGGTCGGCGACGGCGCCGGGCACCAGCAGCAGGAAAACCACCTGCATTGGCGCAACCTGGCGGAACTGGACTGGCAGGCCTTTCTCGAACAGATGATCGACAGCCTGCCCACCGAGGCGATCTGGATCACCATCGACAAGGATGTGCTGGCCAGCGAAGACGCCGCCACCAACTGGGACCAGGGCGGCATGCGCCTGACCCACCTGCTGCAGGCCCTGCGCACCCTGGCCGCGCGCAAGCGGATCCTGGGCATCGACGTCTGCGGCGAGTTCGCCCAGCCGGCCTTCAGCAACGCCTTCAAACGCTGGGAAGCCAAGTCCGACCAGCCTCCGGCCGAGCGCTGGAGCCAGGACGACCTGCTGCGCAACTCGGTGACCAATGAAGCCCTGATCTCGCTGTTCGAGGAGCTGTTCCCGTGACCCTGACCGTTGTTCTGCTGGTGGCCTTTTCCATCGTCCTGGACGTGGTCGGCCAACTCTGTTTCAAGCTCGGCCTGGACCGCCTGCCAGAGCTGGAAGGCGGTTTTCGCCTGAACGCTTTCTGGGGCCAGGTGTTCAACGCGCCCTTGCTGTGGTGCGGCATCGGCGCCTACGCCATCGAGTTCTTCGTCTGGCTCGAAGCCCTGTCCCGGGCGCCCCTGAGCCTGCTGTTCCCCGCGGCGGCCCTGGCCTATTGCGGCGTGGTACTGGCGGGCAAGGTGGTGCTGGGCGAGACCGTCAGCCGCCGTCGCTGGCTCGGCACCCTGGTGATCACCGCCGGGGTGATGCTGGTGTGCGTGGCCAGTACCTGAGCCTTGTTCAACGAATAGAAGGAAGCGTTTGATGAGTTCCAATACCTCCCACGGCTGGCTGCACGAGCGCCTGGGCACCATCGTGCTCTGGGCCCTGCTGATCGGTTTCGAAAGCGCCGGGCAGATCGCCACCAAGGTTGGCGGCGACCAGCTGGGCCAGATGGATTTCAACCTGCAATGGCTGGCGGCGGTCGCGGTCAACCCCGGGGTGCTGATGGCGATTGCCTGCTATATCGGCGCGTTTTTCGTGTGGATGCTGATATTGCGGCGCAGCAGCCTGTCCCTGGCCTTCCCCTTGAGCTCCCTGGTATTCGTGGTGGTGCTGCTGGGCTCGTGGCTGGGCCTGGGCGAGCAGATCAGCCTGCTGCACTGGGTCGGGGTCTTTGTGATCATCGGCGGGATTGCCCTCTTGGCGGAGGGTGAAGAGGCCTGAGGGCCTCTTTGCTACAGCGAAGGGATGTTGTGCAGGAGCCGGCTTGCCGGCGAAGGCGATCTTGCCGGCCCCTTCGCTGGCAAGCCAGCTCCTACAGCCACGGGGTTTAGGCCTTGCGGTGGGACACCAGGAAACCCAGGCCGTGGGACACCGGAATCACTTTCACCCCGGCAGCCCGTTGCTGCTCGCGGATCTCGCGGTGGAAAGCCTTGACCTTGGTCCAGTGCATCTTCGGCCGGTAGTGATGCTCGGCGTGGTAGCCGTTGTTCATCCAGATCAGGTTGTACAGCGGGCTATAGGAACTCACGCCCCAGGCAATCGGCAGGTCCGGATTGCCCCCCAGATGCTCGTAGTAGCCATTGAGCGACGACAGCGACTGCCCCAGGTACCAGAACGGCAGCAGCACCAGCACCGCGTGCCAGTCATACAGCGCCAGAGCCAGGTAGAAGGCCACTGTGACGCCGATTTCCACCTTTACCCAACGGGCATCATCAGGCCGCTTGCGCTGCATTTCCTGGTAGATCTCCTTGGGGTCGTCGCGAAAAAAGCTCAGGAAGGTGTAGGCCCAGGGGGTGTCCGGCTGGCCATCCTTGCCATGCAGGTAGATGGAGAGCGGGTCGACGGTCTTGCCATTGGCGTCCGGCAGGTCGGAGTTGCCCCGGTGGTGGCGGTTGTGGATGTCGCGGTACAGGGTCTGGGAAAAACCTATGGTCACCGAGAGCAGCAGGTCGAAGCCGCGGTTCATCCACCCGGGGGTGAAATAGGCGTTGTGGATCTGGTTATGGGAAATGCTGTTGATGCTCCACGACAGGCTGACTGAATACAGCAGCGCTGCTGGGACGATGACCCACCAGGACAGGGCGTGGAAATCCAGCACCAACCACAGTACAAAGGCGAAATGTACCAGTGCCATGGCAATCGGGATCAGGTCCCAGAGGGAATAGGCGAGTAGACGATAGGCAGGTCGAGCCATGAAGAACTTCCTGAGAAATTGAATTCATGGTGACCATTGCAAAGGCCAGACCAGTTTTTGCTGTTGCCGCCCCAGGCCGTGCTCAGGCCTGGGCGGCGCCCCTCAGAACTTGTAGCTGATGGCGGTCTGCACCTGCCCCTGGTTGACCTCGCCCTTGTCACGGACGATGGTGCTGTCGGCGGCGGAGTTGACCAGGCGCGTCCAGCTGGCACTGGCCACCAGCGCCCAGTTGTCCCCCAGGGGGAAGTGGAAATTCTGGCTCAGGGTGAAGTTCTGCATGCCACCGCTGGCGTTGTACTGGCCAATGCCGGAAGCGAGGGACTCCTTGGCGTCGACGCCGAAGAAGGTCTGGCTCTGGCGGCCATCGGCGAAGTGCAGGGTCAGGTTGTTGCTGCCAATGATGCCCAGGCCCAGCGGGTAGCCGATTTCACCCCCGACCTTGCCCAGCACCCCGCCCTGGCCCCCGGCCCCGCCCACCGCCTGGCCCACGGCGGCGAACAGCCGCCAGAAGTCCTCGGGGGCGTACTCGATGAAGGCACCGATATCGGCCATGTCGCGAACATCCCGCAGGCCGCGCAGCGCGCCGTCGGAATTACGCCCCTGCAGGTAATTGATGTAGGGGCCGATGCTCAAGCCATTGCTCTTGAAGGCATCCCAGGTCAGGCCATCGTCACCGCTCAGGCTGACATCTCCCCAATCCAGGTCCATGTACGGCAGCGGCACGGTGTCGTAGCTGCTGCCTGTGGGGTCATGGGGTTGATAGCCCAGGCCCAGGCCCAGTTCACCGGTGATGCCGGAGTCGGCCATGGCGCCACTGGCGAGGGTCAGGGAGAGCAGGCCGGCCACTAAGGCGGGGGAAGAAAGCCTGGGCATGAATGAGTTTCCTTGTCTGAACATGCGCGCATCAATCATCAGAGCGGCCCTTGGGCGCAAGCACTGATGTTCTTTGTAGGGACCTACAAAAATTGTAGCCAGAACTCTACAAATCACCCTCTTTCCTCGCCAAGACCCCAGCCCCGCTGGGTTTTCGCCACTTGGCACAGTCCCTGCTCTACCCCTGCCACAAGCGCAAAGAGCGCTCTTATTCAACAGGTAACAGCAGATGATGCACTGGCATATCGTATGTGACTTCGACGGGACCATCTCCCGCGCCGACGTGATCGATAACGTTCTCCAACGCTTCGCCGACCCCAGTTGGGAAGGCATAGAGCAGGAATGGCTGGACGGTCACATCGGCTCCCGAGAATGCCTCAGCCGCCAACTGGCCCTGGTCAAGGCTTCGCCCGCCGAACTGCTGGGCTACTTCGACAGTGTCGAAATCGACCCCGACTTCCCCGACTTCGTCGATCACGTGATCGGCCTGGGCGCTTCCATCGAAGTGGTCAGCGACGGCATCGAGCAGGGCATCGCCCGCATCCTGGCACGCAACTACGTGACCCTGCTGCCGATCCTCGCCAACCGCCTGCGCCAGGTCGACCACAACAGCTGGCGCATCGACTTCCCCTACGCCAGCGACGCCTGCCGCGCCGCTTCCGGCAACTGCAAGTGCAAATCCACCCCGCGGGGCAAGCGCGTGCTGGTGATCGGCGATGGCCAGTCGGACATGTGCGTGGCTTCCACCGCCGACTTCGTGTTCGCCAAGGATCGCCTGGCCGACTACTGCGAACGCAACAAGATTCCCCATGCGCGGTTCGACTCCTTCGCCGAACTGCCAGCGCTGCTGGCCAAGCTGCCGAACAACGCCGCCAACGCGACCAACTTCTCTCTTGAAACCCAGGAACTCTTCCACCATGTCTGATATCCGCATCGCTACCGCAGAAGACCAGATCCTTCTGGAAAAAGAAGCCAAGTACTGCTCCTACGGCGATACCGTTCACTACATCGAACCACCGCGCATCTTCAGCCGCTGCGAAGGCTCCTACGTCTGGGACACCAGCGACCAGGCCTACCTCGACCTGCAGATGTGGTACTCGGCGGTGAACTTCGGCTACGCCAACCCACGCCTGAACAACGCCCTCAAGCAACAGATCGACACCCTGCCGCAGATCGCCAGCCAATACCTGCACAAAGGCAAGATCGAGCTGTCGGAAATGATCGCGGTCGACGCCAAGAAGAAGTTCGGCCTCGACGGCCGCGTGCACTTCAACGTCGGCGGTTCGCAGTCGGTGGAGGACTCGCTGAAAGTGGTGCGTAACGCCACCAACGGCAAGAGCCTGATGTTCGCCTTCGAAGGCGGCTACCACGGCCGTACCCTGGGCGCTTCGTCGATCACCTCCAGCTACCGCTACCGCCGCCGCTACGGCCACTTCGGCGAGCGTGCGCAGTTCATTCCATTCCCGTACCACTTCCGCGGCCCCAAAGGCATGACCAAGGAAGAGTACGGCAGCCACTGCGTGCAGCAGTTCGCCCGCCTGTTCGAAACCGAATACAACGGCGTCTGGGACCCGAAGGTCGGCCAGAGCGAATATGCCGCCTTCTATGTCGAGCCGATCCAGGGCACCGGCGGCTACGTGATCCCGCCGATGAACTTCTACAGCGAGCTCAAGCACGTGCTCGACCAGCACGGCATCCTGATGGTGGTCGACGAGATCCAGATGGGCTTCTACCGCACCGGCAAGCTGTGGTCGATCGAGCACTTCGACGTCAAGCCGGACGTGATCGTGTTCGGCAAGGCGCTGACCAACGGCCTCAACCCGCTGGGCGGCATCTGGGCCCGTGAAGAGCTGATCAACCCGGGCGTGTTCCCGCCAGGTTCGACCCACTCCACCTTCGCCTCCAACCCGCTGGGCACCGCCGTGGGCCTGGAAATGTTCAAGATGACCAGCGAGATCGACTACGGCGCGATGGTCATGGAGAAGGGCAAGTACTTCCTGGCCGGCCTGCAGGACCTGCAGAAGCGCTACCCGATCATCGGCGACGTCGACGGCCTGGGCCTGGCCCTGCGCTGCGAGATCTGCACCACCGACGGCTTCACCCCGGACAAGGCGACCCTGGACTACATGGTCGAGGAAGGCATGAAGGGCGACATCGAAATCAACGGCCAGCGCCTGGGCCTGATCCTCGATGTGGGCGGCTACTACAAGAACGTCATCACCCTGGCCCCGTCGCTGGAAATCAGCTACGCGGAAATCGACCTGGGCATCGCACTGCTGGATCGCCTGCTGGATCGGGCCATGAAGCGATGAGCAAGGCTGAGATCGATCTGGGCGAAGGCAGCGCCGGCTTCGTTCTCGGCACGGGTCCGGTCGGGGTCTTGTTGATCCACGGCCTGACCGGCACCCCGACGGAACTCCGTCGGGTGGCCCAGGGCCTGGCCAAGGACGGTACGTGCACGGTGTACGTACCGACCCTGCCCGGGCACTGCGGGGACAACAGCGACCTGCAGGCCACCGGCTGGCAGGACTGGTACGAGGGCGTGCGCAAGACCTTCGCCGATGTACAGCAGCGCCACGAGCAGGTGTTCGTCGGCGGCCTGTCCATGGGTGCGGTGATGTCCATGTACCTGGCCTCCGAGCATCCGGGACGGATCAGCGGCCTGCTGATGTACTCCACCACCCTGAAGTACGACGGCTGGAGCATCAACAAACTGGCCTTCCTCACCCCGTTGCTGATGAAGATCCCCTTTGGCGTGCACATCTGCCGCTTCGAGGAAAAGCCACCCTACGGCATCAAGAACGAACGCCTGCGGGCCATCGTCGAGAAGCAGATGAAAGCCGGTGAAAGCAGCAATGCCGGGCTCCTGACCATGGAGGGCGTGACGGTGCGCGAATTGCACCGGATGAACGCCGTGGTCAAGAAACGCATGCCGTCGATCCTGACCCCGGCCCTGGTGCTGCACTCCAGCGAAGACGACATCACCAGTATCTGGAACGCCGACTACGTGGAGCGCAAGCTCGGCGGCCCGGTGACCAAGATCCTCCTCGACAACTGCTATCACATGATCACCGTGGACCTGCAGTACCAGCGGGTGATCGAGCTGAGCGCAGATTTCATCCAGCAGCGAGTGGTGGCACCTGCGGTGCGCGAAGACTACCGACAGCTGGCGTGACTTAAGGAATAGACGTGATAACCGCCCAAGCCTTTTCAACCATCCAGGCCATCGATCGCAGCGCCTGGAATGACTGTTTCCCAGGGGCCCTGGAGGATTGGGACTATTACCTGGCCGTGGAAAAAGCCGCGATCGCCGATTTTCGCTGGCGCTACCTGGCGCTCTACGAGGGTTCGACCCTGGTGGCAGTGGCGCCGGCCTTCACCACCCAGTACCGGCTTGATACCACGGTCTCCGGGCTGGCCAAGCGCTTCACCGAACGCCTGGCACGCCAGTGGCCCGGGGCCCTGGAGCTGCGCCTGTACGCCATAGGCTCGCCTGTGGCCGAACAGTGCAATGCCGGCACCGCCAGCCATGTGCCTGCGCAACGCCGCCAGGAGCTGCTGGAGCAGCTGCTGCAACTGGCGCGACGCGATGCCGACAGCTTCGGCATCGGCCTGATGGCAGTCAAGGATGCGCCAAGCAACGACCGGCAATGGGCTGCCAGTTGCCTGGCCGCGGGCCTGCAAGCCATGCCGAGCCTGCCCACGGCGCTGCTGCCGGTACCCTTTGCCTCGATCGACGCCTACCTGGGCACCCTGGGCAAATCCACCCGCAAGGACCTGCGCCGCAAACTCCGGACACCGGCGCCACGCATAGAATGGCGACGCCAGATCGACGACGTGCTGCCGGACATCATGCGCCTCTACGAGGCCACCCTGAATCGTAGCGACCTGCAGTTCGAACGCCTGCCGGCAGGCTACTTCACCGGCATCCTCGAGCAGTTGGGGGAACGCGCGGCCTGCGTCCTGTACTGGGTCGACGAGCAACTGGTGGCCTTCAACCTGGTGCTCATCGACCAGCATCGGCTGATCGACAAGTTCTTTGCCCACGACCTCAGTGTCACCCGTGAGCACAATCTGTATTTCCGCAGTTGGCTGGCCAACGTCGACTACTGTATTCAGCAACGCATTCCCCTGTACGAGTGCGGCCAGGCCGGTTATGCCAGCAAGTTGCGCCTGGGTTGCCAGTTCACCGGTAACATGTTGTTTTTCCGGCATCGCAATCCCTTGCTCAATGCCCTGCTCAAACTGATAAAACGCTTTGTCCGCCCGGATCGCTCCGACCCCGCCATGGCTGCTGCAATAAGCGAAAGTACATGACCAGAAAAGATCGTCGCCCTCCTCGCCCCTTCGCCATTTCCCGCTGGAGCCTGCAACGCAAGCTGGTGCTGGCGTTCTGGCTGGTCAGTGTGATTCCCACCATGATCGCCGCGGAACTGGCGGCCACTACCCTGTCGGAAATCTTCGACAGCAACGTGCGGATCTGGCTGCAGGAGTCCACCAAGATCGTCGAGGACGAGATCACCGAAATCCTCCATGACAACGCGCGGATCGCCCAGCTGTTCCTGCGCTATACGCGCCCGCCCACGGACCGCAATGCGGCCAAGCATGACAAGCTCACCGCCGACATCGCCGATTCCATGGGCATCGACGTGGTGGCGCTGATCCGCAAGAACGATCACAAGGTGGTGTTCACCACTGCCGCCGATGACGTGGTGGGGCAGATCAGTACCGCCTCCAATGCCGTGCTGCAGACCATCCAGGTCGGCGGCGTGGCCACCGGGGCGGTGGTCTCGACGTTCCAGACCCAGCTCGACGGGGTCGACTACCAGTTGCTGATCGCCACCTACCTGGACGCCAGCTTCCTCACCAGCGTGGCCGACGTGCATTCCCTGGACCTGCGCCTGTACCTGGCCAAGGCCGATGACTTCTCGGAAATCTTCGCCACCCAGCGCTTCGAGGACCACCCGCCCCAGGTGCCGCACAAGATCGAAGACATCCTGCGCGCCACCCGCCAGCCCACCGAGCAGTTCACCAGCCGCTACAGCGGCCTGTACCGGCCGATCTTCAACGACAGCGGCGACCTGGTGGGGGTGATCTTCAGCGGCCTGCTTCGCCATAGCAGCCTGGTGGGCCTGGTCAACCAGAGCAACCTGTTCATCCTGATCTTCCTGCTCAGCTCGGCAGCCTCGCTGTGCGTCGGCTGGCTGGTTTCCCAACGCCTGACCCGACCGCTGCGGGGCCTGTCCAAGGGCGAGCAGGCGGTGATCGCCGGCGACTACCGCCAACGGGAGCCGGTGATCGGCGGCGACGAACTGGCGGAGCTGAGCAGCAGCTTCAACCACATGACCGAGCGCCCGGGGGAACTGCAGCACCTGGAAGCCCAGTTGCGCCGCCGCGAGCGCCTGCATGCCCTGGGCGGAGGGGCCATGGGCCTGGCCGGCGAGATCCGCAACCCGCTGGGCATCATCAAGA
>Ga0182008_10000959_pt1 | contig 20051 bp, 19 predicted proteins | sample Sormic07211129_1_FD_120482 | JGI IMG/M metagenome (GOLD analysis project Ga0182008, IMG submission 120482) | Rhizosphere microbial communities from Sorghum bicolor, Mead, Nebraska, USA - 072115-129_1 metaG | ecosystem: Host-associated > Plants > Roots > Rhizosphere | place: USA: Nebraska...
GCTCCTCCGGCGTCATGACCGCGAACGAGAGCGAGAAGCCGCGGACGCCCTCGACGTCCGCGAATGCCGTCTCGACCTGGCGCTCGAACGAGTCGCGGAGCGGGCAGCCCGCGACGGTGAGCACGATCGTCAGGGAGACGATCCCGTCGTCTATCTCGACGTCGCGCACCATGTCGAGCTCCGTGACGGGCCGTTGCAGCTCGGGGTCGATGACGCCTTCGAGCGCCTTGAGAATCGCGTCTCTCACGTGCTCGAATGTAGCGTGACCTGGCCGGGCCTCGTCTGGCGGAATCTCCTGCGGCGGCCCGTGCGGACGCTGCTGACGGCGGCCGGCGTCTCGCTCGGCGTCGGGCTGATTATCGCCCTGCTCTCGATCTCGAACGGGACGAACCGGACTGCAGGCGACCTGATCCACATCGGGCGCGCCGACTTCGGGCTCTTCCAGAGCGGCGTCGCAGACGCGACGAAGTCGCTGCTGCCGGTCGGCCTGGAGCGCAAGATCGCGGGCTCGCCGGGCGTGGCTTCGAGCGCCGGCATCTTCCTGCTCGTCGAGAAGCCGGGGCTCGTGATCGGCCTCGATCCGCGCCAGTTCACCTGGCAGCGGCTGACGCTCGTTCGCGGTGCCCGAAGCGGCGCGCTCATCGGCGACTCCTTCCCCGGCCGGATCGGCGAGACACTCGAGCTTGCAGGCCGTTCGTTTCGCGTCGGCGGCGTCTTCCACAGCGGCAACCGCTTCGAGGACAACGGCATCGTCCTGCCGCTGGCGACGGTGCAGGCGCTCGCGAAGCGGCCTGGCGAGGTGACCTCGATCGGCGTCACGGCCGAGCTCGGCTCACGCGCGTCGGCCGTGGCGAAGCAGCTGGAGCGGCGGTTCGGCGTGACGGCGATCGTCGAGCCGGGCCAGGCCGTCCGCGTCGACACGTCGACGCGGATCCTGCTCAGCGTCGGCTGGGTGATCTCGGTGCTCGCGTTGATCATCGGCGGCATCGCCGTGACGAACACGATGGCGATGTCGGTCTTCGAGCGGATTCAGGAGATCGGCGTGCTTCGCGCGATCGGCTGGCGCGGCCGCCGGATCGCCGCGCTCATCCTCAGCGAGGCGGCGGGGATCTCGCTCATCGCACTGGCGCTCGGCCTCGTCATCGGCTTCCTCGCGGCGCATTTCTTCACGACGCAGACGAATCTCTCCTCGCTCGTCGAGCCGCAGTTCACCGCCGGCGTGTTCGCGTGGGGCCTCGCGTTCGCGCTCGGGGTCGGCCTGCTCGGCGCGATCTATCCCACGTGGCGTGCACTGCGGCTCAGCCCGATCGAGGCGCTGCGGCGCGAGTGAGCTCGATGCGGCGATCGGCCTGTGCCGCGACCGCGTCGTCGTTCGTCACGAGGAGGATCGTCGCGTCGACGCTGCGCAGCAGCTCGACGATCTGCGCGCCGCTGTCACGGTCGAGCGCGCCGGTCGGCTCGTCGGCGAGCAGAAGGCGCGGCTCATTCGCGAGCGCGCGCGCCAGCGCGACGCGCTGACGCTCGCCGCCGGAGAGGGTTGCCGGCCGGCTCCGCTCGCGGTCGGCGAGCCCGACCTGGGCAAGGAGCGTGCGGGCGCGCCCGACGCGATCGTTCCGGCCGAGCATCGGCAGCTGGACGTTCTCGAGCGCGTTGAGCGTCGGCAGGAGATGATGGAACTGGAAGACGAAGCCGACGACCTCGCTCCGGTAGCGCGCGGGATCGGCGAGCCGCGTCACGTCCTCGCCGCCGACGACGATCGCACCCGCATCCGGCCGGTCGAGCGCGCCGACGAGATTGAGGAGCGTGCTCTTGCCCGAGCCCGAGGGACCCGTGACGGCGACGAAGTCGCCGGGGTCGAGATGGAAGGTGAGCCCGTCGAGCGGAGTGATGTCGCCGAAGCTCTTCCGCAATCCGCGGACGTCGACGGCTGCGGCGGGCACGTCAGCGCACGGTCACGAGGAAGGTCTTCTTCACCTTCTGCCCGTTCACCCGCACGACCGTCTGAAAGCCGAATGTCTGCCCTTTGCCCGCGGCCGGCCAGGTGATCTCTTGACCCTTCGGCTCCTGCCAGGAACCGCGAAATCGCCAGACCTTGCCGTTGTCGACCTTCCCGACCGGAATCCCACCGAGGAGGATGTTGTTGGTCAGCGTCCCCGCCAGCGGCTTCCCGGACGCGGTGCTGACGCGGACGACCACCGGCCACTTCGCGTTCGCCTTGACCGTGTGCGACGCGGTGATCGTCACGCGAATCGTGGTCGCTGCGGCGGCCGCCGGCGTGGCGGCGACGAACCCGAGAAGCAGGATCAGTGCACCTCTCCTCATGCGCAGGCCTCGAGCTTACGCCGTGCGTGGGCGAGCGGCCGCGGATCCTCGAGCACCGCTGCGAACAGGTCGCCGTGCTCGGCGACGCGCTGCAGTGCGACCTCCATCGTGAACTGCTGCGGCCGGACGTCCGCCGTCAGCTCCTCCCACCGCAGCGGCGTCGAGACCGGCGCTCGCGGCTTCGGCCGCACCGAGTAGACGGACGCGACCGTCTTGCCCGCGCCGTTCTGGCGGTGGTCTACCAGCACGCCGACCCGCTTCTTCTTCAGCCACTGCGTCGTCACGAGCCCGGGATGCCGTTCCTCGAGCAGACGTGACGCCGCCTCTGCGAAGTCGTATGTCTCCTGGAACGTCGAGCGGCGCGTGATCGGGGCGAGCACGTGGATGCCGTCCGCGCCGCTCGTCTTCACGTAGCCCGGGAGCTCGAGCTCGTCGAGGAGCTCGCGGATCCGGTGCGCGACCTCGATCGCCTGCCCGAAGCCGTCCGGCTCGTCCGGCGGGTCGAGGTCGAAGACGACGTAGTCGGGCCGGTGCGGCTTGTCGACCCGCGAGTACCAGACGTTCATGTCGATGCAGTTCATCTGCACCGTCCACTGCAGCGCATCGCGGGAGTCGACGAGCGCGAAATCGACCTGCCGCGAGCCGCCGCCGCGCGGATGGGTCGTGAACTCCCTCGTCTTCAGCCACGCCGGCGCGCCACGCGGGACCTGCTTCTGGAAGTAGACGTCGGCGTCGATCCCGTGCGGGTAGCGCTTGAACGTGAACGGCCGGTCGCGGAGATGCGGCAGGATCGCCGGCGCGATCTCGCCGTAGTACTCGAAGAGGTCACCCTTCGTGATCCCGTCGTCGGGAAAGAGCACGCGGTCGCCGCTCGACAACGTCACCTCGGGCACGCTGAGAAGATAGGCGCGATGGGGCAGCTGCGTGACGATGCGGCCCGGGCGGGGGCGCGCGCGCACTTCCGCGCGATGGGCATCGACCCGTCGCGGCTCGACGGACCGATCGTCGGCGTCGCGTCGACGTGGACGGGGACGATGCCCTGCAACCTCACCCACCGCGCCCTCGCCGCACAGGTGTGCGCCGGCGTCGAGACGGCCGGCGGCGTCGCGCTCGAGTTCAACACGATCGCCGTCTCCGACAACCAGTCGCAGGGACGGCCGGGCATGCGTGCGTCCCTCGTCTCCCGCGAGGTGATCGCGGACTCGATCGAGCTGATGACGCACGCCCACGAGTTCGACGCGCTCGTCTGCATCGTCGGCTGCGACAAGACGACGCCCGGAGCGCTGATGGCGCTCGCGCGCGTCGACAAGCCCGCGGTCGTCCTCTACGGCGGGCCGATGCGCTCCGGGCGCTGGCGCGACCGCGCCGTGACGATCCAGGAGGTCTGGGAGGCCGTCGGCGCCGAGGAGCGGGGCCTGCTGCCGCGGGCCGACCTCGACGAGCTCGAGGCCGCCGCCTGTCCGGGCCCCGGCACCTGCGCGGGCCACTTCACGGCGAACACGATGGCGGTCGCGCTCGACTTCCTCGGGCTCGGCAGCGAGTCTCTGCGACCGGCCGACGAGATGGAGAGCCGCGCCGAGCAGGCGCGCGCCGTCGGCGTGCTCGCGACGACGCTGCAGGCGGGTGCGCGGCGGTTTCTCGACAGACGGGCGCTCCTGAACGCAATGGCGGGCGTCGTCGCGAGCGGCGGCTCCACGAACGCCGTCCTGCACCTGCTCGCGATCGCGCACGAGGCCGGTGTCCCGGTGACGCTCGACGAGCTCGCCGAGGTCTCCGCGCGGACGCCCGTCCTCGCGAGCCTCGTGCCGGGCGGCGCCCACGTCGCGGAGGAGTTCCACCGCGCCGGCGGGACGCGCGCGCTGATGCGCGAGCTGATCGCGGGGGGCCTCGTCGACGGGGATGCGGGAACCGTCGACGGACGGACGCTCGCTGAGGTGTCCGCCGACGCACCGGCCCCCGACGGCGACGTCCTCCATCCGCTCTCGCGGCCGTTCAAGCCGAGCGGCGCGCTGTATGTCCTGCGCGGCAACCTCGCGCCGGACGGCGCCGTCGTGAAGCTCGCCGGCACCGAGCGGCACGCCCAGCGCGGGCCGGCGCGCGTGTTCGACAGCGAGGAGGCGTGCACGGCCGCCGTGCGCGACGGGCTCGTCGGGCCCGGCGAGGTCGTCGTCGTGCGCTACGAAGGGCCGGCCGGCGGGCCGGGGATGCGGGAGATGCTCAGCGTGACGTCCTCGATCGTCGGCGCAGGGCTCGGCGAGTCGGTCGCGCTCGTCACAGACGGCCGCTTCTCCGGCGCGACGCGAGGGCTGATGGTCGGGCACGTGACGCCCGAGGCCGCGCGCGGCGGCGCGCTCGCGATCGTCCGGGACGGCGACACGATCTCGATCGACCTCGATGCGCGAACGCTCACGCTCGAGGACGTCGACATCGCGGCGCGGCTCGAGGCGTGGCAGCCCCCGCAGCTGCCGTACGCCGCCGGCGTGTTCGGGCGCTACCGCGCATTCGTCGGCCCGGCATCCGAGGGCGCCGCGCTGCGGAACGGCTGAGCCGGCGCCCCGCCGACCCCGACGTCGGTCGCGTACACGTGTGCGCGCGTCGTGATGACGAGTGCACCGTCGTAGAAGCAGCAGGCCGTCACCTTTTCCTCCGGCAGCTCGACCGTCCGGTCGAGCACGCCGCCCGGCGTGAACCGCTGCACCGCGCCGCCGCCGTACAGCGCGACCCAGACGCAGCCCTCGTCGTCGAGCGCCAGTCCGTCGGGCGAGCCACGGTCGATGGTGACGAATGTCCGCCGGTTCTCGATCTCGCCGTCGTAGTCGAAGACGTCGATGCGGTTCGTCGGCGTGTCGACGTAGTACATCAGGGTGCGGTCCGGCGACCAGACGATGCCGTTCGAGATCGTCACACCGTCGACCTGCTGCGCGAGCTCCTCGCCGTCCCAGCGGTAGAGCGCCCCGACGCCCGGGCGCTCGTCGAGGGCCATCGAACCGACCCAGAACCGGCCGTCGTCGTCGCAGACCCCGTCGTTCGCACGGATATCGGACGGCCACGGGAACTGGACGAGCGTGCCGCCCCGTACCAGCGCGAGCCGGTCGGCGAGCGCGAGGAGCACGTCGCCGTCGTCCGTCGGCGCGCAGGAACCGACCATCGCGCCGAGCTGCGTCACCGTGTCGCGCTGCCCGTCGAACGCATGCAGCTCCCCTCGCTCGATGTCGACGAAGAGCAGGCGCTTGCCGGCGGCGTCCCAGCGCGGGCCCTCCGCCAGGGCGAACTCGGCCGGGAGCAGGAGGTCTACGCTCACGCGCAGATCATGACGCGTGCACTCGTCACGGAGCCGGGCGTCGCGCATTCGACCCGCGTCGAGCAGGTCGTGGCGGGCGACGGCGAGGTGCTGCTCCGGCCGATCGAGGTCGGTGTCTGCGGGACCGACCGCGAGATCGCGCACGGGCTGTTCGGCGAAGCGCCGGCGGCCGGCGCGCCGCTCGTGCTCGGCCACGAGGTGCTCGCCGTGGTCGCGCAGGACGGCGGCGGGTTCTCGGAAGGCGACCTCGTCACCGCGACGGTTCGCCGACCGTGCGGACACTGCCTCGCATGCGGCGAAGGCGCGCCGGACTCGTGCCTGACCGGCGAGTACTGCGAGCGCGGGATCACGCGGCTGAACGGCTTCGCGTGCGACCTGCTCGGCGAGGACGGCGACCAGCTGATCCCGGTGCCCCGCTCGCTCGACCGGCTCGGCGTCCTCGCCGAGCCGACGTCGATCTGCGAGCGCGCGCTGCGGCACGCGCGGGCGATCGGCGGCCGCCAGCCGTGGCAGCTCCGGCGCGCGCTCGTGCTCGGCGCCGGCGCGATCGGGACGCTCACGACCCTGCTCCTGCGGTTGCAGGGCATCGAGACGTGGGTGGCATCGCTCGAGCCGGACGCGCCGCTCGTCGAAGCCGCAGGAGCGCGCTACGCGCGCGTCGATGACGTCGGCGAGCTCGGCGCGTTCGACCTCGTCGTCGAGTGCGCGGGGAACGCACAGCTCATGGCCGACGCGCTCGGCCTGCTCCGCCGCAGCGGCGTCGCCTGCCTGATCGGCATCGACGGCCGGAACCAGGCGGTGACGCTGGACGGGCGAGTGCTCGCGCTCGACACCGTCGTCGAGGGCCGCGTGGTGTTCGGCAGCGTCAATGCGCACCGGCAGGACTGGCTCGCCGCGGTCGAGGATCTCGCACGGATCGATCCGGGGCTGCTCCGCGACCTCGTCGGCCTCCGTGTCCCGCTCGAGCAGTTCGAGGACGCCTTCGCCTTCCGCGGCGGCAAGGCGACGCTCGTGCTCGACGGGTGAAAGATTTCGCGTCGCGGTCAGCTCTTATCCCTCGAACGCTCTCGTCTGAGGAAGGGGTCTGTTGGTTTTGCTGCACCGCGCCGTGCCGTCGGCTGCTTTGCCGTCGGCCGTCTCGTTCCCTGCGCTGCTGCCCGTCGCGGCGCCGCTGACGCTCGTCGGCCTCGTCGTCAGCGCCGCGAACATCGTCCAGACCGACACCTGGGTCGCGCTCGTGTCCGGCCGAGAGGTTGCGCTCCACGGGCTGCCGTCGGTCGAGCATCTGACCGTCCTCGCGCACGGCCGTCCGTGGGTCGATCAGCAGTGGCTCGCGCAGCTCCTGCTCTACGAGGTCGAGCGGATCGGGGGTGTCGGCCTCGTTGTCGCCGTGTGCGCTGCGGCGGCTCTCGCGGCTTTTGCGCTCGTCGCCGCGAGCGCGCAGGCCCGCGGCGCCTCCCCGGTGGCGCTCGCGTTCTGGATCCCGCTCGCCTTCCTCGTCGGGCCGTGGGGCGTGCAGGCGCGGACGCAGTCGCTCGCGCTGCCGCTGTTCGGGCTCACCGTCTGGCTCATCCTGCGCGACCCCGACCTGCGCCGGCGCTCGTCGCTCTGTCTCCTCGCCGTTCTGTGCGTCTGGGCGAACGTCCACGGATCGGTGACCCTGGCCGCCGCAGTCGTCTGCGCGCACGGGCTGCAGTCGGTGCTGCGCACGGGGTTGCGCCGCCTTCCCGTGGCGGTCTGCCTGCTCGCCCCGGCCGCCGTCCTCGCCTCGCCGTACGCGCTCGAGCTGCCCGGCTACTACCGCACGATGCTTCTCCATCCTCCGTACGGCAGGCAGATCGTCGAGTGGCAGCGGACGACGCCGGCGAACGCGCCGCTCTTCTTCGCGATCGCGGTGCTCGCTCTCGTCGTCGTCGCCGTCGCCCGCCGGCGGCTCGTTCCCGCGGAGTGGACGATGCTCGTGCTCACGTTCGCCGCAGCGCTCAGTGCGTTCCGGCTCACGCCCTGGTTCGGCCTCGCGATGCTCGCGGTCGTCCCGCCGCTCACGAGCCGCCGGCCGACAGGGCCGGAGTTCGCGCGACTGGGGCCCGCCCTCGCCGCCGTGCTGCTGCTCCTGACACTCGGCGCAGGCCTCGCCCGGTCGGCGACCCGCGACTACGACGGCCCCCGCGAGCTCCTGGCGACCGTGCAGGCCGGACCGGCGCCGAAGCGGGTCTACGCCGACCTGCCGCTCGCCGACTGGGCGCTCTGGAACGAGCCCGGACTGCGCGGCCGCATCGCCTATGACGGCCGCCCCGAGTTGATGACGCCGGCCCAGTTCACCGACGTGATCCGCTTCGCCCGGCTCGCGCCGGGCTGGTCGAAGGCGGTTCACGGCTACTCGCTGATCATCACGAACCACGCGACCGCGCAGCGCCTGATCAGCGGTCATGCGTGGACGACGGCCGGATCGTCGAACGGCGTCGTCCTCCTGCGGCGCGCGGGCTAGAGCGACCGGTAGGACAGCGCCTGACGGCCGCCGCGGGCGATCGCGTCGCACACCTCGGCGCACCGATAGCCGTCCTCGAACGTCGCCGCGTACGGAGCGACGTCCTTGTCGTTCGCGATCGCGTCGAGCATGTGGTGGAGCTCGTGCACGAACGTGTCGCCCCAGCCGACGACGTGGCCCGGGGGCCACCACCACTGTGCAAACGGGTGGCTCTCCTCGCTCACCTGCACGGTCGTGAAGCCGCGCACGCGATCGTCGCCCTTCCTGAAGACCTGCAGATCGGCAAACCGCTCCATGTCGAACGCGATCGCGCCCTTCGTCCCGTTGATCTCCCACTGCAACGCGTTCCGGTGGCCGTGCGCGAATCGCGTCGACTCGAACGTTCCGACCGAGCCGTTCTCGAACTCGACCGCCGCCTCGGCCGCGTCGTCGACCTCGCGGCCGACGATGAACGTCTTCGCGAAGCCGCTGACGGCCGAGATCTCGCCGTTCAGAAAGCGGGCGACGTCCACGACGTGCGACATCAGGTCGCCGATGGCGCCGCCTCCGGCCTGCTCGGCCGAGAAGCGCCAGGTGTCGAGCGACGGGTCGTCACCCCAATCCTGGAGGTAGCGGCAGCGGAAGTGCCGGATCTCGCCGAGCTCGCCCGCCTCGATCATCTCGCGCGCGAGCCGCACCGCCGGCACGAACCGGTAGTTGAAGGCGCACATGTGCTTGACGCCGGTGCGCGCGACCTCCTGCCAGATGCGGTAGCTCTCATCCGCGTCGCGCCCGAGCGGCTTCTCGCACACGACGTGCTTGCCCGCCTGCGCCGCCCTGATCGTCGGCTCCGCGTGCAGCGAATTCGGGCCGCCGTTGTCGAAGAGACCGATCTCCCTGTCGTCGACCAGCGTCTCCCAGTCGTCGGTCGCGTACTCGTATCCGTAGCGGGTCGCCGCCAGCTCGACCGCCTCGGCGTTGCGGCCGGCGATGCCGACGAGGTTCGGCACGAGCGGCGGCGGCCACGTCATGTACGCGAGCTTGTGGAACGCGTTCGAGTGCGCCTTGCCCATGAACGCGTAACCGAGCATGCCGATGCCGATCTCCGCCACGCGCGTACTATCGCGCAATGGCTACGGTCAAGTGGGGCATCCTGTCGACGGCCGACATCAACCGTCGCGTGCTGCCCGGTGCGACATCGTCGCCGCAGGTCGAGCTCGTCGCAGTCGGCAGCCGCGACAAGGCGAGGGCCGACGCGTTCGCGAAGCACTGGGAGATTCCGCGCGCCTACGGCAGCTACGAGGAGCTGCTCGCCGATCCCGAGGTCGAGGCGCTCTACATCCCGCTGCCGAACACGCTGCACGTCGAATGGTCGATCAAGGCGATGGAGGCCGGGAAGCACGTGCTCTGCGAGAAGCCGTTCGACCGCAACCCGGAGAACGTCGAGCGCGCGTTCGATGCGAGCGAGCGCACGGGGATGCTCCTGACCGAGGCCTTCATGTACCGCCACAGCCCGCAGACCGCGCGGCTGCGGGAGCTCGTCGCAAGCGGCGCGATCGGCGAGCTGCGCCTGATCCGCTCGTGCTTCAGCTACTCGCTCTACGACGCCGACAACATCCGCCTCCGCACCGAGGTCGAGGGCGGCGCGCTGATGGACGTCGGCTGCTACTGCGTCAGCGGCTCGCGGCTGCTCGCCGGCGAGCCCGACCGCGTTCACGGGGAGGCCTGGTACGGGCCTACCGGCACCGACTGGGTGTTCACGGGCGTTCTCCACTTCCCCAACGACGTCGTCGCGACGTTCGACTGCGGGACGGCGCTGCCGAACCGCGACGAGCTCGAGGCGATCGGCAGCGAAGGATCGCTCTTCCTCGACGACCCGTGGCACTGCCGGAGGCCCGGGATCGAGCTCCGCCGCGATGACTCGGTCGAGCGGATCGAGGTCGAGTTCGAGGACCCGTACAAGCTCGAGTTCGAGAATCTCGGTCATGCGATCCGCGGCGAGGCGGAGCTCCTCCTCGGCCGGGACGACGCGATCGCCCAGGCGACGACGATCCAGGCGCTGCACGATGACGCACGACGAGGCTAGGGAGCGGGCCGCCGCGACGCTCGTCGCGGCGGGCATCGTCCTCACGGACCGCGAGCGGGTCGACCTCGAGGTCACCGACCTCGGGCTCGGACGGCTCGAGGAGGTCGGGCTGCAGCTCGTCGTCTACGAGAACAACGACCGCTACTGCGCAAAGGAGCTCGTCCTCTTCCCGCACCAGCTCTGCCCCGAGCATCGCCATCCGCCGGTCGACGACGATCCGGGCAAGCAGGAGACGTTTCGCGTCCGCACCGGCGAGGTGACGCTGTTCGTCGACGGGCACGGGGAGATGACGCTGCGGCCGGGCGATCAGTTCACGATCCCGCCGGACACGCTGCACTGGTTCCGGGCCGGCGACGAGGGCGCGATCATCTCCGAGTTCTCGTCGCGGAGCCGCGACGAGCACGACGTGTTCAGCGACCCGCGGATCGTTCGATAGCGCCGAGCGCGAGCTGTTCGTCGACCTCGCCCGCGAGGCCGCTGACGCCGACGGCGCCGACGCGCTCCTCGCCCTCGAAGACGGCGACGCCGCCGAGGAAGAACGTGAAGAACGGGTCGAAGCTCTGCGGCACCTCGCCGCCGGCGATTTTCCCGGCGAGCTCGCGCGTCGTGCGGGCGTCGCTCCGCGCCGCGGTGTAGGCCTTCCGCTGCGCGTTCAGCTTCGTGTCGTGGGCGGCGCCGTCCATCGAGGCGGCGGCGAGGAGCTCGCCGTGCCCGTCCACCACCCACACCGAGACCGGCCCGGAGGCGTTGGCGATCACGTCGGCGACGATCGCCTGGGCACGGGCCAGCTTCACCTTTTGATTGTGTCGCATTAGCCTTTCGAGAGGCCATGCCGGTCGTTCTCCCCAAGCTCAGCGACCCGCGCCTCCATCTCGCAGCGGTGATCACGTCGCTGCAGATCCTCGGCCAAGCCGCATTCCACTTCCGCCTCTCGATCGCGCAGATCCTGCTCTCGCTCGGCACCTGCGCCGTGCTCGAGATCGGGATCACGGCGCGGAAGCAGAAGGTGTGGATGTGGCCGGCGAGCGCGCTGCTCACCGGCAACGGCGTCGCATTCATCCTCCGCGTGCCCGGGACGAATCACGGCGACTGGTGGAGCCTGCACGGCTGGTGGATCTTCGTCGCGACGGCGGCGGTGTCGCTGCTCTCGAAATACGTCGTCACGTGGCGCGGCGGCCACATCTTCAACCCGTCGAACATCGGCCTTGTCCTCTGCTTCCTCGTCCTCGGCCGCAACCGCGCGGAGCCGCTCGACTTCTGGTGGGGGCCGATGTCGGTCTGGCTCGCGCTTGCCCTCGCGATCATCGTCACGGGCGGCTTCCTCATCCTGCGGCGGCTGAAGCTGCTCGTCGTCGCCGTCGGATTCTGGGCGGCGTTCGCGGCCGGCATCGCCGTCGTCTCGGCGATGGGACACGCGATGACTGCGCGCTGGCATCTCGGGCCGATCTCCGGCTGGCACTTCTGGTGGGTCCTGCTGACGTCGCCGGAGGTGCTCGTCTTCCTCTTCTACATGATCACCGACCCGAAGACCGCGCCCCGGGGCCGGCGAGCTCGCGCGTTCTACGCGGTCGCGATCGGCCTGCTCGCGGCGCTGTTGATCGCACCGATGCAGACGGAGTACGCGAGCAAGGTGGCGCTTCTCGGCGCGCTGGCGATCGTGTGCGCCGCGAAGCCGCTGCTCGACCTGCGTCCCGTCCGCGTGCCGCTACGCCCGGCGCTGCTCGTCGGCGCAGCCGCGTACGTCGCAGTGCTCTTCGCCGCGGGCGTGCCGGCACGAACGGCGGCCGCCGCGGCGAGCGGCCTGCCCTCGGGCCTCCTGCCGCCGATCACGATCGGGCCCTCGCGCGGGGTCGACGCGCAGCTGACCGAGACGACCGCGAAGCAGATCGCAACGGCGCTCGTGACGCAGGTACCCGCGTACGCCGGCGACCGCCTGACGCTCCGGCTGGGCCGCGGCCAGGGCCAGAGCGGCCCCACGGCGATCGCGACACTCCGCGGCCGGACCTACCGGCTCGGGTACACCGGAACGAGCTGGCAGCTGCTGAAGACGCCCGGCGCGCTGCCGCAGACGGTGCGAACGCTCCCCGGCTACGTGCTGACGCCGATCGAGCTCCCGTTCCGGCAGGGTTCCTTCCGCTACGGAATGTCGACGGACAACGCGGCGATGATGGGCGGCGGCGTCTGCTGGCTCGATGCGAACGGCGACGGCCGCCTCGACCTGTTCGCGGTCAACTCGTACGACGACCCCCACTACGCCGACTACAAACAGCCGCCGCGCAGCGTGCTCTTCCTCAACGGGGGGAAGAATCGTTTCGTCCCCGGCTGGAGCACGGCCGTGCGCGGCGAGGGCTGCGTCGCCGGCGACCTGGACGGCGACGGCCGCACCGACCTCGTGATCACGACGGCGAGCGACGACGTACTCCTCTGGAACGCCGGCGGCGGGCGGTTCGTGCAGGCGCCGCGGCCGTCCGGCTTCGCCTCGTTCGGCTGGCACTCGGGCGCCGCGATCGCGGACGTCGACGGCGACGGGCGGCCCGACCTCTTCGTTGCGGGCTACACCGACCCGAACGGAGAGATCGCCGGCTCGATGAAGGGCTTCCCCGGCAACCACCAGGGCGTCCGCGACGAGCTCTTCCTCAATCTCGGCCACCGGCGCTTCCGCGAGGTGGGTGTTCAAGCCGGCCTCGACGCGCCGCCGTACGACCACAGCCTCGGCGCCCTTTTCCTCGATGCGAACGGCGACGGCCGGATGGATCTCTTCGTCGCGAACGACACCGACCCGAACCGGCTCTACCTGAACGAGCCGGGCGGCCCGCTCGGATTCCACTTCGTCGATCAGGCCAAGGCGTACCACGTCGCCGACACGAACGCCGGCATGGGCGTCGCGTCCGCGGGCGACCTGCTCTTCGTCACGAACTCGCGCGGCCAGACGAACGCGGCGTACGACGGCTGGAAGGACGTCCGCCGGACGTTCCCGACGAACCTGACCGGCTGGGGCGACTCCTGGATCGACCTGAAGAACAGCGGCGCCCCGAACCTCGTCCTCGCCAACGGGGCGATCCCGATCACGAATCTCGCGCGCGACGCGAACCCGCTCCAGGTGCTGCAGCGGAACGCCGAGGACTGGAAGGACGCGGGCGTGCTGCAGGGCCTGACGCTGAACGCGCGCGGCCTCGCCGCGGCCGACTACGACAACGACGGGCGCGTCGACCTCGCCGTCGGGACGATCGGCGGACGGCTCCTGCTCCTCCACAACCGTTCGCAAACCGGACAATGGCTGACGGTCTCGGTGAAGCCGTTCTCGCCGGGCGCGACGGTCGCGGTCGCCGACTCGCAGGGTCGCGTACAGACGCGGGACGTGCAGGCGGGCTCGAGTTACCTTTCGTCGGAGGATCCGCGGGTGCATTTCGGCTTCGGGCGCGTACGGCCGGTGCGGGTCACCGTCCGCTGGCCGGACGGGACGACGCGCACTGCGAACGTGCTGAGCGACACGTTCGTGACGATTCATCGTTGAAACGCAGGTTCGTAGGCTGTAGCGTCGATCTCGCCTATCTCCCGCACTCGGTCCCCAGGAGGATCATGTGAAGAAGCTTGTTGTCGTCTTCGCGGCGGCGCTCGCCGCGGTCGGCGTGGTCGCCGCCGGCGCAACCGCGAAGCACACCGTGAAGCAGGCCGGCGCCGAGGCCTGCGTCCTGCTCCCGGACACGAAGTCGTCCGTCCGCTGGGAGCAGTTCGACCGGCCCGCGTTCGCGGCGGCGTTCAAAGCCGCGGGAATCACGAGCACGATCGTGAACGCGCTCAACGACCCGCAGAAGCAGAAGTCGCAGGCCGACCAGTGCCTCGCGAACGGCGCAAAGGTCCTCGTCATCACCTCGCTCGACGCCGGCTCGTCGATCGCCATCCAGAAGGCGGCGGCCGCGAAGGGCGCGAAGACGATCGACTACGACCGTGAGATCGTCGGCGGCACCGGCGCGCTGTACGTCTCGTTCGACAACCCCTACGTCGGCAAGCTGCAGGGCCAGGGCGTCGTCGCGGGCCTGAAGGCGAACGGCAAGTACTCGCAGCACCCGGTCGTCGCCGAGCTGAACGGCGGCCCGACCGACAACAACGCGTTCCTGTTCAAGAGCGGCTACGACTCGATCCTCAAGCCGCTCTACAAGAACGGCACGTTCAAGGCCGGCCCGGACCAGTTCGTCCCGCAGTGGGACAACCAGCAGGCCGGGACGATCTTCGCCCAGATGCTCGTCAAGACGGGCAACAAGATCGACGCGGTCGCCGCGGCGAACGACGGCCTTGCGAACGCGGTCGTCGTCCAGCTGAAGGCGCACAAGCTGAAGCCGATCCCGCTGAGCGGCCAGGACGCGACGCCGCAGGGCGTCCAGAACATCATCTCCGGTTGGCAGACGATGACCGTGTACAAGGACGTCCGGCTCGAGGCCAAGGCGGCAGCGAAGGCGGCGATCCAGCTCGTGAAGGGTCAGAAGCTGACGACCACCGGCACGGTGCCGAACGGCAAGAAGAAGATGCCGGCCGTGCTGATCAAGCCGGTTTCGATCACCAAGTCGAACTACAAGCTGCTGTTCACGAGCGGGTTCCTCAAGAAGAGCGACGTGTGCAACGGCGCATACGCGAAGTACTGCAAGTAGGAAGGACGAGCGGAGGGCGCCGTACGGCGCCCTCCGGGTTCCTCTCGCGACGATGACTGCCACTGCTGAGACCACATCGGAGCGGCGCGCAACAGGGACGCCGGCGCTCGAGGTTCGCGGCCTGTCCAAGCATTTCGGCTCGGTCCAGGCGCTGACCGAGGTCGACTTCGAGGTCTACGACGGCGAGGTGATGGCACTCGTCGGCGACAACGGCGCGGGCAAGTCCACCCTCGTCAAGTGCATCGCCGGGATCCACCCGGCCGACGGCGGCCAGGTGCTCTCCGACGGCGAGCCCGTCGACATCCACGGCCCCAAGGACGCAGTCCGTCTCGGGATCGAGATCGTGTACCAGGATCTCGCATTGTGCGACAACCTCGACGTCGTCCAGAACATGTACCTCGGCCGCGAAGCGCACGACCGCATCCACCGCCTCAACGAGGCCGAGATGGAGAAGAAGACCACCGAGACGATGGCGTCGCTCTCCGTCACGACGATCCGCTCGATCCGACAGACGGTCGCCACGCTCTCGGGCGGCCAGCGCCAGTCCGTCGCAGTCGCGCGCGCGGTTCACTGGAACTCGCGCATCGTCATCCTCGACGAGCCGACGGCGGCGCTGGGCGTCGCGCAGACGCGGCAGGTGCTCGATCTCGTCGCGCGGCTCGCACAGCAAGGACTTGCAGTCGTCCTCATCTCCCACAACCTCCACGACGTCTTCGAGGTCGCAACGCGCATCACGGTGCTGCGGCTCGGCCGCAACGTCGGCGTGTACGAGCGGGAGAAGACGACGCAGCAGGAAGTCGTCTCGGCGATCACGGCGGGCGTCCCGACGAAGGTCGCGGGTATCGCGGAGACGAGCGCATGACGTCGAGCGCGCCGAGCGTCGCAGCCGACGCCACCGACGAGGCCGTCCCCGAGGGGATCTGGGGGCGGATCTCGCGCGAGTTCCGCTCCGGCAACCTCGGCAGCCTGCCTGTCGCCGCTGCACTCGTCGTCATCGTCATCATCTTCAGCCAGACGGCGCAGAACTTCTTCACCGCCGTCAACTTCAACAACCTGATCACGCAGCTCGCGGGCACGTGTCTGCTCGCGTACGGCGTGGTCTTCGTGCTCCTGCTCGGGGAGATCGACCTCTCGATCGGCTACGTCAGCGGCGTGGCCGGCGTGATCGTCGCCGAGCTCCAGCTACCCGGCCGGGGCGTGCCGGGGCTGATCTGCATCGTCCTCGCCGTCGTCGGCGGCGCGTTGATCGGCGCGTTCCAGGGCTCGATCGTCGCGTTGGTCGGCGTGCCGTCGTTCGTCGTGACGATCGCCGGCTTCGAGATCTGGCAGGGCGTGATCCTCAAGTCGATTCCACAGGGCGTGATCGTGATCCAGAACAACACGATCAACAACATGGACGGCTACTTCTTCAGCGACGCCGCCGGCTGGATCATCGCTGCGGTCGTGAGCGCCATCTACGTGTTGAGCGTCGGCAGCGGCGCGTTCTCGCAGGTCCGGCACGGAGTCGCGATCCGCAATCGTGCGCTCCTCGCCGCGAAGCTCCTCGTCGTGCCGGCCGCGTCGTTCCTGATCGTCTACATCTGCAACAAGGACCGCGGCCTGCCGTTCCCGCTGCTGCTGATCGTCGCGGCGCTGCTGATCCTCACCTTCCTGGCGAAGCGGACGACCTTCGGACGCCACGTGTACGCGGTCGGCGGCAACGCCGAGGCGGCGCGGCGCGCGGGCATCAACGTCGCACGGATTCGCATCCTCGTCTTCACGATCTCCGGCGCGATGTCCGCCCTCGGCGGCGTCGTGCTCGCGGCCCGCCTCAACTCGGTCGACCTGAACGCCGGCGGCGGCACGCTGCTGATCGACGCCATCTCGGCAGCGGTGATCGGCGGCACGAGCCTCTTCGGCGGCCGCGGCGAGGTGCGCAACGGCCTGTTCGGCGCCTTGGTGATCGCGACGATCGCGAACGGACTGAACACGATCGGCTACACGAGTGGGATCATCTTCATCGTCACGGGCGCGATCCTGCTGATGGCCGTCACGCTCGACACCGTGCTCCGCCGCATCCAGGCGCGCTCGGGCCGCTGAGTCGATGAAGACGTCTCTGGGCATCTGGGCCTTCGGGTCGATGGCGACGCGGTTCAACCCCGGCGGCTACAAGCCCGACCTGGCCGGCGCCTCGACCGTGCAGAAGGTGCGGACGGCGGTCGAGGGGCTCGGCGACCTGATGGACGACTACGAGTTCCACTATCCGCAGGAGCTCTCCGAGGAGAACCTCGACGCGGTGCGCGAGGCGCTCGACGGCCACGGCATCTACGCGGTGGCGACGGGAACGCACCTCAACCCGCGGTTCGGCAAGGGCGGCCTCTCGTCGCCCGACGACGCGGTGCGGAAGGACGCGCTCGACGAAGCGCTGCGCGCGGCGTCGTTCGCGGGCGAGCTCGGCTCGCAGATGATCCTCTGGCCGGGCGTCGAGGGCTACAACTACCCGTTCCAGACGCCGTACCGCGAAGCGTGGGCGCGGTTCATCGACGGCGTCGGCGAGGTTGCGCAGCGGTGCGCGGAGTCGGGGACGACCCTCTTCCTCGAGCACAAGAACTCCGAGCCGGCGATGAAGATCCTGATGCGCAACATCGGAATGACGCTGCACGTGATCCACACCCTGCGCGCACGCGGGATCACGAACATCCAGGTCAACATGGACTGGCAGCACCTGATCATGAACGGCGAGAACCTCGCCGAGTACGCGGCGATGCTGTCCGCCGACGGGCTGCTCGGCCACCAGCACGCGAACTCCGGCTGGGGCACGTTCGACGACGACAACATGGTCGGCGCGACCGCGTTCATGGAGACGCTCGAGCTCGCGATCGAGCTGCGCCGCGCGAAGTACGGCGAGCACGGCGAACGGCTCGGCTTCGACCTCTATCCGTACACCGAGGACGCCGTCGGCGCGGTCGAGCGCAGCGTCCTCCAGTGGCGGTTCATCGACGGCGTCGCCGCGAAGATCGACGATGCGGCGCTGCGCGCCGCGCAGCACGAGAAGGACGCCGTCCGCGCGTACGAGCTCGTGTACGCCGCGCTGGGTGCCTGAGACGAATCTCGTCGTGCTGCGAGACGGCGAGCCGGTCGTCGAGCTCGGCGACGACGAGCTGCGCGACACGTACTCCGTCACGAAGACCGTCGTCTCGACGCTCGCAGGCATCGCGCTCCGGCGCGGCGACGTCGAGACGATCGAGCCGTGGCGCCCGCTGCTGACGATGACGGCGGGCCTGCACAGCGAGATCGACGACGTGATCGCGCTCGACTCGGGCTGGGAGGACGCCCTTCGGTCGCTCCCGCGCAGCGCGCCCGGCACCTTCCGCTACGACAACGGCACCGCCCACCTCTTCGCCTGCGAACTCGCGCGGACGCTCGGGGCGCCGCTCGACGCGTACGCGGCGGAGGTCCTGTTCGGGCCGCTCGGCATCGACGCGTGGGTTTGGCCGCACGACCCCGAGGGATACGCCTGGGGCTTCGGCCACCTGAGGCTGCGAACCCGCGACCTCGCGCGCATCGGCGAGCTCTGGCGCGCCGGCGGGCTGATCGACGCCCGCTACGCCCGGGAGGCGACGCGTCCGCACACGCCGGGGGGTCCGCCGGAGCACCGGCCGTACGGCTTCTTCTGGTGGATCGGCAGCGGCTTCTTCGGCGCCGGCTATCTCGGCCAGCTGCTGTGGGTGAGCGGCGACACGGTCGTCGCCTCGAATGCCGGCGAGGCGTTCGTCCCGTGATCGGCCTCGACATCGGGACGACGGGCGCGAAGGGCATCGCGCTCGACGGCGACGGCAACGTCGTCGCGACGGCGACGGAGGAGTATCCGCTCTCGACGCCGCAGCCCGGCTGGGCGGAGCAGGATCCCGAGCTCTGGTGGACGGCGGCGCAGCGCGTCCTCGCACAGCTTCCGCGCGGCCTGCCGATCGGGCTGTCGGGGCAGATGCACGGGCTCGTGGTCCTCGACGAGCACGGCGAGGTCTTGCGGCCCGCGATCCTCTGGAACGATCAGCGGACGGCGGCCGAGTGCGCGGAGATCGAGCGCCGCGTGGGTCTCGGCCGGCTGATCGAGCTGACGGGCAACCGCGCGCTGACCGGCTTCACCGCACCGAAGCTCCTCTGGCTGCGCACGCACGAGCCCGACACGTACGCGCGCGTCCGCCACATCCTCCTGCCGAAGGACTACGTCCGGTTCCGGCTGACCGGCGAGCGGCTGATCGACGCCGCAGACGCGAGCGGAACGCTGCTGTTCGACGTCGCGCACCGCCGCTGGTCGGACGAGGTCTGCGACGCGCTCGAGATCCCGCTCGATTGGCTCCCGGCGGCGCGCGAGTCGACAGAAGTCGCGTCTGCGGGCGACCAGGCCGCAGCCGCGCTCGGCGTCGGCATCGTCGGCCCGGGCGGGCCCTTGTCCGTCGTGCTCGGCACGTCCGGCGTCGTCTTCGCGGTGCTCCCCGGATACCAGCCGGACGCCGAGGCGCGCGTCCACGTCTTCTGCCACGCGGTCCCGGAGACGTGGCACGCGATGGGCGTCATGCTCAGCGCCGCCGGGTCCCTCGCCTGGCTGCGGCGGGTGCTGGACGCCGACTACCGCGCGCTCGACGCGGCGGCCGAGCGCTGGGCGCCGGGCAGCGAAGGGCTGCTCTTTGCGCCGTACCTCGCGGGCGAGCGGACGCCGCACGCCGATCCGGACGCGCGCGGCGCCTTCACCGGCGTCTCGCTCCGTCACGACCGCGGTGCGCTCGCGCGCGCGGTGCTCGAGGGCGTCGCGTTCGGCCTGCGGGACTCGCTGGAGCTGCTGCGCGAGCTCGGCGTCGCCGCGGCCGTCGGGCGCGTCTCCGGCGGCGGTGCGCGGAGCGAGCTCTGGCTCCGCATCGCCGCCTCCGTGCTGCAGCTCCCGCTCGAGCGAACGGCGATCGAGGAGGGATCCGCGTACGGCGCCGCGCTCCTCGCCGGTGTCCGGGCGGGAACCTTCGCGGACGCTGCAGACGCTGTCGCCACCTGCGTCCGCGTCCGCGACCGGATCGAGCCCGAGTGGGACTACGAGGACGCGTATCGTCGCTTCCGGTCGCTCTACCCGACGTTGAGGGAGCTCCGATGAGTGAGCGAAGGCAGCTGGGGCTAGGCCTGCGCGAGCAGCGACTCGACCGTGTCGAGCAGCAGCTCCTTCGAGAACGGCTTGTGCAGCACGAGCAGGTTCGAGGTCGA
>Ga0182008_10000960_pt1 | contig 20049 bp, 17 predicted proteins | sample Sormic07211129_1_FD_120482 | JGI IMG/M metagenome (GOLD analysis project Ga0182008, IMG submission 120482) | Rhizosphere microbial communities from Sorghum bicolor, Mead, Nebraska, USA - 072115-129_1 metaG | ecosystem: Host-associated > Plants > Roots > Rhizosphere | place: USA: Nebraska...
CTCATCGGAATTCGCTTTCACTGTTGCTCCATTGGCAAAATTCATTTGATATTTTGAGCATTTTTATCATTTAAGCACAGGCCGATAATAGTCGCCATCAACCTGAATGCTATTTGGAGTAAAAAAGATGCCTCTCGCATTACTTGCATTGACCATCAGCGCCTTTGCTATCGGCACCACCGAGTTTGTGATAGTAGGGCTAATCCCGACTATCGCGGAACAACTGGGAGTGACAGTACCGTCCGCCGGGCTGCTGGTTACCATTTATGCTATCGGCGTGGCGATTGGTGCGCCGGTACTGACGGCTTTAACCGGCCGCGTACCGCGCAAGCTGCTGCTGATCAGCCTGATGGTGCTGTTTACCCTCGGCAACCTGCTGGCCTGGCAGTCGCCGAGCTATGAGTCGTTGGTTGTGGCCCGCTTGTTGACCGGCCTGGCCCACGGGGTATTCTTCTCCATCGGCTCTACTATCGCCACCAGTCTGGTTGCGAAAGAGAAAGCCGCCTCGGCGATCGCCATTATGTTCGGCGGCCTGACCGTAGCGTTGGTGACAGGGGTACCCTTGGGGACCTTTATCGGCCAACATTTTGGCTGGCGTGAAACCTTCCTGGCGGTGTCGCTTATTGGTGTGATTGCCACGGTGGCCAGCATCATCCTGGTACCCAACAACATTAAAAATCAGGCCAGCGCCAGCATTGGCGAGCAGTTTAAAGTGCTGACTCATCCACGCCTGCTGCTGATTTACGCCATCACCGCGCTGGGTTACGGTGGCGTATTCACCACCTTCACCTTCCTGGCGCCAATGATGCAGGAACTGGCGGGGTTCTCCGCCCCCGCGGTCAGTTGGATCCTGCTGGCCTACGGCATTGCGGTAGCGATTGGCAACATTTGGGGCGGAAAATTGGCCGACCGCCATGGTGCCGTCCGTGCCCTCAGCTTTATCTTTGCCGCGCTGGCCGTTTTGCTGCTGGTGTTCCAGTTCACCGCCAGCCATAGCATCGCAGCGCTGATGACGGTGGTGGTGATGGGCGTATTCGCCTTCGGTAACGTACCGGGGCTGCAGGTTTACGTGGTGCAGAAAGCCGAACAGTACACGCCGAATGCGGTAGATGTCGCTTCCGGTCTGAACATCGCAGCTTTCAACGTGGGTATTGCTCTGGGCTCGGTCATCGGCGGTCAGACCGTATCCACGCTGGGCCTGGCGCAAACGCCGTGGATTGGTGCGCTGATCGTGCTGGTGGCTCTGCTGCTGGTGGGGGTTAGCGGGCGTCTGGATAAGAAGTACCGGCAGCAATTGGCTTGATAGCAGCACCTTCCCCTTATCTGGCCCGCAAAATGCGGGCCTTTTCGCATTTATCATCGATCACCGCTAACCTTTACACACATATACTGTCAGAAGATTGAAATCCCTACCTCACGCCCCTATAACTGGAAAGGATATACCCCGTAAAAGCCATGCCGTCAGGTGAGGGCAGGCGTATAATCGATTCAATGTTGGCGGGAATGTCACCGTCAGTTTCATCCTAATGGGAAATAGGCGAATAGCGTGCCGAAACGAACTTATGCAATGAGGTATGTTGCAGGTCAGCCAGTTGAGCGAATTTTCCCTGGCGCTATTAATCAACCGCTGCCGCCTGGGGCTGTATTGCCTACGTCCGGCGCGTTGCGAGTGATGGTGTGGAACATCTTTAAACAGCAACGGGCAGACTGGCTCTCGGTGTTGAAAAGCTATGGCAAGGATGCGCAACTGGTCCTGCTGCAGGAGGCGCAAACCACGCCTGAACTGGTGAGCTTTGCCACGTCAAACTATCTGGCTGCCGATCAGGTGCCGGCTTTTGTATTGCCGCAACACCCTTCGGGCGTGATGACTTTGGCGGCAGCGCATCCGGTGTATTGCTGCCCATTACGCGAACGCGAACCACTGCTGCGGCTGGCCAAATCGGCGTTAATCACCGTCTACCCGTTGTTTAACGGCCAGCTTTTGATGGTCGTAAATATTCATGCGGTGAACTTCAGCCTGGGCGTGGACGTCTACAGTAAGCAACTGGGGCCGATTGGTGAGCAGATTGCCAACCACCACGGGCCGGTGATTATGGCCGGGGATTTTAATGCCTGGAGCCGCAAACGAATCAATGCGCTGTATCAGTTCGCCAGCGATATGGCACTGCGTGAGGTGAACTTCACGGACGATCATCGTCGTAAGGCGTTTGGCCGCCCGCTGGACTTTGTGTTTTATCGCAATATGGGCGTGGCGGAGGCTTCGGTGCTGGTGACCAGCGCGTCAGACCATAATCCGCTGCTGGTGGAGTTTCATCCCGAGGCTGACAAACCGCACTGGTGATTATCGTCCGTATTCAGACAATAAAAAAGCACCCCGAAGGGTGCTTTTTTTGTGCCGAAAATTTAGGTATCCGGCGACGACTTATCACTGACAAACAGGGTCAATTTCAGACCCGGTTGCAGATTGTTAGCCTTGGCTAGCGTTGAGTTCCAACGCATCACGTCGTTAATATCGACGCCGTGACGACGTGCAATACTGGCCAGCGAATCACCTTTGCGAACCTGATAGGTGATACTGCTGTTACTGCCGGTGTTGCTGGCCACTTGCAGGGTTTGCCCAACTTTTAAGGTGCTCTTGGCACGTAAGTTGTTCCAACTCTGCAAATCGCTGGACTTAATATTCAACCGCTTGGCAATGCCCGATACCGTGTCGCCGGAGCGAACCTTATACGAGCTACCGCCTGTCAAACCGCTGTTCTTCGCCAACTGAGTGGTTGGCTGAGTCACTGCGATCTGGCCATCGGCCAACGAGTCTTTCAGCTGATCGGCATGACCTTTGGGAACCATAATGTAATGGGGCCCGTTGGGTGCCGTAACGCCTTTTTTGTAGCCTGGGTTATAAGCTTTCATCTTGGTGATTGAAAGCCCAGCCATCTCAGCCGCCTGAGTTAACTGTATTTGCTGCCCAACATCGATACGCGCCAGTGCACGGGTATTATCAGTCTTCGGAAGATTGATACCGTACTTCTTGCTGTTTTTAATGATGTCGCTCAGCGCCAGCATTTTCGGAACATAAATTGACGTTTCACGCGGAAGCGACAATGCCCAGAAATTGGTTGGCTTACCCTGGCGTTTATTCGCCTTAACCGCTTGCATGACACGGCCTTCACCACTGTTATAAGCGGCAACGGTCAGTAACCAGTCACCGTTAAACATGCGGTTCAAATACTGCATCATATCAAGCGCAGCAGTCGTCGAGGCGACGACATCGCGTCGCCCGTCATACCACTGGTTGTTTTTCAAACCATAATTGCGACCCGTTTGCGGCACGATTTGCCATAGCCCTGCGGCGTTGGCACTTGACGTGGCGTGTGGGTCAAAAGCGCTCTCCACTATGGGTAGCAGTACCAGTTCCATCGGCATATTGCGTTTCTTAATCTGCCCGACTATCCAGTACATGTACGGCTCTGCCCGTAATGTTACATCGTGGAGATAGCTCTTACTTTTTAGGTACTTTCTTTTTTGATCACGGATCCGGGAATTTTCCGGAACCTCCATCTTCAGCTCGTCGCTAATGAAGTTCCACAGGTTCTGTTGCGCGGCACCACTATTGTTATCTAGCCACCGCGCCGAGCTCGCTCGACCATTCGCTGTGTACTCTCCTGCTTCACTCTCTTGACCTGCCGAAGACAAACTCTGTGCATGCTGTTCTGGGGCCGGTGCGTCCTGCCTGGACGACTGGCACCCCACTAGCAAGACTGAGGCGAGAAATATCGCTTTAGCCTTCATGTGTGTGTCAATGTAGTTGCTTAAAAGACGAGCAATCATACTTTGCTTCGTCAAATAACACAACTAAAAGCTCAGAAGTTGTCTTTTCGCAGGCGTAATTCGGAAAAAACCGAATGAAGGTGCTGTGGTGGCGTGTGAAAACCTAATTTTCTTTGTAAATCAGTGTCATGACAGCGTAAAAATAGGTTAATTTTACGCTCTAATTGTAGCTGAGTGGGGACGCTAGGCAGGCCTTTTGCCCGTAACGCTTCAACTTGTTGCTGATATGTTTCAATTCCTCGATCTTCCGGCAAAATAGCCCGCGCAAACTTAAGATTTGAAAGTGTATATTCATGCGCGCAACAAATTAAGGTGTTATCGGGAAGTTGCGCGAGTTGTTGAAATGAGTCGTACATTTGTTCTGCGGTCCCTTCAAACAGCCTGCCGCAGCCGGCAGAAAAAATAGTGTCTCCGCAGAAAAGATAAGGGGCGCTATAGAATGCAATATGGCCCAAGGTATGTCCGGGAACCGCGATTACGGCGAATTTTCGGCCATCGATCTCGAGGGTTTCTCCGTCATGAACGATGTGGTTAGCGCCTTTGTCGGCAGTTTCCTGTGGCCCATAGATCTTCAGCCCAGGATAGCGTGCCACAATTTGCGCTACGCCACCGACGTGATCGTGATGATGGTGGGTCAACAGAATCGCGTCAGGCGTCAAATTCAGGCGTTCCAGCGCATCAAGCACCGGCTGTGCCTCACCGGGATCGACAATGATGCCGTGCCCCTGCTGGTTATCTAACAACCAAATGTAATTGTCCTGGAAGGCGGGAATACTGATAAGATTCATCTTGGACCTCTCGTTGGCAACGGCTTGAAAGAAGATAATAAATCATGAAACCAGCCCATACTCTACAAAAGCTCGCCAGCCCACAGTCTTGGGCCGAGTTGCCGTGGGGGGAATACTATCGTGAGGCGCTAGAGCGGCAGTTGCAACCCTGGTGGCCGAAGCTATTTGGTTTCCACCTGCTTAAAATCGGTAATCTCAGCGCCAGTCTGGCAACGGATAAATGCGCCATTTCCCACCAGGTCAACGTCAGCCTGGAAGGCGATAACCTGCAGGTGGTCGCAGATGCTTACCAATTGCCCTTCGCCGCCAAGTCGGTAGATGCCTGTTTGCTGGCACACACTTTATCCTATGCTGACGATCCGCACCGCATGCTGCGTGAAGTCGATCGCGTGTTGATCGACGACGGCTGGCTGGTGATCAGCAGCTTCAACCCGTTCAGTCTGTTGGGGTTGGGGAAACTGGTGCCAGGCTTACGTCGCCGCCAGCCTTACGTCAGCCGGATGTTTACTCAAATGCGCCTGCTGGACTGGCTGAGCCTGTTGAATTATGAGGTGTTGCATCAGTCGCGTTTTCACGTGCTGCCGTGGCAGCGTAAGGGCGGGAAGTTTTTGTGCACCCATTTACCGGCGCTGGGGTGTATGAGCGTGATTGTGGCGCGTAAGCGCACTTTGCCGTTGACGCCAACGCCGATGAAGTTCGGAGCGCGAAAGCCTTCTCTCAGCCGCGCCGTCGGCGCGACCAAGAGTTATCGCAAGCAGCCTTAGTTTTCCGGTTTGTAACCCACGTCTTCCTGCGTTGGATTGCCGGCCGCCTCGCGTGCCAGTACGTCGCAGCGTTCGTTTTCCGGATGGCCGGCGTGGCCCTTGACCCATTCCCATTTGACGGTGTGGCGCTGAATGGCCAGGTCCAGACGCTGCCAAAGATCGACATTCTTGACCGGCTTTTTGTCGGCGGTCTTCCAGCCACGCTTTTTCCAGTTATGGATCCAACTGGTAATGCCCTGGCGTACATATTGGCTGTCGGTGCTGAGGATCACTTCGCAAGGCGTGGTCAGCGCTTCCAGTGCGACAATCGCCGCCATCATTTCCATGCGATTGTTGGTGGTCAGGCGGAAGCCCGCGCTAAAGGTTTTTTCCGTCTGCTTATAGCGCAGTATGGCGCCGTAACCACCGGGACCCGGGTTGCCAAGGCAGGAGCCGTCGGTGAAAATTTCTACCTGTTTAAGCATCTCTGGTAGACTCGTCCTATCAGTTTTATAAAAGCCAAGTCTGACATAAACGAACGCTGTGAGCACTGCAATATGATCACTACAACCACCAGACAGATTGTCCTCGATACCGAAACCACCGGTATGAACAAGCTCGGGGTGCATTACGAAGGCCATCGCATCATTGAAATTGGTGCGGTCGAGGTCATTAACCGTCGCCCGACCGGTCGCCACTACCACGTCTACATCAAGCCGGATCGGCTGGTGGATCCGGAGGCCTATGGGGTTCACGGCATCAGCGACGAGTTCCTGGCGGATAAACCGACGTTCGACCAAATTGCCGATGAGTTTATCGACTTTATCCGCGGCGGTGAGTTAGTTATCCATAACGCGGCGTTCGACATCGGCTTTATGGATCACGAATTCCGCATGCTGCAGCAGGGCATTCCGAAGACCGATACCTTCTGCACCATCACCGACAGCCTGTTAATGGCGCGTCGCCTGTTCCCGGGCAAGCGCAACAACCTCGATGCCCTGTGCAGTCGTTATGAGATAGACAACAGCAAGCGTACGCTGCACGGCGCATTGCTCGATGCCGAGATCCTGGCGGAAGTCTATCTGGCGATGACCGGCGGTCAGACGTCAATGGCCTTCCAGATGGAAGGGGATACGCAAAACAACAATTCGACGCAGGACATTCAGCGCATTGTGCGTCCGGCAACGGCAATGAAAGTAGTCTACGCCAGCGATGAAGAAGTGATGGCCCATGAGGCGCGTCTGGATTTGGTGGCGAAAAAGGGCGGCAGTTGCCTGTGGCGTACGGAAGTGGAATAACGGTATTTTCGCCGTAAATAAACCGGGCGTTAACACCTTTGGGTTCCGTTAGCTGAAAAACTGTGCAAACGGTTCATTTGGTAAGAAAAAGGCATTGACGACATAGTGGCTCAACCGTAATATGCGCCTCGTTCCTCTCGCAAGAGAAGAACGGCGCGGAGCGGTAGTTCAGTTGGTTAGAATACCTGCCTGTCACGCAGGGGGTCGCGGGTTCGAGCCCCGTCCGTTCCGCCAACATTTAGAAGCCCTGAGTTAGCAATAACTCAGGGCTTCGTTGTTTTTAATCTTTGCTCAATTGCGTTTTGGCGAAGGTCACCGCCTGATTGGCTGCCCACTCCCGGCGAGCAATGATGCGATAACAGCCCCCACCCAACGCTGCCCCGATAAACCAACTGAAGTTAGCCACCTGATGCAAACTCGGCGTGAAGCTGATCGCCAACCCGATAATCACTGAGGGTACCAGTGCCCAAATCGCATTCGGATTGAAGCCGTTTTTATACCAGTAACGGCCGCCTGGCGTGGCATTGTACAGGTCGTCGACGTGCAGTTCACCGCGTTTGATAATGTAGAAATCCACCAACAGAATGCCGAACAACGGGCCGATAAATGCCGCTAATACGTCCAGCGTGTAGTGAATCAGCTCGGGTGACTGGAACAGGTTCCAGGGGGTCAACAGGAACGAGCCGACGGCGGCAATCATTCCGCCGGTACGGAAGCTGATCTTCTGCGGCGAACAGTTGGAAAAATCAAAGGCCGGTGAGACAAAGTTGGCCACGATATTGATGCCGATGGTGGCGACGATCATCGTCAGCAACCCAAGGGCCACGGCGATATCGCTGTCGAGGCGGGTGACGGTTTCGATCGGATCGGTGATCAACTGCCCGAAAAGCGGCAGGGTGCCGGAAACGATCACCACGGTGACCAACGAAAACAGCAGGTAGTTGAAGGGTAAACCCCAGCGATTGCCGCGCTGTACCTCAGCAAAACTTTTGCCGTAGCGGGTAAAGTCGCCGAAGTTAAGCAGCGGGCCGGAGAAGTAAGAGACCACCAGCGCGGTGGCGGTCAGCATCAGCCAGCCCTGCTCACCGGCACTCAGGTTTTTGCTCGCCAGAGTAAGGGAGAGATTAGAGAAACCGACTCGGTATACAATCCAGCCTGCCAGTGCGAACATCACCACGTAAACCGCCGGCCCGGCGATGTCGATAAAACGCTTAATTGCCTGCATACCGTGCCAAAACACCATCGCCTGCAGCAGCCACATGGTGATGTAACAAACCCAGCCAAGCTGCGACAGCCCAAGAAAATGCGGCTGGGTCATCGGTTCCAGCGACGGGAAGAATTTCAGCAGTGTGAGCATCAGCGCGTTGGAGGCCAGATAGGTTTGGATGCCATACCAGGCGAAGGCGATCATGCCGCGGATCACCGCCGGGATATTGGCGCCGAACACGCCAAACGCCTGGCGGCTTAATACGGCGTAGGGCACGCCGCCGAGCTGGCTGGGCTTGGCCACCAGGTTAGCGCAAAACTGCACGATGCAAATCCCCACCAGCAGGCAAATCAGGACCTGCCAGCTCGACAGGCCGAGGGCGAAGAAGCTGGCGGCCACCACATAGCCGCCCATGCTGTGTACATCGGACATCCAGAAAGAAAAAATGTTGTACCAGCTCCAGTTCTGGTCGCGCGTTGGTGCCAGATCGTCGTTGCACAGCTTGGGACTGTAGTTTTCATTAGGGTTTGGCATAAATCGTGCTCCTCTCAAGAACGTCACCCGGATGTTGTTATCTGTTTTTTGGCAAAGGTTGCTGAGAGGGCTTTTGCAGGATCCAGGCCAGACTTTTCTTTTTTGTATACAAAAGATCTTCATCTTGTATACGATTTGACTATTCAAGGGGACGGGGAGCAGAAAAATGGTCGGCACGACGATCGGTACCAACGCCGCGTGGCATGGGCAACAGGCCACTTATTTCATTGAAGATAAAGACGATCATATTTACAACTCGTTGGTGAAAGCCATTGTCGAACATCGGTTGCTGCCCGGCAGCAAATTGCCGGAAGAAGCCTTGGCCGAGACCTTCGGCGTGAGCCGAACCGGGATCCGTCGGGTGCTGCAGCGCCTTGCCGCAGTGCAATTGGTGACCCAACTGCCCAAACGTGGTGCACAGGTCGCTACGCCCGGGCAGGACGAGGCAACCCAGGTATTCCAGACGCGAAAAATGCTGGAATGCACCAACCTGCCGCAGGTGCTTGCCCACTGCGACGAAAAGCATCTGCTGGCGATGGAGGAGATCGTGGCGCAGGAACAGCAGGCGCACCGCGATCAGGACGGCGCTGCGGCGATCCGCCTGTCCGCCGCGTTTCACGTTCAACTGCAGGCTATCGCCGGTAATCAGGTGCTGACCGAAATGGTGTCGCAGCTCACTTTGCGATCGTCGCTGGCGATTGCCGTTTATGGTTCACCCTGGCAGCAGGGATGTCGCTGCCACGATCACAGCGATTTGCTGGCGTTGTTGAGGGGGAAAGACAGCGCGGCCCTGGCAGATCATATGGTCCGCCATTTTGACGATATTGTGGCTAATTTACGGTTTAACCACGACGCGAATGAAACGCCGGATTTCGCCCATATTTTTGCCGACGCCGATCCGCGGGAGACGCTATGACAACTCGCTGCATTATTCAGGTCATCAATCCGAACACCAGCCAGGCAATGACCGAAACCATCGCCGCTGCGGCGCGTGCGGTGGCTGCGCCGGGCACCGAAATCCTGGCGGTCTGCCCGCAGGAAGGGGCGCCATCGATAGAGGGACATTTTGACGAAGCCATTGCTGCCATTGGCGTTTTGCAGCAGGTGAAAGCCGGCCGAGAAGCCGGTGTGAGCGGTCATGTCATTGCTTGCTTTGGCGATCCGGGTTTGCTGGCCGCGCGTGAGCTGGCCGACAAGCCGGTGGTCGGCATCGCCGAGGCGGCAATGCACATGGCAACGCTGGTGGCGACGCGTTTTTCCATTGTTACCACGCTGCCGCGCACGTTGGTCATTGCAAGGCATTTACTGCATCAATACGGTTTTGAGCGGCACTGTGCGGCGCTGCATGCGATTGATCTGCCGGTGTTGGCGCTGGAGGACGGTAGCGGTCGGGCTCAGCAAAAAGTGCGTGAGCAGTGCATCCGGGCTAAGCAACAGGATGGCAGCGGGGCGATTGTGCTTGGCTGCGGCGGCATGGCCGATTTGGCGCGCGAACTGACGCTGGAATTGGGGATCCCGGTAATCGACGGCGTCAGCGCTGCGGTAAAAATGATCGAATCGCTAAGCGCGCTCGGTCTGAGCACCAGCAAGCACGGCGATCTGGATTTTCCGCGGGCAAAACCTTTGTCCGGCATGTTCAGTCATTTTAACGGGTGATCGGTAAGGGGAAGCAACGATGAGTGATTTCGCGTTCAATAAAGATTATCCCCGTGATTTGATCGGCTACGCCGGTCGTCCGCCGCATGCTCGTTGGCCTGGTCAGGCGCGCATCGCGGTGCAGTTTGTCCTCAATTATGAGGAAGGGGCTGAAAACAACGTGCTGCATGGCGACGCCGGCTCCGAACAGTTTCTTTCCGATATCATCGGCGCGGCCAGCTATCCAGAACGGCATATGTCGATGGATTCCCTTTACGAATATGGTTCACGCGCCGGGTTCTGGCGCATCCACGATGAGTTTCAGCGTCGCGGCCTGCCCTTGACGGTGTTTGGCGTGGCGATGGCGCTGGCGCGTAACCCGCAGGTGGTCGAAGCGATTAAAAACGCCGGTTACGATGTGGTCAGCCACGGCTGGCGCTGGATCCACTATCAGCAGATGGATGAAGTGACCGAACGGCAGCACATGCAGCAGGCGATGACGGTATTGCGGGATCTGTTCGGCCAGGCACCGCTCGGTTGGTATACCGGGCGGGACAGTCCCAATACCCGTCGTTTGGTGGTAGAGCACGGTGGCTTGCAATACGACAGCGACTATTACGGAGACGATTTACCGTTCTGGACCGAGGTACATTGCGCCAATGGTGAAACAAAGCCGCACCTGATCGTACCCTATACCCTCGAGGCCAACGATATGCGCTTTGCCTCGCCACAGGGGTTTAACACCGGCGAGCAGTTCTTTACCTATCTGAAAGACAGCTTCGACGTGCTGTATGCCGAAGGCGAGGAGTCGCCGAAGATGCTGTCGATCGGCATGCACTGCCGTTTATTGGGCCGTCCGGGCAAGTTTCGCGCGCTGCAGCGATTCCTGGACTATATCGAGCAATACGATCGGGTTTGGGTATGTCGACGCCAGGATATTGCTGACCACTGGCTGGCACAGCATCCTTTTAAGAAGTAAAAAGGGCCGATGTGGCCCTTTTCGTTATGTTTGAGCGCAGGATTGCGCTCGGGCATGGATCAGAACAGTACGGAGTAGTTCAGACCAAAGGTACGGCCGCGGCCTTTATAGCTGTAAAGCTCGGGTGAGCCGTAAGTCGGGCTATAGAGAATGGGTGCGCGCTGGCCCCAAACGGTGGTGTATTCCTTATCCAGCAGGTTTTCCACGCTGAAGCTGAGTTTACCCACCGGCAACGCGTAGCTGCCGAGGAAATCGATGGTGTTGTAGCCATCAATTTTACGCCCCTGGGTAGAGCCGGCCTTGGTGTAATCGCCGTCATCCGATACGTCGAAAGTCTGCTGTGACTGCAGGCGCAGGTTCCAGTCGCCCGGCGCCCAGCCGACATAGGCAGTCACTTTGGATGGGCTGGCGGTATCCACTACCAGCTTTTTCCATTCGCCGTTGACCTTGGTCTCGGAGCGGATGAAGTTAAAGTTGGTGCCCGCACTCCAGTCGCTGTCTTCGAAGAAGTAATCGACCGCACCTTCCATCCCGTAAATACGGCGTTTGTCCGAGTTGACGTTAATGGTCATGTCGGTTTTGTTGATCGAAATACTCTTATCGGACAGGGAGTAGTAGCCGGCAATCTGCGTGCGCAGGTTATCGCCGGTGTAACGCCAGCCAAGTTCGTAGGAGTTAACCTTAATGCCTTCCAGCTTGGAGTCGCCAACGTTGACGCTTTTGTTCAACTGGTAGTGGCCGTTGTTCAGCGCATAGGTACCGTTGCCGTAATATTTGCCCGGATCCGGGATCTCGTAACCCTGCGAGAAGTTGATCCAGGTCTGCTGGCGTTCGGTCAGGTGTGCCAACAGGCCGGCGTTAAACAGGGCGTTGTTGTAGTCCGTTTTCCCGCCCGGGATAGCATCAGCCGAGGTGGCGGCGCCGGTAGCGATAGCCTGCTGCTGGTTGTAGCCGACGAAGTCATCAATCTTGTTTTCGGTGTACTGGTAGCGCACGCCGCCGCTCAGGGTAAAGATAGGGTTGATGTCGTAGCTGGCCTGCAGGAAGGACGCCAGGTTGGTGGTGCTGTAGCCTGGGTAGCGGCCGGTGTTATAGGCGTTTTGCAGGTCCATACCGCCAGACTGCTGCGCTTTCGCCAGATCGAAGAACTGCTGGTTGGAGTTGAACGTCTCATGCTCGGCGTCGATGCCGTAGGTTAACGTCAGGGCCTCGATCGGCTTGCTGTTCAGCGTCAGCTTGCCGCCGTAAAAGTCGGTCTTTTGCTGGGAAGCGCCGATGCTGCTGACGTAATAATCCGGGGCTTTGCCTGCCAGCGTCGGGAACGGATAGAAGGTCAGCGACTCATCGCGATAGTAGACCTGCGCCACCAGATCCTGGCCGAGGAAATCGGTGTTGGAGTACTGCAGGTTGATCAGGTGGCGTTCGGTGCCTGGAATACGATCCGAATTGAGATTACCGCTGTTGTACGCCTTGGCGCTGCCGGTCACCGCGGCGAAATTTTCCCCCAGGAACAGGCCGTGGTCGCCATCGGACTGGCTTTTGTAATACTGAGTGGTCAACTGCAACTGCTGGTGGTCATCGATATTGATAGTGCCGGTGCCCATCACGTCGAGGCGATCGGAATATTGCAGGCCGGTCTGAGTATTATCAATCAGGACTTCGTTGCCCTTGCCGTCATACCAGCCACCGTAGCGCTGATAGGAGACCGACAACCGGCCCGAGGCGTTGTCATTGCCGCCGCTGACCGCTGCCGCTACGTTCTCGTCGTGGTCGGTGTGGCCGCCAAAGCCGGTTTTACCGCCGATCTGCAGTTCAACCTGCTGCTCTTTCTGGCCTTTTTTGGTAACGATGTTGATCAAGCCGCCGGTGCTGCCGCCGCCGTACAGCGAGGTAGCACCGGAGATCACTTCAATGTGATCGATATTAAAGGGATCGATCGAATCCAACTGGCGACTGTCGCTGCGCGATGAGTTCAAACGTACGCCGTCGATCATCACCATCATTGAGCGGCCGCGCAGGTTCATGCCGTAGTTGGTACGCCCCTGACCGCTGACGTCCATACCCGGGATCAACTGCGCCAGCATGTCCTTGATCTCTTTGCCGCCCTGGACTTGCTGCTCAATTTCCTGGCTCTCAATCACCCAGGTGGTCTGCGCCATTTCTGCCACTGTACGGTGCGTACGGCTGGCGGAAACCACCATTTGCTCTTCGCTTTTTTGTTCTTCTGCCCAGGCCGTAGGGGCGAGCATCGCCAGCAGGCAAGGGTTTAATACCCAGAGGTGTTTGCGTTTCATCGTTATTTTCCAGAGTGTCCCATATTGGTGTGTAGTTAAAACTCGGTGTAATTGAGCATGACGTGCTCGGCGCGGGACGGAATACCCGGCTGTCGACTACGCCATTGGATCACAGCCGGGGTGGACGTTAAATCGAACTGGTCGCGTCCTAAAGCCCGGTTGAGAATGCGTGCCGAACGCCAGGCCATCAGGCTGAGCTGGGGTTCGGCGATGCCGTGGCTGTGCATGCCGGCATTAACGGCAAACAGGCAGTTTTCCTTGGGGCCTTCCCACTCCAGGCTGAAGTCGGGGGCTACGCGGAACTGGTCATCGGCGGTGGTCAGCAGGCGATCGGCCAGCGGTTCGAGGAACGCCGGGCGATCCTGCTGATAGCCGGTGGCGAAAATCACCACGTCGGTGTCGAAGGTTTCTTTACCCTGATCAAGATGGTGATGGGTAACCAACTGCCAGCCATCGCCTGCGGCCTGGATTGCCGCCAGCGAACGGCTTGGCAGCAGGTGCGCCCAGGGCTTTTCGCGCAACACTTCAAACTGGTGATACATCGCGCGGTAAATAGCCAGCAGCGAATCGCTGGTGATGCCGTCAGAGGTCATCTTCTGCTCGGTCAGCATGCGCTGCTTGGCACCGTCGTTCAGGCCATAGAAGCTGTCAACGTAGTCCGGCGTGAAGTACTCGTTGGCGAAGGCGGCTTCATCCAGCGCGTTATAGTTATTGCGGCGCGAGATCCAATTCAGTTGTGCAGGCTGTCCCCATTCGGCGCGGAAGATGTTCAGGAACAGGTCTGCACCGCTCTGGCCGCCACCGACGATGGTGACGCGTTTTCCGGCCAGGTTCGGGTTGCGCATCGTCATTTCGCTGGCATGGAAGCAGCGATCGTTTTGCTCGGTAACGCAGTCCGGCAGTTTTATGCGTTTGCCTATGCCCAGGCAGACGTGGCGCGCCCGGTAAGTCGCACGCTGGGTAGTGACGACGAATTGGCGCTGCTGGTCGTCAAAATCGACGCTCTGAATATCCTGACTGAACTCCAGCGACTTCAGCCCGTTGGCGGCCCAGTCGAGGTAGTCGGCGAACTCTTCGCGCGACACCGTACGCAGCTCGGTGGTCAGGAATCGATAAAACTTCTTCCTTTTCACCAGGTAGTTAAGAAAGCTGTAGGGATTGGTGGGCGATACCGCGCTGACCAGATCTTTCAGGAAGCTGGTCTGCATATGGCAATCCGGCACCATCATGCCGGGATGCCAGGAAAAGTGCGGCTTGCGTTCGAGGAATTTACTGTTAAAACCGGCAACTTCACTGCCGAGTGCGGCAATGCTGAGGTTGAACGGGCCGATACCAATGCCGATGAAATCCAGGGGCTGATTCATTGGGCAAACTCCTTGGTGACCAAGTAAAGAGGGTTATCCAGATCCTGCAGATAGTTTGGCAACATGCGGCTGCCGCCATCCTGCTCTGAGTAGGTGAGTTTTACCGGGTTGAGCACCACGCGAATAATTTGTGGTTTGAAAAGATCAAACAACGCAAAGCGTTCCGCCATGTCCGGATGCTGTGCCATATAGCCTTTCAGCACCTGTGCCAGCAGTTGATAGAAGCGGGTTTCACTGACCCCACAGGCCTTCATCAGCGGCGAGATAAAGCGCAGCACGGTGACGAAATGCCCGGTTTGCAAATCATGGATCAAATAGTCGGCGGACAGGCGCACGGTGACGTCTCTCACCACTTTCGGCAGTGATGTCGCTTCGGGGAAGTCCTGATCCACCAGACGCATATCGCCCTGGAAGTCTTTCAACAGCACGCGCTGCGGCACATGATCTTTCATCACCAGCGTGATGTTTTGCCCATGGGCGATCAGCGCTACGCCGTAGCGGCACATCAGGTGGTACATCGGCACCACCACCACCCTGAACATCTGCTGCAGCCAGGCTTCAGCGCTCAGGCCGGAACGGGCGATATAGGCGGCAATCAGCGGCTGGCCGTGGTTGTCGGTTTCCATCAGCGTCGCCATCAAGATGGCCTGTTCACCTTCCTGCAGGTAGCAAGAGGGGTTTTCACGCCAGATCACCCCCAGCATTTCCTGGTAGCGATAAGGCGCTTTGGCCAAAGAGGCGTAGGTCGGGTGGGTCATATAGCCTGCCGCCGGCTCGCCAAGGATCTCGGCACCGCTGGCGCTCAGCGTATCGTCCTCGGTAAAAATCTGCTGCAGCCAACGGGAAGCGGCCGGCCCGGCGCTGATGTACTTGCCCGGAATGCCGCGATAGCACGAGGTGTTGTAAATGGTCAGCGGTAGCTTGATGTCGAAAGCGGAACGGCGGCTGATGTTGGTCAGCGTGCGTAACGATTGCTGCGCCAGATAGCTGTCGCCGAATTCACCCAGTTCCACCAGATCCCCTTCGGCCAACTGCGGCAGGAAGTGCAAAGCGATCTTTTGCTGCCACTGCCACGGGTGCAGCGGGACCGGGATCCAGTCATGGGTCAGTTTCAGCTCGCGCCAGCGGCGATCGAAGCGTTGGCGTTCGGCACTGTCCATCGCGCTGTTAAGCAGGTTATCCAGTGAATACTCTTCGTCGGCGCACCAGACAAAACTGCCGCGTTTAGCCGCCACCCAGTGCAGTTGGAACTGCCCCTGGTATTCGGGCGCGTACTGATGCAGCGCGGTCAGGCCCCAGCCACGACGGCCTTTATTGAAGATAAACTTGGGGTGTCCGGCCAACAGGCACTGCAGCGCGTCAGCATCCAGGGCAATCAAATCCTGTGCGCTCATGCCGTGACGGGCGGACAGCAACTGCATATCGCCGCGCAGCGTGGCGTACAAATCCTCCAGATGCTCGGCGACCTGCGCATCGTCCATTTTCAACACCTGAGCCAGTTGGCGCAGCGTTTGGTCGGCGGCTAACGGCGATTGATCACAGGTCAGCGTTGCCGGGTCGATGTGCAGCCAACCCCAAATGCCGCGTTCGGCGCTGAAGCTATACTGAGCGTCGCCCAGCAGAATGCGCCATTGTTCGCCGTGTTGTTCGGCCTGCAGCGTGCGTTCATATTCCAGCTCTGCGAGGATCTTGGCGATCATCTGGCGGTTTACGCGCTGCCAGTCGGCGTAATCTACGGTGTTCATACTGAAGCCCCCCGGAAGAATTCATCACGCTGATTCATGATCAAACGCGAGCGCTTATGCGGGAAATCGAACTCTTTGACTGTGTGGTAGCCGGCTGTCGGCAGGTGACGGAACAGTCGCTGGTTATCCGCGCGCGGTTCGGCGACCACGCGCGTGGTGCGCGGTTCATCCAGATACAGATAATGCGTCAGGCCGCGTAGCCAACTGCGGATGTATTGCGCGCCGCGGCAGTCTTCTTCACCGACCAGCATGTGCAGCCCGCGGTCGAACGGCTGCCAACGGTAGTGGCGACCGATGCGATCTTCCGGAGCCCAATAGACTTCGAAATAGCCGAACGGGCGATCGTCAAAGCACCCCAGCAACGGATAGCAGTAGCTGGAGTCCAACTGACGCTGCAGGTAGGCGGCCTGGGTTTCGAGCGGGCCACTCATTTCCCAGAAGGCATCCACGCGCGGTGAATTCATCCAGCGGGTGAACTGCTCGGCGTCGTGTGCCACTTCCGGCAGGCGGAAGCTCAGGGTTCGCTTGAGCTGCGGATCGTAACGGCGATACACCTCGCCGCTGGGGCGTGCGGGGCGCTGTGGGAACCACAGGCTACGCTCGGCGTCATACTGCATTTTCCCGGACGCGGAGTGGCGCTCGGCACCGAGCCACAGCGGTAACTGATAAAAGGTTTCGCGCGCCAGATAGTCACTGCTGGCTAACGCGAACAGCGCCTGTGCCTGCGGTTCTTCGCACCATTGCGCATAGGGCAAGGTGACACCGCTGAGCTGCGGTGCCGCCACCAGCAACTGGTCCAGCGCCTGCACCAGCCAGTCCTGCGGCAGTGGCCCCGGATAGTGCAACACCGCGCTACCGTCCAGGCCCAGACTGAGTTGCAGCGCCTTTCCCAGCTGCTCGCAGCAAAAACCGTTGCCGGCATGCGTCAGTTTGGCTTGCGGCATCATTGAGCGGCTCCCTGGCGCAGCGGGTTGACGAAGTCGAAATAAATCACCGCCGGATCGACGATGGTGTTTTCGTTATGGTCATGCAGGTAACAGAAGAAGTTGCCTTTGCAGTTCCAGTGGCTGCTGTCGAGGACGTAGTCCAGACACAGGGTGTTTTTGGCGTTGGCACGCAGACCACTCAGCGCATCGCGCACCCGGGCCATCAGCTGTTCTTCAGTGGCGAAACCGGCCGCGGCTAACGCCGCAGTGACCGCCAGGCTGGAGTTCACCAGCAGGTAGTAAGGGAAGTAACGCAGTAACTGCTGTTCGCTGAAGCGATTTTCCGCCTCGGCCTCGCCAATTTCTTCTAACCACGGCCCGGCATCGCGGGTAAAGCCGCTGCCCTGACAGTCGCGATACAGCATGCCGATCGGCAGATCCTGCTGCATTTCCACCAGAATATTTTGTTGGTGGGCCAGCAGCACCAGCCCGTAATCGGCTTCGGTGCTGAACAGCGGCAGTAAGACGTGTTGGCAGTAAGCATCCAGCCAGGTATGAGCGGCCTGTTGCACCGGCAGATTCAGTCTGGCGGCTAAACGCCGCACCGCCGCTGCCAGCAGGCTGTCGCCGCCGTCCGGTGCGGCCTGGGTCAGGGTTACCAGCACATTGGTCTGGCTTTCCGGCTGCTCAAACAGCAGGTTATCGCGCAGTGCCATCAGGCTTTCTTCCTGAATCGTCCCGTCCGCAGAACGCAGCCCGGCCCAGCCGTCTTCCTGCATCACGCGGAAGGTGGGATAACGTGCCTGCAGTTGCTGCCAACGTGGCGTTTGCGCCAAACGAGCCAAACGGATGCCGCGCTTCACTTCTTTTACCGACAGGGTACGCACCGAGTTGGTCAGGCGCACGCTGAGGGAGAATTTAATCATGTCGCGATTGCTGGCGCTGTACAGCGAGCGGGAAGAGCTGGTTGGCAGCCAGCGCTCGCCGACTTCGCCCAGATCGCTGAGTAATCCCTGGTCACCAGTTCCTGGCACCAGGTCTGAGTCAGTAAATGGTCGGCCTGCCACGGATGCATCGGCAACAGCCAGACGTCATCGGTAAAATGCGCCAGCAGTTGCGGTGCGCTTTCGGCGGCAAAACGCTGCAGGCGCTGCTGCAACGTCAGGTTCAGGCTGTCGCCGCACAGGTGATTTTTATCGACGGCAAACCAGCGCAGCGGGAAACGGGCACCAAAATCTGGCAGGTAACGGCGCGCCTGCTGTTCGTCGAAAGGTTCATGGGATTTGGGCGCCGGGTGGAAGGCGTGGCCTACCAACAGACCCTGTTCCGCCTGAGCGAAGTTGAGCGGCTTGTCGCGCAGCGTCGGCCAGTCCAGGCGAACCGCGATCGCCTGTTGGGTATTGTCATGACTCTCCAGTACGCGCTGGCGGAAACGGGTAACGACCTCATCCGACAGTTCCCCCTTCACCGACGGTTTTTCCAGCAACAGGGTCACCAGTTGCTCCACGCTCAGCGCAACACCAGCGCCGTCGTCTTGCTGATGCAAGCGGGCAGGGAACAGATACTGGTGATGTTGGGTGGGGGAGGTGTGACGTAAAGTGATGCGGATAGCCTGAGAAGGCGAAAGTGGAATATGAAGCTGCGGATACTGTTGGTTGTTGGCCGCCGGAACGATTTGCCAGTCCCGGGTTTCACGCATCAACGCGTTGAGAAAACATTGCGCAGCCACGTCGGTCGTCGCGGTTTCAAACTGGATTGTCATGATCCCATTTCACTATTGAATCAATTGAGAATGATTCTTATATCAATAATATTTATTGTTATCAATCGTCGTATGATACAATTTTTCAATGAATTGAACATAACCTTATAATTTTATTAACGGTAAATTTACGTTTGATGCATATTTCATCTCCCCCTAAATCACCGCCAATAGCGAATACGTCTCCTTCCAACTGGCCGCTGGCGTTGTGCGCCGGGCTGCTGGGTATCGGGCAAAACGGCCTGCTGGTGGCGTTACCGGTGCTGGTCAGCATGACCCAGCTGTCGCTTTCAGTCTGGGCCGGGCTATTGACGCTCGGCTCGATGCTGTTTTTGGTGGGGTCACCCTGGTGGGGCAGGCAGTCTGAAATTCGCGGCTGCAAGTTCGTGGTAACCATGGCGTTAGCAGGGTATTTGTTCAGTTTTGCTTTACTGGCATTGGCGGTTTGGGGGTTGGCGGCTGGCTGGCTTTCATCGACGCTGGGGCTGAGCGGCCTGATTGCAGCACGCATTATCTACGGGTTGACGGTGTCCGGCATGGTGCCGGCGAGCCAGACCTGGGCGCTACAGCGTGCCGGCTATGAACAGCGTATGTCGGCGCTGGCGACCATCAGTTCCGGGCTGAGCTGCGGGCGACTATTGGGGCCGCTGTGCGCCGCGCTGGCGTTGTCGATTCATCCGATGGCGCCGCTGTGGTTGATGGCGCTTGCGCCATTGATCGCCCTATTGGTAGTGTGCCGCCAGCATAACGATCCACCGCTGCCGCCGGTTGCCCATCAGCAAAACCGACTTCGCCTCAATATGATGCCTTACCTGCTGTGCGCACTGTTGCTGGCCGCGTCGGTCAGCTTGATGCAATTGGGATTGGCACCGCATTTGACCGGTTTATTCAGTCATTCCGCCACCACCGTCAGTCATCACGTGGCGGTGTTGCTGAGCGTGGCGCC
>Ga0182008_10000961_pt1 | contig 20045 bp, 13 predicted proteins | sample Sormic07211129_1_FD_120482 | JGI IMG/M metagenome (GOLD analysis project Ga0182008, IMG submission 120482) | Rhizosphere microbial communities from Sorghum bicolor, Mead, Nebraska, USA - 072115-129_1 metaG | ecosystem: Host-associated > Plants > Roots > Rhizosphere | place: USA: Nebraska...
GCCCGATGGCCACTTTCCGAACGGCGTACCCAATCCGCTGCTGCCAGAGAACCGCGAACTGACTCGTCAGGCGCTGCTGGCCAACCAGTGCGACATGGGCCTGGCCTGGGACGGTGACTTCGATCGCTGCTTCTTCTTCGATGCCGATGGTCGGTTTATCGAGGGCTATTACCTCGTCGGCCTGCTGGCCGAAATGCTGCTTAAGCAACACCCTGGCAGCAAGATCATCCACGACCCGCGCCTGACCTGGAACACCATCGAACAGGTCGAACAGGCAGGCGGTATCGCTGTTCAGAGCAAAACCGGACATGCGTTCATCAAGGAGCGTATGCGTGAGGAAGATGCGGTGTATGGCGGGGAGATGAGCGCTCACCACTACTTCCGGGATTTTGCGTATTGCGACAGTGGGATGATTCCATGGTTGTTAGTGGCGGCGTTGATTTCCGAAACGGGCGAAGCGCTTGCGCAGCTGGTCGCTAAGCGAATCGAGGCGTTTCCTTGTAGTGGGGAGATTAACTATCGTGTGACGGATGTGAATGAGACCTTGAAAAAGGTGCTCGAACACTTTCTGCCGAGCAACCCGCTTATCGATGAAACAGACGGGATCAGCCTTGAGTTTGGTGATTGGCGTTTCAGCCTGCGAGGATCCAATACGGAACCATTGCTACGGTTGAATGTTGAGAGTCGTGCGAATGAAGAACTTGTTGTGCGCTATGTGACGGAAATTGCCGGTTTGATCCGGGGATAAGCATGTTCAGTATGATGAAGGGGTGTGGAGCGATGGAAGCCCTGAAAAGAGTTCTATCCCTGGTGAAATGTCCGTCTGCCTTAGCGGAAGCTATATAGTGCACCGCAAAGAAACCCACCGAGGGTTTGGTCTGGATTCTCATCTCTGGGAGCGCAACCGTATCGTTTCCCGGAGACCTTGAGCCTTAGCTGTAAATCGCACGATTCAGAATTGCCAAGAGTGAAGCGACTTGGCTTCACTTTTACCAGGAGTCAGGAATGTTGGAGCTGTTCAAAAGCCTTTGGGATTACCGGGGATTCGTTTTTTCATCTATCCATAATGAATTCTCTGCCCGTTTTGCTCGTAGCCGTTTAGGCGGTCTGTGGATGATCATCAATCCTCTGGCTCAAGTCGCCATTTATGCTCTGGTGCTCTCCAATGTGCTGGCAGCAAAGCTGCCTGGGATCGATAACAAGTACGCATACGCTCTCTATTTGATGGCGGGCATGCTGGCATGGAGTCTGTTTTCGGAGATCATCGGCCGCTGTTTGACCTTGTTCATCGACCAAGGCAACCTCATGAAAAAAATGCGCTTTCCGCGTATTACCTTGCCGGTAATTGTTGTGGGATCGAGCCTGCTCAATTATGTGTTGCTGTTTGTCGCGCTATTGGCGGTTTTTGCTCTGCTGGGTCAATGGCCGAACCTTCAAATGCTATGGCTCATCCCATTGACGGTTGCAGTCACTGCTCTGGCTGTTGGCATTGGCTTGATTCTCGGCGTACTGAACGTCTTCATTCGGGACGTGGGCCAAGTGGTACCCATCCTGCTGCAAGTCTGGTTCTGGTTCACCCCTGTGGTTTACCCGGTCAATATTATTCCTGAAAATTTCAGAAGCTACATGGACATGAACCCCATGTTCCCGATCGTCAGCGCTTACCATGACATTTTGGTATACGCCAAAACCCCCGATATCCAGCAAATTGCAGTGACCACTGTTATTGCTTTGGGCTTGCTGCTGTTGGGGCTTTTTATGTTCCGCCGCGCCGCGCCGGAAATGGTGGACGTGCTATGAGCCTTTTGACTGTTAATAACCTGGGGAAGGCTTATCGCGTCTATGCCTCTGAACTTCAGCGCATTGGCCGTTGGTTTGGGCTTCCCACCAAACCCAGTGAAGAGCATTGGGTACTCAAGCACATTAGTTTTTCCATCGCCCCGGGAGAAGCCATCGGTATCGTTGGCCAAAACGGCGCGGGAAAATCTACGCTGCTGAAGATGATTACCGGGACCTTGCAACCCACGGAGGGCAGCATTCAGGTTAACGGTCGTATCGCTGCTATTCTCGAGTTGGGGATGGGGTTTACCCCCGATTTGACCGGTCGCCAGAATGTGTATCATGCCGCTGGCTTGATGGGCTTTGGCGCTGAGCAGATCCGCCAGGCCATGCCAGATATCGAGGCTTTTGCCGAGATTGGCGAATACTTCGACCAAGCCGTGCGCACTTATTCAAGCGGTATGCAGATGCGCGTGGCGTTTGCCGTGGCTACGGCGTTTCGTCCAGACATCCTGATCGTCGATGAAGCCTTGGCGGTGGGTGATAGTTATTTCCAGCACAAGAGCTTTGAGCGTATTCGCGAGTTTCAGCGTCTGGGCACGACGTTGTTGATCGTATCCCACGACCGAGGTTCGATCCAGTCGTTATGCAGCCGGGCGATCCTGCTCGAACACGGTACGGTCATCAAGGATGGCGCGCCGGAAGAGGTGATGGATTACTACAACGCTATTATCGCGGCCAAGGAAAACGCCACGGTTACAGTCATCCAGCGCGAAGACGGCAGCGTGCAAACCCGCTCCGGCTCAGGCGAGGCAAGCATACGTTCGGTTAGCCTGCACAATAGTGTGGGAGAGCCGATCGAGTACGTACAAGTTGGCGAAAGTGTCAGTTTGAAAATTGATGTGCAGGTCAACAGTGACATCCCTGAGCTGGTTACCGGTTACATGCTCAAGGACCGTTTGGGGCAGACGGTCTTTGGCACCAACACGCACCACTTGGGCTGCAAAATGGAGAGTCTGGCGGCGGGGCAAACAATGCAGTATCGCTTCGACTTTGAGGCTAACTTGGGAGTGGGTTCGTATTCAGTGGCGGTTGCGCTGCACACCACCGATAACCATATTGCGTGTAACTTCGAGTGGCAGGACCTGGCACTTGTGTTCAATGTGGTCAATGTCTCCAAAACGGAATTTGTTGGGCTTGCCTGGTTGCCGCCAACAGTGGAAAACAGCAAATGAGTACGAATTTTTACCGGGCGTTTGAAGATGTCCTTCGCGGTAGTCGCGACTTGATCAAGCAGCGTCAAGAGATCTACCTGCCTTTTATCAACCCGCTCAAAGCATTGTACCCGCAGTGCCCGGCGCTTGATTTGGGTTGTGGCCGTGGCGAGTGGCTGGAGCTTATTCAGTCGCAAGGCTTTCTGGCCCGTGGTGTTGACCTCGACGAGGGCATGCTGCAGGCATGTCAGGCGCTCGACTTGCCTGCCGAATACGGCGACGCGCTTGCGGCGCTGGAAGCGCTGGACGATGAAAGTCAAGTAGTGGTGTCGGCATTCCATTTTATTGAGCACATTCCATTCGCCAGTTTGCAACTGTTGGTCCGTGAGGCGTTGCGGGTGCTCAAGCCAGCAGGGCTGTTGATTATGGAAACGCCGAATGCGGAAAATCTGTTGGTCGGCACTAATAATTTCTACCTCGACCCGACTCACGAAAAACCGATACCTCATTTGTTGCTCAGCTTTTTGACCGAGTACACGGGGTTTGCCCGCTCTAAATTGGTCCGCCTGCAGGAATCAGCTGCGCTTCATGACCTGCCGCAACTTACCTTATTGGATGTGTTAAGGGGAGCCAGTCCGGATTACGCGATCATTGCGCAGAAAATGGCGCGTGCCGAACAGTTGGCGGTGTTCGATCCTTGCTTCGACCGTGCTTACGGTTTGAGTCAGGAAACCTTGACGGAGCGTTACGAGCAACAGATGGAGCGTCGCTTTCAGGCAATGCTAGAAGATCACTACCTAAAGGAAATGCAGCATCAGGACGTTGCACGCCAGCGTGTCCAGCTGGAAGCCGAGTTGCAGCGCCAGCGTGTCGAGCTGGAAGATGAGTTGCAGCAAACCCGTCAGCAGCGCGATGAGGCGTTGGCCAAAGCTCACGAATTTTGGTTACAAAGTTGCGCCGATAACAGCCGCGTGCAAGCGTTGATGAGCAGCGCTTCCTGGCGCCTCACTGCGCCTTTGCGCGGGTGCTCAAGATCCGTGCGCTGGCTGGGCAGTAGCTTTGCCCGTTTGCTCAAAGGCGGGGCCCGTCGTATCGTGGTCGCGGGGCTGCGCCATACTCTCGGGCGCCCGGCTTTGCGTCGGCGGCTCAATGCCAGCCTTAATCGTTATCCTCGTTTGCATGAAGCCCTCAAACGCTTCGCCGTTAACCGTGGGCTAATGGTCAGCGCATCTGTCTCTCGCCGCGAAACGACGAACAGTGAAGTTCCGCAACACCTGGAGGGCCTGTCAGCGGGTGCTCGCCAAGTGTATTACGATCTGAAAAAGACTACCGAACAGAAGGATCAGCGCTGATGCGTATTGTTATAGATATGCAGGGCGCTCAAGCCCGTCTTACCCGACTCGATTCGTCGTGCTACATCACCAAATTGGCATGCGCGTTAGCCCGTCAGTCAGGCGAACATGAGGTCATCCTGGCCCTCAGTGGGCTGTTTGATGGGACCATCGAAGCGATTCGCGCGCAGTTTCATGGGGTTCTGCCGTCCGAAAATATTCATGTGTGGTCAGCACCTGGCCCGGTGAATCGGCTTGATCCGGATAACGAAGGTCGGGCGAAAGCCGCTGAGTTGATCCGTGAGGCGTTTCTGGCCAATCTCAAGCCCGATTTAGTGTTGTTGTCCAATGTATTTGATAGTGATGACAATGAGTCGATTCTGACTATTGGCGTATTGGCGCAGTCCATGCGCAGTGTCGTCGTATTGGAGTCTTTGGGTAAGTCCTATGCTGGCGAAGTGACGCCGCGGGGGTTGTATTGGACGCAGCAGATCCAGCAGATCCGTCGTGCAGAGCTGGTGATGGTCATGCCGCCGCTGGATCCTGAATACGTCAGCCAAGTGCTGGGGTTGCCTGCCGCTCAGGTCAATGGTCTATCGGCGAACCCTGCGACCGGTTTCGAAGAAGCTTCATTGCGGGATGACGCGAGGGCTGTCTTAGCAGTGTTGGCGCAACGTGCCACGCAACAGGGGTACGTCAGCACCAGTGGTTTGCGACAGAAGCTGGCTTATGTGTCGCCACTGCCACCCCAAAAAAGCGGCATCGCCGGGTACAGCGCAGAGTTGTTGCCCGAGTTAAGTCGGTATTACGACATTGATGTGGTGACCGATCACCCCCAGGTCAATGATCCTTGGATACTGGCTAACTGTCAGGTGCGCTCGGTGGAGTGGTTCCGCCAGAACGCCAAGCGCTACCAGCGGGTTGTTTACCACTTCGGTAATAATCCGATGCATGCCTTTATGTTTGAGTTACTCGACGAGATTGCTGGGGTCGTCGTCTTGCACGACTTCTATCTGAGCGATGTTCAGTGGTATTGCCAGGTCCATGGGATAAAATCCGATGTCTGGATTAAAGAACTGTATCAGGGCCATGGTTACAAGGCAGTGGCTGATTTTCATCAGGAAGGGGTGCTTAGCACGTTGTCCAAGTACCCGGGCAGCCTAGGGGTGATTAATCAGGCACTAGGAGTGATCGTGCATTCGAACTACTCCGAGTCGTTGGCGCGTCAATGGTATGGTGAGAGGGCGCGCTGTTCGGCGATCCCACTACTGCGTGTGCCTGCAATGAACCTGGATCGCGAGCGTGCCCGTGCAGCCTTGGGCTTGAGCAGCGACGACTTCGTGGTGTGTAGCTTTGGCTTTATGGGCAAGACCAAGCTTAATCATCGATTGTTGGCCGCGTGGGAAGACTCCGCGTTGCTTCGCCAGGACCGCAACTGCAAGCTGTTCTTCGTTGGCCAGAACGAGGCGTCAAACTATGGCGAAGACATCGAGCGGCATCTCAAAAAACGTCGACAGGCTTCTAGCGCAAGCATTGTTGGTTGGACCGACGCGCTGACCTATGAGCTGTACCTGGCCGCTGCAGACGTTGGTGTGCAGTTGCGTGAACTGTCGCGCGGCGAGACCTCAGCGGCGGTGCTTGATTGTCTCAATTACGGTCTGGCCACGGTCATCAATGCCAATGGTGGTATGGCAGATCTGCCGGATGACGTGTTGATCAAGCTGGAAGACGATTTCAGCGACGCGCAACTGACCCAAGCCTTGGAATGGCTCCGTAGCGAGCCTGCGGCTCGCGCTAGCCTGGGCGATCTAGCCGCCACATACGTGCGAAGCGCCCATGCGCCCGCATTTTGTGCACAGCGCTATTTCGAAAGTATTGAAGCCCACTATCTTGATTACAGCCGTTATCAGACGTTCACGTCGGCGGTGGGGCATGTGGTCACTGATTATAGCGAGAGCGTGGATATCGTTGCGATGTCCAAAGCCATTGCACTCAACCAGCCGCCGGCCGTTGGCTTACGTCGCATATATGTTGACGTCTCTGCCATGATCCGGGTTGATTTGCGCACCGGTATTCAGCGTGTGGTCAGGGCGTTGCTGCTGGCGCTGATTGAATCGCCACCCACTGGTTATCTGTTTGAGCCGGTTTTTCTGAGCGATAGCGGGGGCGATTGGCATTGGCGCTATGCGCGCAATTTCATGCTCTCGTTGATGGGCTGCCCGACAGGATGGTTACTCGATGAGCCTGTGGATATGCAACCTGGCGAGCAATTCCTGGGCTTGGACTTCTCCGGTTCGTTTATTGTCCAGGCGGGCAAGCGCGGGGTATTTTCCCGTTTGCGCGAGCGTGGGGTGAAGACTTCTTTCGTAGTCTATGACCTGATCCCGATCCAGTTCGAGGAGCACTTTCCTGCAGGCACTAAGCAAGATCATGCCGATTGGCTATACGAGATTTCCAAGGCCGATGCAGCGCTATGTATCTCTGCCTCGGTGGCTGCTGACCTGCAGTGTTGGGTTGCCGCCCATGGCGCACCACGTTTGTCTCCCTCTCCCTTGCAGACAAGTTGGTTTCACCTGGGTGCTGATTTGGCCGCTTCGATGCCGTCCAACGGTTTGGTGCAAGGTGCCAATGAGATGCTTGAATGCCTGAGTAGCGCACCGAGTTTCTTGTCGGTGGGCACTATTGAACCGCGCAAAGGACATACCCAAACTCTCGCAGCCTTCGATTTGCTATGGGCTCAAGGTGTGCCGGTGAATTTGGTTATTGTGGGCAAGCAAGGCTGGATGGTTGATGCGTTGTGCACGCGCTTGCGCAATCACCCGCAGTTAAACAAGCGCCTGTTTTGGCTTGAAGGTATCAGCGATGAGTACCTGGAAAAAGTCTATGCGGCGGCGTCCTGCTTGCTGGCCGCTTCGCAAGGTGAAGGCTTCGGATTACCGCTGATTGAAGCTGCGCAGCATAAGCTGCCGATCCTGGCGCGTGCCCTGCCGGTGTTTCGAGAGGTCGCCGGCGAGTATGCGGCGTTCTTCGAGGGCGACAGTGCACAGAGCTTGGCCGACGCTATTACTCAGTGGTTGCAGGGCTATCGTGACGGCTCAACCATTGAGTCAGCTAACATGCCGTGGCTAACCTGGAAGCAGAGTGCCGAGCAATTCAAACGTGCTTTACTTGCCCCACAATGCTCCCAGCCAGTAATAAACGAGGCGGCATCGCAGTGTGCGTGAAATTTTTTGAGCTCGACGAGTTAATCAAGTGTATGTGATCCATGAATCCCACATTTTAAAGGTGGGGCGTATAGCTATCTTGGTATTTGCGGCGTGCAGTTCCACGGTAGCAAGGCTTCGAAGTCTTCTACTGCGGCCGCCACTGGCGGCTTCGGCTGAAGATTACGAAGCATTGTTGCCATGGAACTGCTCGCCGATATCGCCCAGCTGAGCGCACTAATCAGATGGAAATCGGTGAGAATGATGGAGTCCCCATCACAAGCTCGACGATATCTGTTGAATATGTGCGGAACAACGATCATGGAATGCGACGACAAACTAATTGAAGACGCCGTGCTTCCCCTGTTGGCAACTTCAGCTCCGACCACGGCAATGCTTGGAAAGGGTTCGACTTCGAGACCATGAATCGATTGCATGAGCATGGTTTTATCAGTGATCCGGTGAACAAGAAAAAATCGATCTGGTTGACGGCGGAAGGGCTGGAGCGAGGTCGGGAGATAGCCGACCGGTTATTTGCGGTGAGAACTCAAACAGCGCATGCATCAAACTCTGATACCTGACTTCATACTACGGCCACGCAGGGTGCATCTGAGTATCGCCTAGCTGATCGCACCCACCTTAAGAGCCGGTGGGGTTTATGGAGCGCTTACGAAGTAGTGATTGCCGGGCGCGGCACTGGTATTCTCGCCGCCACGTTCGTCGCCCATGAAGGGGTGGAGGCGAAAATAGAAGCCCCGATCGAGCATCAGCCCGTGCGAGCAGGTCGGATAGCACCATGGCGGCACGGCACTTTAATGGGGGCCTCGGCGCGCACGTGCGACCCTTCGACTAAATCCCGATTGCTAGGCCCGGCTAGTTTGAAGTTCCTGGCTGGTCTAGTATGTCTCAATCGCCCCATATCAGAGCGCCACATAAGCAATGCGCATAACTCATGGAAGTTTAAAAAAAATAACTTTCGGATCAGTCTTTGCTGTTCTGATAGCCATCATTCTTTTACCGTATTCAAAAAACGGCTTCTGGGCTGATGACGCCTTGAACAGTCAGACGTGGGGATTGATCAATCGTTTTGATTCCAGCGTCATTGAATTCTCAAGCAGTGTTATTAGATCGTGGCTTGTTGAATACGGCAGAATTCTTTTACCTTGGCCTGTCATCTACAGTTTTTTCTATTTCCTTAAGAGCGAGCTTGCTGTCAGACTGGCAGACATGGCAATGTTCATTGCACATGTAAGCCTCACAATTCTATTACTGCGTAGAATTGGTGTATCTTGGCGGACAGTTGGCTTGTTTGTTTTGTTTTTATTGGCCTTACTGCAAATACGTGACTCAGGGGACCCATTGGCAGCATTCGCCGGCTTTAGCCAAGGCGTTGGAATCCTCCTTATGTCATCCCTCTTGATGCTTTACAAGTGGCACAAAATTAAATCCGTAGCATGGCTAGCAGCATCTTCGTTAATAGCCGCTCTATCAATGACGTTCTACGAGATCAATTCCGTCTACGTCCCAATTGCAATCGTGACAATACTCACCTCTAACCACTCAAGAAAAATTCGCGATACCGCCATAATCGTCGTGCCATTTCTCATATTCATAACTGCAAATCTCTATGTGAAGCAAATAGCGCTGACCCCTTATGCAGGATCTGAAGTTGGAAACTTAAGCGCTGTACCCGCGACATTCCTTAAACAGCTATTCGCGACGCTTCCAGGGAGTTTTTACTTATCCGCAGGAAAAAACGAATACCTTCCACGCGAGCTTTTCAGTGCAGCTTCCACAAGTCAACTCGCGTGGGGAGTCATGCTCCTGTGGTCAGCTATAGCAATCATTGTACTTAGGCGTGAACACACGAAACAGCCCGTGATGCTCATGCCTATTTTCGCAGCAGGTATGCTCCTACTTGTGCCACCAGTGCTGATCTCGATCTCAGCCAAGTATCAATCAGGCTTGACGTGGGGCTACGCACACATCCCCGTCTATTACCAATGCTTTGGACTTGCGTTTCTTCTTGCAGCCGCTGTAGATCAGTTCTCCCGGGGAGCAATGGCAAAATTGGCGATGGCCTGCGTCCCGTTGGTTGGTCTTGGAATTGCACTGAACTGGACAATGAACATGCACCAGTCAGCAGTGTGGGACTCCGTGTTAAGGGAACCACGTGACTCCTTGGTTTCCGCCATGCAGAACGGCATCTTTGATGGGGTCCGCGACGGCGATGTAGTACTGGTAGATGGTCAACCAATTCATATAAACGGCAATCTGATATACCAAACAATCCAAAAGAATTTTTCTATTCCCAACGAGGCTGCAATTTCAGGTTGGTTTGAGTCCCCGCCCAGGGCCGATGCTAAGGTTTATCGTTTAGTACGGGACCCAGCAGCGAACAATCAGTGGAAAGTCTTGGCACAATAGTGCCGGGGCGCCTGATACCGCTCAGCCCGCCCTGCGCGGGCTTCTACTTCCGAAATACGAAAACAGCCCCATTCATTATTCAGCCTCGCTCAATTCCGACAGGCATTGCTTTCAAGGCTGTTTGGTCGGCGGTCGGCGCGATTTCGCACGGAACGAAGCTAAGCCGCCACCTTGTTTTCTGGCAGAGCATCCAGCGCCATAGAATGCTTTTTCCGAATGTTGCGTCGATATGCAATAAGCGGCCGCTCGATGAAGTGGTATGTCGCCCAGCCAATAAAGAACGAAACGATCAAGAGAGCGGTCATTTCTGAAGCGCCCCACACGGTGATGCCAATTTTCTGCGCGATCCAGATCAAAATGAAATGATTGAGAAACATACCGTAGCTTACATTGCCGAGAATCTGATCAACCTTCCCGGAACCAAGCTTGACCAGAACTGCAACAATTGGGACACCGGTTACAATCCCTATCAATACAGCTGCATTGTTGGCAACCAGGCTCACTCCAAATACCATCGTCGCAAACAGCATCACACAGCAAAGTGCGTACACGGTCAATACCATTACCCTGGCGCGATTGCTCTTGTCGTGCAGGTAGCTTCCCAGCATGAACATAAACAGAGTGCCCGGGAAAAGCCGGTAACCGTAGAGATCCGTATCTATGACCTGCGCATATGCTAAGCAAAACACAAAAAGTGAGCACGCCAGTGCAGCAAGCCTTAGCCTGTATATCAGAAGGAATGGCACAAGCAGATAGAAGCATGCCTCCAAACCTAAAGACCATGTAGGAGCGATGATGTTCAGCCCGCCGAATACATCAAAAGTAATAAAGCTAGTAGGTATTATTAGCGCACTCAAAAATGCGCCAGTGAATGTAATCTTACCGAAAGTAGGATTATCAATTCCAACCACAAAAAATAGATTATCGCGAAGGCCAAATAAAACAGGTACTGCGGTGCAGGCGAAGAGTCCGATCAAGATAGAAGGCCGGCACTTCCTTGATATTTAGATAGTACCGTCTAATTAGTGCCGTCATAACAAAGCCGGACAGCAGAAAGAAGTGAACGACAGCCATGACGCCGGGATTCATACCGCCAATCGTCAGGCCCACATGCGACAACGCAACCAGCGCCGCCAGAAACAAACGGTAAGTCCCCATGTTCAGGTCAGTCCTTGAATATTTGACCGCGCACTTTAGCGGATAAATTTCTGGCAGTCAGGTTGTTTCAGCTTAGTGTGACTTATGCCCCTACCGATTCAACCGCAGACCGCGCTCTGGCGGCGTGGATCGGCGCGGCCAGATCCCCGAGATGGTCAGCATTCATGTGCGCCCGCCGGAGATCGAAGACCGGCTGATGCCGGGGCATTGGGAAGGCGACCTGCAAGGGTAAGGCCAACGCCTGGTCCGTAGGCACGTTGGTGGAGCGCAGCAGTGGCTACCTGATACTGGTGAAAATGAAGAGGCGACGGCAACCATCGGCGATGGAGGGCTTCAGTGCGGCGCTCAATGGCATGCCGCTGGCGATGCGCAAGAGCATGACTACGACCGGGGCCGAGAAATGGCGCGGCATGCTGAAATCACCCAGCAGACCGGGGTGGCAATTTACTTCTGCGACCCACACAGCCCCTGGCGGCGTGGCAGCAACGAAAACATCAACGGTCTGATCCGTCAGTACCTGCCCAAGGGTACGGACTTGTCGGGACACAGCCAGGAACAGCTGGATGCCATTGCCTTACAACTGAATATGCGGCCGCGTTAACGCTTCGATTTCAAATGTCCGATCGAAATTATGAGTGAGGTGATGCAAAAGGCCATGGCTATGCGGCACGATCCGCCCACTTTAATCCATTAGCCGTGTTGCACTCAGCTCCTGCAACCACCGGTTATAAACGACGGCTGAGTTCGGTTTTTTATAAAGAACTGAGCTCAATATATTCGAACTTCACTCGTTCGCCTCTGAGTATCTTGATGTGGGTTGTAAATAGAAATGCCCTGGTTTTTGGCCAGGGCATTTTTTTATAACAAGTCTCAACTATCCGGTCGGTTGAGACAATTCTCTTGGTTTGAGCATTGTGGTGAGTTTTTATAGTTCAAATCGAAGCGAAACGAAACCAATTCCAAGTTTACGCTTGTCGCTATTGATGCCAAGTGCCCTAGGGGAAATTGGCTTTGATGGTAAGAATGAAATTGTATCAGTCGTCTGCCCCATTAGATCCACTTGTATGCGAACCTCTGATGCAGCGTTCTCAAGTTTTATCTCGTACTCTCGAGAACCAATTAATACTTTCGCAGGCTTATCAGCATTAGGTCCGAAGGCTTGTGCGGTCAGAATAAGCGTGAACGTTTGGGGCAGTGGAGAGGTAAAAACCAAGCGGGCATTCCCTTCAGACCAGCGCCCCCATGGCTCTAGTGATGAGAAACCAGAAACGTTTTGAATAAACGCCGGCCAACCTGGGCGAGTAAAAACTATCCCTTCTTGTAAGTTGGCGGAGTACCGCCGACCCAAATGGTCTGCATAGTAACCCGATTTCTCCATTATTTGCTTAGCGCTCAGTCCTGCCAAGGTGGTACTTTCAGTCGAGTTTACTTTAAAGAACGCGAGCTCACCATTAGAACTGTTTAAAAGCGGAGGAGAGCCAAGCAGCGTAGTTAAGTTTGCGATCAGCGCATTCGCATTATCCGAGTAACCACGACGATCAATATAGATGCCATTGAAACCCAAACGCTTTATGACCTCCAATTGCTTTTCTATAGATTCATCTGCAAGCGAGCGATAATACATGTCGCCATCCCGGCCCTTCATTCCACCAAAGCTCCAATGAAGGTTTTTTGAATGAACAAAGCCGGTGGCCAATTGATAATCAGCTAGCCGATTTAAGGGTGGGGTTTCCGGAAATGGCATATAAGGTAATTGGTAAATGGCAGCGCCTTTAGGTAATGAACGCTCAATATCGGCTACAAAGTTCTTGTCGTTGTTATATGCCAACTTTTGCGGCGTGCTACATTCTTTGCATGGAGACGCCGTTTGGTCATACATGCCCACGATGAGTATAATTGCCGCTGCGAGTAATGAGTGGGTGTGAATCTTCGAAGAAAACTTCTCTAAAAATAATTGAAGCGCCAAAAAGAAGGCAAGAACACAGCCAAAAGCAATGAAGATGCTAGCCCTGTTCCATCCTCTTATTGAGGGTGAGATAGAATAAGAGAAGAGTGCACCTAGGCCGCCAGTAGTAGCAAACAAGAACAATACAAGTGTAGATGCAGCCAAAAAGGCTAATCTGTAATCTACTCTAGTTCCAGAAAGAGAACCCAGGATATACAAAAAACACAACAGTAACCCAAAAGAACCAATAATGCCCAAGGTTGCCGTAGTGTTTTCGTTTATCAGCGGAGATCCGGCGTTATAAGATTGAGTAAATTGCCCCAGGTAGGATACTCGGTGGTCAGCTCTGGGGAGTATGAGTTGCATTAATTTGAGGGCGTAAATTTCTGATTCTACGGGTGAGCGTATTGCTACTTCCGAGTTTTCGCCTTGTTCATGCTTTCCAATTAGATTTGGAGTTATATTGAGTAATACGCCACTAGCGAGGATGGCTGTTATAAGTAGCGCACGCTTGAATCCAAGGAGCTTTCCAGTTTTGATAAGGTTGAGGACGCCTGCCAAAAAAATTAGAATCGCGCCAAATAGCGTGTAGTACACGCCAAAAGAAGAAATTGTAAGCAGTGCAAGAGTAAAAAGTGTGTACTTAACCCAGGGTTTTCTTTTGTGGGTATTTAAAGCCTGGTTGCTTGAGGAACGAAAAACAGAAAATGCCAGATAGAAAAATATTGGAGCAACGAAATACCATGTATAGAAGAGATGTGAAATGCGCTGAAAGTGAAACGGCATGAATGTGAAAAGTAAAGCGCCCACAAATGAAAGGGCGCGCGAGACGCCAAAGGTCCTGACTACGCAGAAAGAGGATATGAAGGCAGCGGGGAAGCTAAACAAGAGAAATAGGTTTATTGCAGTAAAGCTGCTGCCGGACAGTAGAGAAAATACTTTGATGATTAAATGGCTACCAAAGTCGGCGCCTGGAAAATCAATAAAGTTTGAACCAAAAGGATATCCACTTCTCGCATTATTAAAGAGCCATCCTTCTGAAACGCTTTTGGCCATCCAGGCATGGAAAAGACTATCACCTTGATATGAGTACGGGTAAGAAACGTCGGGCCACAGTCCTCCCGGCCAGCCAGTAAGTAAAATACTTGCGAGAAAGAAGGATATGACAGCGCCTGAAAGTGCTAGCTTCCAGTTTTCCATAAGTACTGCTTGCAGCGATTTTATTGGTAATTCCGATTTTAATATGGCTTTTTCAAGTGGTGCACTATTTGATGTCACGATTGTCAATCATCCATAAGTCAATCAAAATTTACACGTTCAGATTCAACCACCAACGGCATGTTGCGCATCTGGGTATGCACCGAACCCAGGTATTCCCCCAGCATGCCCAAAAACAATATCTGTACCGAACTGAAGAAGAACAGCGAGATCAGCAACGGCGCGATACCTATCTGGAACGAATTCCAGAACACCAGCTTGGCGATCAGGAAGCCAAAGGCAGCCAGCAGACTCAGGCCTGCGAGTAACGCCCCACCCATGACCATCAGCCGCAACGGCACCTTGGAGTGGTTGGTGATGCCCAGCATCGCGATGTCATAAAGCGTGTAGAAGTTGTTCTTGGTGATGCCGCGCTGACGCCGTGGTTGCTTGAACGGTACCGTGGCGATCGGGAAACCGATTTCACACAGCAGGCCGCGGAAATACGGATACGGGTCGTCGATCTTCTTCAGGATATCCAGCACGACTCGATCAAACAGGCCGGCACCGGTGGCATTCTGCACCAGCGGCACTTCGGAAATACGCGTAACGAAGCGATAATAGGCGCGACGCATCAGGAACATCAGGCGCGATTCCTCGCTCTCCGGCTTGACTGCCATCACCGTCTTGAAGCCTTCTTCCCACTTCTTGACGAACTCTTCGATCATCTCCGGCGGGTCTTGCAGGTCGGAGGCGATCAGCACGGCGGCGTCGCCACGGGCCTGCAGTAGGGCATGGTATGGTGAACGGATGTGGCCAAAGTTGCGGGCATTGAAAATCAGCTTGACCCGCTTGTCTTGCGCAGACAGGGCGCGCAGTTTGGCGTGGCTGTTATCGGTGGAGCAGTTGTCGATGAAAATGTGTTCGTAGTCATAGTCAAGGCGTGACATCACCTCGACGATGCGCTGGTACAGCTCATCAATGTTGGCTTCTTCGTTGTAGCAGGGTGTCACTATGCTGATAAGCTTACGCATAATTGAAAACGAACCTGTTATTAATGACGAATGAAAGTAAGGCCATTGGCACGATCAAGGCCATGCCAGCCAAGTACGGGTCGATACCCAGTAATTTGAGTGCCGCAATGCCTGCCACGTTGGCGCCATAGACGACGCCATAGCCGGCAATGAACCTGAAAATCAGCTTGTTGTTCTTCGAGCCGAATACAAGGGCACCGGTGCTTTTGAAATTGAAGGCTATGCCTAATATCGTGGCGAGCAGCAATGCCGCACTGTAGTGCAACCCGAGGTAGAGAAAGCCGGCAAAACAGCCATAGCCGAACGCCGCATTCATCACCCCCACCAACAGGAATCTGAACAGTTTTACTTGTAGAAGCCTGCGCAACATGGAGGGTGCCTTTTTAGTCTCTTGCATTCAGATGCTGCCTGATTTCACGCATGACACCACTTAGCGAAGAGTCGCCGGGCACGTAGCCAAACAGTTGCCCGGCCTTGCGATTGTGCGAATAGTAATGGGCCTTGGGGCCTGTGGCATTGACCCTTGCCTGGTCACCCGCAATTGTGAATTGCAGGCCGAACTGCTCGCTTAAGGCCTTCAGCAGTTCGAACTTGCCGATGGGGGCCTGGCTGTAGCAGTCGACCACGTCGTTGCACGCTGGCGACTGCAGGATCCGGTCAATCAGTTGCAGGAAGTCGGAGGGGGTGAGGTAGTCCCGGAGCATGTCATCGGGTGCCACCTCCAGCACTGTGCCCGCTTGCAGTGCACGCAGAATGTCGCTGAGGAAGAAGCGGGCCTCTACAGCCTGGCAATGGCTGAAGTAACTGAACACCCTCACATCGACAATGGAGGCCTCGGGCAGCGCTCGATGGCGGCACTCGGCCTGGAATTTGGCCGCGCCGTACCAGTCCTGCGGTTTTAGCCCATTGATCGCGAATATCGCCTTCGAGGCCTCGGTTACAGGTGTTTCGAAGTTGGTACCGTATGCAGCGCCGCTGCTCAGGTAGATGTATTTGCACTGAGGATGGTTTTGCAGGTACTCCAAGGCAAGGTTGTCATACAGCTCGGTGATGGTGAAGATGTCCTTGCCCATCTGTACGGCCCGGGCGGGATCACCAACGCCAACAAAGTTGATGATCGCATCGAACTGGCAACTGACATCGAAGCCGGAGTAGTCGAGCACGGCAAATTCCTTGCGCTCGGCAATGGCCCGCAGTTTGGCATCGAGCGAGCCCGGTGCGCGCACGAACAGGGTGCATTCATAACCAGTATGTTCGGCGATGCTGGCTACCAGGTCTTTAGCGATATGACTGCTCGCCCCAAGGATGGCAAGCTTCATTTACCCAGATCCAGCGGCGGCGACTGCTCATTGATCGGTCGGCCAAACTCCAGGCGCGGCCGGCATTCCCGCGCATCTGGCATCATGACTTCGATGAGCATGGGTTTGTCGTTGGCAAGAAACTCGACTACAGCGGCCTTGAATGCCGCCAGATTGACAACGCTTATCGAATGTATGCCATACGCAGCGCCAAGGGCCTGGAACTGCGAGGTATAGCCGTCCCAATAAGTCGAAGAGTTACGGCCCTCGAAGTACATTTCCTGGAAGCCGCGGACCATTCCCAGCGAGTGATTGTTCAGTACGATAGTCAGGATCGGCAATTGGTCGCGGGCAATGATGTCGAGCTCCTGGATATTGAGCTGCGCACCGCCGTCGCCTGTGATGACGACAACCGGTTTGTCACCTGCGATGCTGGCGCCCACGGCGGCAGGAATGGCAAAGCCCATTGTGCCCAGGCCGCCGGAGTGATGCATGGCTTGGCCGGGGCTCAGGCGCAAGGTATGCGCGGCCCACATCTGGTTGTTACCAACGTCGGCAACAAAGTCCAGTGCGCGGTCGGCGGTCAGGTCGTTGAGGGTGTTCAGCAGCTCGAACGGGCTGATGTTCCACGCCGTGTACTCGTCGACGAACGATTGCTTGAAGACCTGCGCCAGGTGAGCGCGCCAGACCGCCGGAGCGGGTTGCAGCCTGGCTGCTTGCGCGATGAAGTCGGCAAACACCGCGTCCAGGTTGGCATGGATCGACTCTTGGGCCTTGACCCTGTTGTCCAGTTGGGCCGCATCCAGATCGAACTGGATGATGTGCGCATTCGTAGCGAACGTTTCGGGTTTGGCCCCGGTCTGGCGCACGTCCATGCGGCTACCGAACACCACCAGCAGATCGCAGTGCTGGACGGCATGGTTGGCTGCGCGGGTGCCATAGGCACCGAGCATGCCGAGGTAGTGTTCGCTTGCCGTGAGTTTTTCAGCGCCTTTCAGGCTGGCGACATGGGGGATGCCCAATTTGCCGACCAGGCTCAGCCATTGGCTGAACGCAGGGCTGTTTACTGCGCCACCGCCGATCAGGAATACCGGTTTTTGAGCCTTGGCCAGTGCAGTCCAGACATCGCTGAACGAGGCGTGTTGTTCGGCAGCAGTCGTCGCTTCATTGGTCCGGGCGTTCAATAGTTGGTCCAGCACCGCCTCATCGATCTCGGCGCGCTGGATGTCCATGGGAATGTCCAGCAGGACAGGCCCCGGACGGCCTTCCCGAGCGATGCGGATCGCTTTGAGAAGGCAGGGGATCAGTTCATCGACATGGGTGATTTGGTGAGCATACTTGGTGATGCTGCTCACCAGAGCAACGCTGTCGAGCTCCTGGAAGCCCTGCTGGCGTACGGGCCTGTCGCCCTTGAGTTCGTGGGTGTTGACCTGGCCGGTCAGGAACAGGCACGGGTGACTGTCCAGCCAGCAGTCTGCAATTCCGGTGATCAGGTTGGTGGCGCCGGGTCCACTTGTACCCAGTGCCACGCCCATGATCTTGTGATGGGTCGCACGTGCGACAGCAGATGCAGCAAAGGCAGCGCCTTGCTCATGATGCATTGATACCAACTTGGTCTTTCCGAGCAAATTAATGCTGTCCACCAGATGGGTAATCATTCCACCGATGAGCTCAAAACCATACAGGACGTTAGTGTCTGCAAGTACTTTTGCTACTGCATCTGAAGCTTTCATATGTTAGAAACCGATCCCGAAGAACTCTTCCAGTTTTTCACCGACGTAATCGAAATGCTCTTGACCCAGGGAGGGCTGGACGCCCAGCCAGAAGGTCTGGTTCATGGTTCGATCAGTGTTGGTCAGTTCGCCCACGACGCGGTATTCGACGTCATGGAAGTACGGCTGGCGGGTCAGGTTACCGGCAAACAGCAGGCGGGTACCGATCTTGTTCTGATCCAGGAACTTGAGCAGGTCGACACGCTTGATCCCAGCGCTTTCCTTCAGAGTGACTGGGAAACCAAACCATGACGGGTCGCTGTTGGGGGTTGGTTCGGCGATTTCAAGGAAATCGCTCAAGCTCGCCAGGCGTTCCTTGAGCAGCTTGAAATTGCGCTTGCGAGTTTCGATGAACTCAGGTGCGCGGTCGAGCTGTGCCAGTCCGCAGGCCGCTTGCATGTCGGTGATCTTCAGGTTGTAGCCTAAGTGGGCATACACGTACTTGTGATCGTAACCTTGTGGCAGGCTGCCAAATTGCTGGCCGAAACGGTTGCCGCAGGTATCATCGCAACCAGGTGCGCAATAGCAGTCGCGTCCCCAATCGCGGAACGATTCGGCAATCAATTTGAGCTGGGCGTTATTGGTGAACACCGCGCCACCTTCCCCCATGGTGATATGGTGGGCCGGGTAGAAACTCAGGGTAGCGATGTCGCCAAAGGTGCCAACCATCTTGCCGTCATAGGTCGCACCGAGTGCATCGCAGCAATCTTCGACCAGCCAGAGATTGTACTTTTCGCACAGGGCTTTGACTTTGCCCAGGTTGAAGGGGTTACCAAGGGTGTGGGCGAGCATGATCGCCTTGGTCTTGGGGGTGATGGCCGCTTCGATCAGCTCGGGGTCAATGTTGTGGGTTGCCATGTCGACATCGACGAAGACCGGTATCGCCCCGAACTGTACGATGGGGTTGGCGGTGGTGGGGAAGCCTGCAGCCACGCCAATGACTTCGTCACCTTTCTTGATGGCACGGTCACCTAGCTTGGGTGAGGTCAATGTGCTGAAAGCAACAAGGTTGGCCGACGAGCCGGAGTTGACGGTAATGAGATAATTGACACCGAGAAACTCGGCCAGCTTTTTTTCGAATTCAGCATTGAAGCGACCGGTAGTCAGCCAGCCATCAAGGGATGCTTCGACCATCAGTTGCAGTTCGCGCGCGCCAATCACCTTGCCGGAAGGCGGGATGACGGTCTCGCCCCCAACAAAAGGTTTGGCAGCCAATGCAATCTCGGCGTAACGTTCAACGAGCTGGCTGATTTCCTGACGGAGCATATCGGGGGTCATAGTATTTCCTGCTTAAAGCTTTTAATTGGTTAGGCGTCAGCGGCCATGGCTGCCATGTAACTGTTGATTTCGTTCACGCAATGGGCATGCATATCCTCGCCTCGCAACCAGGCTCGATGCCAAGTGACGATGCGGGTTAGTGTGGCTTCCAAGCTCCAGGTAGGCTCCCACTTCAAGTGGGTTTTGGCTTTGGAAATATCCAACTTCAAGTAGCGCGCCTCATGGGGCTGAGATTCGCTATCAAGTTGCCAGCTCGCACCGGCACCCCATGCTCCCACCATGTGATCGAGTATCCATTCTACGGGACGAGCATCTTCATCCCGGGGGCCGAAGTTCCAGCCTTGCGCGAATGCATGTCCATGCTCCCACAGGTGTTGGGCTAGGACAAGGTAACCACTAAGCGGTTCTA
>Ga0182008_10000962_pt1 | contig 20031 bp, 10 predicted proteins | sample Sormic07211129_1_FD_120482 | JGI IMG/M metagenome (GOLD analysis project Ga0182008, IMG submission 120482) | Rhizosphere microbial communities from Sorghum bicolor, Mead, Nebraska, USA - 072115-129_1 metaG | ecosystem: Host-associated > Plants > Roots > Rhizosphere | place: USA: Nebraska...
ACCAGGGTTTTGTTGTACTGCGCCACCGCCAGGTCGTAGTCGGCGTCGCGGGCATCGAGGTCGGCACGCAGGCGGCCGCCGTCGAAGATCGGCAGCGAGATCGTCGGCGCAATGTTGAAGAAGCGGCTGGCCGACCCGAACATCGCATCCCCCAGCAACGACTCGGCCCCGGCGCTCGCGCTCAGGTTGAGGTTGGGGTAGAAGCGCGTCTTGCTGGCATCGATATTCCGGCCCGCCGATTCGACCCGCCAGCGCGCGGCGATCAGGTCCGGGCGGCGGCCCAACAGCTCGGCCGGCAGCACCGAGGGCACGGCCACCGCGCTGGGTTTCAGCACGTTGGGCCGGGCCAGTTCACTGCCACGGTCCGGGCCTTTGCCAAGCAATACGGCCAGGGCGATCTTGGCGCTTTGCAGCTGTTTTTCCGCGTCGATCAGTTGCGACTGGGCGCTGGCTTCCAGGCTTTCGGTCTGCTGGTACTGGTACTGGCTGTCGATGCCCGAATTCAGCCGGCGTTTGCCCAGGTCAAGCATCTGCCGGGTACGCTTGAGGTCGTCGTTGGCCAGGTCGCGCACGATATGGGCCTGGCCCAGGTCGCTGTAGGCCTTGGCGACGTTGGCCGCCAGGGTCAGGCGCGCGGCCTGCTGGTCGACCTGGGCAGCACGCGCCTCACCCAACGCGGCTTCCCAGGCCGCACGCTGGCCGCCCCAGAGGTCGAAGGTGTAATTGAAGCTGGCGCCGATATTGCGCACCGTCGAATAGGCATCGCCCTGCCCGCGTGGGTCCTGGTCCTTGGCCAGGCGCGAGCGGGTCACACCGGCGCTGGCATCCAGGGTCGGCATGCGCGCTGCGTCGGCAGCGTAGGCGGCGGCTTCGGCCTGGTGGGCACGGGCGCTGGCCACTTGCATGTCCGGGCTGTTTTGCAGGGCTTCCTGGATCAGGCCGTCGAGTTGCGGGTCACCGAGGCTTTTCCACCAGTCAGCGGTCGGCCAGGCAGCGCTCGACAAGGTCACGCCGCTCAAGGTTTTACCGGTTTGCAATGTGCTGGCGTCGAGGCGTTTGCCTTGGGTGTCGAGGCCGCTGTAGTTGGCGCAACCGGCCATGCTCATGGCCACCAGCACCAGGCTGAGTGCACGTGTGTTCATTGATTACCTACCCGCTGGATGACGATGGCGTCACCGGCAGCTACCAGAATTTTCTTGAGGATCCGCTCCAGGGTCTGCAGCTCGCCGGGCTCCAGTGCGCCGGCCAATTCGTTCATCGACTGGGCACCGATGTGCGGCAGCATGTCCGCCAGGCGCTGGCCGTCTTCGGTCAGCACCAGCCGCACCTGGCGCCGGTCCTGCTCGGAACGCTGGCGTGCCAGTAGGCCTTTCTGCTCCAGGCGGTCGAGCATGCGGGTCATGGAACCGCTGTCCAGGGACAGGTTGCGGCACAGCTCCGCCGGGGTATCCACGTCGAACTGGGCAATGATGATCAACACCTTGAACTGCGCGGCGGTCACGCCGTACGGCTCCATATGGGTGTCGATAATGCGGTCCTTGAGCAGCGCCGCCCGGCCCAGGAGCAGGCCGAGGTGGCAGTTGCGAAAGCTGTCAGGGGTGAAGTGGGGCATCGGAAGTCACCTTATTACTGCCTAGGCAGTGAATGTATGACAAGATGTTACTGCTTAGGCAGCGAATGTCAAATGGAATTATTAGCTTGCTTGGTAATGGGCGGATGAATGGCGGGGTTCTAAGGATTGCCTGATGGGGTGTGACGCCTTCGCTGAGTACTCTGAGTAGCCTTTTGACCAGTCGACCCCCTCCTTCCCATGACTTCCTTAAAACAGTTTGCTTGCCTCGCGGTCGTCACACTGACGGGCGCATCAGCCGCCTCTGCGGCTAATTGCACAGCCACCGTCAACACCAATGAAACCCTTAATTTCGGCGCAAGTCTGTCCAGCGGCAGCCTGACAGTTCCCGCTGATACTCCCGACGGCACCGTGATTTACCAAGACACGGTGCAATCGGGTCAGAACAGCTGGAAATGCACAGGTTCCTCCCAATACGGCATCGTGATAAACCCTGCGTTAGGCTCGGTCACCAGCGGCTCGACCTACCCTATCGGCAAGACAGGCCTTTCGTTCCGCGTCTGGATCGACAGCCTGGATTACTATATGGCTGCACCTGCTTCCCTTAAGCCGAGTGGTTACGGCATCCCCCCAGGCTCGGTACGCCTGGAAATCGTCAAGTCAGGCCCGCTGTCTCCACAGGTCAAGGTCGCTGCCGGCAACCTGGGCAACTTGCAATCTGACGATCTGATCATCAGCAAGTACAACCTCACCAACCCCTTGGTGCTGAACGCTGCCTCCTGCCAGACCCCTTCCGTGCCCGTCGCCATGGGCGACGACTATCAGCTCTGGGAGTTTCGCGACGCAGGCGCAACCCCTCGCACCATTCGCTTCGACATCGGCTTGAACCAGTGCCAGACCGGTATCAATAAAGTGACCTATTCGCTCAAGGCCACCACGCCCATCGTCGACGCGGCAAAAGGTGTCGTCGCGCTCAACGGCGGCTCCACCGCCAAAGGCATCGGCCTGCAATTGATGGATGATGCCGGGCAACCTATTGCGTTTGATACCACCTACTCCTTCAGCGGTTTCACCACCACAGGCACCAATTTCAAGATTCCCTTGTCGGCCTCGTATTACCGCTTGCCCACCGGCAACGTCGAAGCCGGCAGCGCCAACACCGAAGTCACCTTTATCGTGAACTACCTGTAGCAAACTAAGGATCGTCTGATTTTTCCTACATACGGCCATCCCTAGAGTGACGGGATGCGATTAAAGAACTATCTCCACCAGATCAGCCCCGTCCTGTCCACGCCCCACGCCGCCCGCCGCCTGTTGCGCATTTTTGCGCTGGTGCTGCTGGTGGGCATGCTGGGCGGCGTGTACAGCTTCCTGCTATTTACGTTCAACAACGAGATCTCCCAGCGGCGCAGCTACATGAGCAGCGCCATCGCCGAGGCCCATACCTTTTTCACCACCCGTGAAGCCCTGCTGGAAAGCCTCAGCCTGTCGGCTACACGCAAGGCCAAATTGAACCTGCCGGTGAACGATGAGGAAATCCGCCTGTTGCTCGGCAAAATCCCGGGTAAGCAATGGAGCATCTGGCTGACCCAGCGCATGCGCGACTTCCTGAAGGCCAAGCAGCTCAACCTGCTGTACGTCGGCACCGATGCCCAGGTGCTGCGACTGTACGATGCGGGTCCCGTGGCTGCGGACTTTCCCGCGCCCATGCTGGTGCAACTCAATGCCCTCAAGCAGCAGAAAACCCTGCAGGAACTCTGGCTGACCCACACCGACGGCGGCAACTCGCAGCTATATATCTTTATCCGCCTGGATGAACGCGACTTGGACTCCGGCTGGCTCGGCCTGGAAATGGATGACCGTGAAGTCTCCAAGGCGTTGAGCGACCACAGTGCTGGCGAGTTCACCATGTTCAACGCCCAAGGTATGCCCCTCTTCAGCAATAGCCGTAACCCGCCGCCCGGGCAAAACCTGCCGCACCTGCGCCAGCAGGACTTCTTCGGCTTTGTCGGCGACGGTTGGCTGCCCGAGCAATTGGTGTTGCGCAAACAGCTGAAGTCGTCGGACTGGCAGCTCACCTACTCCATCGACCTGCACGCGGTGCTCTGGGCGCTATGGCCGCAGATGCTCGGCGCCCTGCTTTTCTGCCTGCTGACCATCAGCCTGGTGGCCCTGTTGACCCGCCGACTGGAACACCGCTTCATCATCCCCGCCATCCACCGCATCCAGGCGCTGGTGGAAAGCGAGCTGTTCAGCCGCGATGTGATCCAGACTGCGCCCGTGGCCCTGTGCGTGCTGCGGCGCACGGACGGCGAAGTGGTGCTGGAAAACACCCTCGCCCAACAATGGCTCGGCCAGGCCGGCGCGCAGCTGGGGCCGGGCTGGATCCGTAATGCCTTCGATACGGACGCCCCCTGCCTCACCGACTACTTTAAAGCCGCCGATGGCCGCCACCTGTACCTGAGCTGCGCGCCCACCCGCTACAAGGGGGAAGACGTGTTGCTCTGCGCCTTCAGCGACATCAGTGCGCGCACCCAGATCGAAGCGACGCTGGAACAGGCACGCCAATCCGCCGATGCCGCCAACGAAGCCAAGACACTGTTCCTGGCGACCATGAGCCACGAAATCCGCACGCCGCTGTATGGCGTGCTCGGTACCCTGGAGCTTCTCGCTCGTACTCGCCTGGATGCCCAGCAGAAAAGCTACCTGCATGCCATCGAAGGTTCCTCGGCGACGCTGCTGCAACTGATCTGCGATGTGCTCGACGTGTCGAAGATCGAAGCCGGCCAATTGGCCCTGGAGTTGAGTGAGTTTTGTGTGCCCAGCCTGGTGCAGGAAGTGGTGCAGGGTTACGCCGCCGCCGCACAGAGCAAGGGTTTGCAGCTGTATGCGTGCCTCGACCCGCAACTGCCGCTGCGCCTGATCGGCGATGCCAGCCGCTTGCGCCAGATCCTCAACAACCTGCTGAGCAATGCGGTCAAGTTCACTGACTCCGGGCGCGTAGTACTGCGGGTCAAAAAGCTCAGCCGTGAAGGCGAACGCGCGTGTCTGCAATGGCAAGTCTCGGACACCGGCAAAGGCATCGCCCAGGAAGACCAGGCACTGATCTTCGAGCCGTTCTACCAGACCGAAGGCAACCCCCATGTGATCGCCGGCACCGGCCTCGGCCTGCCCATTTGCCTGCGCCTGACCCACTTGATGAACGGCACCCTGCGCATGGTCAGCGAGCCGGGGCTTGGCAGCAGCTTTTCCCTGGCCGTGCCACTGGAGCAACCCGCTAGCATCGTGCCGTCGCTGCGGCCGCCGTTGGCGCAGGAGGTGGTGTATGTGCTCTCGCCTGTACGCGAACTGGCCGACAGCCTCTGCGGCTGGCTGCGCCGCTGGGGTGCCCGTGCGCAGGTCGGCCCGCCGTCCAGCGCCGAGCTGGCCGCACCCGCGGTACTGCTCGAACTGGTAGAGCGCAGCCTGGACACCTCCTGGCACGGCCCAAGGGTATTCGCCAGCAGCGATGGTGCCCACGAACCGCAATTCACCGGCGATGGCTGGCAGGTCAACCTCAACGACCTGAACGCGATCCACCAGGCGGTTCGCCACGCCCAGAACGGCCAGGCCGCACCGTCCCAGGCGCGTTGCGAGCGGCGCGACCTGCACCCCTTGCACCTGCATATCCTGGTGGCCGAAGACAACGCCATCAACCAGTTGATCCTGCGTGACCAGCTTGAAGAACTCGGTTGTACCGTAGAGCTGGCCGGCGATGGCGAAGAGGCCTTGTCGCGCTGGTACGAAGGCGCCTTCGACATCGTTCTCACTGACGTCAACATGCCCAAGCTCAATGGCTACGAACTGGCCGAAGCCCTGCGATGCCTTGGCTGCAACACCCCGATCATCGGCGCAACCGCCAATGCCCTGCGCGGTGAAGATGCCTTGTGCCTGGCGGCCGGCATGAATCACTGCCTGGTCAAACCCTTCACACTGCGAGCCTTGTTCACTGCCCTGGCTCCCTACGCACGAGCTACCCATGAAACCCTGTAGCATTCTGATCGTTGAAGACCATCCCTTTCAGCACCTGTATCTGCAGAACCTGTTCAGCGAGCTGGGGGATTTTGATGTGGTGTGCGCCAGGGACGGTGAAGCAGCGCTGGCCTGCCTGAAACAACGCGATTTCGACCTGGTGCTCACCGACTTGCTGATGCCCGGCATGGACGGTGTGCAATTTATCCAGGGCCTGGCCGCACAACCCTCACGCCCCGCGCTGGCGATCATGAGCGCCGCGTCACGGCGCATGCTGATGGGCGCGAGTCTGGTAGCGAGCAACCTGCAAGTGAAGGTGATCGGGTTGATTTCCAAGCCGGTGAATGCCGCGGCCCTGCGTTGCCTGATCGACCAGTTGCAGGCGCTGCGCCAGGTTGCCCCGGCCCAGACCCAGCCCGGCATCGATTGCCAAAGCCTGATGAATGCCCTGGACAACGGTGAACTGCACGCCTGGTTCCAACCCAAGAAAGCCCTGAGCAATGGTCGCATCGTCGCGGCCGAAGCCCTGTTGCGCTGGGTGCACCCCGAGCATGGCCTGTTGCTGCCCGGTGTGTTCCTGCCGGCATTGATCGCCTGCGACCTGGAAGAACGCCTGCTGTGGTGCGTGCTGAAACAAGCGATGGCCGCCCAAGCCACGTGGCGCCAACACGGCTATGACATCCCAGTGTCGATCAACCTGCCCACGCACCTGCTCAACAGCCACGACCTGCCCGACCGCATCCTCGCGTTCGTGCTGGAACACCAGGGTTTGCCCGCACGCTTGTGTTTCGAGCTGATGGAGTGCTCGGTACCCGATGATATCAGCAATTTCTACGCCGGCGCCTGCCGCTTGCGCATCAAGGGGTTCGGCTTGTCCCAGGACGATTTTGGCAAAGGCTACAGCTCGTACATGAACCTGGTGTCGGCGCCGTTCACCGAGGTGAAGATCGACCGTGCCCTGGTAGAGGGCTGCAACGCCAACGAAGAATTGGCCCAGGCCCTCACCAGCATCGTCAGCCTGGGACGTCAATTGGGCTTGATCGTGGTTGCCGAAGGCGTAGAAACCGCGCAAGAACTTGCACTGTTGCGTAAGATCGACTGCACTCAGGTCCAAGGTTTCCTGATCTCCCACGCCGTTTCTGCGGATCAGTTCCAGCAATTGCTGACCCACGACGGGCCAGCGAGCGCCTATTGACCCGGCTGCCGGGTGTGGAACAACACCGTTAGCTTGCGAGGTCACCGCGTCATGCATCCCCCCAATGCCTTCCTGGAGAAACTCACCAGCAGTTCACTGCGCCTGAACAAAGGCTTGCTGGTACTGGGCGTATTGGCGGTGCTGCTGCTGGGTATCACCTACCTGGGAGTGCAGCGCATGGTCAAGGAGCAGCATGAAACCTTGCAATTCCACTTCGCCCGACTGATGGAGAATATCCACGAGCAGGAAGCCTTCCTGCGCGATGTTTCGCGGGGCAGTATCCAGGGCGAACTCAACCTTTCTGCCCTGCTCCCACCCTTTGTGCAAAAGCCGCTGCCCGAAGAAGGGCCGAATATCTATGAAGGTCGCGGGCTGCCGTTTGCCCTGCCCTACAGCTTGAAAATCAACCCCGACAAAATCGCCGCCGCACACTACCCCAAGGTATTTGCCCTCGGCACCTACTTGTCGGCTTACTACAGCGCCTTCTGGGCCGCCTCCCACTATCAGTCGCCCCAGGTGATGGTGGTCAACGGCCCGGACAACTTCGACATCAGCGTGCCCGCCACCGGTCGGCTGCGCGATGGCGGTCAAGTGCCGGTCGGCGCGCTGGTGGACGTGCTGACCCAGTTGAACGAGCGCCTGCACGCACAGAATTCATCGTTGCCGGATCATCAGGTGCACTGGGAACCCTACGACCCCACGCCCGATGACAACGCTGCGCCCGTGCTGCTGGGCTATGTCGACATCAACCTGGCCCCGACCGCACTGACCATCGACGGCGCTAACACCTGGGTAGTGCTGGCATCGCTGCTGGACCTGGCCAAGGTCAATAACATCGAGCGCCTGATGCAATGGTCGATCTACGACAACTTCACCTTGATCACCCCCGCCGGCGTGGTATTGACCGGGGCGCTGAAGCCCGGCCAGGTGCTGAACGAAGGTGTGAACGTCACCCGTGACGGCCTGGTGTTCAAACTGACCAGCCAGGGCGGGCAGCCGTGGACCGCGATCTACGTGATCAGCCTGCAACGTTTCCTCGACTACGCGCGGTGGCCACTGCTGTGCCTGCTGGCCGTGGTGCTGGCGATGCTGGGCTGTGGCCGCGCCTTCAACCGTTGGTACACGGCGCGAGTGGTGTTGCCCGCCCACCAGGCCCACGCGAGCATCGCCGAAAGCGAGGCGTTCAGCCGCGCGGTCATCGACACCGCGCCGACCGGCCTGTGCGTGATCCGCCGCAGCGATCATCACGTGCTCCTGCAAAACCAGCGTGCCCAGCAATGGCAGGACGCCCGCGCATTATTCGACTTGCTCAAGCAGCAGCCGCGCACCACGCCTGGCCAGGCCGACCTTGAAAGTGACGGCCGCCACCTGCACGTGGCCTTCGTGCCCACCCGTTACCAAGGCCAGGACGCGTGGTTGTGCGCGGTGCACGATGTTACCCGGCATATCGAAGATGCTGCCGCTCTGGAGGAAGCGCGTCAGGCGGCCGATTCGGCGAACCTGGCCAAGAGTCGCTTCCTCGCGACCATGAGCCATGAAATCCGCACACCACTGTACGGCGTACTAGGCACTTTGGAGCTGCTCGGCCTGACCTCGCTCGCACCACGCCAGCAGGACTACCTGCAGACCATCCAGCGCTCCTCCACCTCCCTGTTCCAACTGATCAGCGACGTGCTGGATGTGTCAAAGATCGAAGCCGGGCAAATGACCCTCGAACTTCAGGACTTCTGCCCCCTGGAACTGAGCGAGGACAGCGTGCGCACCTACAGCGCCTTCGCCCGCGCCAAGGGCTTGCAGCTGTATGCCTGCATCGACGCGAACCTGCCGGACCGACTGCGCGGTGACCCGCAGCGTATCCGCCAGATCCTCAACAACCTGCTGAGCAACGCGATCAAGTTCACCGATAACGGGCGCGTGGTGCTGCGCCTGCGTGTCCTGCAAACCAGCGACGACCAGGTGAGCCTGCAATGGCAGGTCAGCGATTCCGGCGTGGGCATTTCCCAGGCGCAGCAACACCAGCTTTTCGACCCCTTCTACCAGGCCGAAGATGCCGCCAGCCAGGCCGGTGCCGGGCTGGGCCTGGCAATCTGCAAATGGCTGTGCGAGCTGATGCACGGCCAGTTGAATGTGGTGAGTGAGCCCGGGCTGGGCAGCAGCTTTACCTTGCAGCTCGCATTACAGGTCGTTCCCGGCAGCCTGGCCGATTGCCCGCCGTTCAGCCCCGGCCTGCCGCCTGTCTACGTACGCGCACAGGAACCCGAACGGGCGCAGCACCTGATCAACTGGCTCAATCGCCTGGGGCTTCCCAGCCGTGCGCTGTCAGCCGAGATGCCGGCTAACGCGCTGTTGGTGGATTTCGCCCAGGACCTGGCATGGCCCCGCACGCGCATCATCGCCTCGGCGGGCGGGCCCGACCCGGCTCAACCGTGCGGTGCCGACTGGAGCGTCGACGCCGACAATGTGCGCGCCATTGCCTGGGCGATTTACCGGGCGCAGCATGGCGCCGAAGCAAGCCCACGCCGCGTACCGTCCGCCAAGGCACAGCCACTGAACCTGCAGGTGCTGGTGGCCGAAGACAATGTAATCAACGCGGCCATTATCAAAGAACAATTGGAAGCCCTGGGTTGCCAGGTGGTCGTGGCGGCCAACGGCGAACAGGCGCTGATGCAGTGGCTGCCGGGACGCTTCGACCTGGTGCTGACCGACGTGAATATGCCGGTGATGAACGGCTACCAACTGACCGAAGCCTTGCGCCGACAGGATGCCGTGCTGCCGATCATCGGGGTGACCGCCAATGCCCTGCGCGAAGAAGGCGAGCATTGCGCCGCTGTCGGCATGAACGCGTGGATGGTCAAGCCCCTGAGCCTCGCCGCTTTGCGTACGCAGCTGGAACAACACTGCAAGATCGAAATACCGGCGGTGGTCGACATGCCGCCGTTGTCGCCCAGGATGCGTGAGCTGTTTGTCACCACGCTGCGCCAGGACGTACAGACTACCTTGACCGCGATGGACAATCGGGACGCCAATGGCGCGGCGCAGCAACTGCACAGCATGGCCGGCGCTCTGGGCGCGGTGCAGTTGGACGATATGGCTAGCGCCTTTGTCGGTTTGGAGCTACGCCTGACCGGCATGGCGGTCACACCGGCCCTGGCCTTGGAAGTACGGCAGCACCTTGCGCGCCTCACGGCATTGCTCGACACCCTTGAATAACTTCACTCTGGATAAAAAACCCATGGAAACCCTCAACGTAGTCATCGCAGACGATCACCCCATCGTGCTGGTCGGGGTGCGGGAACTGGTCGAGCGTGATGAGCGCTTTCGCGTGGTGGGCGAAGCCGTGTGCTCCAACGAACTGGTGACGTTGCTGGAAAACACCGAGGTGGATCTGGTGATCACCGACTTCAACATGCCGGCAGACTCGCCCTACGGCGATGGCCTGAAGCTGTTGGAATACCTGGTAAGGCACTTTCCCAGGGTGCGCGTGCTGGTGCTGACCATGATCTCCAACCCACTGATCCTCACGCGATTGCAGGAACTGGGTGTCCTCGCCGTGATCCAGAAAAACCAGCTGCACATGGAGATCCAGGCTGCGCTCAAGGCCGTCGCGCGCGGCAACCCGATTCGCAGCAAGGGGCCGCGGCCGACCTCGGTGCTGGAGTCGTTCGACCTCGACCAGCGCTTCACCCGGTTGTCACCCAAGGAGCATGAGATTCTGCGGCTGTTTGTCTCCGGGCAAAGCGTCAATGAGATTGCCCGTGGATTGAACCGCAGCGCCAAAACCATCAGCACGCAAAAAGTCGCGGCCATGCGCAAGTTGGAAGTCAGCAGCGACCAGGACTTATTGGCTTATTGCATAGAGCGCAACTTGTTTAACTAACGTTCACTTCTAGGGATCGTCTGATGTTCCACTCAGGGCCTGCGCCTTATTGTGTTGTTTTAACCCCAACCATGGAAAAACAACATGAAGCAGTTCTCTCGCGCACTCTTGGCTCTGTCGGTATTTGCCGCAGTTAATGCATTCGCCGCCGGCGAACCCACCGCGCCAACCAAAGCCGGCAGTGGCACCATCAGTTTCACCGGCAGCATCAACAATGATGCCTGTTCCGTTGAAGGCATTGGCCTGAACAAAACCATCTCGATCAACATGGGCGAAGTGTCCATCAAGGACATGGGCACCGCGACCGCGCCAAAAGGTAGCGGCACTCTGAGCGCCGAGAACTTCGACATGAAGATCAGCTGCAACGCCGGCACCAAGGTGGCGATGATCTTCGAACCGACCAAAGGCGCAGGTTCGGGCATCGTTGCCGGCACCAAAGTGTTGAAGCTGATCGACGGCCTGGGCTCAGCCAAGAACGTCGGTATCGCGCTGCTTGACGCCAACGGCGCGCTGATCGACCTGAGCTCGCCAACCACCGCGAAGATCGAAAACACCCTGCAGGACAGCAACACCACGCTGAAATTCTCGGCCGCCTATGTCACCACGGCCGACATTGCATCCGTCGTAGCGGGTCGCGGCGACGCCACCCTGCCATTCACCCTGCAATACGAATAACCCCCAGCGTCGCGGGGCCTTCGGGCCCCGCACACCTCTCGAACGTAGTGGTAGCCATCATGTTGTTTCGTCATTCTCTTTCCCTCTGCGCGGGCCTGCTGGGCCTGCTTGCGGTCAGCCAGGCCACGGCCGGCATTTCGTTGAGCAGCACACGGCTGGTGTTCGATGGCCAGCACAAAGAAGCCGGTATCACAGTGCGTAACAACGGTGAAGACGTGCTGATCCAATCCTGGGTCGACACCGACACCGCTGCTACCGGCACCGTGCCGTTTGCCGTTACCCCACCGCTGGCACGGGTCACGGCCAATGAGCAACAGCTGTTGCGGGTGATTTATGCCGGCGCGGGCCTGCCTACTGACCGGGAGTCGGTGGTGTGGCTCAACGTGCAGGAAATCCCCCAGGCGTCGAAAACCCAGAACACCTTGCAGCTTGCCGTGCGCCAGCGCATCAAGGTGTTCTTTCGCCCCGCCGGCTTGAAAAACAAAGCCTACCTGGCACCGACCGAGCTGCTCTGGCAGTTGGCCGAGCACGACGGCAAGCACGTGCTGCGGGTCACCAACCCGGGGATTTATCACGTGTCGATTGCCGACATTACCCTGCAAGCCGGTGCTGTCAGTGAACACCCGTTCGATTCGCTAATGATTGGGCCGGGCGAACTAAAAGAGTTCAATCTTAAACAACTTAATTCAAGCCAGCCGTCACGCTTGATATTCGGCAGCATTAATGACTATGGCGCGCAAGATCGTTATTCCGCGCAACTGGTTAACGGCGCGCCTACATCAGCCAGTTTGAACACAGAATCACCATAACGCGCCTGCCGTTCGCGCAGCCGCACTTTCACTGTATTTCTCTTCGCTCCGTTAGTTCGTATCGGAGGTGATATAGGGTTCCTGCATGTTTTTATTCAAGCGCGATGGATTGGCGCCGTTATTGATTGCCCTGGGCTTCACTTCATTGTGCCAGGCCGATGGCGACGAACAATTCAATACTTCGTTTTTGCAAGGTGCGGCAGCTGACGTCGATTTGCACACGCTGCTCGCCAGCAGCAGCGTACTGCCCGGCACTTACCGGGTTGACCTGTACGGCAATGAAACCCTGGTTGGTCGGCGCGATATCGACTTTCACCGCAACCCGCAAAACGGCAAGGTCGAGGCCTGCCTGACCCTGGAGATACTGCAGCAAGTGGGCGTCGATATCGGCGCATTACAGGCCAGCGGCAAGCTCGTCGATACCGACCCGAATGCCTGCCTGGACCTGCCTGCCTTGATCGAGCATGCCAGCGTGCGCTACGACGTACCGCGCCTGCGCCTGCTGGTCAGCGTGCCTCAACGCGCCATGGAGCGTGGGCGGCGCGGCTACGTCGACCCTGCGCTGTGGGACGAAGGCGTGCCTGCGGCGTTCATCAATTACCAATTGAGCAGCAACCGCAACAGCACTGACGCCGATACCACGCTCTCGAATAACCTGGGCTTGCGCAACGGCATCAACCTGGGCGCGTGGCGCCTGCGCAACGAATCGAACTTCAACAGCAGCACCGACCGCCCCAGTACGTTCAAGAGCAACCGCACCTACCTGCAACATGACGTGACTGCCTTGAAGGGCCAGTTCAGTGCCGGGGATATTTTCTCGGACACCGACCTGTTCGACAGCGTGCGCTATCGCGGTCTCAAGCTGGCCTCCGACGACGGCATGCGCGCCGACAGCGAGCGTGGCTACGCGCCGATCATCCGTGGCATTGCGCAATCGAGCGCCACGGTGGAAATCCGCCAGAACAATTACATCCTCTACACCGCCAACGTGCCGCCGGGCCCGTTCGAGATCAGCGACATTTACCCCAGCGGCTCCAACGGCGACCTGGAAGTGACGGTCATCGAGGCTGACGGCCGTCGCCGGGTCACGGTGCAGGCATTTTCCAGCCTGCCGATCATGGTGCGCGAAGGCCAGTTGAAATACAGCCTCTCCGCCGGCCAGTACAACAGCAATGACGACGGGCAAGAAAAACCGCAATTTGTCAGCAGCACCCTGGCCTATGGCATCAGCAGCAACCTGTCGGGGATTGTCGGCGTACAAGCCACGCAGGACTTCCAGGCGTTGTCCGTGGGGGCTGGACGCAACACGTCGATCGGCGCGGTATCGCTGGACATGACCCACTCCGTCAGCCGCACCTTCGGCCAGCAGGTCACGGGCAACAGCGTGCGCGCGTTGTACGCCAAGACCTTTACCGGCACCGACACCAACTTCACCCTGGCGGCCTATCGGTATTCGACCGAGGGCTATCGCACCCTCGCCGACCACGTCGAGGAACTCAGCAATGAGGGCCAAAAACGCAACGGCAACTCCAAGACCCGCACCGACCTGACCATCAACCAGAGCCTGGGCCGCAACCAGCAGTTCGGCAGTGTGTACGTAAATGCCAGCGACCAGCGCTACTGGGGACGCGGCGGTTCGCAAAGCCTTTCGGCGGGCTACAGCAACTACTGGGGCGACGTGAGCTACAACCTCAGCGCCACGCATACCAAGGGCGTGGGCAACTACGGGGCGTCGAACAACGACACGCTGATCAACCTGTCCGTATCCTTTCCGCTGGGCTCAAAGCCCCGCGCGCCGAGGGCCTTTATGTCGGCCAGCACGCAGAAAGGCAGCGACACCACGCAACTGGGCGTCAACGGCTACCTGACCGAAAACAGCGACACCTATTACTCATTGCAAGGCGGTAACAGCAGCACAGGCGGCAGCACCGGCTCGGCCAACCTCAGTACCCGCACCTCGCTGATGGACATCAGCGGCGGCTACAGCCAGGGCCGTGGGTACAGCGCGCAGAACCTCAACGTGGCGGGGTCGGTGGTGGCCCACCCAGGCGGTATCAACCTGGGCCAGACCGTGGGCGAGACCTTTGCGCTGGCGCACGTCGACGGCGTGCAGGGCGTGAAGATCGGCAGCTTTTCCGGGGCAAAGACCGGCCATAACGGCTATGCGGTGATCCCCAATGCGCAGCCTTACCGGGTGAACTGGATCAGCCTGGACACCCGTGACCTGGGCGCTGACATTGAAATCGATAACGCCACCCAGCAGGTCGTGCCTCGTCGTGGGGCCGTGGTGGTGGCCCGCTATACCAGCAAGAGCGGGCGGCGCGTGCAGTTTGCGCTGTTCGACGCGCATCACCAGCCCATCCCGTTTGGTGCGTCGCTGGAGAGTGTTGCGGGCAAGCAGATCGCGATGTCCGATCCTAGCGGCAAGGCATTGGCATTGATCGAAGAGGATGCCGGTACGCTGGTGATCAAGTGGGGTGACCAGCACTGCCAGGCGCCGTATACGCTGGGCGAGCGCAATAAGGCGCTGAACTATGAGCAGGCGGCCCTGACCTGCTTGCCATAAATCCATCAACGCCACTGATCAAATGTGGGAGGGGGCTTGCCCCTTTCCACATTTTTGTCCCTGTGTGGCTTAGAAGTCACGTTTGTAGAAGATATCCAGGGAGCTGGCCACGCCGCTCGCCACTTCCAGGTACACCTTCTTGCTCAACAGGTAGCGCAAGGCAATGGTGCTGGCCGGTTCGAACACGCCTACCCCATACCGTAGGCTGAGTTTCTCGGTGATCTTGCCGCTGGCCACCACGGCGGTGTTATTGCCGCTGCCCTGAGTGTCGAGTTCGAAGTCCTGGATGCCCAGGTTCTTCGCCAGGTCCGAGGTGACCCCGGCACTGCCCATCAAGCCCAGGCCCAGCGCAGCCTGGGCCAGCATGTTGTTGTCTTCACCGGTGGTGCTCAGCGGACGCCCCAGCACCAGGTAGGACAGCGCCTGCTCCTGGCTCATGGCCGGTTCGGAGAAGATTTGCGTGGTGGGTTGTTCCGCGCTGCCACTGAGGCGGATACCGGCGACCACATCGCCCGTCTTGCGAATCGCTTCGATATCCAGGAATGGCTGGTCCAGCGGCCCGGCAAACAACAGCCGCGCACGCCGCACATCGAGCTTCTGGCCGTAGGCGCGGTAGCGGCCATCGTTGAGCCATAGCTCGCCCCGGGTGTCGAGGTTGTCGCCGATGTGCACCTGGCCCTGGACCTTCGCGGTGAGGCCGAAGCCCGAGAAGTTGAGCTTGTCTTGGCCCACTACCACGTTGATATCCATCGCCATGGCCATCGGTGGTTTGCCCTCCTCGGTCTGGCTGCCGATGATCACCGTGTCATCGGAAACCTTGACCGTCGACGGCGGCAGCTCGCGCACAGTGATATCGCCACGTGGGATGTGCACGTTGCCGGCGATGGCCAGCTTGTCGTTCTTCAGGCTGATTTTCAGGTCGGGCGCCACTTCCAGCACGGCGTAAGGTTCGACCGTGACAGGCAACTGCGAGCCTTGCAAACTGAGGTCCACCACCAGGGCCTTGCCCCAGTCGACCTGACCCTTGAGGCTGCCCTGCCCGGCCTTGCCACTGTGCCAGGCGCCGTTGAGCTGCACGCTTTCGCCGGCAATCAGCGCCTGCACATTCAAGCCTTCCAGGCTGATGGGCAGTTCCGGCCCGGAGATCTCGCCGCCCACCAGGTTGACGTTGCCGTTGACCTGGGGCGCCAGCAGGCCGCCGGAGAGACGGCCATTGCCGTTGAGCTTGCCGGTGAGTTTCTCCACCATCGGCACAAACGGTCGTGCCACGGCGAGGTCGAGGCCGACAAGGCTGAAGTTGCCGGTGATCGGTTTGTTTTTCGGCAACGGGTTGATCTGTGCCTGTAACAGCAGTTCGCCGAGTTTGCCGCCCTGAAAGTTGAGCTGCGTGTCGATACGCTTGGGGTTGAGGGTGGTTTCCAGTTTCAGCGTGTCATAGGGGAAATCCAGCCACTGGTCCTTGTCCTTGACGCGCAGGGTGCCACCACTGGCGTCCACCGAGACCACGCCTTTGGGGCCGCTGTCCGGGAGGTCCAGTTGCAGGTCGGCATTGAGCTTGCCCTGCCAGGCGAAATCCTTGGGCAGGAACGCCGCCAGGCTGTCGATGGGGAATTGCTTGAGGTGGTAACGCAGCTTCGGCTCGGGCACCAGGCGCTGGTCTTCGCCGCACAGGCTGGCGGGGCCGGACACCCAGCAGTGCGCGGCAAATGTCAGCCTGCCATCAGCCATGCGCTCGATCTTGGCCGGGGCTTGCAGCTTCCAGTCCTGGCCACCGGCTTGGACGTCGCCACTGGCCAGGCGCCCGCGCCAGTTGCCTTTGTCGAGGTTGCCGTCCAATGCCAGGGCCAGCTTGACCAGAGGGCCGGCCAGGTCCAGTTGGACTTTCTGGATCTTGATATCGCCCTGGGCGCTGGCCGTCAGGGTGCCGACCTGGGTGTCGCCGGCCTGGATACCGCTGCCCTTGAGGTCGATTTTGGCGCGCTGGGCGTTATCCAGGTTGGCATCGAGGGTAAGGCTTTGCAGGCGGTTCTCGGCAAACGCCAGTTGCTGGCCCTTGAGGGCGAGTTTGCCCTGAGGCGCCTTGAGGCTGCCGGCCACGTCGAGTCGGCCATTGACCTGCCCGCGCAACTGCGGCCACAACTGGGCCAGGCGCGCCAGCTTGATATCGATCTGCCCGGCCAGGCGTTGTTGCAGGCTGCCGCTGCCGTTGATGCGGTTGTCGCCCAGGCGGATATCCAGGTTGGCAAGGGTCCACTGCTCGCCCGCGCCTTCGGCCTTGGCCGCCAGCACCGCGGTTTGCCCGCGGAGGCGGCCCTTGAGGTCGAGGTCGGCGTTCAGCTTGAGCTGCTCGTTCTTGAACTCGCCCTTGCTGCGCAGCGGCCCGGCCAGGGTGCCGGGCAGTTCGGCCACCCAATATGCCGGGTTCAGCGCCGACAGGTCGAGGGCCGTGTCCCAGGCAATGCCATCGGCGAATTGCAGGTTCAGGTGGCCTTCGGCCTTGCCTTGGCCGGCGGTGAGTTTCAGCTCGGGCAGGAAGATTTGCGTGAGGTCGCCACTGAACGGCGTGACCACGTTGAACTTGCCTGCGGGGCCGTCGAGGTCAGCCTTGAGGTTGCCCAGGTAGTTGCCGTCTTTATAGGAAATCTCGCCATTGAACGTATGCAGGGTGACTTGCGGCTCGTCGATCACCGGATAGAGGCGATGCCACGGGAAATCCAGCCAGTCGACCTTGGCATCGGCGCTGAAGCCTTGTTGCCAGTCCAGATTGGCGCTGAGCTTGAGGCTTTGCTTGTCACCGGCATTCAGGTCCAGGCCGGCGATCTGCGCACCCTTGGCGTCGACCTTGCCTTGCAGCAGCAAGTCCACCGGGCCTTTTTCCGCCGGCAGCACGGCTTTGCCCAGCAGTTGGTAGCCACGGCTCAAATCACCTTGGGCGGTGAGGTCGAGTTGATTGAGTTGCAGGGTGTCGGGCAGCTCGGCGCTAGGCTTGAAGCCGTCGGCGGTGATGTGTAATTGCGCTGGGAGGTGTTCCACCAGGGGTTGAAGTTCTCCCGTGAGCTTGGCTGGCAAATAGCCCGTGCTGTCGGCGTCAAGCTTGAGGGTCTTGAGCAGGTCGCCCTTAACCTTGAGCGCCACCTTCCAGGGTGCATCATCTGGCGCATAGGGCAGACTGAGATTACCGCTGGCGCTCAACGGCCAGTCGCCGGTGGGTTGCAGCAGGCCGGCCAGTTCCAGCACCAGGCCATCGCGTTGCAGGTGAACCGAGTCGATCTGCATACCGGCGGAGGTCCAATGCGCCGCCAGTTGCAGGCCCTTTAGCTCTTCGCTGCCGTTGAACAGCAGGCTGCCGACGCGAACGTCGCCCAACTGGATGGCCACGGGTAGCTTCAAGTCAGGCAGTGCGATGGGGCCGCTGCTTTCTTCGGCGCTCGGTGGAAATTGCAGGCTGACCTGTTCCACGTCCAAGCGGTCGATGCACAAGGTCATGCGCAACAGGCAGGCCGGCGACCAATCCAGCTTGGGCGCCTGGAGTTCGATGCGGCTGCTGTCCTGCTGCCACAGCAGATGGTCGGCGCTCCATTGGCCGCCCAGATGCCCCTGGAAATTGTCGACACTCAAGCCCGGCACGCGTGCCAACACCCAGCGGCTGCCCGCCTGGGTACCCAGCACCGCCCACACTGCCAGCAACAACACGGCAAGGCTCGCCACCACGGCCAACCCCGCTATTTTAAAACCACGCATCACAGCTCAGGCCCCATGGAAAAGTGCAATCGAATGCCGCCCGGGTCTTCCAGGGCATGGGCCAGGTCCAGGCGGATCGGGCCGACCGGCGACACCCAGCGGATACCGACGCCAACGCCGGTTTTAGGGCTGGGCATTTCCAGGGTATTGAACGAGTTGCCCTGGTCGACGAAGGTCGCGATCCGCCATTTCTCGGCGATGGAATATTGATACTCGGCGCTCAGGGCCACCATGTAGCGGCCACCGATGCGATCGCCCCGGTCGTTCTCCGGCGACAGTGTCTGGTACTCATAGCCCCGTACGCTCTGGTCGCCACCGGCAAAGAAACGCAGCGATGGCGGCACCGATTTGTAGCCGTTGGTGGCACTGCCGCCCACCTGCGCACGGGCCAGGAAGCGATGGTTGTCCCACAGCGTGGTCAGGCCTTTGACCATGGCGGTGCCGTAAAGCAGGTTGGTATCGGAGCCCAGGCCTTCCTTGGCGACTTTGGTGTCGAATTGCAGGCGGTAGCCGTTGTGCGGGTCGATGCGGTTGTCGCTGCGCAGATAGGAATAGCTGACGCCCGGCATCACCAGGTTGCTCAGGCCGGAGTCATTGCCCAGGCGATATTCTTCACGCTGATACTTGAGCGAAATCACCCGGGTCCAGCCGCTGGGCAGCTTGCTGTGCCACTCGGGGCCCACGGTGAGCAATTTACTCAGGGTGTCGGTATTGGCGATTTCTTCGTTCTGATAGCCACCGGCAAAGCGCAGTTTATCGGTGAGCGGTGGGTCCAGCGGTATGTCGTACCACAGGCCGACGTTCTGCCGCGGCGCCGACAGCTCGGCTTCCCAACCATAGCTGTGGCCCTGGGGGTTGACCCAGTGGCGGGTCCAGTTGGCTTTGCCACGCGGGCCGACGTCAGTGGAAAACCCCAGGCCCAGCCCCATGGTGCGCGGCTTGCGGGTCTCCAAGCGCACGGCCACCGGGATGATGTCATTGGTCGACGCGGCAGGGGCGGCGTCCACGCGCACGCCTTCAAAAAAGCCACTGGCTTGCAGGTTCTGGTTGAGTTCGGCGATCAGTTCGGAATCGTAGGGCGTGCCGCTTTTGAACGGCACCATGCGTTGCAGCAGCTCTTCGTCAAACGGCGTGTCGCCGGCGAAGCTGACTTTGCCCAATGTGTAGCGCGGGCCGCTGTCGTAGATGAGTTCGATATCGGCGACACCGGCCTTCGGGTCTACCGCGAGTTTCTGGCTTGTGAAGCGCCCGCTGAAAAAGCCGTAGCGCGAAGCCTGGTTCTGGATCAGGCGCTTGGCGTCTTCGTAATGGCCGTGGTTGAGCACAGCGCCGGTCTTGAGGTCGTTGCTGACGGGCACGCGAAAGGTCTTGAGGTCTGCGGCGGGGCCGTCGACCCGAATGGTCACGTTGCGCAAATGCACCGGTTCGCCGGGGTCGATGGTGAGGATCAGGCGCGGGTTCTTGCCGCCCTTCACTTCACTGTCGATCTGTGGCTGATAGAAGCCAAGGGCCTGGGCGGCTTTGCGCGCCTGCTCCTCGGCGCCACGGCTGAACCGCAGCAGGGCCTCTTCATCACGATCGCCCACC